>Ga0153950_1000202_pt1 | contig 25639 bp, 21 predicted proteins | sample TSNJ034MetaG_FD_104737 | JGI IMG/M metagenome (GOLD analysis project Ga0153950, IMG submission 104737) | Attine ant fungus gardens microbial communities from New Jersey, USA - TSNJ034 MetaG | ecosystem: Host-associated > Fungi > Mycelium > Unclassified | place: USA: New Jersey, Wharton State...
GTCCCTGGCGAAGCCGCGGGAGGTCAGGCCGACGACCGCGAAGCCGGTGCCGAAGCCTGCGCCGAAGTCCGTGCCGGGACCCGCTGATGTGCCTCATCTGCCCGCTCCGCTTCTGCCCGTTCCGGTGGCGCTCTCGCCGGGCCCGCCGCACGTCAAACCTGTGCCGGGTGGGAGCACATCCCCTGCGGCATCGCCGGTGCCCACGCCGTCGGACTCCGAGACCCCCACAGGGCCGGCAACGCCTACGGAAACCGAGACACCCACGCCGACCGGCACGGAGACCGCGACGGAAACCGAGACGCCCACGGAGTCCGAAACGCCGACGGAGACTGACACGGAAACCGAAACGCCGACGGACTCGCCGTCGGAGACCGACACACCCACGCAGTCCGAGACGCCGACGGAGACGTCCACCACCAGCTGGTGCCCACCCGAGTTGGAGCCCTTCTGCCAGATCATCTTCCCGGGCGACTGATCAACCGCAGGATCCGGTGGGTGCCCGGCTCACTCCGGAGAACGTGATCGACCTGTCCCCGGCAGCCCGGGCCCGTGACGGAGATCCTTCGAAGCCGCCGGAACAACCGTTCCGGCGTGCTCTCGCGGGGTGGGAAGGCCACCCCGGGCCGGCCCGGAGTGAGGGGCATGAGTTCACGGACCTCCGGCTGAGCTGAACGGGAGCGCCCGTTGCTCTCGGCCTGGTGATTCCTGTGGCCTGTGACCTTGGGCAAGACAGGGCCCGCCGTTGCGTGAGCCCGCTAGTTCGAAATCCACGAACTCGGTGTGGCCGGGCGAGCTGGTTTCATCCCGAAGGCTGGGCTGGGCTGGGCTGGGCCCGTGTCCACGTCCATGCCTATGCCGAGCTGTGCCCATGCAGTGCCAGTGCCAGAGCCAGAGCCAGTGCCAGAGCATGGCGATGTCCGCCGGAGTTCCCGGCGGGCATCGCTCATTTAAGGAGCGAGCTCTTCCCCGCGGGGGACCCTCAGTCAAGGCCGGCGGCCGGTCCGGCGGCACCCGGTGAAGATCAGTGTAAAAGCCTTTAAGTGGGCCCTTCCCGTGAATCGTGTCGCGATTATCGTCATGTTTTTTGCGGAATCGTCATGTGACTTGCGCTACTCCGATTCTTGTGCTGAAAGTCCGCGAAAGTGCCGTCATGAATCCGTTTCGCCCATCACTACGACCATGAACAGGCGAAAGGGGCGGCCGCCCTGGGCTCGGTTGAGCGCTGATGCCACAGGGAAGGACCGGCGTGATCTGGATCTTGCGTGCTTTGCGCCGCGCACCCGGCAAGGGGCGTCGCGCCCTGCGTTCGGGCTCTGAACCAGCAGGGTCCGGAGACAGGCTGCCGCGGTACATGACCTTCGACTGCCGGGACGGGATGCATGAGGCCTGTCTGGTCTGCCGCTGCGAGTGCCACCGGGAGCTTCTTGTGCCGGTGGAGTTCCTCGGCGCGGCAGCTCCGGAGGCGCAACCGGAACCCGTGATTCCCCCGACGCCCGACGCTGAACCCGCCCTAAGGAGAGCCTGATGTTCGTGCCGTTTCGGCCTGGAAACCCGCCAGCCGGGAGAAGACGCCCGCTGATGGCGCACCTCGCGTTGTTGAGCGCATTGCTCGCCGGTGCCGTGATCGGTGGCGCAGCACCCGCCCAGGCGCTCGGCACCCCGGCGCCCGCTTCCGTGCCCGCCGCGCCGGTCCCCATGCTGAATGCTGCGACGACGATCCAGTGCACCGCGGGCTACGTCTACGGTGTCTCCTCCGCCGGTCAGCTCCAGGAAGTCAGCGCGGGCACCGCGACGCCGATCGGCACCCGTGCCAGCGGAGTCTCCAGCTTCAACGGCCTGGGCATCGGCGCTGGAGGTTCTCCGGTCCTGGCTTATGAGCGCACCAACAGCGGACGCACCGCCACCATGTACTCCTTCGACGCGAACAGCGGCACCTGGAGCAACACCGGCGATCTCTACAACACGGCGAACGACGGCTACACCGGCCAGCTCGTGGCAGGCGCCGTGGACCTGAAGACCGGCGCGTACTACTTCGGCGGCTTCTCCAGCAGCGGCACCAGCTTCTACCTGTGGCGGTACAACCCAGGCAGCACGCCCCGCTTCACCTTCATGGGCACCCTGAACACCTCCGTGAACGCGAACTCCGTCTCCAACGGTGACATGGCGTTCGACGCCGCCGGCAACCTCTTCGTGGTGCGCGGCGTCGGGAGCAGCACCACGGTGTTCTCCGTGACCGCGGCCAACCTCGCGGGCGGCACGGGCGGCACCATCCCGTCGTCGGCGTCGAGCTCCTTCACCACCAACGCGAACGTCAACGGCGTGGCCTTCGACGCTTCCGGCAAGGCCTACCTCGGCACCGGGAACACGATCACCTCCTACGACATGCCCAACTGGACCGGCCCCTCGACGGTGGCGTCCACGACCTCCGGGTACTCCGGGACCGACCTGGCCTCCTGTTCCTCCCCGGCCACCATCACGCTGGAGAAGGACGTCCAGGGCCGTGTCAACGACACCGACCAGTTCACCCTGAATCTGGCCCAGGGCTCCACCACGCTCGGCGCCGCGACCACCGCCGGCACGGCCACGGGTGTCCAGTCCGAGCGCGTGGGCCCGCTGCCCGCTGTCCGCGGCACCACCGTGACCTTCTCCGAAACCGGCGCCGGTGGCACGAACCTCTCCGGGTACACCAGCAGCTACCAGTGCACCGTGGACGGCCGGCCGATGTCCCCGACGGTCACGGGCACCGGAACCTCCGGCTCCGTGACCATCCCGGCCACCGGGCAGGAGATCCTCTGCCGGATCGTGAACTCGCCGCGCTCCGCCGCGGTGACGCTCAACAAGACTTGGGTGGTGGACGGCACCAGCTACGCGAACGGCCAGCAGCCCGCCGGGATCTCCGCGACGCCGTCGCTCACCCCCGCGGGGACCGGCACCGGGTCCGTGGCCTGGGGTCAGCGCCGCACCGGCTTCACGCTTGGCCAGAACGTCGGCATCGGCGAGACCACCGCCATCGACCCGAACGTGTTCCCCGGCTGCACCCTGTCCTCGGCCACCATCTCCGGGCCGGGCGTCAACGGCATCCAGGCCATCGGGCAGCCCACCACCGTGAAGCTTCCGGGCGCCGAGAACGTCTACCAGGTGACCAACACCGTGACCTGCCAGAGCCTGACCGTGATCAAGAACGTCAAGAACACGCACGGCGGAACCCGCAGCGCCACGGACTGGAACGGCCACCTCAAGGCCACCCAGGGCCAGAACGTGCTGAGCTACACCACCGGCCAGAAGCGCTACGTCGCCACCGGGTCCTGGGTCATCTCCGAGGACCTCCTGGCCGGGTACGAGCAGGCCGGCATCACCTGCCAGGGAGGCACGCTCGCAGCGGACGGCAAGACGGTCTCCGTCGCCGCCGGCGCGAACGTCACCTGCACCATCACCAACCAGGACCAGGCCGGCTCCGTGACCTGGAAGAAGGCCGACGAATCCGGACGCGCCCTGGCCGGTTCCGTCTGGACCCTGAGCGGTCCGGGCAGCGTCACCCAGGAGATCACCGACTGCGTCGCCGCCTCCGCGGCGTCCTGCACCGGAGCCGACAAGGACCCGGCGGCGGGCGCCTTCAACCTGGCCGGACTGGACCTGGGCGACTACACCCTCGTGGAGAAGTCCGCTCCGGCCGGCTACGTCCTGGACACGACCCCGCACCGCTTCACGCTCACCTCGGATCGCAAGGACTTCACGTTCACCACGGCGTTCAAGAACGTGCAGCGCGCGCCCGTGACCCTGCCGCTCACCGGCGGCACGGGTTCGGACCTCTTCACCCTCGGCGGACTCGCCGTGCTGCTGGGAGCCGGCGCCACCGCCGTCGTCCTGCACCGTCGCCGGGCCGCCACGTCATGATCTTCCACCCCGGACAACACTCCATCCCCGCATCTCCGGCGAACCCCGCCGGTGACCTCCGAAAGGAAACCAACACCATGGGCCACTCCACGTTCGGCCTGGGACGGCGTTTCGCCGTCCTGGCCGGGGCCGTCGCGCTCGCACTGCTCGGCGGCGCCGCCGCAGCCCAGGCGGACACCCCGGCACCGTCGGCCGGCAACATCAACGAGTCCACGCCGACGTCGCTGACGATCCACAAGTACGACGGCACGCCCGGCGCGGCCGGTGACGGCACCCGGAAGACCGACACCGCGCAGCTCGGCAACGCCCTGGCCGGCGTCACCTTCAAGATCACCCCGGTGACCTCGAAGAACGGCCAGGCCCTCGACCTGCACACGCAGGCCGGCTGGGATCTGCTGCAGGGCGTCAAGGCCTCCGACGTGACCGCGGCGAACGGCTACGCGTTCGGCACCCCGGTCAGCGTGACCACCGGCGCCGACGGCTCCGTGACCCAGTCCCTGCCCCAGGCCGTGTACCTGGTCACCGAGACCGACCCGGGCACCAACAACGTGATCTCCCCGGCCCAGCCGTTCCTGGTGACCCTGCCGCTGCCGCAGAGCAACGGCAACTGGCTCTACGACGTGCACGTGTACCCGAAGAACAAGATCAACACCACCACCCCCACCAAGGAGGTGGCCGATCCGATCGCGCCGGTGCTGGGCTCCCAGGTCACCTGGACCATCAACGCCCCGGTGCCCGCCCTGGCCGCCGGTGACAGCTACAAGTCCTTCGCCATCACCGATCAGCTGGACTCCCGCCTGAGCTACACCTCCGCCACCGTGGACGGCTTCACCTCCGGCACCGACTACACCGTCACCGAGTCCAACGGTCTGGTCACCATCACCTTCACCCCGGCCGGCGTGGCCAAGCTCTCCGCGGGCCAGACCGTCGTGGCGAAGGTGACCACCAAGGTCACCTCCCTGGGCGACAACGGCGTCATCACCAACACCGCGACCGTGAACACCAACGGCTCCAAGGTGGACACCAACAAGCCGAGCACCAACTGGGGCCCGCTGCAGCTCCTCAAGTACGCCCAGGAGGACCAGAGCAAGACCCTCTCCGGCGCGCACTTCGAGATCTACACGGCCAAGGACGCCGCTCAGCCCGTGGGCGCCCTCGTGACCGATGCCGACGGCAAGGCCTCCATCAGCCTCTGGGTCGGCAACAACGACGTCACCAGCAAGGGCTACTGGGTCAAGGAGACCCAGGCCCCGGCCGGTTACACCCTGCCCCAGGACCCGTGGACCCAGGTCACGGTCAAGGCCAACGGGGACACCGCCCCGGTGGTGCTGAAGATCGCCAACACGCAGCAGCCCGCCGTGACCCTGCCGTTCACCGGCGCCGAAGGCCAGATGCTGCTGACCATCACCGGTGTCGCCCTGGTCCTGGTCGCCGTCGGAGCCGCCCTGGTGATCAGCCGCCGTCGCGCCGCGCAGCGCTGAGACCGGTGACCCTCAACGGGTGAGTTCATGAACGCTCCCAGCACAGCGCCGGCCCCGGGTTCCGCCCGGGGCCGGCGCGCTTCCCGCCCCGCGCCGTCCTGGCGCCTGCCGCTGTCTGCCGTGGTGGTCGCCGCCATCGCCCTGGCTGGACTGATGGTGCTGATGTATCCCACCGCGGCCTCCTGGTTCTCCCAGCTGGATCAGTCCCGGGTGATCGCCAACAGCGCCACATCCGTGGACGCCGACCGCGGCCGCGAGAACGAGCAGCTCCGGCTCGCTCACGCCTACAACAAGGCCCTCGCCTCCGGCGCCGTGCTCGACGCCAACCACCGCATTCCCACGGGTGAAGGCAAGAGCAGCGACAGCTCCCTGAAGTACGGCTCAATCCTCAAAGAGCCCTCCACCGGGGTGATGGCGCGACTCATGGTCCCCACCATCGGGGTCGATCTGCCGATCTACCACGGCACCGCGGATGACACCCTGCTCAAGGGCCTGGGTCACCTGGAGGGCACGTCCCTGCCGGTGGGCGGCTCCGGCACCCACTCCGTCATCACCGGGCATCGCGGCCTGGCCAATGCCACCATGTTCACCGATTTGGACAAGGTGAAGGAGGGCGACATGTTCAGTCTCTCCGTCTCCGGCGAGGTGCTCAGCTACCGGGTGATCAACACCCAGGTGGTGGACCCGGATCAGACCAAGCCCCTGCAGGCGGTCCTGGGCAAGGACCTGGTCACCCTGGTCACCTGCACGCCGCTCGGCATCAACTCCCAGCGCATCCTGGTGACGGGGGAGCGGGTCACGCCCACGCGCCCCTCGGACATCGAGGCGGCCGCCAGTCTGCCGACCATCCCGGGCTTCCCGTGGTGGGCCGTGATCCTGGCGGGCGGAGTCGCCGCAGCGGGGCTCTACGTGTGGCGGGCCGGGTACCCGCCGCGGGCGGGAGCTTCGGCGCGGGTCCGTTCGTGAGCGGTCCGCACGGCGGCCCATGGTTCCCCTGGCGGGGTCCTTACGGCTAAGATCCCATGCTCAGCAGCCAGCCGATCTGGCGCACAGTATCCAGCGACGTGTACTGGCCGTCCCCCTATCCCAAGGAAGCGCCCATGCCGTTGAACAACACCGCGCCCGCAAGCGGGCCGAACTCCGTCGATCCCAGCGAAGAACTCGCCGCGGAACTGCGTGCCGACGTCCGCCGGGTCTCCACACTGCTGGGGCAGTCGCTGGTCCGCCAGCACGGGCCTGAACTCCTCAAGCTCGTGGAGCAGGTGCGCCTGCTGACCAAGGAGTCCAAGGAAGCCGCCCGCGGCGTCGGTGACGCCACCGGCCCGTGGAGCGCCAACGACGTCGCGCAGCAGGTGCGCGAGCTGCTCTCCTCCCTGCCGCTTGAGGAGGCCACCCGCCTGGTCCGCGCGTTCGCCTTCTACTTCCACCTGGTCAATGCCGCCGAGCAGGTGCACCGGGTGCGTGGACTGCGCTCGCGGGCGGAGAAGGACGGTTGGCTGGCACGCGCGGTGACGGAGATCGCCGAGCACGCCGGGACCGAGGCACTCCAGGAGCTGGTGAACGAGCTGGACGTCCGGCCGGTGTTCACCGCGCACCCCACCGAGGCTTCCCGCCGTTCCGTGCTGGACAAGCTCCGTGCCATCTCCGACGTGCTGTCCGAGACCACGGACGAGGGCACCGCGGCCCGCGGCCGCCAGGACCGCCGGCTGGCCGAGATCATCGACCAGATGTGGCAGACCGACGAACTGCGGCAGGTCCGGCCCACGCCGATCGACGAAGCCCGCAACGCCATCTACTACCTCGGCAACATCCTCACGGGTGCCATGCCGGAGGTCATGGGTGAACTCGGTGAGCTCCTGGCCGAGCACGGAGTCACCCTCCCCGCGGAGAAGGCCCCCATCCGCTTCGGCTCCTGGATCGGCGGGGACCGGGACGGCAACCCGAACGTCACGGCCGAGGTCACCCGGGAGATCCTCCAGATCCAGAACCAGCACGCCATCCGGATCGCCATCTCGCTCCTGGACGAACTGATCTCCGTGCTCTCCAACTCCACCGCTCTGGCCGGTGCCAGCGAGGAACTTCAGGAATCCCTCCGGGAGGACCTGGCGAAGCTCCCGGGCCTGGACAAGCGGGTCCTGGAACTGAATGCCCAGGAGCCCTACCGTCTCAAGCTCACCTGCATCAAGGCCCGGCTCCTGAACACCGGACGCCGGATCGCCGCGGGCGCGCCTCATGAACCCGGCCGCGACTACGTCGCCACGGACGCCATCCTGGCGGATCTGCGGCTGGTGGAGGATTCCCTCCGCGAGCACTCCGCTTCCCTGGCCGCCGACGGCGCGCTGGCCCGTGTGCAGCGGGCTGTCGCCTCGATCGGTCTCCAGATGGCCACCCTGGACATCCGCGAGCACGCCGATCACCACCACGACGCCGTGGGGCAGCTCTTCGACCGGATCGGAGAACTGGGCGGTCCGTACGCGGATCTCTCCCGGGAGGCGCGCTGGGACGTCCTGCGGGCCGAACTCGCCTCGCACCGCCCGCTCTCCGGGCACCCGATCGTGCTGGACGGCGCCGCGGACAACACGTACAACGTCTTCCGCGTCATCCGGCAGGCCCTCAAGGCCTACGGCCCGGACGTGATCGAGACCTACATCATCTCCATGACCCGCGGCGCCGATGACGTGCTGGCCCCCGCCGTCCTGGCCCGGGAGGCCGGCCTGGTCCAGTTGCACGGCGAGGCCCGCTACGCGAAGATCGGCTTCGCACCGCTTCTGGAGACCGTGGATGAGCTGCGGGCCTCCGCGGAGATCGTGGACCAGCTCCTCTCGGAACCCTCGTACCGCGAACTCGTGCGGCTGCGCGGCGACGTTCAGGAGATCATGCTCGGCTACTCCGACTCCAACAAGGAGTCCGGTGTCATGACCAGCCAGTGGGAGATCCACAAGACGCAGCGCAAGCTCCGCGATGTGGCCCTCAAGCACGGTGTCCGTCTGCGGCTCTTCCACGGTCGTGGCGGTTCCGTGGGCCGTGGCGGCGGGCCCACCTACGACGCCATCCTGGCCCAGCCGAACGGTGTCCTGGAAGGCGAGATCAAGTTCACCGAACAGGGCGAGGTGATCAGCGACAAGTACTCGCTGCCGGAACTGGCCCGCGAGAACCTGGAGCTCTCCCTGGCGGCGGTCATGCAGGGGTCGGCCCTGCACCGGGCACCGCGCACCACGGAGGAGGAGAGGGAACGTTATGGGCAGGTCATGGAGGTCATCTCCGATGCGGCCTTCGCCCGGTACCGCTCGCTGATCGATGACCCGGATCTTCCGGCGTACTTCCTGGCGTCCACGCCCGTGGAACAGCTGGGACAGCTCAACATCGGTTCCCGGCCGTCCAAGCGCCCTGATTCCGGGGCCGGGCTGGGCGGTCTGCGGGCCATCCCGTGGGTGTTCGGCTGGACGCAGTCCCGGCAGATCGTGCCCGGCTGGTTCGGCGTGGGCTCAGGCCTGAAGGCCGCCCGTGAGGCCGGGCTGGAGCAGGAACTCCAGGAGATGGCGCAGCGCTGGAACTTCTTCGCCTCCGTCCTCTCCAATGTGGAGATGACCCTGGCCAAGACGGACATGGGTATTGCCAGCCACTACGTCAGCACCCTGGTTCCGGAGGAGCTGCACCGGCTGTTCGAGGCCATCCGTGCCGAGCATGATCTGACGGTGGCCGAGGTGGAGCGTCTGACGGGGGAGACCGAGCTCCTGGACGCGCAGCCCACCTTGCAGCGCTCCTTGCGGGTTCGTGACCAGTACCTGGACCCCATCAGCTACCTGCAGGTGGAGCTCCTGCGCCGCGTCCGTGAGGAGGCGGGTGCGGGGGAATCGGAGATCGCCGAGACCCTCCAGCGTGCCATGCTGATCACCATCAATGGAGTGGCGGCCGGCCTGCGCAACACGGGCTGAGCGGTTCCGGGGCACGGCGCGAGGCGGGAGGAGCCTGCTCGCGCCGTCGCCGGCCGTCCGGGGTCAGGATGACCGACGACGGCGACGCGTCACGATGAGCCCCAGGACACCGCCCACCACCACGCCCACCGCGAGTCCCAGGAGTGAGCTGGCCCAGAACGGCAGCCGGGTGGTGTGGCCGGTGACGTAGCCCAGGCCGATGCTCCACGCCGCCCACAGGAAGCTGCCCAGGAGCGAGCAGGCCACGAAGCTCCGGGTGGACACCTCTGCGATTCCTGACCCGGCGGACAGTGCCAGCCGTCCGCCGGGCAGGAAACGGAGCCCGATGATCACCCCGTAGGTGGGTGTCCGTCCGGCCCGCTCCAGAGCACGGTGGATCCCCGCGTGGATCTTCGAGGTGAGGCTCCAGCGGTCCATCAGATGTGCCAACCGCCGCTTGAACAGCAGGAACACGGCGAGTTCACCCAAGAAGGACCCCAGGGTGGCGAGGGCCAGGGCGAGCGGAAGGGAACAGTGCCCCTCAGCCGCCAGAGCCCCCGCCGCGACCACCAGCGCCTCGGAGGGCAGTGGTGGAAACACGGTGTCCGCCATCACCAGGGGGACGATCCACCAGTAGAGCGCGGTGCTCCACGTGGAGGGATCGGAGAAGTCCATGGCAACAAGGTACGTCACCAGGGCCCGGGGTGGGGCGGGAAGTCACCTGGACCCAGGCGGAGATGCGGGTGTTCATGCTTTCCTGCGCTGCGTGAATACGGTTGCTGCCGGCCTGGACTGGTGCAGGGGTACGGGTGTTTACGCCTTCTTGCGCTGCACGAACACGATGCCTTCGGGGACGTCGGGGCGGATCTCGGTGCCGACCTTGCGGGCCAGGAGATCGTCGAGCCGGTCCAGGGGGCCGATGATGCAGCGGCCGCCGGCCTTGGCGATCCGGATGGCCGCGTCCACCTTGGGCTTCATGGAGCCCTCCGCGAACTCCAGCTGGCCGATGGCCTCCGGGGTGGCCGTCAGGATATCGCGCTGTTCCGGAGTGCCCCAGTTCTCGCTGACGTAGTCGCCGTCGGTGAGAAGCAGGAGGGTGTCGGCTTCCAGCTCGGTGGCGAGGGCGGCACTGGCCAGGTCCTTGTCCACCACGGCCTGCATGCCGGTCTGGCGGCCCTTGGCGTCCACCTTGACCGGAACGCCGCCACCGCCGACGCACACCACCAGGCGCTTGCTCTCCAGAAGCAGTTTCACCAGCGGGGTCTGCACGATCCGGACCGGGTCCGGGCAGGGGACCACGCGGCGGAACGCGTTGCCGTCCTTGGCGATCGTCCAGCGGTATTCCGCTGCGGCGCCGGCGGCGTCGGCGGCGGAGTACTGCGGGCCGATCGGCTTGGTGGGCCACTGGAAGGCCGGGTCATCCTCGTTGACCACGGTGGTGGTGACCACGGCGGCCACTTCCCGCTCGCCGGCCAGCGCGTTGGAGAGTTCCTGCTGGATGACGTAGCCGATCATGCCCTGGGTTTCAGCGCCCAGGATGTCCAGCGGGTAGGCCGCCACGTCCTGGTAGGCGAGGTTCTGCAAGGCGAGCAGGCCCACCTGGGGGCCGTTGCCGTGCGTGATGACCATTTCGTGCTCGCGCGCCAGGGCGGCGAGTGCCTGACAGGCTCCACGGACATTGGCACGAAGCCGGTCCGCCGTCATCGGTTCCCCCCGACGAGCCAGGGCATTGCCGCCCAGGGCCACCACTACGCGCATGAAAATTCCTTTGGTCTAAGCATGGTTACTGAGGGCTTTACGGTATACCATTCTTTCTGGCGTGACAATGGTTCGCCGTGGCAACGGTTTGATGGCAAGGAGGCCCCGTGATCGTGGAATCCGGCCTCCGTGCGGCGCGCGTTCTGAGTCTCGACGGCGAGCTCCAGAGCTTGCTTTTCCGCCTGGCGGAACGCGGGGGCGCCCTTGTGGTCCACTCCGTCTTCGACCACGCCCTCAATCTCCTCGATGACACCGGCCGGCTCGTCACTTTCGCGTCCACAGGGCTGGACGACGCGCCCTGGACGCTCCGCGCCGAGGCGCCCGAATGGCCCTCTTTCCCCTTGAATTCCGGGGATGCGCTGCGCGTGAGGCCGTCCGCCGTCGTCCTTCCGGACGGGGGTGCGCTGGTGGAGGGCTGGCGGGATGCCCGCCTCTGGGCTCCGGCCCTTCCGGTGGCCGACGACGGCGCGCCTTCCGCGGAGCTGCTGGACGCCCTGGGGGCGTGGCTGGCGGTGCGGGGAACGCCGGGCGGGATGCTCGCCGGAGGATCCGCGGACCCCTTTGAAAGGGGCGCTGCAACGCTGCTCGCGGCCGGCGCGAAGGCTCTTCGGGAGGCCGTGATTCGGGATTCCAAAAAAGGTCGTTTGGAATCTTCTTCCGGATTCCTGGACGCTGCGGTGCTGAATCTGCTGGGGCTGGGGACCGGCCTCACACCCTCCGGCGACGACCATCTGACAGGCTTCGCCCTGGTGGCCGCGCGGCCCGGAAGCCGCCTGGCCGGATTCGGCGACCGCCTGCTGAGCGTGCTGGACGGCCACCCCGGCCGGACCACCGCGGTCTCCGAAGCCACTCTGCGTGAGGCCGCCCGCGGCCGCGCGCGCCAAAGCCTGCTTGAGCTCTTGGCGGGGATGACCTCCCCGTGGTCCGGCACCGTTGCCGGACGGCTCGGGCATCTTGATGTCCACCTGGTCCGCGTCCTGGGGATCGGCCGAACCTCGGGGACAGATATTCTGTCCGGCCTCCTGGCCGGGCTCCGCGTGGAAAGGGAATTGAGAGGTTCCGTGTGAGTGTCACAACAGTGATCAAGAAGAACAGCTATTTCGACTCGGTGTCCCTGATGTCGATTTCAACCAAGGCCAATCAGCTCGACGGTGTCGAGCAGGCCTTCGTGGCCATGGCCACCGAGATGAACAAGGCGGTCCTGAAGGACCTGGGCCTGCTGACGGACGAGCTTGCCGCCGCCAGCACCAGCGATCTCATGATCGTGGTGGTCCCGGGCGACGGCGCCAGCGGCGAGGAACTCGTGCCGCAGGTGGAGGAGCTCCTGGTGCGCAAGGCCCCCACGGGCGGCGCCGCGGAGATCTCCCACCGCACCATCGCCTCCGCCGTGGAAGCGGACGCGGACATCAATCTCGCCGTGATCGCGGTCAACGGCGCCTACGCCGCCCGCGAGGCCCGCAAGGCCCTGGACTCCGGCCTGAACGTCATGATGTTCAGTGACAATGTGGCGGTTGAGGACGAGATCGCCCTGAAGAACCTGGCGCATGACAAGGGTCTGCTCATGATGGGCCCCGACTGCGGCACCGCCATCCTCAACGGCGTGGCGCTGTGCTTCGGCAACGCGGTGCGCCCCGGCACCGTGGGCATCGTGGCGGCCTCCGGAACCGGCTCGCAGGAGGTCAGCGTGCAGGTCCACGCCCTCGGCGGAGGCGTCTCCCAGCTCATCGGCACCGGTGGCCGTGACCTCAGCGCCGAGGTGGGCGGCATCATGATGATCGACGGCATCCGGGCACTCGCCGCGGACCCCGGCACCGAGGTGATCGTGCTGGTGTCCAAGCCGCCCGCAGCCGAGACCGAGGCCAAGGTCCTCGCCGAGGTCGCCAACGCCGGCAAGCCCGTCGTCGTCTACTTCATCGGCGGCTCCGAGGACGCCGTCGTCGCGGCCGGCGGCCACTTCGCCGCCAGCAGCGCCGACGCGGCGCGGCAGGCCGTGGAGCTGTCCTCTGCGGACGCCTCCGCCCCCGCGGCGCTCGACGGCGCACAGGTGGACTCCGTGCTGGCCCGCCTCACGCCGGAGCAGGTCAACGTCCGCGGGCTCTTCTGCGGCGGCACCCTCTGCGACGAATCCATGTACGCCCTGCTCAACGACGGACAGGAGGTGTTCAGCAACATCCAGAAGAACCCGGCCTTCCAGCTCGGAGCCGCGGATGCCAGCCGTGGACACACCTTCCTGGACTTCGGGGACGACGAGTTCACCAACGGCCGGCCGCACCCCATGATCGACCCGTCCAACCGCCTGGCACGGATCGTGGAGGAGGCCAAGGACCCGAGCGTGGCCGCTCTGGTCATGGACTTCGTCCTGGGCTTCGGCGCCCACGAGGACCCGGCAGGGGTGACCCTGCCCGCCATCCGGGAAGCACAGCGCATCGCGGCCGAAGACGGCCGTCACCTGGAGGTCATCGCCTACGTCCTGGGGACCGAACTGGACACCCCGGGCCTGGACGCCCAGCGTGCCGCCCTGAGCGCGGCCGGCGTCACCGTCACCAGCAGCAGCACCGTCACGGGCGAGTTCGCCCGCGCCATCGCCAGGAAGTCCATGGCACAGAAGGGAGCGGCCGCATGAGCACGGCAGCATCACAGCTTTTCGGTGGACAGCTCAATGTGGTCAACATCGGCCTGAGCATGTTCGAGGACGACATCCGCAGCCAGGGCGCCCCCGTGCGCACCCTGGACTGGACCCCGCCGGGCGGCGGGAAGCCCGAGGTCATCGCGGCGCTGGACAAGCTCGCGGAGCCGGCCATCGCGGCCCGCATCGAAGCCGCCAATGCCGAGGCGGTGGACCGGATCAAGAACGCCAAACCGATGCTCGTGGCATTCGGCCGGGCACTCGACGTCGTGCCCGGGATGACGCCCACCACCATCCTGCACGCGGGCCCGCCCGTGGCGTGGGAGGACATGTCCGGCCCCATGAAGGGTGCCGTGACCGGCGCCCTGGTGTTCGAAGGCCTGGCTCAGGACCTGGAGGAGGCCGCGGACGTGGCCGCGTCCGGGAAGATCACCTTCTCGCCCTGTCATGAGCACCAGTGCGTGGGTTCCATGGCCGGTGTGACCTCGCCGTCCATGTACATGCACGTGGTCCGCAACGAGACCCACGGCAACTACGCCTACACCAACCTGTCCGAGCAACTGGCCAAGATCCTGCGCATGGGAGCCAACGACCAGAGCGTCGTGGACCGCCTCGTGTGGATGCGGGACGTGCTGGGCCCCATGCTCAAGGAGGCCGTCGAGTTCACCGGTCCCATCGATCTGCGGCTCATGCTGGCGCAGGCCCTGCACATGGGCGACGAGGCGCACAACCGCAACATCGCCGGAACCGTCCTGCTGTTCCAGGCGCTGGCCCCGGGGCTCCTGCAGACCTCCTTCACGGAGGCGCAGAAGAAGGAGGTGTTCGACTTCATCGCAAGCTCGGACTACTTCTCCGGGCCCACATGGATGGCCACCGCCAAGGCAGCCCTGGACGCGGCGCACGGCATCGAGGACTCCACCATCGTCACCACCATGGCCCGCAACGGCGTGGAATTCGGTGTGCGGGTCTCCGGTCTGCCGGGCAACCACTGGCTGACCGGTCCGGCGCAGAAGGTCATCGGCCCCATGTTCGCCGGATACAAGCCGGAGGATTCCGGCCTGGACATCGGTGACTCCGCCATCACCGAGACCTACGGCTTCGGCGGCTTCGCCATGGCCGCGGCACCGGCGATCGTGGCCCTGGTGGGCGGCACCGTGGAGGACGCCATGGCGTACACCCGGGACATGGCCCTCATCACCACGGATCAGAACCCCAACGTCACCATCCCGGCTCTGGGCTTCCAGGGCATCCCCACGGGCATTGACATCCGCAAGGTCCTGGAGACCGGGATCGTCCCGGTCATCAACACGGCCATCGCGCACAAGGAGGCAGGCATCGGCATGATCGGTGCAGGCATCACCCACCCGCCCGTCGACTGCTTCGAGAAGGCCATCATCGCGCTGGCTGAACGAATCGGCTGACGGCTGCTCCCCACAGGAAAACACATGAGCACATCCCCCGACGCGGCGCAGAAGTCCGCAGGCGCCGAACTCGAATCCGAGTTCGAGCACTCCCCGGTGCCCCAGACCCACCGCAAGTCACTGCTGACGGTCTCCTCCGTCTGGTTCGGATTCCCCATGATCCTGACCAACGCAGTGCCCGGTGGCCTGGTGGTGGCCATGCTCGGCTTCTGGCCGGGCGTGGCGGCCATCATGGTGGCCAACGTCATCATGTTCGTCTACGTCAGCCTGCTCAGCTACCGGGCCGGCAACACGGGCAAGAGCTTCGCCCTCCAGGCCACCGAGACCTTCGGGACCAAGGGCTATGCCTTCGCCTCCGGGCTGCTGGCCACCGTGGTGGTGGGCTGGTTCGCCTTCAACACGGGCGCCACCGGGGCCAGCCTCAACGGCGCCTTCGGCTGGAACGAGACGCTTGTGGTGGCGCTGGCCGGTGCGGCGTTCATCGCCGTCACTTACCTGGGCATCAAGGCGCTCTCCTGGCTGGGCGCCATCGCCGCCCCGTTGTTCATCGTGGCGGCGGCCACGGCCATGATCCTGGCCTCCCAGGAGCATGACTTCAGCAAGCTCACCGGGTTCCAGGGCGTGGGCGGCATGACCTTCGGCGTGGCGGTCACGTCCATCATGGCCACCTTCGCGGACTCCGGCACCATGACGGCCGACTTCACCCGGTGGTCCAAGAACGGGAGGGAGGCCGTGATCGCCACGTCCACCGCCTTCCCGTTCGCCTCCCTCGTGGCGCAGCTGAGCGGCGCCGTGCTGGTGGCGGCCGGTGCCATCGTCTCCCCGGCCACTTCGGGCGGCGATTTCACCCCGATCCTCACCGGACCCGGCAATCCGTTGCTCCAGATCCTGGTGTTCGTGTTCGTGGTGATCAACCTCGGCTCCGTCTGCACGCACTGCCTCTACAACGGTGCCCTGGGCTGGTCTCACCTGACCAAGTCCACCATGCGCAAGCTCACGCTCATCCTGGGTGTGGTGGGCGTCGTGGTGGCCCTGATCGGTGCCTGGCACTACTTCGTGAACTGGCTGGCCTTCCTGGGCGTGCTGGTTCCTCCGCTGGGCGCGGTCCTGATCGCGGATCAGATCATCCTGGCCAAGAAGAACGCCAACCGTCCGGAGCAGACGTTCCGGGCCTCGGCGTTCATCGCCTGGGCCATCGGCGCCGTGGCCGCCGTGCTGGTGCACTTCGCGGCACCGTTCCTCTCGGACGCCGTGGTGGGCCTGGTGGTGGGGCTGGTGGCCTACCTGGCACTGGAATCGCGGTCGCGCGGTGCCGTGACGGCCTAGGTCTGCCTCGTCCCAAGGGCGCGGAGGGATGGTTCCCTCCGCGCCCTTGGCGGTTTAAGGGCCTGCGGCGGAAGAGGCCGTGCCGGGAGTGATTGACAAGAAGCTGGGACACCCGGCAGGTAAGGTGAGCAGCATTCAATGCACGGACGTACTTGGGGGTATTTCCATGGGAAGACTGTTCGACGGTCCCTGGCCCATTCTGATCATCTTCGCCCTGGTCATCGGGGTGGTGGCCGCGCTGGTCATCCTCGCAGTGGTCACGGGCGGCCGGAGCGGGCAGGACGCGGCGTATCTGGCCCGGCTGCGCGACGGGCAGCTCACCGCGGAGAGCCAGGCCGCATATCTGCAGGGTGTGGGGCACCGTTCGCAGGCCACCGTGTTCGGGGTGATCGGCCTGTTCGTCCTGGGTATCGTCTTCGGCCCTCTGGCGATCGTGCAGGCGGGCCGTTCCGAGGCGCTCGGGGTCACAGCGACGGCGGGCAAGGTGCTGGGCTGGATCGGCGTGGGTTTCGGGATCCTCTGGCTGCTCGGCCTCGGCATGGGAATGGCGAACCGGGTGGGGTTCTAGCTGCATCCCCCGTGGTCCGGACTGGGTCCGGACGTCCGGCCAGGGCGTCCGCAGACGCGTTGCGGAACTGCGCGCTGGGATGCTGCGCTCGGCGTTCTGGCCGGCTGGCGGGAGGTCGGCAGTGACGGCTGGCCACGCGTCATCCTGATGTTCGACGTCGAGCCCGCCGAGGGCGCCTCGTTCCGCGGTATCGCGGACGAAGACCTCACGATCACCGCGCTCACCGGCTTGTCCCGGGACAGACGAGGCCGGTGCGCTACCGCCCGGCCGTCGTGGACCACTACCTGGTTCCCGCCCGGGACGTGGATCCTGGCCGGGTGCGGCAGCTTGCCGAGGTGATCGTGAGCCGCACGCGGAGCTGATCCGGTGCCGGTGGCCGGCTGGGCTCTAGGCTTCGCGGGCTTCCGAGAGCGTCAGTCCGCTCCGGTACTCCACCGGCTTGCCGGAAAGCGGGTCCACGAAGCGGATGCCCCGGGCCAGGAGCTGCAGGGGCCGGGAGTAGTCGTCCGGGGCTTTGTCCAGCAGGACCGGATAGAAAGGGTCGTTCAGGATTCCCAGTCCCAGCGATGCCATGTGCACGCGCAGCTGATGCGTCTTCCCGGTGTGCGGCTCCAGACGGTAGAGGGCGCGCCCTCCCGGCCGCTCGCCGTCGTCGTTCCTCTGCCCGAACACCTCCAGGCGTTCGATGCGCGTCTCCGTGTTCGGCTCGCCATCCACCACCTGTGCCAGCAGGTAGTCGCGGGACTTGGTCATGCGGTTCCGGACCAGTGCCGGGAATTCCGGCTCGAGGAAGCCTTCCGCGGGGACGGCGGCGGAGACGCACTCGTATTCCTTCTGCACCTTCCGCTTCTCGAAAAGGACCTGGTACTTGCCGCGGGTGTCCGGGTTGGTGGAGAACAGCAGCACGCCCGCGGTCATGCGGTCCAGCCGGTGCATGGGGATGAGATCCGGGATGTCCAGCAGCTTGCGGAGGCGGACCAGCGCCGACTCCTGGATGTACGTCCCGCCGGGGGTGGTGGGCAGGAAATGCGGCTTGTCCACCACCAGCAGATCGCCGTCCTGGTGCAGGATGGACAGCTCCACGGGCAGGCGCTCCTCGGCCGGAAGCGTCCGGTAGTACCAGATGAAGGTGTGGTCGCGCAGGGGAGTGGTGCGGTCCAGGGACGCGCCGGTCTCGCCGACGATCTCCCCGGCGTCGAAACGGTCCAGGATCCCCTGCGGGTCGATGTGTCCCCAGCGGTGCAGCATGTACTCCAGCGCGGTCTCCCACGGCCCGTCGTGAGGCAGGCGCAGACGGGTGGCATTGACGCCGTCGCGGACGGGAAGGGGGGATTTCATCACCGGACCAGCCTAGTCGGCTCCGCTGAGGTGGCAGGGCCGTTGACATTGCACCTTCTGGGGGCTCGGGAGCTCTGAATCCCGAGAAAGTGCATTCTCAAGGAACAGGGTCCCCGGTGGCCGGGCCCGGGCGTAGGCTGACGATATGGCTGCTTTCGAGATCGATCATGTCGGCGTGACGGTCCAGGATCTGGACCGGGCCATCGCCTTCTTCGTAGCGCTCGGATTCGAGGTGGAGGGACGTGCGGAGATCGGCGGGCCCTGGGCCGACCGGGTCAACGGCCTGGACGGCACCCAGGTGGAGATGGCCATGATGAGGCCTCCCGGTGGCGGGCGCGGGAAGGTGGAGCTCTCCCGGTTCATCGCACCCGTGCCTGACGGGGAGCCCATGGACCGCCCCGTGAACACGTTCGGGATGAGTCACGTCTGCTACCAGGTGGAGGACGTCCAGGCTGCGGTGGACGCCGCCCGCGAGGCCGGGTATGGCCTGGTCAGGGAACTCGTGAACTACCAGGACATCTATCTCCTCGCCTACATCCGGGGTCCGGAAGGCCTTCTGGTGGAGGTCGCTCAGGCGCTCTGAGGCTCAGGCCGCTCCTTTTCACCGACCGCCCCTTTCATCGACTGCTCCACAGGATGCCGTTTTCCCGCCGATCCAGGCCGGAAGCGGCACCCTGTGGGGCAGTCGATGGTTGGAGGGAAAAATCTTCTTGACAAGAAAATTTGTCGGTGAAATCATGGAGCCATGAAGGACATCCAAGTCATCGAGGACCCGCACGTGGCCGAGGTCTCTCTGGACCCGATGCGCTCGCGGATCCTGGAAGCGCTCGTGGAACCCGCTTCGGCGGCCACGGTGGCCGGGCGGATCGGGGCGCCGCGGCAGAAGGTGAACTACCACCTCAAGGCGCTGGAATCGGCCGGTCTGGTGGAGCTGGTGGAGGAGCGGCGCAAGGGCAATATGACCGAACGGGTCATGCAGTCCAGCGCCGGTTCCTACCTGATCTCGCCGCTGGCCCTGGCCTCCATGGCCCCGAAACCCGAGAAGTACACGGACCGCTTCTCCGCCTTCTGGATGCTCGCCCTCGCGGGGCGGCTGGTCCAGGAGGTGGGCAAGCTGATCGCGGGAGCCGTCGCCGCGCGGAAGCCGCTGGCGACCTTCGCCATCGACGCCGAGCTCAGCTTCGCCAGCGCCCGCGAGCGGGCAGAGTTCGCCCAGGAGCTGTCCGCCGTCGTCGATTCGCTGGTGGAGAAGTATCACGACGGCGACGCCCCCGGCGCGCGCAGGCACCGCCTGGTGCTGGCGCTGCACCCTGAACTCAAGAACAGCGCGCCGGCCGCGCGCGACAGCGCAGATGACATCGCAGACAAGGAGCAGGACCATGAGTGAGAACCGCGAATTCCGCATCGAAGCCACCACCGAGGTGGAAGCCACCCCGGAACGGGTGTGGGAGGCGATCAACGACGCCACCGCCGCCTGGATGTTCCCCACCGATCAGTGGCCTGCCGAATATCCGGTCAAGGAGTACCCCACGCATGTGATCTCGCGGATGGACGGTCCCGAGGGATGGTTCAACCAGCTGGAGAACACCATCGAGGCCCTGCCCGGCGGCAAGTCCCGTATCCGCTATGTGCACAGCGGCGTTTTCACCGACGACTGGGAACAGCAGTATGACGGCGCCTCCAAGCACACGCTGTTCTACCAGCACACCCTGGGCCAGTACCTCAAGTACTTCGACGGCCGCCCCGTGGTGTTCACGGACGTCCAGGGCCCTGCCGCCTCCGGAGCGCCCGATGCCTTCGACCGGCTCAAGTCGGCCTTCGGGATCGCCGGGGCGAAGGCCGGGGACAAGGTCTCCGTGACCGTTCCCGGCGTCGGTTCCCTGGAAGGGGAGCTCGACTATGCCAATGAGTGGTTCTTCGGTATCCGCACGGCGGAGACCCTGTACCGCTTCTTCGGACGGAATCACTTCGGTGCCGTGGTGGGCCTGACCGTCCACGACTTCTCCGGCGCCGGTGACTCCGAGGCCACCGCCGCCGCGTGGGGCGCATACCTCGAAGAGCTCTACGCCTGAGGTCCTGCTTCCTCCCTGATCGACTGCTCCACAGGATGCCTTTCCGGGCCGGAAATGGCGGAAAAGTGCATCCTGTGGAGCAGTCGATGGGGCGAGGGGCCGGCCGAGCGGCTCAGGCGATGGCGACGGCGGGCGGTTCCGGCAGGCGGCGGCGCAGGCCGGGGGTGATCAGCAGCTGTCGCTGGGCATCCTTGAGTGCCAGGACGCCCCGTTCCAGTTCGTGCGGCGGGAGCGTGAACGGCAGGCGCAGGAAGTGTTCGAAGGCCCCGCCGACGCCGAAGCGCGGTCCTGCCGCCAGGCGCACCCCGCGCTGTGCCGCCAGCAGGGTCAGGGCAGCGCTGCTCACGGCTTCCCCCTGGGAGCCTTGCCGGGGGAGCCGGCACCAGATGGACAGACCGCCCTGTGGTACTTCGGCGTGCCACTGCGGCAGGTGCTCCTCCAATAAGGCGAGCAGGGTGTCACGTTGCGTGCGCAGCTCGGTCAGGCGGGCGGGGAGTCCCGGGAGGTCGTGCTGAAGGATGTGCCGCCCGGCGAGCTGTTCGGCCACCGGCCCGCCGAGATCCAGGGAGGTCCGCGACTGCGCCATGCGCTGGATGTTTTCCGCCGAGGACCGCGCCCAGCCGATCCGCAGGCCGCCCCAATGGGTCTTGCTGAGTGACCCGATGGTCACCACCCCGGGGGCGTAGGAGCCCAGGTGGGGTGGTGCCGCGCCGTCGAAGTCGATGTCCCGCAACGTCTCATCGGCGATCAGCACCGTGCCGGATGCCGCCGCGGCCCGGGCCACCCGCCGTCGCTGGTCCGCGGGCATGAGGCGGCCCGTGGGGTTCTGGAAGTCCGGGATCAGGTAAGCGACCGCGGGGCGGTGGCGGTGCAGTGCTGCCTCGAAGGCGTCGGCGTCCCAGTCACCGGCGAGAGGGAACGCCAGTGGGACCGCCCGGCACTGGCGGGCGCTGACCGCATCGAGGGCGTGCGGGTAGCTGGGGTGTTCGACCAGCACGCGCTGGCCCGGGGCCGCGAAGGCCGCCAGGGCCAGGGTCATGGCCTGCTGCGCCCCGCCGGTGACCATGACCTGGTCCATCGTGGTGGGGAGCCCCTCGGCGGTGAACTTCGCGGCGATGGCCTCCCGGAGTTCGGGAAGGCCGAAGGAGTCGTAGCCGAAACCCGGGAGCAACGCGGGCAGCTCACTGAGGGCGGCCGTGTAGGCCTGGTGCACGGCGGCGCCATTGGCAGGGAGGCAGGCGTAGGCGAAGTCCACCATGCCCTCCGGTGCGCGGAGTCCCGGTGCATAGTCCGTCCGGGCGGCCCAGGGGTCCTCGGCGCCGGTCTGGCTGGGGATGCAGGTCCGCGCGCGGGTGCCCTGCCCGGCGGACAGGAACCCCTCCTCCCGCAGTGCGTTGTATGCGGCAGTCACGGTGGTCCGGCTGACGCCCAGAGCAAGGGCCAGGGTGCGTTCGCTGGGCAGGGCCGAGTCCAGCGGCAGCCTGCCGTCCAGGATGAGGAGGCGTACGACGTCGGCCAGCTCGCGATAGGCGGGGGCGGCGCCGAGGCGCCACTCGCCGAGGAGCCGGGTGAAGGGGGTGCCCGATGTGGCCTGCTGCATCAAGCCAGTATCTCAAAGTGGCTATGTATTTCATAGCCACTTTTCTGGAATGGTGTAGCCATGATGTTCCGAAGGATCTCTCAGCTCACCGCAGGCCTGGCCCTCTACGGCTTCTCCATCGCCCTGTTCATCCGGGCGGGGCTGGGCACCGCGCCCTGGGACATCCTGCACCAGGGTGTCTCCCGCCTGACCGGCATCAGCACGGGCGTGGTGATCATCGTCCTGAGCTTCCTGATCCTGCTGCTCTGGATCCCGCTGCGGCAGAAGCCCGGTTGGGGGACGCTGGCCAACGCGATCCTGGTGGGGTTGTTCGTGGACTTGTCCCTCCCGGTGATCCCGCGGGCGGACGGCCTGGTGTGGCAGTTGCTGTTCCTGCTCGGGGCGCTCGTGCTGAATGCCGTTGCCACGGCCTGCTACATCAGTGCGAACTTCGGTCCCGGTGCCCGTGATGGTCTCATGACAGGCCTGGCCCGGCGCACAGGATGGCCCCTGTGGCGGTGCCGCACCTTGATCGAGGTGACCGTGGTGGCCATCGGCTGGGCCCTCGGTGGCGTGCTCGGCGTGGGGACCGTGGCCTATGCGTTCGGCATCGGCCCGTTGGTGCAGTGGCTCATGCCGTTCTTCGCGATCCGCGGCGTGACCCGGGGCGCGGCTCGTGAGGCGGGCGAGGCCGGTGGGACGTCCGGTCCGGACACCGTGGTGGAGGCGGCCGTCGCCGCGCACGACACCGAGCCTGCCGTGGAACCGGCCCGCGAACCTGCCTCCTGATCGAGACTGCTCCACACCCCGGTCGACTGCTCCGTAGAAGTCGTTTTGAGCCCCTTGTGGCGACACCTGCGGAGCAGTCGATGTGCCGGAGTGCTACGTCCCGCTGGGCACTTCGATGACGTCCACGCCCTTCCAGAACGCGAAGTGGTTCTTGATCCCGGCGGCGGCCTGGCTGGGCTCCGGGTAGTACCAGGCGGCGTCGGCGTTCGTCTGGCCGTCCACCGTGACGGTGCGATAGCCGGCCTCGCCCTTCCAGGCACACGTGGTCCTGAGGTCGCTGGGCGCCAGATACTCCGCCTTCACCGATTCTGGCGGGAAGTACTGGTTCCCCTCCACCTCGATGGTCTGATCCGATTCGGCCAGCACGGTGCCGTTCCAGACGGCCTGATACTTCTTCCGGGGAGCGGACATCACTCCACCTGCCTTTCTCTGAGGTAGACCTGAGGGTGGAACGCCCAGGGGGCACACGGAATTCCGTACGGCTCCTGACGGCGTCTTGCCGGAGGGCCGTGCCGGTGCGGGGCCGGAGCCGTCAGTGGCCCCGGGCGATCCACTCCGCCAGCTGTGGCGCTTCGGCCCCGATGCTGGTGGAGTCCCCATGGCCGGTGTGCACCACGGTCCCGGCCGGGAGCGTCAGAAGGCGGTCCCGGATCGAGCCGATGATGGTGGGGAAATCGCTGTAGGACCGGCCCGTGGCACCGGGACCGCCCTGGAACAGCGTGTCCCCCGTGAACACCACGCCCAGCTCCGGCGCGTGGAAGCTGACGGAGCCGGGGGAATGACCGGGCGTGTGCAGGGCGACGAGTTCTGTGCCCGCCACGGCGAACCGTTGCCCGTCGGTGATCTCCCGGTCGGGGCGGGTTCCCGGGTACACCGCCTCCCACAGCATGAGATCCGCGGGGTGAAGAGACAGCGGAGCCGCCACCCGGGCCGCGAAGTCCTGTGCCTGACGGATGTGGTCATCGTGCCCGTGCGTGAGGAGCACGGCCCGTACGGTCCGTCCGGCCACGGTCTCAGTGATGCGTGTGGCATCGTGCGCAGGGTCGATCACCAGCACTTCGGAGTCGTCCCCCACGATCCAGACGTTGTTGTCCACGTCCCAGGTGCCGCCGTCCAGGGAGAAGGTGCCGGAGGTGACGACCCGTTCGATCCGTGCCGCCATCAGAGAGCCTCCGCCGGGCTGATCTCCACCACGGAGCGGAGGACCTCGCCACGGTGCATCTTCTCGAACGCGGCCTCCACGTCCCCCAGCCCGATGCGCTCGGTGACGAAGGCATCCAGCGGCAGACGGCCCAACCGGTACTGATCCACCAGCATGGGGAAGTCGCGGCTGGGCAGGCAGTCGCCGTACCAGGACGACTTGAGCGATCCGCCGCGCCCGAACACGTCCAGCAGCGGGAGTTCGAGCGTCATCTCCGGCGTCGGCACACCCACCAGGACCACCCGCCCGGCAAGGTCCCGGGCATAGAAGGCCTGCTGGTACGTCTCCGGACGCCCGACCGCGTCGATCACGACGTCGGCGCCGAAGCCCCCGGTCAGCTCGCGGATGCCCTCCACCGGATCAGCCTCTCCCGAGACGATCCCGTGGGTCGCCCCGAGCGTCTTCGCGAGTTCCACCTTGGCCGGATCCAGATCGACGGCGATGATCGTCGTCGCTCCGGCCAGCTTCGCCCCGGCGATCGCGGCGATGCCCACGCCGCCGCAGCCGATCACCGCGACCGATTCGCCGCGCGTGACCTCACCGGTGTTCATGGCTGCGCCCAGGCCTGCCATGATGCCGCAGCCGAGCAGTCCCACGGCGGCCGGGTCCACGTCGTCGTCGATCCTGGTGCACTGGCCGGCCGCGACGAGGGTCTTTTCGGCGAAGGAGCCGATGCCCAGGGCCGGGGAGAGCGGCGTGCCGTCGGCCAGGGTCATCTTCTGGGTGGCGTTGTGGGTGGCGAAGCAGTACTGCGGGCGGCCCTTGGCACAGGCGCGGCACGTGCCGCAGACCGCGCGCCAGTTGAGGATGACCCGGTCACCGGCCTTCAGATCCGTGACATCCGGGCCGACCGCACTCACCACAGCGGTGGATTCGTGGCCCAGGAGATAGGGGTAGTCGTTCCCGATCCCGCCGAGTTTGTAGTGCAGATCCGTGTGGCAGACCCCGCAGCTCAGGACGTCCACCAAGGCCTCTCCGGGCCCCGGGTCCGGCACCAGGATGGTCTCGATGGTTGCGGGAGCGCCCTTCTCCCGGACGACGACTGCCTTGACTTCGTGGACGGCTGCGGCCATGAAAATACCTCCGGTGCTGTGCTGTTGATCTGGTGTGGGTGTCGGTCTGAGGGGCTCTGCGGGCGATGGCGCCGGACCGTGCCTGGCGGGCTCCCCGCGGTGGTGCGGCCGGAGTGGGCCGCCGTGGTTCAGGTGCCTTGCTGCTCCAGCCCGGCCAGGTACTCGGCGTTGCCGCGGAGCGCCGCTTCGTAACGTGCCAGCTCCGCGGAGCCGGCGTGGTCCGCGAAGAGTGTGAGGGCCGAGGCGAGCGCCGCGTCGTGGCGGCCCTGGGCATGCAGCGTCAGCAGTTCGAAGACGCCCAGGGAGAGCGAGGACGGGAACCGCTCGCGTGCCGCGCGGAACAGCTCCGCCGAACGGTCCAGTTCCCCGAGATTCCTCAGCGTGCTGCCGTACTGGAGGTAGCACTTCCGGAGCGTCTCGCCGTCGAGTCCCGCCTCCATGGCCCGCTGGTAGTACCCTTCCGCGACGGCCTCCTGGCCCGCCGTGTCGTAGGAACCGCCCACGTGATAGAGGACCTCGGGATGGTCCGGATGCTCGGCCAGCACCGCCAGGAAGGCGTCGATGGTGGGCTGCATGTCCTCCCGGTCCCGGGCCGCGAA
>Ga0153950_1000203_pt1 | contig 25596 bp, 20 predicted proteins | sample TSNJ034MetaG_FD_104737 | JGI IMG/M metagenome (GOLD analysis project Ga0153950, IMG submission 104737) | Attine ant fungus gardens microbial communities from New Jersey, USA - TSNJ034 MetaG | ecosystem: Host-associated > Fungi > Mycelium > Unclassified | place: USA: New Jersey, Wharton State...
AAAACCACCACACACCAGGCCTAGACACAGGCCCACCCAGGGCCACACAGACACCAAGGCGCCAAGGCCCACCACCACACACCCGGTGCCCCCGCCTGTTCAGAACACCAGCGGCACAGACACACGCAACCGTGTCCCCGCAGACACATAGGCCCCCACCCAGGGGCCCACACTCCTTTAACCACACAAGAGCCCGAGCACCCCATGGGTTCCTGCCGGGGAATGGCCGAGGTCTGAGGGGCACCGCTCCAGAACACGTCGCGCTCGACAAGACGATCGCTTTGACCATGGATAGACTGTGGCGAAGGCCACGATCTGAGGCGGCCTGCATTCACTATTGGGGGCAATACATGAAGTTCTTTCGCCGTGCCGTCGTCCCGTCGCTCTGGCTGGTGCTTGGCGCCGTCATAGCGGCGGCACTGGTCAAGATCGCATTCATCGACGGGGTGAAGGGCACCGAAGCGGCTGTCGCACCTCAGATCGGTTTCGAGGCACCGATGGTTCCCGCGGGACGGGCCACCGTCACCAATCTGGTGGAGCTCAAGGGCTCGGTCCAGGCTGATCCCGTCATTCCCGTGCGGAGTACGGAGGCGGGTACGGTCGTGTACCTCTACATCTCACAGGGCAAGCCCGTGGCCGAAGGAACACCGCTGTTCCAGGTCCGCAAGGTGCGGGAGAGCGAGACGGACACCACAGAACCCTCCGCCGAGCAGCCGGACAGCAAGACGCCGGCCAAACCCGCAGCTGTACAGTACGACTACCTGGACGTCCTGGCGCCCGCACCCGGTGTGCTGAAGGACTTCACCGCCTTGCTGGGCCAGCAGGTGACCGTGGGGGAGAGCCTCGGCAGCGTGGACCCGGGGACGTTCAGTGTGACGGGTACCCTCGACGCGCAGCAACAGTACCGTCTTCTGGACCGGCCTGCGAAGGCTGAGGTGACGGTGACCGGAGGGCCGGCACCGTTCATGTGCTCTGACGTCTCGCTCGGCAAGGTTCCCGAGACCTCTGGAGGGAAAGAACCCGCTGGCGGCGGATCGATGGCTCAGGGCCCAGGGCAGGCTGGCTCCGGCTCGTCCGACAGCAGCGGCTCGGCTACTGGCACGGTGACTTGCCCCGTGCCAGGCACCGTCAAGGTGTTCCCCGGGCTGGGGGCTACTCTGAAGCTGACCGCGGGAGTGGCGGAGAACGTGCTCGCGGTCCCGCTGACCGCGGTCAAGGGCAGCTTCCAGGAAGGCACCGTGTGGGTGAAGTCCCAGACGTCGGCACCTGATGGTGCGGCGGCCGGAGCGGACGCACAGGGGGCCTCGGCGGCACCTGCCGGTTTTGAAGAGCGCAAGGTCTCCCTCGGTCTCAGTGACGGCGTCCAGATTCAGGTGACCAAAGGTCTCAAGGAGGGGGAACAGATCCTTGAGTTCCTTCCGGGCGTCCCGGCCCCGCCCGGACCAGGTGGCCCGAGCGGGGCGAATTACGCACCCGGCGTACAGATGGGCGGCTGAGATGAGCCTGCTGGTCAGTCTCCGGGACGTCACCAAGTCGGTAACACTGCCTGATGACAGCGAACTGCATATCCTCAGAGGCATCAACCTGGACCTTCACGAAGGCGACCGGCTCTCCGTCGTCGGGCGTTCGGGCGGCGGCAAGTCGACCCTGCTCAACCTTCTCGGTCTACTGGACGTGCCCACAAGCGGTGAGCTCGAATTCCTGGGTCTTCCGGCGCAACGGATGAGCGAGGCCCGCAGGGCCCGCATGCGGGGCGAAAGCGTGGGGTTCGTGTTCCAGCAGTTCAACCTGCTGCCGGAGCGGACCGCCCTGGAAAACGTCATGACCCCGTTGTACTACGCCACCGGGCGCGACTTCTGGCGCCGCCGTGACCTCGCCTTGCAGCTCCTGGAGCGGGTGGGCCTCTCCGGCCGCGCCGAAGTGAAGCCCGCGCGTCTGTCCGGCGGTGAGCAGCAACGTGTGGCGATCGCCCGCGCCCTGGTGCGGCGCCCGCGCTTGATTCTGGCCGATGAACCGACGGGTGCGCTCGACGTGGAGACCGGACAGGCCGTGATGGGCCTGCTGGAAGAAGTGGCGGCGGAGACCTCTGCCGCGCTTGTCACCATCACACATGACCGGGCCGTGGCCGACCGTTCAGAACGGCAGCTTCACCTGGCCGAGGGGGTGCTGTCCTCCCCGGAAGGCGCAGCCCCGGAGGAAGGACTGGTGCCGGCATGACCTCCTTGCTGGCAGCCGTGCTGGAGGCATGGCATGAACTGCGTGTCCACAAGGTCAGAGTGCTCCTCTCCCTGATCGGTGTCGCCGCGTCTGTCGCCGCTTTGACGGGCGTCCTCGGAGTGGGAGACGTGGTCCGTGAGGGCATGCGGGATCAAGCCGAACGGAGCGGTGGGCGCGGTGCCACGCTGAGTGTCACCTTCTACTCTGAGGCCGGTCAGGTTCCGGCCTCCCAGAGCGACCTGGTCATGAAGAAGCTCACCGAACGGTACAAGCTGGACAAGGTCTCCCGGATCTCCCACGGAAATGTGGGCGTTCAGTTCCCTCGTGGGGTGCAGTCGATCTCCACCACCGTGGTGGACCCGGCGTACGCCACCATTCTGCGGACGTCGGTGACGCAGGGGCGCTGGTTCACGGACGACGACGAGCGGCGCCTGGCGCCCGCGATCATCCTCAATGAGACCGCCTGGGCGCAGCTGGGCTCACCCTCGCTCAGCCGGAGCCCAGGCATCCGCCTCCACCAGAACGGGGAACACAGCGCCGTGATCGTCGGTGTCTCGCGCTCCATGTGGCCGGAGGAACCTCCCGCGGCGTACCTCCTGAATGGCGCCGGGGAACGGCTGGGAGCCGGCGGCGGGAGCACCGAGTACAGAGTGTGGGTGGACCCGGCCCAGGCCGACCAGCTCAGACAGTCCCTGGAGGCGGAGATCACCGCTCAGCTCCCCGGGATCATGGCCGGGGTGAGCCGGATGGACTACCTGGCCTTTGGGGATCCTCTGGCGATGGTGCAGTGGATGGTGGCCGGGGTGGCGGGCATGATCCTGCTGCTGGGTGCCCTGGGCATGCTCACGGTGTCCCTGGTGACGGTGAAATACCGGGTCCGGGAGATCGGCATCCGGCGCAGTTTCGGGGCCACCTCCGGCCGGATCTTCGTGGGCGTCATGATGGAGTCCCTCGTGGCGACCACGGTGGCCGGGATGGTGGGTGTGATGCTCGCCGTCGTGGTGGTCAAGAACCCGTGGGTGGAGTCCCAGCTGGCTCCGGGGCTGGATGCCTATCCGCCCTTCCCCCTCGGAGCGGCGCTGATCGGCATGGGAGCCGCCGTGCTGGTGGGCGCCCTGGCAGGCGCGATCCCCGCGCTGATCGCGATCCGGGTGAAGGTCATCGACGCCATCCGTTTCTGAGCGGGAGGGCCTCTGTCCCAGGGCCGGCTCCGTGCGTGTGCGCGAGCCGGCCCTGGACCGGTATGGAGCCTGAACCCCGGAACCCGGATCCGCCTAGCGGCCCGGACCGGGGTCCAGAACAGAACGGGCCCGGGCGGAAGCAGGGACACCGGGCGCGGAGAACACTGTGGCCCGGCCATTTTAACACGGCCGGGCCACAGTTGTCCGGCGGCGCTGCTGTTCCTTCCAGGGAACCGGAGACGGCGCCAGGGCTCGGCCCGTCGCCTGGCGGGACGGGCCGAGCCGGGAGGACTCAGTCCTCGTAGTCCTCGTCATCGTCGTCGGCGGTGATGACACCGGCCTCCAGGACCTTGATCAGATCGGTGTCCGGGTTCAGGAGCAAGGTGGCCTCGTCACGACGGTGACGCAGCACGTCATCGATGTAGGACTGCAGAGCCTCGGCCATGGGCACGTGCTGGTTACGCTTCTCCGTCATGTACCAGCGGTGCTCCAGCACCTCGTGGACCACCTCCGCCGGTTCCAGCTTGCCGGAGAGCTCCCGGGGGATCGAACGCACGATCGGCTCGAACACCTGGGACACCCAGGCGTGGGCGCTGATCTCCTCATCCTGGCCGGGGTAGTTGTCCGCCCGGTAGGCGTCCATGTCGTTCAGGAGACGGCGGGCCTGATTCTCCTGAGCGTCCAGGCCGGTGAGGCGCAGCAGGCGCCGCTGGTGGTGCCCCGCATCCACCACCTTGGGCTGCAGCTGAATCGTGGAGCCGTCCGCCGTCGTCTTGATGGCGTACTCCTCCACATCGAAGCCCAGCTCGTTCAGACGGCGGATGCGGGCACCCACGCGCCAGCGCTCGCCCAGCTCGAAGGACTCCTTGGCCGTCAGCTCATCCCAGAGCCGGCGGTAAGACTCCATGATCCGCTCACTCGTGGCCACGGGGTCCACCAGTTCGTCGATCAGTTCGCCATCCAGGAGATCCATGAGCTCACCGGCGATGTTCACGCGGGCGATCTCCAGGTCGTATTCCCGCTGCCCGGTGGAGAGATCCGGGTACAGCTCACCGGTCTCGGCGTCCACCAGGTACGCGGCGAAGGCACCCGCATCGCGGCGGAACAGCGTGTTGGACAGGGAGACGTCGCCCCAGTAGAAGCCCACCAGATGCAGGCGGACCAGCAGGAGTGCCAGGGCGTCGATGAGACGGGTCAGGGTGTCCTTGCGGAGCATCTGGGAGAAGAGCGCCCGGTACGGCATGGAGAACTTGAGGTGCCGTGTCACCAGGCAGGGGTTGAGCGGCCGTCCATCAGGGGTGGTGCGCCCCGTGATGACGGCCACCGGCTCCACGCCCGGGACGTCCAGCCGGGCCAGCTTGCGGAGCATGTGGTACTCATGGCGGGCCACGTGCTCACTGGTCTCCTTGATGGCGATCACGCTGCCGCCCAGATGCGCGAAACGGACCACGTGGCGTGAGATGCCGCGGGGGAGGGCCGCCAGATTGGCCTGAGGCCACTCCTCCAGGGCGATGTGCCAGGGCAGGTCCAGCAGTTCAGGATCCGCGCTGGCGGCCGTGATGTTCAACGAGCCGACGACGGGCCCTGCGGGGACCTCGTCCACGCTCGCCGCCTCGGCGCGCGGCAGCTTTCCCACCTGATCGTAGTCGGTGGGCTCGTCATGCCACTGTGCCCCGTTGGCGGGCGCGTTCTCACTCATGTTTCCATCTTCCCTTAAGCTCACTCGGCCCCAGAAGGAGCCGGGACGGATTACTCCGTGGTCCCTGCCACACCGGCGTTCTCCGGCAGCGCGGTCACCGCGGAGAGGTCGATCCCTTCGAACGGATCCCGCGGCGTCGCGTTCCACTCGATGTCCGGGCTGGGCCGGAACGTCACCCCGAGCGCCACCAGGCGCTCACCGAGGCCACCCAGGCGCGCGGCGAACTCCGTGGCGTCCTTGGCCGCGGCGGCACTCCAGGCGGTTTCGGCGAGAGCGATGGCCCGGGGGTAGATCAGCCAGTGCGCCTCGTCCAGGCTGCGGATGGTCTCGCTCCAGAGCGGGGCCTCGACGCCCAGAACCTCGTGTTCTTCGAGCCCGTCACGGACCGGATCCCAGCCGTAGTAGAGGTCCCAGTCACCCATGGCCGCCCATTTGAGCCCGATCGGATCCGACTCCACATACTTCTGATCCAGGTAGCTGCCCTTGCCGGGGGACATGACCACTCGGGCGGCGTTCTGGCGGACCTGGCGGAGCGTGGGCTCGATGTCCCCGTCCCAGTACTGGATGACGGCGCCGGACGGGAGTTCCGCCTGCGCGTATTCGTTCCAGCCCATGACCGTCTTGCCGGTGGCCGCCACGGAGGCCGCGAAGTCGGTCACCATGGCGATGAAGTCCTCTTTGGTGGTGACCAGTGCCTCGTCGCCGCCCATGTGGAGGTACTGGCCCGGCGTCAGCTCCGCGAGCTGGCGGAACACCTCGGCCACGAAGGGACGGGTGAGCGGGTTGTCGTTGTAGAGCGTGGAGAAGCCCACCTCGCCCGTGGCGGTGGGGCTCGTGGCCACGCCGTCCGGGTTCAGCTGCGGGATGGCCGCCAGCGCGGAGTTCACGTGACCCGGCACGTCGAACTCCGGAACCACGGTGACGAAGCGTTCGGCCGCATAGGCCACGATCAGCTTGTAGTCGTCCTTGGTGTAGTACCCGGTGCGGCCCGGGCCGAGGCCCCAGCCCTCCCGGTTGACCGCGCCGTCCTTGCCGATCCGCACCAGTTCCGTGAAGTCGATGCCGGTGGGGTTGTCCTCCGGGGTGTCCAGTTCGATGCGCCAGGACTGGTCGTCGGCCAGGTGCAGGTGCAGCACGTTGTACTTGAAGCGGGCCATGACGTCGATCATCCGGCGGATCTCATCGATGGGGTAGTAACTGCGGGCCACATCCAGCATGATGCCGCGGTAGGCGAAGCGCGGAGCGTCCTGCACCTCGATCTGCCCCAGCGTGAGGTCCCCGGCGGGCGTCCGGGTGTGGCCCTGTTCCAGGGCGGCGGGCAGCAGCTGCCGCAACGACGACGCCGCGTGGAACAGCCCCGCGGGATGTGCGGCGCTCAGCCGCACGCCGTCGTCGTGGATGGTCAGCGTGTAGGCCTCGGGGCCCTGCGCCTGGGCGGAATCGAGATCGAAGCTGACGGCGGGGCCGTCAGCGGCCGCAGTGAGCACGGGGACCGGCCAGCCGGTGCCCGCCCGGAGCCAGCCGGCGAAGGCCGCGGCCACGGCTTCGGTACCCGGGGCCGCCACCACGTGGGTGGCGGCCGTGAGGACCAGGGTCCCGTCGGCCGGGACGGTGGAAAGGGGTGCGGGAGTGATGAGGTGCTGAGATGACACGAGTGCTCCTGACAGGATCGCTGGAGTGGAGGACTTGCAGGTGGGTACCAAAGACGGCCCGTTCCGGGAGGAACGGGCCGTCAGGGCTGATGATTCAGTGAACCGGTGATTCAGCGAACTGGGAAGGACTAGTCGCCCAGGCGCTCGCCGGTCTTGGTGTCGAACAGGTGCACGTGGCCCTGCTGCGGACGGACCCAGATGGTGTCGCCCTTGAGCGGGGGACGGCGGCCGTCGACGCGTGCCGTGATGTCGTGGCGCTTGCCATCCAGCATGGTGTGGCCATAAACGTAGGCGTCGGCGCCGAGTTCCTCGACGACGTCGGCCTCGACCTGCAGGCCCTCACCCTCGGGGGCGTTCTCCAGGTCCTCGGGACGGACACCCAGAGTGACCGTCTTGCCGGTGGCGTCCTCCAGGACGTTGTGCGGGACGGGGTACACGGTGCCGCCGAACTGGACGCCGTCGCCCACCACGGGCAGTTCCAGCAGGTTCATGGCGGGGGAGCCGATGAAGCCGGCCACGAAGACGTTGTTCGGGCGGTCGTACAGGTTGCGCGGGGTGTCGATCTGCTGCAGCAGGCCGTCCTTGAGCACTGCCACGCGATCACCCATGGTCATGGCCTCGGTCTGGTCGTGGGTGACGTAGACCGTGGTGACGCCCAGGCGGCGGGTCAGGGAAGCGATCTGCGTGCGGGTCTGCACACGGAGCTTGGCATCCAGGTTGGAGAGCGGCTCATCCATGAGGAAGACCTGCGGGTTACGCACGATGGCGCGGCCCATGGCCACACGCTGACGCTGACCACCGGAGAGGGCCTTCGGCTTGCGGTCCAGGTACTGCTCCAGGTCCAGGAGCTTGGCGGCCTCGCGAACGCGGGTCATGCGCTCTTCCTTCGGCACGCCGGCGATCTTGAGGGCGAAGCCCATGTTGTCCGCCACGGTCATGTGCGGGTACAGCGCGTAGTTCTGGAAAACCATCGCGATGTCGCGGTCCTTCGGCGGAACGTCGGTGACGTCACGATCGCCGATGAGGATACGGCCGGCGTTCACATCTTCGAGGCCTGCGAGCATACGCAGCGAGGTGGACTTGCCACAGCCGGACGGGCCCACCAGAACGAGGAATTCGCCATCTGCGATCTGGATGTTGAGCTTGTCAACGGCAGGCTTGTTGGTACCCGGGTAAAGGCGGGTTGCATTGTCATAGGTAACTGTAGCCACAGTTATCGTGTCCCTTCATCGGCAGGTACGTGCCGAACGATCCGTAGTGAATGGTGAGTATTCAGTTGTCGTGAAAGTGCGGGGTCCTTCGACCGGGCCGTGCCCTGCCGTGTGGATCCCGCACTCAAGGCGATGCCGCACGGTAATGTGCGTCACATCACATGCCTAGTATGGCAGATCGGTGTGACCTTTGTCTCCCTGATGACGTGAACGATTGCTGAACAGGATCTCCAGCAGATCCGCCACGCCCTCAGGGGAGGGAACGCGGAACTGGGCCGCGGTGAAATCTTCGCCCACCTTGACCCCCAGATCCGGATGAGGCAGGCCGGGGTTGGTGTCCAGGCGGGCGAACGCGGTCTCATCCGTGGTGTCATCCCCGGCGTAGAACACGGCGACGGGTCCCAGCACGGCGCGCAGGAAATCCAGGGCCTCACCCTTGGACGAGCGGACCACGGAGGCCTCAAGGACCCGCTTGCCCGTCATCAGATGGACTCCGGGCTCGCGTTCCAGCAGATGGCGGGCCGCGGCTTCGGCGTCCAGAGCGTCATCGGCGGCGGCCTGCCGGGTGTGCAGGACGGCGCCGGCGGGTTTCTCCTCCACCCAGCAACCGGGCGCCACCTGCGCCACCTCTTCCAGAAGCTGCCGGACCTTCTCCAGCAGGGCGCGCTGAACCGGATCCAGGACCAGGCCGGTGCTGCCCGCGCCCAGCCAGACTTCCGCGCCATGACTGCCCACCAGGAAGGTGTCCGGGGCGGGCTGGGCCACGGCCCGCAGACTCTCCAGCGAGCGGCCGGAGACCAGCGCCGTCGTCGTGCCTTCCAGGCCGGCCAAGCGGCGGAAGGCGGCCCCGGCGCGTGGCAGGGGCCGGGCGTCGTCGGCGTGCGCCACCAAGGGGGAGAGCGTGCCGTCGAAGTCCATGGCCACCAGCAACTGCGGGGCATCCGCCAGATGCTCGACGGCGCGGCGCAGCTCCGCGTTCAGGCTGCCGCGGGTCTGCTCCGGCCAGACCGGCTCACTCATGCCGGTGTCCTTCCGAACGGGTGAGCTCGGCCAGGCGGTCCAGGAAAGCGGTGGACCAGCCCTGGACGTCATGGGTGAAGACCTGCCGCCGCATGGAACGCATCCTGCGGGCCGCATCAGGCCGGGAGACGCTCGTGGCCGCGAGAATTGCAGACTTCAGCCCGTCGATGTCATGGGGGTTGATCAGGAAGGCCTGCTTGAGCTGATCCGCCGCACCGGTGAACTCGGAGAGGACCAGAGCGCCGGTGTTGTCCACACGGGCCGTCACGTACTCCTTGGCCACCAGGTTCATGCCGTCCCGCAACGCCGTCACCAGCATGACGTCCGCCGCGAGGTAGAGCGCCACCATCTCCTCCATGGGATAGCTGTGATGGAGGTACCGGACGGCCGTACGTCCCAGGGTGTCGAAGGCGCCGTTGATGTGCCCCACGGTGCCCTCGATCTCCTCCCGGAGACGGCGGTACTGCTCCACGCGCTCGCGGCTGGGGCTGGCCACCTGGATCAGGCACGCCTCCTCCACCGTGAGGTCGCCGTCCTTGAGGAGCTCCTCATAGGCCTTGAGGCGGTGGCGGATGCCCTTGGTGTAATCCAGGCGGTCCACGCCCAGCAGGACCGTGCGCGGGTTGCCGAGTTCGTGGCGGATCTGACGGGCCCGGTCCACCACGGCGGGATCCTGGGCCAGGGTCTCGATCTGTGAAACGTCGATCGAGATGGGGAAGGCCTCCGCGACGCACAGGTGCGCAGTGGGCAGGCCCGGATCCACCATGAGCGTCTGGGACTTGCCCGTCTGCGGTTTGCCGTCCACGGTCACCCGGGCCGAGGACGCGCCGGTCAGGCGGAGGGCGGCGCGGACGAAGTTCCGGGCATCGCTGGTGCGCTGGAAGCCCAGCAGATCGGCGCCGAGGAGACCTTCCAGGACCTCGCGGCGCCACGGCAGCTGAGCGAAGATCTCCGGAGGCGGGAACGGGATGTGGTTGAAGAAACCGATCTTCACATCGGGGCGGATCTGGCGCAGCAGCCGCGGGACCAGTTGGAGCTGGTAGTCCTGCACCCAGACGGTGGCGCCCGGTGCGGCCACCTTGGCGGTGGCCTCGGCGAAGCGGCGGTTCACCCTGCGATAGGCGTCCCACCAGGTGCGGTGGAACTCCGGGCGGGCGGTGACGTCGTGGTAGAGCGGCCAGAGGGTGGCGTTGGAGAATCCCTCGTAGTAGAGCTCCAGGTCATCCGTGCTCAGAGCGACGGGGACGATGTCCGTGCCCTCATTGCTGAAGGGCTCCACGGTCTCGTCCGGGGCGCCGTGCCAGCCCACCCAGGCGCCGTCCGCGTCCTGCATGACCGGGGCCAGCGCGGTCACCAGACCGCCGGGGGAGCGGCGCCAGTGGAGGGCGCCGTCGTCGTCGACCACACGGTCGACGGGCAGGCGGTTGGCCACCACGACGAAATCGAACTGACGTGGGGATTCCCCCGCGATGGTGCTGTTGTCCTCGGTGCGCACGGCGACCCCTCAGAGGTTGGCTTCTCGACTCTGCTTCCAGCCTAGTCGCACGCGGTCCCGGCGGCGGATGTGTGACTTCAGGGGTTTTGCCGGAGCGGGGTTTCAGGGCGAGCCGCTTTCTGTCAGCAGTTCGACCAGCGGGTTCCCAGACATCTGGCATAAAATCGTCCTGAATTTGGTAGCCCAAGGCCTTGAGGCCCACTATCCCCCGAGGAAGCATGAGCCCTTCGAACGAACCGCGCCTGAGCAAGGCCGAACGAACCGCCCAAGCCCGTGAGAAAGCCCGCATCATCCGTGAGCAGCAGCTGAAGAAGGAGAAGCGGAACAAGCTCCTTCTCATCTGGGGTGTGGTGGTCGCCGCCGTGCTGGTGGTCGCCATCGTCATCTGGGCCATCATGGCCAACAACACGAACAACGCTCCGATCCCGGATTCGGGCAGCACTCCCGCCAACGCCAACATCCACGGTGGCGTGATCCTCGGCAAGGACGGCGTGACCGCACAGCCCGCCGCTCAGGTCAACACGGCCACCCTTCCCGCGCAGCCCACCGAGGCTCCGGCGCAGGGTGCCGTCGCCAAGGCCCCCGGCGTGGCCGCTGAAGCCGGCAAGCCGGTCAAGGTGGTGGCCTATGTGGACTTCATCTGCCCGGTCTGCAAGAACTTCGAGTCCACCTACGGTTCGCTCCTGGATGAGAACGTGAAGAACGGCAAGATCACGGTGGAGTACCGCCCGATCGGCCTTCTGGACACGCGCTCCACCACCAACTACTCCTCCCGTGCCGCCGCGGCCGCCGCGTGTGTCCTGAACGTGTCCCCGGACAAATACCAGGCCTACTTCAAGGCGCTCTTCGACCAGCAGCCCGCGGAAGGCAGCGCCGGTCTGACCAACGACCAGCTGAAGAAGATCGCGCAGGACGTCGGAGCGAAGGATATCTCCAGCTGTGTGGATGAGCGTGTGTACCGCCCGTTCGTGAAGGTCGCCACCATGGAGGCAACCGCGGTGGGTGTGAACGGCACCCCGACCATCTTCGTGGACGGCAAGCAGTACGGCACGGGCGATGTCGCCAACGTGCAGTTCCCCGAGCTGCTGACCCAGGCGATCACCGCGAAGACCGCCAAGAAGTAAGCGCGGCGCTCCGGCTCTTCGGGGCGGAGTGAGCGTCCGACGACGGCCCGGCACCCTGTAGGGTGACGGGCCGTCGTGCTGTGTCCGGGGCGTTGTGTCCGGCGGTGCGCTGCGTGGTCTGGTGCGGCCGTGCTCTTGGAGCGCAGCTCAGAGGTGCGCTCGCGTTTGGGGACTCCCTCAGCTCTCGGCTACGCTTTAAGCCGCGCCACCGTGGCTTCACGCGGCGCCTGCCTCCTTAGCTCAGTTGGCCAGAGCACCTGTCTTGTAAACAGGGGGTCGCCGGTTCGAATCCGGCAGGGGGCTCCACCAGAAGGCCCCCGGAATCCGTGTGATTCCGGGGGCCTTCGTTGTGCCCGGCTTCCGGGCTGGCGCTCGCGGGCAGTGGGTGAGGGTTTATCTGAGGGTTGTTCTGCCGGGCTCGTTCCGGTCCTCAGCTCTCGCGTCTCCAACTCGCTGTCCAGGGTCTGAGTCCGCTACGCCGGACAGCGAGCTCAGACCCTGGACAGCGAGTTCAGCCGGTGAGGACCGGGCCTGAGGTGTTCCGGGCCGCCCTCCGGGACCGGATCGGGCCGCCCTTTTGGACTGGCCCGCCGCCCGGCCGCGCGCGCCACGTGAGCGCAACCACACCGAGTTGCCTTTCCCCGCGTACCGGCCTAGCCTGGAAGGGCAGCGCTTCGTTAGGCGAGGTTCCTGCACGAATACAGGCCACTGATCTGACGACGTCGAGAGACGCCCAAGGTTAGGACAGGTCCTCCCGGATTAAGGGTTGACCCAAAGTGGCTTCCGGTTGCTGAAAGCAGCGGATACGTCGTGCAGTGCCAAAGCTCTTACGTGGAGGCGACAACGGCAGCACCGGAACATCCATGACACATGCCATGACTCTGTCCGGTCACGCCCGTCCACCCAGCCCGGGACCAGAGTGCCCGGGACCTCCCCGTTCGTGATGCGCGCACGAGCCACACAGGAGGTGAGTCCCCATGTCTGCGGACAGTTGCAGTCAACCCAGCCATATCCAGGGGACCGCCTCCGCGCGCCACCTCCGCTCCTGAACGCTTCCCGTTCACGGCAGCCCCGTTCACCCGCCAGGTGACGACGGGCCCGCCGCCGTCGTGCGCTTCCGCACGAGCACGCCAGGGCCGCTCCGGAGCGCAGAGCCGCGTCCCCTTGCCCCGCCGCCGGCCGACATCCAGGCCCGGGCGGCAGCCAAGGAGTACATCATGCTGACCTTCCTCACCCGCGGAGCCGAGCGCACCGCCCTCTCCGAGACCACCCGGCAGGCCACCGCCCGCCGCTCCACCGAACTGCTGGACCTCGCCCGGATGACCCCGGACGCGGCCCTGCGCCAGTTGGGCAGTGCCCCCGAAGGCCTCACCGCCCAGGACGTCCAGGAACTCACCCAGCGCTTCGGCCCCAACGACATCCGCCACGACCGTCCCGCCCCCGCCCTGATCCAGCTGGTGAAGGCCTTCGGGAACCCGTTCGTGCTGATCCTGCTCTTCCTGGCCGGAGTCCTGTTCCTCACGGACGTCGTCATGGCGGACCCGGCCGAAGGCCCCGACCTCAAAGGCGTCCTCACCGTCTCGGTCATGGCCACCATCAGCGCCGTGCTCCGCTTCTGGCAGGAGTACCGTGCCGGGAACGCCGCCGAGAAGCTGCGGGCCATGGTCACCACCACCGCGGCCGTGACCCGGTGCATGAGCGGCAAGCCCGTCAGCGGCGAGCTGGACATCCAGGAGATCGTCCCCGGCGACATCCTCACCCTCGCGGCCGGGGACATGCTCCCGGCGGATGTGCGCTTCCTGCGCACCAAGGACCTCCAGCTGAACCAGTCCATGCTGACCGGAGAGGCCATGCCTGTGGAGAAGAGCGCGGAACCGCTGCCACCCGCCCGGGAAGGCACACACGGTGAGGCGTACGACGACGTCGACCCCCTGAACGCTGACAACCTCGGCTTCATGGGGACCTCCGTGGTCTCCGGTTCGGGAACGGCCGTGGTGGTCGCCACCGGGAACCGCACGGCGTTCGGATCCCTGGCCGCGTCGCTGTCCGGGACCCGCCCGGAGACCTCCTTCGACGTGGGCATCCGCAAGGTGAGCAACACCCTGATCCGTTTCATGCTGATCATGGTCCCCACCGTGTTCATCATCAACGGCCTGACCAAGGACTGGACCAGTGCCTTCCTCTTCGGTGTCACCACGGCCGTGGGACTGACCCCGGAGATGCTGCCCCTGGTGGTCACCGCCAACCTGGCCAAGGGCGCCAACCTCATGGCGAAGCACCGCGTGATCGTGCGCCGCCTGAACTCCATCCAGAACCTCGGCGCCATGGACGTGCTGGCCACGGACAAGACGGGGACGCTCACCGAGGACCGGATCGTCCTGGAGCAGCACCTGGACAGCATGGGCCACTCCAGCGAGCGGACCCTGCTGTTCGCCGCCGTCAACGCCCACTTCCAGACGGGGCTGCGTGGTCTGCTGGACGGGGCCATCCTGGACTCGGCCGGGGACGAGCTGCCCCGCATCACCGGCTCCTACACTCTGGTGGATGAGATGCCGTTCGACTTCGCGCGCCGCCGCCTCTCCGTGGTGGTGGAAGACCTGGACGGCCACACCGTGGTCACCAAGGGTGCGGTAGAGGAAGTCCTCGCCCTCTGCACCCGGGAACTCGTGGGACGAGTGCCCGGGGGACGCGAAGCACCGCTGAGCGAGGAGCGCCGCCGGGAGATCGAGGAACTGGTGGCGGAACAGAACGCCCTCGGACTGCGCGTGCTGGCCGTCGCGGTCCGGGAGATCCCCTTCACCTCCGCCGACCAGCGGTCCGCGGAGGACCTGCCCCGCACCGAATACACCGTGGGCGACGAGCAGGACATGACCCTGCTCGGCTTCCTGACCTTCCTGGACCCGCCCAAGACGAGCGCCGGTCCCGCCCTGGCGAGCCTGGCCCGTAACGGGGTGGCGGTGAAGGTGATCACCGGTGACGGCGCCCTGGTGGCGCAGAAGGTCTGCGCCGACGTCGGGCTGGACACAGGCGAAGTGGTTCTGGGCCAGGAGACCGAGGCCCTGGATCTGAAGCAGCTGGGTGAACTGGCGGAGCGCACCACGCTCTTCGCCAAGGTCAACCCGGCGCAGAAGGCCCGCATCATCGAAGCCATGCGGGAGCACGGGCACACGGTCGGGTACCTGGGTGACGGTGTGAACGACGCCCCGGCACTCCGCACCGCGGACGTGGGCATCTCCGTGGACACCGCGGTGGACATCGCCAAGGAGTCTGCGGACATCATCCTGCTGGACAAGGATCTGACGGTCCTGGAGGCCGGAGTGATCGAGGGCCGCAGGACGTTCGTGAACACCATGAAGTACATCAAGATGACCGCGTCCAGCAATTTCGGGAACATGTTCAGTGTCCTGGTGGCCTCGGCCCTGCTGCCCTTCCTGCCGATGATCCCCGTGGTGGCGCTCATCCAGGGCCTCGCCTATGACATCTCCATGCTGACGCTCCCGTGGGACCGGGTGGACCGGAAGGAACTGAGCCGTCCGCGCGTCTGGGAGGCCGAGAGCCTCTCCCGCTTCATGATCCGCATCGGGCCGCTGTCCTCGATCTTCGACGTGAGCACCTACGCCCTCATGTGGTTCGTGTTCGCGGCGAACACCCCCGAGCATGCCGCGCTCTTCCAGTCCGGCTGGTTCGTGGAGTCGATCATCTCGCAGACGCTGATCGTCCACTTCCTGCGCACCCGGAAGGTGCCGTTCCTGCGCTCGCGGGCGAGTCTGCCTGTGCTGATCGCCACCCTGGCGGTCTGCGTCTTCGGCCTGGTCCTGCCGTTCACCGGCTTCGGGGCGGGGCTCGGCCTGGTGCCGCTGCCGTGGACGTACTTCCCCTGGCTCGTCCTCACCCTGGCCGCGTACTGCGCCGTGGTCCAGCTGGCGAAGCGGCTCTTCATCCGCCGCTTCGGCGCCTGGATCTGATCCCTCACCACCCCTTTCCGCAACCCACGACGACGGCTGGCGGCCACACGCCGTGCCGCCGGCCGCCGTCGTGCGCTCCGCTGTCTCGCGGCCATCCGCCGCACCGTCACCGATGTTGGGAGAAGCCTCATGGACGCCCTCGATCTCACACTGCGTATGGTGGCCGGGCTGGGCCTCGGCGCCGCGATCGGTTTTGAACGCCAGCTCCGTTCCCGCACGGCCGGATTGCGGACCAACGCGCTCGTCAGCCTGGGGGCGGCCCTGTTCGTCATCATGGGGGCGTTCAGTTTCACCGGAGAACAGGCGGACCCCACCCGGGTGGCCGCCCAGATCGTCTCCGGCATCGGCTTCCTCGGCGCCGGGGTGATCATGAAGCAGGGAGCCTCCGTCTCCGGGCTCAACACGGCGGCCACGCTCTGGGCCTCGGCTGCCGTGGGAGCGCTGGCCGGTGGGGGTATGTTGCTGCCGGCCCTCGGTGGGACGGTGGCGGTGGTGCTCTCCAATCTGCTGCTCCGTCCGCTGGGGAGGCTGCTGGACCGGCGCGGAGGATCCGTCCCGCGGGAGCCGGTGGTCACGGAGTATCACTTCGTGGTCCGGTCGAGCACCGTGGCCGAGGTGGCCGTGCGCTCCGCCGTGGTGGAAGCCGTTCAGCGGCCCGAATTCACCGTGCACTCGCTCGAAGCGCGGGACATCCAGGACGGTCAGACGGAGCTCACCGTGGTGTTCAGCGCCGCCGAGCGCAGAGACGCAGCACTGGAATCCGCCATCGCCACGGTGGTGCCCATCCCGGAGGTGACAGGCGTCCGCTGGCATGCGCTGGAACTCGGCGGGGACGACTGATCGATGCCTGAACGATGCCGGATCGCCGGGGTGCTCACCCCGGCAGATCACCGTTCGGACACGGCATGACCGGCGTCTAACGATCGGGTGCCCATCGCTGCCCGGCCCGGGTACGGCGGCGCGGAACCGGCGTAGCGTGGGATCATCAGCGTTCGTTCATTCTGCGGAGGAGCGGTCATGAAAAGAATCCGTGCGCTGCTGATGGCAATCCTCCTGCTGGCCGGACTCGGCCTGGTCGCCCCCGCGGGGGCACAAGCCAGCCCGTACTGCGGCATCACCTGGGGTTCGCTGGCCAAGAGCGCCGGCGGTATGTCCACCGCACCCGTGACGAATGTCAGAACGGGCCAGCAGGCCTGTTACGACCGGCTCGTGGTGGACCTCCAGGGCAAGGCGAAGGGTTACACCGTCAGCTATGTCAGTCAGGTGAGGCAGATCGCCAGCGGGCAAGTGGTTCCGCTGCGCGGCGGGGCCTTCCTCAATATCGTGGTCAACGACCCGGCCTACGGGCCCAGTGGGACCCCGAGTTACACCCCGGCCAACCCCCGGGAACTGTCCAACGTCTCCGGTTACCAGACCTTCCGACAGGTGGCCTTCGCCGGATCCTTCGAGGGCAAGACGTCCATCGGTCTGGGCGTGAGGGCCCGGCTGCCATTCCGGGCGTTCATCTTGGACGGACCCGGTGGGGGATCCCGTCTGGTGGTGGATGTGGCACACCGCTGGTGACAGCACGGTGAGCCTGAGGAGGGGGTGACGGACCGGAAGGTCCGCCACCCCCTCCTCTCCATCGGGTCCAGTGGGGAACGGAGCGCAGGGTGCGCGCGAGCAGCCCCGGTGCGTGCCGTGACAGCATTCCGGTTCGTCCCCGTGACCCGGTCCAGACCGGTCACGGGAGGACTTTCTCCGTCACGAAGCCGGGTTCCGCCCAGCCGCCGCCCTGCCGAACCCTGCGAAACCTGCCGAGACGGGGCTTCATACGGCGTGACGGCGAGCCATACGCCGTCACGCCCGGCCGTCCTCTCCGGTGCTGTTCCGGCTATGGGGGTGCTCTCCCGGAACACGGGGCGTAGCGAGGCGTCATCCGCCGTCGTAAGCCTCCTCCGGACGGAATGTTGAGTCCCCTTTCCTTCCGTGAACCGCCCCGCGAAATTCCCCCCGCCCTTCTGCTCAGATGGTTCCCACACAGCGGGCCACCGGGCCCGCCTGAGCAGGAGGAGACGCCCCGTGGGCCAGCGCAACAGCAAGAGAACCGTGAGCAGGACTGTGATCGCCGCCGCGATCATGAGTGCCACCGCACTCGTGCTGAGCGCCTGCGGTGGGGCCGCCACGGCCGGAACCGCTCAGGATCAGGTGAAGACCCTCCGCTACGAGGGCAGCGCCAACAACGTGATCCTGCCCGAGCTGGCGGCGGACCTCGGGTATCTGGGCGATCTGAAGCTCGACTGGGTGGGCAACACCATCAGCGGCCCGGCCAGCATCCAGAACGCGGCCACCGGCAACACGGAGTTCGGTGGGGCCTTCACGGGCGCCGTCGTGAAACTCCAGGAGGCCGGCGCCCCGGTGAAGGCCGTGATCAACTACTACGGCTCCGACGCCAAGTCCTTCTACGGCTTCTACGTCACGGCGGACAGCCCCATCAAGACCGCCCGGGACCTGATCGGGAAGAAGATCGCCGTCAATACGCTGGGCGCCCACGCCGACGCGGTGATCACCACCTATCTCCAGAAGAACGGGCTCAGCAAGGACGAGATCAAACAGGTCCAGCTGGTGGTGGTGCCCCCGAACGACACCGAACAGGCCATCCGCCGGGGCCAGGTGGACGTCGGGGCGCTCAGCGGTGTGCTCCAGGACAACGCCGTCGCCACCGGGGGACTGCGGTCCCTCTTCAGCGACTACGGGCTGTTCGGGGCTTTCGCCGGTGGCCAGTACGTCTTCCGGAACGACTTCATCGCCAAGAACCCGGACACCGTGCGCACCTTCACCACCGGTGTGGCCAAGGCCATCGAATGGGCCCGCACCACACCCCGGGAGACCGTCATCCAGCGCTTCACCGACATCATCACCAAGCGCCACCGCAATGAGAGCACCGCGACGCTGAAGTACTTCAAGAGCATCGCCATCCCGGCCAAGGGCGAGATCAAGGACGAGGACTTCCAGCGCTGGAACAACTGGCTCAAGGACACCGGGATCCTCGGCAAGGACGTACAGCCCTCCAAGTACTACACCAATGAGTTCAACTCCCTGGTGACCGGCGGAACGGACGGAAAGAAATGAGCACTCCCAAGATCAGTCTGCGCAATGTCAGCAAGACCTTCCGGGTCCGGCCGGGCAAAGGTTCCCGCACCACGGAGCCCGTCAGCCTCACCGCCCTCCAGGACGTGAGCCTGGACGTGGCGGCCGGAGAGTTCCTGACCTTGGTGGGTCCCAGCGGTTCCGGCAAGACGACACTCCTGGACATCCTGGCAGGTCTGGCCTCTCCGGACAGCGGGGAGGTCCTCCTGGACGGCCGGCCCGTGACCGGGCCCGGCCCCGACCGTGCCGTGGTCTTCCAGCAGTACGCGCTCTTCCCCTGGCGCACGGCCGCGGAGAACGTGGCCTTCGGACTGGAGGACCGCTTGCTGGACGGTAAAGCCCTGAACAGGAAGGAACGGCGGGCCCGTGCCCTCGACTACCTGTCCCTGGTGGGACTGGACGGCTTCGAGGACCGCTACCCCCACGAACTCTCCGGCGGCATGCGGCAACGCGTCGCGATCGCCCGCAGTCTCGCCTACGAGCCGGACGTCCTCCTGATGGACGAGCCGTTCGCCGCGCTGGACGCCCAGACCCGCGAACAGCTCCAGGACGAACTGGTCCGGCTCTGGCAGCGGACCGGGAAGACCATCATCTTCATCACGCATGGCATCGAGGAAGCGGTCTATCTGGGGCAGCGGGTGGCCGTGCTCAGCTCGCGCCCGGGCCGGGTGAAGACGATCGTGGACATCGACCTGGGGAACCGGGACGCCGAGGGCGATCTGCGCTCCAGCCCGGCTTTCGTCCGCCAGCGCCACCTGCTCTGGGAACTCCTGCATGACGAGGTCCGCCGGGCACAGGCGTCCGGGCACGCCAAGATCCTGCCGGACGGGACCGCGCCGGACGAGGCGCCGAGCACAGCCCCCGCCGGCGTGCACCCGGCCGCTCAGGACGCGATCCACGACGCCGGACGCCAGAGGAGTGCCGCCTGATGAGCACCACCATTCTGAACGACTCGCCCCCCGCAGAGGAGACGACCACGGCAGGCACGCCGGCGTCAGGCCCGACGTCCGGTGCGCACACCGCCCCCGCAGCGGCCGCCCAGGTTCCCACGGCAGGGGCGCCCACGCACAGCGGCGACGGGGAGCAGCGGCCTGCGTCGCCGTCGTCGGCCGCTCCGCTAACCGTACGACGGGTGGCGGGCGCCATCGGCCGGACTGCGGGACGGGTGCTCTGGTCCACCGGGGCCATCCTGTTGTTCCTCCTGCTCTGGGAGTTCGGCCCGGGCCTGTTCCTGAACGAGGCCACCCGGGTGTTCCTCCCGCCGTTGCACGAGGTCCTGGCGGCCCTGGGCAAGCTGGTGGAGACCGGGCAATGGCAGGAACACGTGCTCGCCAGCCTGGGCCGTTCGGTGAGCGGCTTCGCCATCGCGGTGGGCCTGGGCGTGCCGCTCGGGCTCCTCATCGCCTGGTACCGGGGACTGGACCGCTTCCTCAACCCGCTCCTGGAGGTCTTCCGCAACACCGCCGCCCTGGCCCTGCTGCCCGTGTTCACCCTGCTGCTGGGCATCGGCGAGGTGTCCAAGATCAGCATCGTGGCCTATGCCGCCTTCTTCCCGGTCCTGCTCAACACCATCCTCGGCGCCCGGAGTGTGGATCCGCTCCTCATCCGGGCGGCCAGAACCCTGGGCCTGGGGAGCGGACGGCTCTTCCTGAAAGTCATCCTGCCCTCCGCCGTCCCCACCATCTTCACCGGGGTGCGGATGGCAGGCACCGCCTCCGTGCTGGTCCTGATCGCCGCGGAAATGGTCGGCGCCAAGGCCGGTCTGGGGTATCTGATCACCAATGCCCAGTCCAGTTTCCTGATCCCGGACATGTACGCGGGCATCCTGACCGTGGCGGTGCTGGGATTCACCGTCAACTACCTCCTGGTGGCTCTGGAACGCCACTTCTCCCGCTGGCGCCTGGCCGAGTCCAGCCGCTGAAAACCGACAACCCAGCCTGAAGAGGAAGGAACACCATGCCACGCCAACTCATTCTCAACGCGTTCCTCATGAGCAATGGCCACCACGAGGCCTCCTGGCGTCTGCCGGAGAGCGACACCCGGGCCGCCACCGACGTCCGGCACTACCAGCGGCTCGCGCAGACCGCGGAAAAGGCGCATTTCGATGCCGTGTTCTTCGCCGACTCCCCGGTGCTCCACGGTGACGTGACCCAGAGGCCCTACGGAGTGATCGAACCCACCGTGCTGCTGGCGGCCATCGCCGCCGTCACGGAACGGATCGGCCTGGTGGCCACCGCGTCCACCAGCTACAACGAGCCCTACAATCTGGCCCGCCGTTTCGCCGGGCTGGAACAGATCAGCGGAGGGCGTTCCGGCTGGAACGTGGTCACCACGGCGGGCGACGCCGCGGCCCGCAACTTCTCCCTGGACGGCCAGCCGGCGCACGCCGGGCGCTACGCCCGGGCCGAGGAGTTCCTGCAGGTCACGGAGAAGCTCTGGGACAGCTGGGAGGACCAGGTGCACGTGGGGGACAAGGGGCATGGCGTCTGGGGGGATGCCTCCAAAGTCCACCCTGTGCTGCACCGGGGGGAGTTCTTCCAGGTGGACGGGGCGCTTGACGCGCCGCGCTCTCCTCAGGGCCGCCCGGTCATCATCCAGGCCGGTTCCTCGGAGAGCGGCAGGGACTTCGCGGCCCGCTGGGCGGAGGCGATCTTCACGGCGCATCAGACGGTGGAGAGTGCCCGGGAGTTCTACGCCGATCTCAAGCGCCGGGTGGCGCTCGCGGGACGCGACCCGGAGACGGTGAAGATCCTGCCCGGGATCGTGCCCGTCATCGGCTCCACTGAGGCGGAGGCCCGTGCCCTGGACGAGGAGCTCAATCGCCTCATCCTTCCGGAGCACGCGCTCCGTCAGCTGGCCGGCGTCCTCGGCGTCGATCCTTCACGGCTGGAGCTGGACAAGCCTCTTCCGGACGACCTCCCGGAGGAGTCGCAGATTGAGGCGAACAAGAGCCGCCGGACCCTGATCGTGGCCTTGGGCCGGGATGAAGGGCTGACCGTCCGCCAGATCATCGGGCGTCTGGGCGGCGGGCGTGGGCACCAGACCTTCGCGGGAACCGCCGAGCAGGTGGCGGACCGCATCGAGCACTGGTTCACCACGGGAGCCGCGGACGGCTTCAACATCATGCCCCCGGTGCTGCCGTCCGGCCTGGACATTTTCACCCGGGACGTGGTCCCGATCCTGCAGGAACGCGGCCTCTTCCGCACCGAGTACACGGGGACCACACTGCGGGAGCACTACGGCCTGCCCCGGCCGGAGAGCCTCTTCGCGGCCCCCCGCACGCCCGCGGACGACGGCGGCGCCCCGCTGGGAGGGCCAGGCGGCGGTGCCGCACGGGAACAGTCCGTGCTGATCGGGGGAGGTGCCGCCCGTGCCGCTCGTCAGTGACTCCGACAGCACGCAGCTGCGCCACGCCTTCGCAAAGGTCCCCAGCGGTGTGGCAGCACTCGCCGCGCTGGTGGACGGCGCCCCGCAGGGACTGGTGGTCTCCACCTTCACCGTGGGGGTCTCGCTGGATCCACCGCTGGTGATGTTCGCGGTGCAGAACTCCAGTAGGACCTGGCCGGTCCTGCGCCGTTCCGGCCGGCTTGGGGTCTCCGTGCTCTCGGCTCATCAGGAGCACGCCGCCCGGCAGATCGCCTCCAAGGACGGGGACCGCTTCGCCGGGCTCCCCGTGAGTGTCAGCAGCGAAGGGGCATTGCTCCTGCCGGGCGCCGCCCTCTGGCTCGACTGCTCGGTGGAGCAGGAGGTCCCGGCCGGGGACCACGCCGTCGTGTTCCTGAGGGTGCACGGGCATGAGGTGCGTGAAGGGCACGTGGATCCGCTGGTGTTCCACGGTTCGGCGTTCACGGGGCTGAGGCAGCCCGCGCTGGTGTAGAGCCCGCGCTGGTAGGGAGACGGAGCTGTGACCGCCCATGAGGGGCGGATTCCGGGGAGGTGAGCAATGTGCTCACCTCCCCGGTGTCGTCTCCGGAGCAGGGCAGCGTGACTCCCGCGGCAGGCCGTCGGAAATGCCTTCTCCGCGCGCTTGACCTTGACGCGACGTCAACTTCTACGCTGGAACACATGGAGGAGAACCAGGACTGGAGCATCCAGGAGGTGGCCCGGATGGCCGGGACCACCAGCCGGACGCTGAGGCACTACGAACAGGTGGGGCTTCTGGCGCCCAGCCGGGTGGGGCACAACGGATACCGCCACTACGACCGGGATGCGCTGGTGCGGCTTCAAAGGATCCTCCTGCTCCGCGGACTGGGGCTGGGCCTGCCCGCCATCGGCGAGGTGCTGGCCCGACAGACGGACCAGGTTCCGGCGCTGGACCGGCATCTGGAACTGCTGCGGCAGGACCAGGAACGGCTCATCCGGCAGATCCAGGCAGTGGAGAACACGATCAGGCATTTGAAAGGAGGTGGTCGGCTCATGGCACAGGAGATGTTCGATGGCTTCGACCACACGCAGTACAAGGACGAGGTTGAGCAGCGCTGGGGCGCCAAGGCCTACGCGGACTCGGACGCCTGGTGGCGGGGACTCGGCCCGGACGGCCAGCGCGAATGGCAGGAGCGCCAGCAGCGTCTTGGGGCGGACTGGACGTCCGCGGCGGCCCGGGGGATCGACCCCGCGAGCGAGGAGGCGCAGGCGCTCGCCGCCAGGCATGATGCCTGGCTGTCCGGGATACCCGGTACCCCCGGGCACCCGGACAGGGCGCCGAAGGAGTACCTGCTGGGCCTGGCCGAGATGTATGTGGCGGACCCGCGCTTCGCGGCCAACTACGGAGGCCAGGGCGGAGCCGAGTTCGTCAGGGACGCCCTGCGCGTCTACGTGGAGCGGCGGGACGCCTGAGCGGCCGCTCGGAACGCGCCTCGGCGAATGCCGGACGGGCGCCCTCCAGAGGTCCGGGAGGACGCCCGTCCGGCGTCATGTGAGTGAGCAGGCACCGCGTGAGCAGATGCGGGGAAGGCGTCAGGCGCGGCGCAGTGAGATGTTGTTGCAGGCCTCGCACACGCTTTCCGGGATGACGCCCGCGGCCTGGAGCTTGCCGAAGATCCAGCAGCCCAGGCAGAACCCGGCGAACGATTCAAGGGACGCCGCCACGATCAGCAGGCCCAACAGGATCCAGGCGGCGGGGGCCAGGCCCACGGTCCAGAGGATCGCCGCCGCCGTGGACAGCACCGCGCCGATGGTCTGGGCGAAGCGCTTCGGCGGGCCGGGCACCAGGCGCGGTGCGCCGAACCGAGGGGCGATGACATGGACGGCCAGGCGGCCGGCCGGGGAATACCGCGGGCCGCCCGCCACCCGGAGCCAGAAGCCCAGCGCGATGAGCCAGAGCAGCCAGCCCCAGCCAGCCAGGAGGCCGAGGACCAGGGTGACCACGCTCAGCACCACGATGATCCCCGCGGTGGAACGCGCCGCATACTCGTTCACCGGGTTGGGGAACGCGAACAACTGCTTCAGTCCTGAGCTGGTGGAGGTGGTCACGTTGTCAGAATACGGACGGCCCGCCCGTGCACGGAAGCATTGTTGCTCCGTACGACGGGCGGGCCGGTTCCGGCCGTCCTCAGCGGTGGAGGACGGCCCGGGACGTGCGGGACGGCGTGGAAAGACCGCCTAGAAGGACAGCGGGACGTGCAGTTCCTTGATCCACTGGCGGCGCCGGTAGTCGCGGGCGCGGAGCAGGATGGAGTCGCCCGAGACCTCCACCTGCAGGCCGCTGGCCTCCAGGCCGTCCAGGGCGCGCTCGCCACCGTGACCGTCGTCCTCCCAGAGGGTCTGGATGGCGCCGGTGTTGACGGTCATGAAGCCCTCCGGGTTGCCCGTGCCCGGGACCACACGACGGACGGCCCAATCGGAGAGATTCAGGTCCCAGTGGGTGTGCCCGCTGAAGAAGAACACGTTCTTGTAGCGGCCGAGGATGTTCAGCAGCCGGTCGGCCTGGAGGTAGTCCGCCTTGTAGAGGGCGTTCCGGGTGCCTGAGACCGTATTGGGGAGCGGATGGTGGCTGAACACCATGACGGGCTTGCGCCGCCGGGCGTAGTAGGCCAGCCGGGACTCCAGCCAGGCGAACTGCTCGTCACTGAGCCACACTTCGTCCCAGAGCTTGCTGTCGTGGTAGTGCATGTACTTCTCGGTGCCGAGGAGAAGTCCCGGGACGCCGCCCAGGTCAACCTCGGTGTAGACCTTCTTACGGCCGGTGAAGTCATAGAAGTTGCGGTAGAGGGTCTCTTCCTTGCACCCGTTGGGCCAGGTCTCCTGGCGGAGAGTGGTGGGGTTCAGCCATTTGGGCACATAGAACTCGTGGTTGCCGATCACCCAGTGGGCGTTCCTGGGGTGTGGGTTGGAGTCCAGGACCTTGCGGACATCGGTGTACTCGAAGTCGTAGCCGCGCGGCGTGATGTCACCGTTGATCACCAGGCCCGCGCTGCGGCTGCGGGGGTTGGTGGTTTCGATGTCCTGCAGCGCCATGGCGAAATCGTGCAGATCACCCTGGATGTCGCTGATCACGGAGAAGACGCTGCGGGCCCGGCCTCGGCCGAAGGTGGTGGGAGCCGACACACTGCCGGCCTGTGCGGCGGTTGCCGTGCCCACGGCGGCCAGGCCGGCCAGGGAGGTGGCGATCGCGGTGCGGCGGGAGAGGGGGTTCATGGTGGAGTGGATCCTTCACTGGGGGAGCGGACGGTCCCACGCTAGGAACCCAAAGTGAAGGGTGTTCGCTTCTTGACTGCACTTGTCTATACAGCCAGGTGAACACGATGTGAATGAAGCCTGCCGCCACCGCGGGACGGCGCTGGGCCGTGCGGATCGGCTCCGCGCGGCCCCGCAGGTCCCGCCGTACCGTTCAGCCGTGCAGGCCCCGCTCCTGCCGGACGGCCGGGACGGGGAGAGCCTCCAGCGCGTTGAAGGTGTAGAGCT
>Ga0153950_1000204_pt1 | contig 25443 bp, 39 predicted proteins | sample TSNJ034MetaG_FD_104737 | JGI IMG/M metagenome (GOLD analysis project Ga0153950, IMG submission 104737) | Attine ant fungus gardens microbial communities from New Jersey, USA - TSNJ034 MetaG | ecosystem: Host-associated > Fungi > Mycelium > Unclassified | place: USA: New Jersey, Wharton State...
CTGCCAGAGCTTGATGACATGTATCCTGACTATAGCATTTATCCAAATTGTGATTATGCTATAGGATTTATAACACGGGGATGCCCGAATAATTGCGAATGGTGTGGGGTTCCGGAGAAAGAAGGAAAGATAAAACCTTACAGGGAATGGCAGGAGATCGTCAGGCACGACACAAATAAATTGATCCTGATGGACAACAATATTTTAGCAAGCAAATATGGCATAAATCAGCTTGGCAAGCTTGCCGGAACGGACATCAGGATAGATTTGAACCAAGGAATGGACATTCGTTTAGTAAAAGAAGAATTATCGGAGTTGTTCAAAGATTTGAAATGGATTCGGTTTATACGTTTCTCCTGTGATACAAAGGCACAGCTACCTTATTTTGAAAAAGTTATAAAGTGGTTTGAGAAATATAAAGTAGGTATCAGCAAGGTGTTTATATATGTATTAGTTCGCAAAGATTTAGAAGATGCGGACTATAGAGTGCAAACGCTAAACAGAATTAACAAAAATATAAATATTTATGCACAGGCAGAACGAAATGAAAGAAAAGGCATTATACCAAACAAAATGCAATTGGAATTTGCGCAGAGGTATGTATACGGAAGACTATACCGGCACGAAAATTGGAATCAATATTGCAAGAGAAAAGGATTTAAATAATGTGATAAACATTAATTAAGCGATACAACAGGTATGCTATTTTAATAAAAAACTACGGAGGATCTGAGAAAATGACAATTAAGGATAGAGTAATTAATGATGTATTAGTTGCAATGAGAGTACATGTAACATCACAGACGATAGCTATTTTATCGGGAATAATGGCACAAGTAATGTATGGCATAGACATGATAGAGGAACAAACAAGCCTTGCAACAATTGATAATACGAATGAATATATTATCCAACTGTTTATGGTTAAAAAGGCTCCAAAATTGTCTGAGAATACAGTAGATCAATACATGATACATATTAATAATTTAATAGATATGATCTCGAAACCTCTGATATTAATAAAAAAGGATGATGTTGAGCGTTATCTTTATCAATATAAAAAACGCGGAAATAGTAATGTGAGCGTTAATAATTGCAAACGGTGCTTATCTGCATTTTTTACTTGGATGAGAAGGGAGGATTTAATAGTTAAAAATCCGGTTGAAAACATTGATAATTACAAAGAGTCGGTTAAGCAGATTGAGCACTTAGAAGCCGAGCAATGGGAGCAACTCAAGACAGGCTGCAATAAAATCAAGGACCGGGCGTTGTTAGAATTTTTACGTTGTACAGCTATGAGAGACGGCGAGGTACCGGCGGTCCGTGTATGTGATGTTGATTGGAGTGATGGAAAGATCATAATATTTGGTCAAAAATCTGATAGGTATCGGACAGTATGTATAGACCGCGTTGCAAGAGATTATCTTAACAGATATTTGAAAGAAAGAGGAATAACCCAATCAAGTAAGGAACCTCTATTTATCAGCAACGGCTCTGTAAATCCATTGCAACGATGTGGCATATACAGCGCGATTAAGGCTATTGCACGCCGGGCAGGGATGGATATTAATGTATATCCCCACCTAATCAGAAAGACCACAGCAACAAATATCATTAAGCGCGGAGGCAGCACGGAAGAGGCCGGAGAATACTTAGGACATGCAGAGAGTAATACCGCAGGAAGACATTATGCGTACAAAGGCGAGGAACATGTTTATGATATTTTCAGAAGGAGAGTAGCCGCTATATGACAGATAATGTGGATTTTGAAAGTAAAAAAGAATTTTTAAATAATTACAAATCAATCATCAAAAGAATTAGAAGGCTTGATGAGGAAATTGAAAAGTTAAGGACCAAAGAAATGAGTCCTTCGTCTCCATCGGGAGGAACCGGTAAAGGTTGTGATGTAAAAGATTTATCACTATATGCCGCAAAGCTTGACGAATATGAAACCGATCGAGAAGAATGCTTTAAAAAACTTGAAGAAATAAAAGATGCTATTCATTCGCTAACAGACCAGACTGATATTTTAATTTTAGAAATGAAATACATAGATGGATTACAAGACAAGGAAATATCTGAAAGAATTGGATTGTGTCGCGATAGAATATCAAGGAGAAGGTTGACGGCAATAGAAAATATTGTGATTGGATGAATGAAGGAGAAAAGGAATGAGTATATCAGTACTATTGGTTGAAACTCCGGATTGTTGCGAATTGTGCAGATTTATCAACTATGAACCAGTGAGCAGATGTAGTGTACTACCTCATAGGATGTCAAAAATCAATGATAGACTTAACAAGCTTGATAATTGCCCTTTGCGTGCACTGCCAGAAAGAAAAGAGATAATGCCAATTAATGCAGAATCATATGTAAGTGGTTGGAATGAGTGTATTGAAGAATTATTAACTGAAAACAGGAAAGGAATCAAAGGCCATGACAAATAATGAATCAACACACCTGTCACTATTTACAGGTATTGGAGGACTGGATATTGCAGCAGAGTGGGCCGGATTCAGAACAGTTGGTCAGTGTGAATTTGCAGACTATCCAACTAGAATATTAGAAAAACATTGGCCAGACGTTCCAAGATGGAGGGACATACATGGATTATCAGCAGATGAGTTTATTCGACGAACAGGAATCAGACAAGGAGAACTTACATGCATTTCAGGGGGCTTCCCCTGCCAGCCTCACAGCGTTGCAGGAAGTCGTAAAGCGTCTTGTGATGAACGTGATCTATGGCCGGAGTACCGGCGAATCGTTAGCGAAATTAGACCAAAATGGGTTGTGGCTGAAAATGTACGGGGATTACTTTCAAGCGAATCTGGAGGGTTCTTTCGAGGAATACTCAGAGATTTTTCCGACCTGGGGTATGATGTTGGATGGTGTTGTTACAGAGCTGCCGATGTCGGAGCAATTCACGCCAGAGAGCGTATTGCAATTATTGCCCACGCCGTTAGCGAGCGATGCACAAGTGGGTACAATAATCGGGAGGAACGATACATTCCAGAAAACAAAAAATGGAACAATGAGAAAAATAAATGGAAAGGGGACAAGCGGATCTCTGGGACTGGCAAGGACATTGCGATTAATACCGACACTGACGGCAAGTGCATGGAAAGGATGTGCAAGGAATCGTTACATAGGGTCGGAACACCAACACTGCGGGATACCGCAGGAGAAATTGAGGAATGGACCAGACAGTCCAATCTATTTGAACCCAAATTACTGCGAAATTATAATGGGGTTCCCGGAGCAGTGGACAGAATTAAGTGTTTAGGAAATGCAGTAGTACCTCAACAGTTCTACCCAGTATTTAGGGCTATTGCAGACATAGAAATGAGTTATTTATAAATCAACCGTCCCCGGCGGCATCCGGGGAGAAAGCAGACAAATATGGATGAAATAATTGATACTATTCGGGCAAAGGCAGAGTTTGCAAAAGTTGTGTTAGATTGTGCAGAAGTTAGGTACGGTACACGTGATGAAAAAACAAGGATGTGCCGACAAAGGTATCTGACGCTTTTAGAAGTATTAGACTCTGTACTTGATTGTCAGTCAAAAAATGCCATGAAAGAAGAACTGATTGACATAGGTGAAATGCTATATGCGTGGTGTAAAAAATATAGCAAGGAATCCGTATCATTACGTATTTCAGACGGTTTTATCTTAGGGAAGCTTAATCCAAGCGATAAAGATTATGAAGATACACAACTGTTTATAAACAAAGAAGAATCTTATTTTGTGAAAGAAGAATCATGATAATAACAAGAAAAAACTGGTTACAACGGTTGTTATGCAAACATAATTATCAATGGTTCCAAAAGCCTTCATATTCTCAATTTGTTGTAATTTCTGGTGAGTCAAATATAAGAGTATGTACTAAATGCGGTAAGCAAAACGGAGAAAGATTTTTGCAATATGAAGGAATGGGATATAAGTAAAATAATAAGTTAGGAGAGATATACAATGTTGATATTAATGGATTATAAAGGGTGTGGTAATTGTGAAAAACGTGGAAGTGATTTTGATTGTACAGCACATACCAAACAGGTAGAAATCGCATTTCTAAAACCGCAGTTTTGGGATAATTGTTGTGGAGATATGGTAACAGTTTTTAGGGAAGGTGATAAGGTAAAAGGTTTTGCTGTAATAGATGATAATAAAGTCTATTGCGTAACGGCTGAATCGACGGTATACAAAGATATTACTGATTTTGTAGATTTGGAAGATGTAGAAATAATAATAAGTTACGGCACGAAAGGAGAAAAATGAATAAGTATTTTGAAATACTTACTAAATATTTTAAGACTTCGAGTGTCGCCCAATCCCTTCAGTCTCCCGAAATGTTTTTGATGACAAAGTGTCCAGAACTTGAAAATTTAGACAGTGCAAGTTTTTGGATAAGGCAGTATGAAGAATGGGTTGATAAAAAAAGATGGAAATATGACGGTTGCGGTAGATCGGAAGTAAATTAAAAGTTAGGAGGAGTTAAACAATATGAATTTAACAGCAAATGAATTACTAGTGTTTTTGCAGAATCTAAAAATGGCCGGGGAAGATTTAGATTATCTTACGGTTTACCGTTTTGATAGTGAAATGCTAATACCTGCTGAAATGGCTGAATGCGATGGTGAAACAGTAAATATATACTGATTCTTAATTAAAATTGGAGGACCGTAATGACAGAGAGTACACTTAATAAGGCGATATTTATAAAAAAAGAAATAGAAAAGGCTCAGAAAAGAAAAAATGAGCTTGAAGAACAAGACAAATTGTGTTGGGGAAATACTGGTGATGTGAGGGGAAGACAATTCATGTTAACTATTCTTGATGGTGGAGAAACATATGATATTTTAGTAAATCCTGAATCAATGAGGTTTGCAATTCGACAGGAATTAGAGCGTGTAAATCAGAAACTTGACAATTATATGAAGGATTTCAGTGAATTAAATTAAATACTATGGAGGGAAATATGGTAAGTATTGATAAATTTATCGAAAGTGTTCGTAATATTGATCCAGAAGTAAAAACAATATGTACACAGGGAGCCTGTTACAAGTTTGCAAAATTTGTGAATCTCTATTACCCTCTCAGTGAATTTTATATTTCACTAGATAAGCAACATATTATTATCAGATACAAAGACAATTACTATGATATTAACGGTAAATGTTTAGGAGATGGTTATATACCAATGACAGAAGAAAATAGAGATGAGTGTGAGACTTGGAGTTTTAGCAAGAAATACTTTGTTGGAAAAGAATGTGCTTACTGTGGTGAGATAATTACATAATGCTAATTAATCAATGGAGGAGATTTAGAAATGAAAGATAATTCATTTATACAGTTAATCAAGGATAATCCAGAACTACCAATACTGCCAATGGTATCATACGAGATTGCAGCAGAGGACTGTCCTACATATTGGGGTGGAAGCTGGGGTAAATCCAATATCGAAGAATATCTTATAGTCGGAGAGAGGATAACATACATGGGCAATGACGATCCGGCAGAGCTCATGGAGGAAATCTTATCTATAGATGAATTTGACCAAATGACAGACGATGAAATTCTTTTAGCCTACGAAGCACTACCATGGATAAAAGCTATCATTGTATATATCGAACTGCCTGAGGTATAAAGGCAAAGAAAGAAGGTAAAAATATGCCAGATATATTAGAGCGAAAAGATAAGGTTGCACGAAAAAATCATACATGCTCATATTGCAATGGAACAATAGAAAAAGGGACATCTTATGAATATGCAAAACTCAAAGATGGTGGTGAGCTATATGAATGGAAGAATCACAAAGAATGTGGTTTTATCGCACAACAGCTATGGTCATATATCGATCCAGACGAAGGAATGACAGAAGAAGAATTCCAGGATGGCTGTATGGAGTTTTGCAAAGCATTTATATGTCCAGACTGCAATAAAAAGACGGAGGATTGCTATTATTGTCTTGATAAGATATTTGCATTTCTTCAAAATTATGATTTTAAGAGAATTAAAGAAAAAAACGGATGGATGTATACTTGGGAATGCGTCCCGAAAGAAAATCAGGACTTATGAGTACCGCATCACACCACACGACACCACACCGCACCACTCCATACCACACCGTACCGTATTGACATCAAAAAAAGGCATGATATAATTAAAATGTAGAAATGTGTAAAATACGCATTGATATTTCAGTATCCCCCCCCTTCCGTTGAGGCAGGCATTAGGTTAATCCAGTGCTTGCCTTTTCGATTTAAGCCAACTTGTGAAGGATAAGGCTGGGTTCCCGAAATGGGAGTAGGTTGCAAGACTTAGAATCCTTTGCCCCTGGGGTTGGCTATAGATAGCAAGATTAAAAATCTAACTACGGAAAACTTCGTAGTTTAAAATTATATAAATATGAAATTTTTGGATAATGAGGTGGTGATAATTGGCAAGAGCACCAGATGAAAGAATTACAATAGCAAAGGAAATGTATGAGACTGGGACCGCGCTAATTGAGATTGCCAATCAGTTTAACATCCCAGAAGGAACTATCCGCTCATGGAAAAATAGGGGGAAATGGCAACGCAACGAGAACTGCAACGCAACGGATAATAAGAAATGCAACGTTGCAAAAAAGAAAAGCGTTTCAATCAAGAAAAAGTCACAACCAAGCTGGATTAAAATAGAACAAGAATATGTATCAGATATAAATAAGAAGCCTTGTACTATAAAGGAATTGTCAATTAAATATAATATCAATTATGATTATATGAGACAATATGCGTCTGATAATGAATGGAGCAAGAAAAGAAAAGAGAATCTTACAATAATATCACAAAAAACGGTTGAAAAAGTAATTGATGTATTGGTTGATAAAGAAACGGATAGAATAAGTCGCATTTATTCTTTAGCTGATCGATTAAGTGATAAGTTAGAACAAAGCATAGATGAACTTGATCGTGCAATGGTAATGAATAAGAAAAAGACAAGAGTTATTGAATATAAAGACGATAATGCAAAAGGAAAACCTACCAAAGAAACCATTGAGGAAAACGAGCAATTGATTGAGATTGCGAGCATTATTGACAGGGCAGGACTAAAACAGTTAACCGGAGCCTTAAAAGACATAAAGGATATACAGATTGAAAAAGATAGCCAATTAGAGGAAATAGAAGATCTATCCGAAAGTGAGAAGGAGATATTTGGAGATGATTAAAAAAAAAGAACTCTAAAATATAACTTCTCACAAAAACATATTGATTATATGAAATCTTCTGGTTCTGCATCAATCAATATTGCAGAGGGAAGTATTCGTGCCGGAAAAACAACCGATAATATCCGGATATTTGCAAGAAATCTAAAGAAATCTAAAGATAAATTACATCTTGCGACTGCAAATACACAACCAGGAGCAAAAACGATCATCGGTGATTGTGATGGACTTGGATTAGAACATATCTTCCGTGGTCAATGCCGATGGGGTAAATACAAGGGTAATGAAGCATTAATTGTTAAAGGTCCCGATACTAACAACAAAGAAAAAATAGTTGTTTTCTGTGGTGGCGGTAAAGCTGACAGTTATAAACGTTTTCGTGGTATGTCAATCGGATTATGGATTGCAACCGAAATAGATTTACATCACGAGAACACGATTGAAGAAGCTATGAAACGTCAGGTTAATGCTGATATCCGTAAGTTGATATGGGATTTAAACCCAAACAACCCAAATCATCCGATTTATACAAAGTATATTGATAAATGGTCAGATGATTATGAATCTGGAAAATTACTTGGTGGATTCAATTATGAAAGTTTCAATATTTTTGACAATATAAACATTACAGAACAAAGGTTAAAAGAAGTAATATCACGATATACCGAGGGAACTGTTGAGTATATACGAGATATTTTGGGAAAAAGATGTGTTGCGGAGGGTCTTATTTATAAAAAATTTGCCAATCATTCCGCAGATTATTTGATTGAAAAAGTGCCTCACTTAATGGAAATAAATATAGGGCTTGATTTCGGAGGTAATAAGTCCGCTCACGCTCTCGTAGCAACTGGAATTACGCCGAACTATCAAAAGCTGATAGGATTGGCAAGTAAAAGAATTTTTCATAAAGATTATCAAGATGGCATCGCTCCGGCTGATGTTGATAAGTTTGTTGTGGAGTTTGTAGGATTTGTCATAAAAGAATTTGGAAGATGCGATTATCTCGAATGGGACAATGAGGCCGTCACGCTGGGAACCGGTGTAAAAAGAGCGGTAGAAAAAGTATATCCGCAAGTAACTGTAAGAGGATGTTACAAGGCCGAAATTAATGACAGAATTGATTTAATGCAGAAACTAATAGGTGAAAATAGATTCCTATACACAAGGCACTGTGAGACGCTAAAAGAGGCATTAAAAACAGCAATATGGAATCCAGTACCGGCAGAAATTGGAATTGATGAAAGGCTGGATGATGGAACATCAGATATTGACAGTTTGGATGGATTAGAGTACACTATAACTAGACAGCTAAGACGGTTTATACAATAAATATTAGATACAATTAAATATTGTTATATAAATAAATTTATGATATAATTAAATAAAAAAGGAGTTTATATCATGAATGAAGTAATTTACGAGCAAGGCGGAAAAGCCGCAGTATTTCAAGGAAAAAGATATTTCTTGCGTGAAAGCCAGGGATATTTTTATTGTCATAGACGTGGCAGAATTCACATGCTCTTACATAGAATGGTTTGGATAAGTCATTTTGGTGAAATAAAAAATGGCTATGAAATACATCATATTGATGGAAATAAAAATAATAACGAGATTGAAAATTTAGAATGTCTTTCAATAAGACAACACAAAATTCATCATGGGAAAATATTAACAGAAGAACAAAAAGAAAAAATGCGAGAAAATTTAATTGAAAATGTAAGACCAAAGGCAAGCGAATGGCATGGAAGTACCGCCGGAATTGAATGGCATAAACAACATTATGAAGATATGAAAGATAAATTACATGAAAAATCGGAGTATGATTGCAAATGGTGTGGCAAAAAATATATTACTCAAAAAGCAGAAAAGAATACATTTTGTTCTCAAAATTGCAGAAATAAAGACCGCAGAGCAAGAGGGGTTGACAATGAAAAAAGAATTTGTGAATATTGTGGAAAAGAATTTGAAGTAAATAAATATGAAAAAACTATTACTTGCAGTCGTAAATGTGGAGCACAAAATAGAAAAAGAAAAGCAGAATTAAACAAACAAACCAAATAACAACAACCAAAGTTTTTTATAGTATAAGACAGATGATTAACATATCTGTCTTTTCTTATGCTTATAGATATGTTTTGTACATTTTTACTATAACGGTATTCCGATTTCCCAGCGTTATACTTTCATGATTTAGTAAAATTACACACATATTACCAAAAACACGTAATATGTGGCACTTACCTATGCGCAAAAGAGATGTTTCGCGAAGAGTTGACAAAAATGGTAATAATCCGAAAGGATTTTACAGCATAAGGCGGTCTGTACAACCGTAGAGTGGGAACCAGTCCCCCACTCTTTTCTTATGCTTATAATTGGACTGACATAATAATTTAGGAGGACTGGTAGAGATGAATGAATTTATTAAGGTAAATTATGAAACAGAACAGCCGACTGTATCGGCAAGGGATTTGCATGAAGCATTAGAAATAAAAGAAAGATTTAATTTGTGGTTCAGCCGTTATGAAGATTTATTTGTAAATGGCTTGGATTATACCAATGTAGGCAAACCTACAATGGTTCAAAATAATGGCGGAGAGCAATTCCGAGTTATGGATGATTATCTATTAAATGTAGATATGTCAAAGCATATTTCAATGATGTGTAAAACTTCAAAAGGCAGAGAAGTAAGACAATATTTCATTGATTTAGAAAAAGCATGGAACACGCCAGAACAAATAATGGCAAGAGCCTTGAAATTTGCACAGCAAGCCGTAGATAGCCTAAAAGATCGTTGCAAGTTCCTTGGTGGACAGGTGGTAGAACAGCAAAAGGTCATTGAGGAAATGCAGCCTAAAGCTTCTTATTATGATTTGATCCTGCAATGTAAAGATTTGATAGCTACTACAGTTATTGCCAAAGATTATGGTATGTCAGCAATAAAGTTTAATGAGATGCTCCACGAATATGGTATTCAATTTAAACAAGGGAAAACATGGGTTCTGTACGCAAAATACCAAGGACAGGGATATCTTAAGACTAAGACCCATAATTATTCAGACTCAGAAGGTGTACAGCATTCAAGGGAGCATTCCTACTGGACCCAGAAGGGAAGACTATTTTTGTATGACTTTCTAAAAAATGAAGGGATTTTACCACTTATAGAGCAATAATAACCAGGACGCATAAAGTGTCTATTTTAATAGAAATTAAGGAGAACACAATATGGAAGTATCAGAAAATTTACCCGTTGCCGCAATGGGGGGATTCGGATATCCGTTTAAAACCAAGGCAGATGAAGTGAGAGAACTCATGGAAATAGCACAGGAATGCGGATATGAAAAGGACAAAATTCTGTTTGAAGAAATGTTAAATACTGTATACCGCGGAATATAGGCAGGGCAGGCTATTGCGTTAGCTTGCCTTGGGTGATGCGGTGGTGGAATAGGTAGACACATAGTAGATTTGCTGCAACGCAAATAGCGAGGTGCTAAAGGGATGAGTAATTGATTTATTGCTCATGGAGCAGAGCAAACCTGCCTCTAATCGGTTCGATTCCGAAGATAAATCATGCAGGGTGCAAATCCCTGCCCGCATTACATGCTAATGTAGCACAATGGTTAGTGCGATGGCCTTATAAGCCATTGATTGGAGTTCGATTCTCTGCATTAGTATTTATTAAAAACAGGAGGAAATAAAATGAGAGATTATCAACAATGCTTTGGTCGAAAACATTATGGTCGTATATTTACGGATAAAGAAGAAAATATATCTAAAATAAAAGAAATCATAAAAGAAATGGACGAATTTGAATATGGATATTTGCCAAATGATTTTATAACTGTTTTTAAAACTCATTATTTTGGAGAGAATAATGAGTTTTATGATGTAGAAACAATATATACACATAAATTCGATTCGCTTGATACAAATGAGCTTTCCCGCAGATGTTGGGAACAAGGAATATATATGTTTTGCTGGTTTGGGCGTGGCGGTGAATATGAAAATAGATAATATTGAATAAATATATTTATTCATAATAATTAGGCGGTGTTAACATGGGATTTATTTCCGCAATTAGAAAGTGGTGGCGAGGATTGTTTTCAAAAAAGGATATAGAAGCCGCATTAAATTTAAAAATAGCCATTACCCCAGAGCAACAACGAAAATATGAGTTATGGCGACAATTATATAATGGAGAGGCTATATGGAATACGGACCCGGAAAATGGTGTTCCAAGTTTACATATTGCTGCCGGTGCATGTACTGAAACGGCAATAGCGGTAACCGTGAAGCTTGAAAGTGAAGTAACAGGGGATAATCCGCGATCAGAATTCTTGGATGATCAATACAAGCGAGTGATTGGCGACTTAAGGGAAACTATAGAAAAATGCTGTGCAGGAAGTGTTGTTATTTTAAAGCCTTTTGTCAGAAACGGTGAAATAAGGGTAACAGTATCAGAAAATAATTGCTTTTATCCCTTGAAATATAACGAGCTGGGCGAACTCGTTAGCGTTATATTTGCCGATACACTCACAGAAAACATTGATCAAAAGACATATTATTATACTCTATTAGAAAAATGCACATTTGAAAATAACACATATCGAATTGAATATTCAATCTGGAAAAGTGAAAATATGAATGCTTTAGGCAAGCAAATATCCTTTGCGGAGGGACCTGACGAATGGCAGGAGCTTCCAGAGTATGTACAATGGCCAGATGTTGAACATCCATGGTTCACCGTATTACAGATGCCTGGCAGGGGTGAAGCATTGTTTTCCCGGGGCATTGATTTAATAAGAGAAGGCGACAAGCAATTTGGTAGGGCTATATGGGAATTCGAGGGTGGAGAATTAGCAATTGATGTAGGCTCCGATCTGATGAAAAAAGACAGCAATGGTAATTTTATAGTACCACAGGGACGTAACCGGCTATTCCGTGCATGGGACGGCGCATCAGGACCTGAAGGAATAGGGATAAAAGAATATAACCCAGAATTTCGTGATGTATCTATTTTCAATGGATTAAATGAATTTTTACGAAGAATAGAATTTGTTTTGGGTCTTGCTTATGGAATCTTATCAAATCCACAGGATACAGATAAAACAGCTACAGAAATTAAGAATTCCAAACATCGTTTTTATCAAACGGTCTCAGATATACAGAGAGAAGCACAATTATCATTAGAAACTCTTGTAGTTGTCATGGACGACATTGCTACGCGTTATAATCTTGCGCCCTTTGGAGAATATGATATATCGTTCTTCTGGGATGATAGCATATTAAAAACGACAGAAGAAAAGCGAGCTGAGTATTATGAGGAACTAAAATGGCTTATAGCATTAATGGGTAGTGATATTATTGATAAAGCAGAGATCAGAGCGTTTATTATTGAAAATTCAGATTTCTTCTCAAAAATTACACCTGAAATGATAAAGGAAGCCCAAGCAGGATTACCAGAAGTTTTAGAGTTTGATGAATAATAACTAAAGGGGAATAGATATGCTTGATTCACAATTTTACGATGAAGCTCCGCAGCCGGTATCTCGCATAATTAATAGTGCAGAAAATAGATTAATCCAGGAGATTGCAAGGAAAATCAAATCTATGCATGAGATATCTGGTTCCGTAGATTATGAAATACAACGGCTATCTACTATCCGGGAAATTGATAAAGAATTTAAAAATATACTTTCAGACATGACAAAATTATCTCTGATTGAAATAGATGAGATATTCAAACAAGCAGCTGAATCAGCATACGTCTACGATAAGGCATTATATGAAGCAAGGGGAGTAGAATTTGTTGAATATAAAGACAATGATTTTTTACAGCAATTAACAAAGTCCATTTCAGATCAGACTCAAAGCGAATTCACAAATCTAACGCAAACAATTGGATTTAGGGATTCTGACGGAAGATATCGCAATGTAAGAGATACATTTGTCAATAAATTGGATGAAGTGACATTCCAAGTTACCTCTGGTACTTCCAGTTATGACGATGCTATTAAAAGAGCCGTGAAAAGCTTGGTTGAAAGTGGGATAAGGGTAGTTGATTACGAAAGTGGTCATACTGATCGGGTTGAAGTAGCCACACGCCGGGCAGTTCTTACTGGCGTTGGTCAATTAGCTAATCAGGTCGCAATAAGGACCATTAATGAAATAAATGCAGAACACATACAAGTAAGTATGCATGATGGAGCAAGAACGGGAAACGGCTGGGGGGATATAAAAGACCATTCCGCCTGGCAAGGGAAGATATTTGCAAGGAATGGCGTAAATTTAACTACTCTTGAAAGGGAAACCACAGAAAAAGACAAAGACTATCCAGATTTTATTAAATATACCGGCTATGGAACCGGAGACGGAATAGGGGGATGGAACTGTCGGCATAATTTTTCTGGTTTCCTGCCAAGATTAATGGACCCCAACTATTCGGATGAAGAGATTGCTGAGCAGCAAGAAAAAGACAAGGAAATAACCGAATGGGAAACTACAGACAGAAAGGGAAATAAAGTGGTAACTGAATATACAAGGTATAAAGCAACCCAAGAGCAACGCCGTATGGAGCGTATTATGAGAAAAACACGCGCTCTGGCAGTTGGGTATAAATCTGGTGGAAACATGGACGCATACACAGAGACAAAATCAAAATATAAGGCACAAAGAGCTGAATATAAAAAATTTAGTGAAGCCATGTCATTACAACCACAATGGGAAAGAGTATATGTTGATGGACTTTCCCGAATATGATTTTAGGAGGTAATAAATAATTATGACAAAACCCACGCTTTCATCTTCTGCCAGATTGAACCTCAGGCGCCAATGGGTTGCTATAAAACAGCAACTTGATAAAAATCTAATCGAATATAAAGAATTAAAAACCGCCGATAATGAGCGGTTTTTTGTTGAAGAAAATCAATTTTTAGTGAGGTGATAAGATGGCTGAATATAATTCAAGGCATACCGGAAAGCAAATAGATAATGGAATAGATACAGCTTTTTCGAATGAATCAAAAGTATCTGTCCTACAAGAAAAGATGGATGTGATTTCTGCAAATGTAGAGTCAATACAGACAGAAGCAACTAACGCGCGATCTGTAGCTGATAATGCGGCAATCAAAGCAGCAACGGCAGGATACAGAATTGAAGAAATTAATATTGCATTAATGTCAAGAATTAATGCATTAGAAGCCAGATTATAGGAGTTGTGTATATATGGATAACGATAAGCAATGGTATCTATGCCCTAATTGCGGACAGAAATTGTTAAAGAAAGATGATAACGCAGTCTGCATTGGGGTTTATGATAAATGCAAGAAGTGTCGGAAAGAAATTGAAATCAAAATAGGAGGATGCACCAATGAGTCAAGGAATGAAGATTAGTTTTAATGCGGAAATGCAATACGAAGTATCACAAGAAGATGCAAGAAAGAATACGAAAGATGCAATAGATGAATTAAAAAAATCTGGACAAAATTTCATTCTTGAATCAATCGGAATAACTGATGATTCGAGTTATGAAGATATGATAGTCATGATTATTAAGAGAACATTAAGAGCGTTGGATGATTCAGATAAAATCATAACAATTGATAACTTAAAAATTGATTAAAACTCTATGTGAGCCAATTGAGCCGGAGGATACAGCTGATTCTGTGTCTTTCGGCTCTTTTTTATTATAAAAATTTATCCGTTTCAGAAACGGAACAAAAGTTATCGGACTTTAAATAACCGAATGAAAGGAGAACATTATGAAACACAAAAAATTATTACCAATTAACTTACAGTTTTTTGCGGAGAAAGATGATTCCGCAACTGAAAACAGTCAATCGGAAACTGGTGAGGAACAAACTTCACAAATTACCGAACAATCCGAATCGGAGGATACAAAAGAAACCGAACAGAAACAGAAAACAATTTTACGAACACAGGAAGAAGATAATGAACTTTTCAAACGAACAGCAATCAAAGAAAAGAAAGCTCTTTATGCCAAATTGGGCGTGAAGGATGATAATGAATTTGAGCAAGTTCAATCTCTTTTGAAAGCCGAGCGAGAACGACAACAGAAAGAAGAAGCAGATAAGCCCCTTATTGAAAAGCTACAGGGCGAATTAGAGGAGCGTAAAAAGAACGATGATGAAACTGCTAAGCGTCTCGCTAAACTCGCCGCATTGGAGCAGAAAGAGACTGTAAACGCTTCCCTTCTCAAACTGTACGGCAAAGAAAAAGCTTTGGATTTGTCGAGCGTGGATACAGATTATGTTACATATCTGGCAAATCAAAAGGTTTCTGATACTGTAACCTTTGATGAGGCGGTTGAGACTGTACTAAAAGAAAAGCCACCAATTGCCAAGCTGCCGGAAATGGCCGGTGGAGCAGGTACAAAACCGGTTTCCAAAACAGAAGAAGAAGCCTTAAGAGAAAGTTATAAACAGGCTGCCAAACAGGGGAAATCGGCTGAAATGTCACGATTAATCAGAGAAGCAAAAAGAAAAAATATTGAATTAGAATAGGAGTGAATTAAATGCCAACAGGAACAACTTTAACAGATACAATTAACTATTCGGGAATGTTACACGCAAGAACAGACAAAGCCACAAAATTTATTGATGCTATTTACGCCAGGGGCAGAGAAGGTGGTAGAAGGACTACTAACTCCGTTGAATTTATTTTGGCAGGCGGGTATAAAACAAGAGATCCTAAGCAGCCGGAAATAAGTGAAGAACAATCCCTGACTGCACCTGATCCCAAAACAACAGAAAGAGATCAGGAGTCTAATGTAATTCAGATTTATCATGAATCCGTTGCAGTCTCTTATATGAAGCAGTCCAATTTTAACGCATTGGGCGGAGTTAATGTAGCAGGAGCCGTTAATAATACACCGAATGAATTAGACTTTCAGGTTGGTGTAGTAGTCGATGAAATGCGAAAGGATTTAAACTGGACTACAATCAATGGGACATATCAGTATATACCAGGCAGCACAACGGTGGCACCTAAATCCAGAGGATTAATGGAAGCACTACAGACCAATCGGTTTGATATAGGGGGAGCATATTTAAGCAAAAATGTGGTGAATGATGTACTCATGAATTCAATCAAAAACGGATTTTCGCCCGAAGGAATTGAAATCTGGGTTAATCCCGATATGATGGATATTATAACAGATACATATATTCAGATACCGGGCTCTGCTCTTCCATCCTCAAGAACAGAGGGCGGTGTAGCATATTCGACAATCCTCACCAACTACGGAGACATCAATATCTTTTGGGATACCATGATACCTACTGCTTGTATTTCATTTATTAATGTTAGCTTACTGGCAATCGCAGAAAAGCCAACAATTAATGACAGGGGTGAAAACCTTGGCGTTTTGTTTTATGAGCCTTTAGCAAAAACCGGGGCAAGTGAAAGAGGCCAGCTGTATGGCGAAATTGGCTTTGATTATGGCGCGGAATGGCATCATTCTATAATGACAGGTATTGGAAGATAAGGGGGAGCCGGATGTATAAATTAGCAAGTACGGGAAAGTTCGAGGAAATCAAATCAAAAAAAAGAACAGATGATTCTGTTGGCGTCCTTGAATTGAAAATTTCCGAATTATCTAAGCAAATAAAGTCAAAGGACGCAGAGATTAAAAAGATTACAAAAGAAAAAGATGAAGAAATCGCAAGATTTGAGCAAATGGTCAGAGACAGAGATGCCCGGATACATGAATTGGAATCATCAATTTAAAACCCAAAATAGGAAAGGCGGTATAATAGTATGTTTTTTGCCGATACAGACTTTTACAAAAATGAATATCTTCTTGGTAGAACAGAAATTATACCGCTTGAAGAATTTTTATTTTGGTCTCGCACTGCTTCCGATTATATAAACTGGCGAAGGATTGAGTTCGATAAAGTCCCAGAAGTTTTGAAGCTTTGTACCTGTGAGGTTGCGGAGGCGTTCTATGTGGAATCTGAAAAGGAATTTATGAGCATGGAACCTTCCCAATCAGTAGGAGCATATAGTAAGGGTGCAGTTAGTATCAAGCAAGACAAAGCCGATTTTAATGTTCGTGTAAATGGGATAATTAAACGATATTTGGCAGGCGGCGAGCTGCATAATTTATTTGTTTGGAAAGGAGTTACAAAATGAAAGTATTTTTAGGCGGCACATGCAACGAAAGCACATGGAGAGAATATTTAATCAAGTTATTAAAAATTGACTATTTTAATCCCGTTGTGCCTGACTGGACATCCGAATGCATGGCAGAAGAAATAAAACAGCGTGAATTATGCGATTATTGTCTGTATGTCATTACTCCAAAAATGACAGGAGTATACAGCATAGCGGAAGTTGTTGATGATAGCAATAAACGCCCTGATAAAACAGTATTCTGCCTGCTGACATATGAATGGGATAAATCAACATGGGAACATGGTCAATGGAAATCATTGAATCAGGTTGGTAGAATGGTTGAACGGAACGGCGGTAAATATTTCACTGATTTACATGATGTCGCCAATTATCTGAATGGAGAATAAATGTATGGAAACCTTTCTTTATATTTTATGGGCATTATATATTATGATATGTGTCTATTTTATCTTTACCAAGTTAATGTTTTGGGTATTTAATAAACTGAATATACCAAACCCAATAATTGCCGCTGTTAATTTTATTCGGATTGTAATAAATCAGAAATGAAAAACAATTTAATTTTTAATTGTCTTATCAATTTGCTATAATATTTTGTTTTGAAAAAAGGGGGATTTATGTCTACATCATATTTAAAGCAATTCGCTGAAAGGCGGCAGAAGAAAAAAATACAGTTTCCACCGGAAGTAACAGGACCGGTAACAATATTTCCGAGACGGACAGATAATCTAACCGGAAATCAAACAAATGTTACTGCGGTATTACAAGGTTGTTTTTGGGATTCTGATAGTATAAGTAATTTTATTAGAACAGGACAACAAACAATAAATAATGCGACAATATTTATCCCATATAGCGCCGAGGTAACAGGAAGAACCTATTTAACACCGGAAGAATGGAATGCATTGCCCAACGATGCTCCTGATGTTTATTGGACTGTCGACCCCAAGAATTTGCCTATTTTAATTGCTGGCATTAATTTACATGAATTTTCGTGGGCTTCTCCTAATGCCAGTAATCGAATAACAATACAAGAAAACAATTTTTTGAATTTGAATCCAACAGCTAAACGTATTATTGAAGTAAATGTACAAAACTTTGGTCCGTTGGATATGTGGCATATTGTGCTTAGGGGTTAATTACTAAAACGTCTTTAAAGGTCGGTTTTCTATGTCCGAAAGAAGGTGAATCATGAAAATTACAACACCAAAGTCTAAACCAATTTCAAAAGATAAAGCATTGGAGGCAATGATTGAATGGTATCCCGGTTTTGAAAAACGCATGAATAATACTTTCGGTGAAGGGAGTTCATTGCAAAAATTTATAGATGCTGCGGTTTTAAGTGGTTGCGAACCATATATACCGTTAAAAACAAGTACACTTATCAGAAGCGGAGAAATCGCCACGATAATAGGCAGTGGTACAGTCACATGGCTGACTCCTTATGCACGTTTTTTATACTATGGAAAACTAATGATTGATCCTGAGACAGGAAGTGCATGGGCGTTGGCTGGGAATAAAAAAATTGTGACTGATATTAATTTGGTTTATCATGGTGGCGGAAAACGTGGTTCGTTCTGGTTTGAAAGATGGAAATCTGATAACCTCAAATCATTTGCAGGAAATTTAAAACGAGAACTTGGGTTAGATTTGGAGGTATATTAATGGATGAAGAGATTTTATTTTTAGACCGGCTTATAAAATTTATTGAGAGCTGTCCGTTTTTAAATGCCACAGGGAACATATCGGCAGCTCAATTTGACCCTGTGAATCAAGTAGTGGTGGTACCATTTAGTCCTAATGTTACACAGGGTAACGGAATCTCCTATAATGGATTAAGTTCGCCGACAATAGAGAGATATATTGATAGAAGTATCATTGTAACCAACCAGGCGAATTTTACATTAAATATTTTGCGGCAGTTTATTGATCCTATTTTTAACAAGGAGACAGCAGAATTTATATCACGATTTGAACAATGGGTTTTAACTCAAAGTTTAATAGGAAAGGCACCATTATTCAGTAGACCATTTTATCCGGAAGAATTAATATGGGCGGATGGTGGTTTTTTATGGAATGTTGTGCAGGATGCGAATATTCCATTTGCAGCATATCAAACAAACATACATATTAGATATCAAACAATGATAGAAAGTGAGGATGATTATTAATGGTAACAGATTTTAATTTAACAGGCGAGGCATTAAGAAATTTATACATTTTTGCAGTGGATGTATCAGAAGGAGCGGTAACTCCGGAATGGGAAATACAGGGATACAAAACCGAAGATACATCGATGGAATTTAATCCTGAGGTAACAACGGTTACAGATGTTTTGGGAGATACCTATACTGATGTTGATAAGTTCGAGGAGCAAATTGCATTTGAGCCGAATACATTCCGACCATTTGCAAAGGGTGGAAAGCTAAGCGCGTTGCTGCTGAAATATAAACGCGAGGGCACGCTTGAAAAGTTTTCTCAGTTCAGAGTATTAGAAGGGTTTGGAATGTTAGGAACGCCAGGCGCTTACGAGGCTGATGTGCACGAAAAATCAACAATATACCCAACAAGCATGGGTGGAAGTTCCCGGACGAATTTCCCGTTTACAGTTCATCTTGGTGGCGAGATTACAAAGGGCACAATTGACACGCTGAAAAGGGGACTTACCTTTACACCGGCAATATAGGAGGCATTTATGGATATTAAAATAGTAAAGCCTTATTTTGACTTGGAACAAGGCAGGGTGGTAAAAAAAGACGAGATAATTCCAGTCAGTGAGAAACGCGGAGAAATTATAATTGCACATGGAATGGCAGAAAAGGTGGATAATAATTCATCTTTTTTTAATTCCAAAAGCAAACCTTCTAAAACTATAAATGACTTTTCGGTTGATCTGGAATCGAAAAAGGGGGAATAATATGGCTATATCAATAAAGGATAAATTTATCCGAGAGGCAATTCTGGACGAAAACGGAAAGCAAATAGGAGAAATCAAGTTTAATCCGGAAGACACTGCCACCTATACCATGCTTATTAACATCATGGAAGAATTGGTTGCCGGACATAAAAAGATTAATGAAATTGAAATAAAGGATATTGATCAAAAGCTTGAGACTATCGAAGATTTTGAAAAGGCCAGTGATGTTTTTGCAAAAATAAAGCTGGCGACTCAAACCACAGACGATATGATTGACAATATAACAAAAGAACTTGATGGTATCTTTGGGGTTGGCACATGTGATTTGTTCATGCAGGGCAGCCGTGATGCTGAGCTGGTGTTACCTTTGCTTAATGGAGTATTGCCATTCTTCAAAAATGCCCGGAAAGAAAAAACTCAAAAATATAAACGCTTAAATCCACCTAAAAAAGCATGAACAGGCTTATAAATAAGGCTCCTGAATCAATAATTATTGATGAAATTGAATATCCAATAAATACTGATTTCAGGGATTGCCTTATAACTGTTCAGGCGCTACAGGATGATGATCTGACAAACGAAGAAAAAGCGGAAATATTAATTGAAAACTTTTATGATGTAGTCCCAAATGATTTAGAAAAAGCATTAGAAAAGGCAATGGAATTTTACCGCTGCGGAAAAGATTCTGACAATAATCAATCAAATGAAAAAGTTTGTGATTTTGAAAGAGATGCAGATTATATTTATTCCGCATTGCTAAAAAAGGGAATTGATCTTGATAAGTGCGATAATATGCATTGGTGGACATTTATGTCTCATTTTTCAGAGATTGATAATAGCACATTTAATCGCATTGTTTATCTGCGAATGAAAAATAAAAAGGGTAAATTGACCAAAGAAGAACGGGAAGAATGTGATCATTTAGGATGGAATGTAATTAATATGCGTGATAATTCAAAAGATGATGATATTGAAGCATATTTGTTAGGAGACGATTAACATTAGTAAATATCCAACAGGATTTTGCAAATACAGCGATATTTATAATATAAAGAGAGGTATAACACGCCTCTCTTTTTCTATATAAAAAATATCTAAATAAGTGAGATGGATATACAAAGTCTTATGAACTTAATTTATTTATGAGTATCATAAAGCTTTTTTGATAGAAGAAAGGCGGTTTAAATGGCTGACAGATATGACGGTGCGATCAATATAAAAACCCTCGTGGACAATAAGGGTATTAATAAGGGATTATCTCAGACATCAAAAGAAATTGACCGGCTTACTACAAATTTTGAAAAACAAGCAGAATTAATTAAGAAACAGAATGCAGAATTAGAAAATTTACGAAGCAAATTACAGGCTATCGCGAAAGGCGAAAAGCCACAAGAAATTATAGAACTTGAAAAACAGCTTAAGAATGCTGAAAAAGAAACAAGAGCCGTTGAAGCTGCGAATAAAGATCTTATTATTCAATATGAAAAAGCTGTTGAACTTGCGGAATCACAAAGAAGCATTGGTCTTTCTGAGGAACAAATTGCTCCTGCTGTAGCGGAAGCAGATAGATTAGCTGAGAAATTACGTCCAGTTGATGATGAATTAAAAAAAATAGATGATTCGGCTAAAGTTATAAAAGAAAGAATAAAAGAAATACAACTTGACCCAACTACGAGTCAAGACTTCTCTGATTTAACTAATAAAATCGAACAAGGAAGTCTTGCGCTTGATATGAGCAAAGATAGAGCCATTGAATTACAAAATGAACTATTAAAACTATCGACTCCTTTTGGTCAGACAATACAGGATATATATACTAAAACAGAGAATATTACATCTGAAATTCAGAAACAGCAAAATGAATATCAGACATTAAATACACTTTATGAACAAACCAAAACTGAATTAAATTCAGCAAAAGAAAGTGGTGATGCTTTAGCCGAAAGTTTAGCTCAGGCGACTATGGACAGAACTGAAAAGGATATTGAAAAGATAGATTCTAAAATAAAAAATTTATATTTTGAATCTGAAAAACTTAAAGTTGCATTTGAAGATATAACATTAAATCCTCAAAATACAAATGAAGCTTATAATTTACGAGCGCAAATTAGTGGTATTGCTTTCATGCTTGATGATACTTCAAAAAGTGCAAGAACATTATCGGCAGAGATGAGTGAAGCATTCAAAACAGAGGAAATAAGTCAAGTTGATGCTGAATTAATAAATATTGAAAAAAGCTCAATAAATTTAACGACATTTTTAAATAAGATTAAGGATGGATTTAAAAAAATAGGCGTGTCTGTTTTGAGTATGATTGGTTCAATGAAATTATTAAATAAAGAAACAAAAAATTCTACTTCTGGATTTGAAAAATTAGCAAATAGAATCAAAAATTTAGTGGTTGCAGTTTTTGTTTTTAATATTATTAGACGAGGGTTACGGCAGCTTCAACAGGGGTTAATGTCAGCACTAAAACAAAATGATCAATTTGTAAATTCATTAGCACAGATAAAAGGGAATTTACTTACAGCATTTCAGCCAATCTATAATGCTGTATTGCCTGCTATTAATGCGCTAATGTCTGCATTAGCAAAAATTACAGCATATGTTGCATCATTTGTTAATGTTGTTTTTGGAAAAAGCATTAAACAATCCCAAGATGCCGCAAAGGCTATGTATAACCAAGCCAAGGCCACTAGTGCAGCTGGTAAGGCTGCTGAAAATGCATCATCAAGCATAGATGAATTAAGTGTAATTTCAGAGAATACTGCTGGTGCTGCCGCAGGTGCTGAAATCGCACCATCATTTGATATTGATACAAGTGATTTGGATATGTCTATATTAGATCAATTCGCAGAATGGATAGAAAAAATAAAGCAATTATTACAACCTGTAATTGATTCATTAAAATTATTATGGGAGCAATTAAAAATAGTTGGGAGTTTTGCATGGGATGCATTAAAAGATTTTTATAATTCTTTTTTAAAGCCTGTTGGCTTATGGACACTGGGAGAAGGATTACCACGTTTTATTGATGCTATCACAAAAGGTCTTGCTGCTATAGATTGGCAGAAAATAAATGATTCTCTACACGAATTATGGAACGCGCTTGCACCTTTCGCCATTAATGTAGGAGAAGGTCTTTTAAGATTATGGGAAAACGTATTGGTTCCTCTCGGAACATGGGTTATTGGAAAAGGATTCCCAAATTTTATAGACGGAATTACAAAATTAGTATCAGGAATAGATTGGAATAAATTAAATACATCTTTAGACAGATTATGGAAATTACTTTTGCCTTTTGCAATAAATATCGGCGAAGGACTTCTATGGTTTTGGAACAATGTCTTGGTTCCATTGGGAACATGGACAATTAATGATGTAATACCTTCATTTCTTGATATATTATCAGGAGCCATTGATTTTCTAAATACAACAATTGAAAGCATAAAACCTATTTTTCAATGGTTTTGGAATAAAATTCTTGTTCCAATTGCAGAATGGACAGGAGGGTTGATTGTCGATATATTAAGAGCTATTGGTGATGCGCTTAGATGGATTGCCGATAATGAAATAGCAATGGCCATTATTGAAGGAATAGCAATAGCAATAGGTTTAGTTACTACTGCTCTTCAAGCCTATAATATAGTGACTGCGATAATGGAAACTGTTCAGTTAGCAGCAGCTGCAGCCGGTGGGATTTTAGCTATTGCTGTAAATGCTATAAACTTACCGCTTGTATTAATAACAGCAGCTATAGCCGCATTGATAGCAATAGGAATCCTGTTATATAAGAACTGGGATGTCATCAAAGAAAAAGCACTTGAAATATGGGAAAGCATTAAAGCATTTATTTCTGAACAAATTGAACGAGTGAAATTAGTAATAACAACGGCTATTGAAATTATTCAAACTGTTTGGAACACAATTTGGACAGCCATAAAAACAACCGTTACGAATATATGGGATTACATCAAGAATTTAATATCTACAACAATTAATACAATAAAATCTAGTATTACCGCGGTATTAAATGGAATAAAAACGGTATGGAATAATATTTGGAATGGATTGAGCGATACAACAAAAAATGTATTTAATAATATTTGGAGTGTTATCAAAAAAGTTATAAATAGTATTCTTGGCGGAATAGAAAGCATGGTTAATGGTGTAATTAACGGAATCAACGGAATGGTAAGAGCATTAAATAGATTACATTTCAGTATTCCAGAATGGGTGCCGGGATTAGGTGGTAAATCGTTTGGATTCAGTCTTTCAGAGCTTGGACAAATATCAATTCCGAAACTTGCAACCGGCGGCATTGTAGATCAGGCAACTATTGCTATGATTGGCGAAAGAGGTAGGGAAGCTGTTCTTCCTCTTGATAGAAATACGCAATGGCAGGATGCGTTGGCTGATAAAGTAGTACAAAGGATTAATTCTGATGAAACGAATAACCTAATAAGAGAAACAAATCAATTGATTGCTTCTTTGGCTGACGCAATAAGGAATTCAAGTTCAGCAATATATCTTGATGGTCGAGAAGTTGGAAGTAGTATAGAATCGTGGCAACAAAATAAGGGAATACAGACAACAGGAGGTGGATTTATAAATGCGTACTAATGACGGATTTATAAGATATGGTTCATCATTTGATAATCTGATTTATACATTGCCTTTTCCGACAAGGGGAAAGGCAATGTTTCAAACAGAACGCTTAGTAGATGCTGCCAGAAATGTTAATGGAGTTGTGGTTGGTCAACAAGTCGGAAGAAGCCTTGATAAGCAGAATATGGGATGGTCTCGTATAGAACCCGAGAAGTGGTGGGAATTTAATAATTTTCTTGAATCCCATGGAATGTTTTTTAGCGTTGAATATTTTAACTATAATTTGGGGCGCTTGCAAAGAAAAAGATTTTATGCGAGCAATCCCCAATGCGAACCAGTTAATGTTGATCAGAATTCATTAAGACCAGAATATCTGGAAAATGCGCAGGTAAACATTATAGATACAGGGGAATAATATGCAAAAAGTATCTGAGCTATGGAAAAAAGAAATGGCAAATAGAATAAGAGGCCGGAGTTATATGAGAATTAACTTTGGCCTTGTTGATGTGGATGCGGCCGATGATATGTCGGCTGTTGATAATGGACATGAATTTTTGTC
>Ga0153950_1000208_pt1 | contig 25018 bp, 25 predicted proteins | sample TSNJ034MetaG_FD_104737 | JGI IMG/M metagenome (GOLD analysis project Ga0153950, IMG submission 104737) | Attine ant fungus gardens microbial communities from New Jersey, USA - TSNJ034 MetaG | ecosystem: Host-associated > Fungi > Mycelium > Unclassified | place: USA: New Jersey, Wharton State...
CTCGACTATACAAGCAAAACTGAAAGCTTTCATAACTTCCTCTGATCCATATGACGCCGGGAAGCTGTTGCAGACCTAAATAGCGATAAAATGTTGATTTTGCGAATTAAGTTATTGCCAATATAATGAGTCAACATGAATTAAATGTGAGTATGGACGTCTATATCTTTTAAAAAGATTTAACGGAGGTTGGTTTTTTGTTCAGAACAAGACTTATTGACCGAGTACTTCCGAGCTACACAAAAGGCGAAGAAATCTTCAATATGGTGTCACATATAGTTGGAGGCGGTTTAGGCATCGTCGCCTTCTTGACGTGTATCATTGTGGCGGCTTATAATCAAAACGTTTGGGGAATCATAAGCGGTGCAATTTACGGGTTTACCCTAATATTGTTATTTACAATGTCAAGTATTTATCATGGCTTGCCTGTAGGAATCCCCAAAAAAGTATTTCAGGTTTTAGATCATTGCACAATATTTTTACTGATTGCCGGAACATATACGCCTATTGTTTTGAACCAATTCAGAGAAGTCTATCCTTTTGAGGCATGGATGATTTTTGCGTTAATCTGGGGACTGGCCATGGTAGGGGTTGTACTCAATTCTATTGATTTGAAGCGGTTCAAGGTGTTTTCCATTGTATGTTATCTTGGTATGGGATGGCTTATAGTGTTCAGCTATCAAAAACTTATAGAAGTGCTTGGAAGTACATTCTTTATTTTTTTACTTTCAGGCGGCATTTCCTATACTGTTGGAGCGGCATGTTATGTGATAGGCAAGAAAACGAATACAAGGTACATCCATTCAGTTTTTCATATATTTGTGGATATTGCAGCGCTTATACATTTTTTAGGTATTGCTATTTTTATAATGCCTTTTTAATCCCAATTGAATTCCCCTAATAAAATGCCCAGCTCGGTGGCGGATTTGCCGTAATGCTTTTGAAACCGGTTGGCCTTGGTGTGATATTCCGCTACGGTGTGGCGGTTAAGCCCCCTTAATTCAGCGTGAAACTTGACCTGCTCCAATACTTCGTCCATGGTTATGATTGCATTCTCCTTTAAAATGGTTCATGCTTTTCGCATAGCATCATTTTAAAGGCTGTGCGCCATAAAGAGAAACTGCCGCTTTCGCAGCAGTTCTGTAGGTTATGGTTTGCATTACCACCGCGTCAGCGTTTTTGTACTTTCCATATAATGTCTATAAACGGACTCCTTTAGTGGGGTTCGTTTTTTATTGTAATAGTAATCAGAAGTCTTAGGGTAAAGTCTGGACAGAGCATCTATATCAATACTTCCATTGGGGAATTCCTATTTTCCCTTATGAGCGCTATTGTCCAATGAGATACTATCGCCACAGAACCTGCGAGGGCTTGCGTGCAGCCAGAGCGCGGGGCCGGACAGGCGGCAGAAACAGAAGCAGGAGAAGAAAAATGCCGTAGCCGTGGACGCTCCCGCTAACGTAATACACTTTGTGATACTGGACAAAGCGTGCTTCATATCATTTGACAAGGAGGTGATAGCATTGCCAGAAGTTGTACTGACCCACAATCAGCGTGGCCGGTTTGAGCACCACATGAAAATCGGTATATTGGAGGCATTACATAAACAGGGCTTGCTATCCGACCTTGTCTTTATGGAGACTGTCCGCATACAAAAGGAAAAAGACAAACAATATTTCACCCATGACGCAGACTGAAAAGTTTGCGTCGTCGCATTTACTGTACTGCAATGTATATATTCTATATAGCGGGGGGTGTTGTAAAATGTTAAAAGTAGCTGCATATTGCCGTGTGTCAACAGACGCAGAAGATCAGGCGAATAGCTTGCAAAGTCAAAAGACGTACTTTAATGACTATATCCGGGGAAACAGGGATTGGAAGCTGGTTGACATCTATGCTGATGAAGGTATCAGCGGTACGCAGGCCAAAAAACGCCCGGAATTCATGCGAATGGTACGAGATGCAGAGGGCAAGCAAATCGACCTGATATTGACGAAGGAAATCAGCCGGTTTGCTCGTAACACGCTGGACAGCTTACAATACACCCGCAAACTCAAATCAATCGGTGTAGGCGTTATCTTTATCAATGATAATATCAATACACTGGATGCGGACGCCGAACTGCGGCTGACTATCATGTCCTCAATTGCACAGGAGGAAGTGCGCAAAACCTCCGACCGTGTAAAATGGGGCCAGAAGCGCCGCATGGAGCAGGGCGTGGTATTCGGCAACGGCGTATATGGCTATCATCTGAACAATGGTCTGCTGTCCATCAATGAGGATGAAGCAAAGGTTGTCAGCCTGATTTACCACAAGTTTCTGACCGAGGGCAAGGGTACACATATTATCGCCAGGGAATTGCGAGAGGAAGGCTGTCCAAGCAAACAGAAAAAGGAATGGTCATCTGTAAGTATTCTGAATATCATACGAAATGAAAAATACTGCGGCGACCTTCTCCAAAAGAAGGAATACACACCGAACTACCTAGACCATAGGAAAATCAAAAATTCCGGGATTGAGGACAAGGTATATATAAGAGACCACCATGAAGCGATTATTGACCGCGACACATGGGGACGGGCACAAGCGGAGCTGCAAAGGCGTTCACCATCAAAAGAGGTGGTCGAAAGGTATTCCAACAGATATTGGTGCAGCGGGAAGATAAAATGCGGCTACTGTGGCAGCCGGTTCATCCAAAAGACCAATCAACGGAAATATGGGGTATACCGCTATCTGGTTTGCCACAGTCAATCAAGGCACGGCTTTCTTAAGACAGACCAATATGGGAATCAAATTGGTTGCGATAACATTAATGTCAACTACAAGACGCTGGTTTATTGCATGGAGTATGCTGTCAATTTTGTAGCCCAAAGAAGCGAAAGCGTCATTATAGATGTAATGGATACCATTCAGCAAGCACAATTAATCTATCAAAACATGGATACTATATCACTGGAACGAAAAATAGAATCCCTTCAAGAAAAGAAAAATCGAGTGCTCGGACTATATGCCGATGGTATCTTAGAGCGGGACGATATCAAATCCAAAATGAAAGAGTATAATCAAGAAATTGGACTGGCAGAAAAACAACTCAAAGACCGTACCAATGCTTTGAATACATTCCAAGAACAGACCGATACCATTAAATCCACACTGGAATCCTTTGCAACGCCGGAGCATTCGGAAAACACATTCAAGAGGCTGCTGGAACGGCTAACCGTTTATAAGAATCGTATTGAATTTAAGTTTAATGATATCCCGTTTATTGTTAAAATTCAGTACGAGACAAAAGGCGTAAAGACTTGGTATGAAACCACAGTAACGAGTTGCAAGATTGTATAAATGTAAAACTCATAGGGCGCGAGATCATGAAATCTCTGCGCCCTATTTTAACGGTATTTTCGATAACGCCGTCCCCACCGCCGAGGGCGCTGTGGAAATCGCCCTGCGCGAGCTGCCCATTACCCTAATGGGTGCAAACTGTGTAGTCACAGGCTATGGCCGCATTGCCAAGGTGCTCATCCGCCTGCTCACCGCCTTTGGCGCCCATGTGAAGGTGGTGGCCCGGAAATACGGCGATTTGGCTTGGGTATACACAGGTGGCTCCGAGGCAGTGCATATCTCGGAAATGAGCGGCTGCCTGTCCGACGCGGATATCCTGTTTAACACAGTTCCCACCGCCATTTTAGGAGAGGATAAGCTGAAAAAGCTGGGGCGCGACTGCCTTGTCATTGATCTTGCCTCCAAGCCGGGGGGCGTTGACTTTGAAACCGCCAAGCGGCTGGGCATTCGCACCATTTGGGCGCTGTCCTTGCCCGGAAAGGTTGCTCCCATCACAGCGGGGGAAATTACACTAAGCACTATACTCAATATTTTACGCGAAAGGGGGGCCTTATAGTGAAAGAAAAAATAAAGGTGGGATTTGCTCTTACCGGTTCTTTTTGTACATTCAGCGAGGTAATACCTGTAATTGCGGCCCTGGCCGATGAGGGCTATGACGTCCAGCCCGTGATGTCGGGCTTTGCCTATGCCACTGACACGCGCTTTGGCAAGGCCGCCGACTTTGTCGGACAGTTGGAGTCTATCTGTGGCCACAAGGTTATTCATACCATTTCCGAAGCCGAACCAATTGGTCCGAAAAAGCTGATGGATATCCTGGTGGTAGCGCCCTGCACCGGAAATACCCTGGGTAAGCTGGCTGTGGGTATTGCCGACACCAGCGTAACCATGGCGGTAAAATCTCATCTTCGCAACCAGCGGCCGGTTCTGCTGGCCGCCTCCACCAATGACGCTCTGGGCAATGCTTCAAAGAACATTGGAAGCCTGCTCAACTATAAAAATATCTACTTTGTTCCTATGGGGCAGGATGATCCCGGGGCCAAGCCCCGATCCATGGTGGCGGATTTTTCCAAGCTGATCCCAGCCATGGAGGCTGCGCTGGCAAATACCCAGCTCCAGCCTATTTTTTTCTGACATATACAGCAGGATTGCTGTGCATAGAAGCGGGGAGCGGCGTGTTGCCGCTCCCCGTGTCAGTTACCGGACAAAACCGGCCCCTGCGGAAGGCTGCAACAATCACAAAAGCCGGGGCGCTCGCTTTATGGGGACAAGCCCTGTTAATTGCCGCTTAATATATGTTGCATTTTAACGGTTATTCGTTCGCTATTTAATGTATTAACGCGATTTATTACGAACAACATGTTGAATAATATCGTTTTGCGTGTTATAATGTAAGTGAAAAAGGAACCGGGAGTGTCAAAACATGCAAAATCATAAAACGGTGGAAGAAAAATCCAATGAATGGGGCATCACTTCCCGGCATGTTCAGCATTTGTGCAGGAGCGGAAAAATAGAGGGGGCGATTAAGCGCGCCGGATCATGGTTTATTCCCGCCGATACGCCGAGTCCGGCTAAAAGAACAAGATCGGATACCAAGGACTTTAAGTTTGTGGGTACAAAAAGCAGGATTTTTAATTGCGCGATAGAATTGTTTATGTTGAAGGGGTTCAATGACGTAAGCCTCAGGGACATTGCGGATGCTGTGGGAATCCGTCAATCGACGATCTATAATCACTTCAAGTCGAAGCAGGAGTTACTGGACACCATTTATGATTATTATTGCCATTATTTTCTCAAGGATCGGCCAAGCCTGAAGGATATGGAGCCTGTATTGCAAGATGAAAGCGTTATGGAAATCATCCGTTGTATCCGATACGAATTCAAAGAGGATTATGAACAAAAATTATCCGATATTACCAAGATTATTTTTCAGAGAATTTCCGTTGACGACCGTGCGCGGGAAATAGGAAAAACGTTGATGGTGGAGGGGGGCATAAAGTATGTAGAGGACGTTTTTGGCAGAGGAATAGAGATGGGAAGGTTTGCCCCGTTTGATACCCACGCAATAGCGGTGTTTCTCAACAGTGCCGCATTATTTACACTTCTATATTGGATTATGGATCCGTCACCCGGCAACATGGTAAAACTGGTGGAGGATGCACAGGCGCTGTACAAATACGCCGCCGGATTCGTAACGGATTTAAAGCCTCCGGGCTGAAATATCCGAAAAAAAAGAAAACTGTATTCTGAGCGGCCTGGACAACTGATCAGAATACAGCCTTGCTATCCAACTGCTAAGCAGATGGTATGTTTATCATATCATTGTTTGCAGTGGTTTTCAAGAGCATTGCATGCAATGATATTTTTTTATAAGCGCATGCAATACCGCTGATGACATTTAAGGAGGTCATATTATGAAAAACATGAAAATTTCAAGGAAGCTGATCCTCAGCTTCCTCATCATCACGGCGTTTTCCATTGCATTGGCGTGCGTCGGCATATTTTCCACCGCTTCAGTCAACAGCAATTATGTATACCTTCTGGGTGAGCCTGTTGAGCGAAGGGCTTACCTGCTGGAAATGCAGACGGATTTCATGACCATGCGATACAGATCCGCAAATTATGTCATGAACAGCGGCGACGCGGAATTTATAAACGGTACGCTTGTTCCCCAATATCAGGGCGCGTATACCGACTTCCGGGAGAATCTCGCCGCGTACATACAGAGCAACAATAACGACAACCGGCGGGATCCGGTAATACTGAAAAGCAACAACGAGAAGGCAGCCAAACTGGATGAATTAATCGAACAGTACCGGCTGGCTTCGGAGAATACCCTCAAGCTCGCGCTGGCCGGCAATGCGAAATCGGCCGATCAAGCCTTGAAGGATGTTATTCCCATTACAAATGAGATCGGTACATTAATGGAGGAATTAATCGTACCCACCGGTACCTTTGTCAATGAATCAATCAGCGATATGGAACGATATGCAGGTGCCATGCTGGTTGTGCAAATTACCGTGACCGTTTTCTGCCTTGCGGTGGCTATCGTATTCGCCCGCTATATCTCCAACATGATTAGCAGGCCGTTGGGTATGATGAACAAATTCCTTAACCGGTTTGGAACCGCGGGTGATCTTGAAATGACGGATGGCGACCGGGTATCCTACGAAAACAGAAATCAGGACGAAATCGGGCATTGCCAGGAGGCCCTGTATTTGGTTATCAACCGGCTGAATAGTATTAGCGAAGCCCTAGGCAAGGTAGCGGCCGGTGATCTGACCGCGGATTTAAAGCGCCTGTCGGAAAAGGACAGCATGGGCATTGCCGTCGAAAAGATGGTGGAAAGCCTGAATGCCATGTTTGGCGAGGTTCGCACGGCCTCCGGCCAGGTGAATGCGGCTTCGGAACAGATTTCCCAGTCCGCCCAGGGCCTTGCGTCCGGCTCCAGCCAACAGGCGGCAAGTATCCAGGAATTTTCCGCAACTCTTACCGAGGTGCATGAAAAAACCGACCGCAACGCGGAAAACTCCGCCAAGGCGCGGGAGGCGAGCGAGCAGGCGTCCTCGCAATTAATGGACAGCATGCGCTCCATGGATGAAATGCTGGAGGCTATGAAAAGCATTGACGAAAGCTCCGGCAGCATTACCAAGGTCATCAAGGTGATTGATGATATCGCGTTCCAAACAAATATCCTCGCCCTGAACGCGGCCGTGGAAGCCGCGCGCGCCGGTCAGCACGGCAAGGGCTTTGCCGTTGTCGCCGACGAGGTGCGCAATCTTGCCAGCAAATCCGCCGCAGCCGCCAAGGAGACCGCCGCGCTTATCGAAGGAAGCTCCGAGCGGGTTCACGAGGGCAGCCAGATTGTAACCAGGACAAACGCCAGCCTGGAAGCCGTTGCGGAATACGCCCGGGAGCTGGCCAGGCTGGTGGACAATGTTGCCACCGCCTCCACCGAGCAGTCAAGGGCTATCAAGGAAATTAATCAGGGGGTCGAGCAGATATCCACCGTCGTGCAGGCGAACTCCGCCACCGCGGAGGAGTCCGCCGCAGCCGCGCAGGAAATGTCGGCGCAGGCCACCATGCTGGATGAAATCGTCGCGAGGTTCAGGCTCAAGCAGGCGAATCCGCAAAGGGTCGTGCTCCCGGATGTTGCGGAAACCGCGGGCTTGCGCGTTTACAGCTCCGGAAGGAAGGGGGATACGGCAGGCTTCGCATTGGCACAGCTGCACGAAAAATATTAATGCGGATGAGATATTTAAGACCGTATACTTAATAATAAGGGAAAAGAGGTGAATTATGAAAAAATTAATACATAAGATGAAATATCCATCGGCAAATGTGCTCGCGTCCGTTCTGAACAGCATGGATTCTTGCTTGTGGGTATCCGACATACAGACCGGCGAGATCCTGTTTATGAACGACAGAATGAAAGAGCACTTTCATCTGGGCGATGAAGCGGAGGGCGGCGTCTGCTGGGAATTGCTCCAGTCAGAACAAGGGAAGCGCTGTGATTTTTGCCCTGTCTACCGGCTGGTGCAGGGTGACGACGCCCCGGTCGTCTGGGAGGAATACAACAAGGTCACAGGAAGGTATTACAGGCATACCGACCGCATCATCGAATGGTCCGGCGGGAAAAAGGTTCATCTGCAAAATTTCGTGGATATAACGGATATCAGGCTGGCGGAGGCTTCGCTTCAAAAGCGGCTGAAGCAGCAGGAGCTGATGTCCTCTATTTCCCAGAGCTTTAATACCACGCGGGACATGCAGGATGTCATTTGCGAGGCTTTGAAGACAGCCGGTGAATTTATGGGCATGAATCAGGCTTTCTTGTCCAAATACCAGGAGGACGAGGGGGTTTTGGAATGCCTTTACGAATGGTACGATGAAGACGGGCAGCCCTATATTGGGAAAGAGAGCAGATGGCCGATCTCGCCGGATATGGAAATTTATAAGGATTTAATGGAGAACGGATACGCCGCCGTGAACGATTACTCCCTGCTGACCCACCCCAACTTTGAAAGGGTCAGGGATTACGACCTGCGGGCCTTCCTCAATATCCCCGTTAAGGTTTCCGGGGAGTGTTGGGGCATCATCGGGTTTATCATCAACAACCAAAAATATGAGTGGGACGAAAGCGATATTCATTTGGGGAAATTGATTGCGGGCGTATTCTCGGGAGCGGTCAGCCGGAATATAACGGAAAATGACCTTTTTAAGGCGAAGGAGGCGGCGGAACGGGCGAGTAAGGCCAAGGGCGAATTTTTATCCCATATGAGCCATGAAATGCGGACGCCTATGAACGCTATTATCGGCATGACCGAAATCGCCAGAAATTCCGGTGATCCGCAAAAAATGGAGCATTGCCTAGAAAGGGTAGACCGGGCGTCAAAGCATCTGCTGTGCCTCATCAACGATACCCTGGATATGTCCAAGATAGAGGCGAGCAAGCTGGAGCTGTCGCCTTCCGAATTTGATTTTGAAAGAATGCTGATGAATGTAACCGGAGTGGTAAATGTCCGGGTTGAAGAAAAAAATCAGAGCTTGATTATCAATATTGATAAAGATGTTCCCTCCGCTTTTATTGGCGATGAAATGCGGTTGAGCCAGGTTATTGCGAATCTTTTGACAAATGCGGTTAAATTTGCTCCAGAGGGCGGCACGATAGTGCTGAATGCCCGCAATGCCGGTATACCGGGTGAGGTTCCGGCATTGCTCGTGGAGGTGATCGACAACGGAATCGGCATCTCGGAGGAGCAGCAGGCCAGGCTGTTCAGTCCCTTTGGACAGGCTGACGGCGGCATTGCCCGGCAATATGGAGGCACGGGCTTGGGGCTCACCATCAGCAAGGGCATTGTGGAGCTGATGGGAGGCCGTATCTGGATTGAATCGGAATTGGGCAAGGGATCTAAATTCAGCTTTACTGTAAGGATGGAGGTTGGAAGGGGTCTCCCCCGGCAGGAGCTTGACGATACAATTGACAAAGCGGGCGCCCGTATCCTTCTTGTGGAAAACATACCGGAAATGAGGGATTACTTCATAGGCGTGCTGCCGGAATTTGGCTTGACATGTGATGTTGTGGATAGCGGGCTTAGGGCGCTGGAAATGATAAGGCAAAAAAAAGATGATCCGTATACCGTCTTTTTCATAGACTGGACAATACCGGATCTCGACAGCATCGAACTGGCCAAAAAGATCAAGCGCGTCACCTGCGACAGCAAGGTGATTATCATGATATCCGAGACGGGATGGAGCAGCATTTCAAAAAACGCGGCGGCCTTTGTTGACAGTTACCTGTTTAAGCCCCTTTTCCCGTCCACGCTCATTCATTCCATCAACAAATCCATGGGCGCAGCCTTGGCGCAGGCTTCCCCTCAAGATCAAAGCCGTATATATGACTTTCAGGACTATACCATCCTGGTGGCGGATGACATCGAGATCAACAGGGAGATTATCCTTGCGGTTTTGGAGGATACAAGGATTTCAATTGATTTTGCGCAGGACGGCATAGAGGCTCTCTCTATGTTTGAAGGTGATCCCGGCCGGTACAACCTGATTTTAATGGATATTCAAATGCCGGATATGGACGGCTATGAGGCTACTCGGAAAATACGCGCGTTAGAGGGGGCGAGGGCAAAAAACGTTCCGATTATCGCCATGACGGCGAATGTTTTCCGCGAGGATATCGAAAGGTGCCTGCAGGCCGGGATGAACGACCATATCGGCAAGCCTATTAACACCGAGGAGCTTTTAGCAAAGCTTGCCGGTTATCTGTAAATCCAATCCCCCAAATTGCAGGAGAAAGGATTGGCGATGCTCTATGATGCAGTTTACGGAAGACATGAAAATGGGAGTTCCCCACATTGATTCGCAACACAAAAGCCTCATTGATTTCGCCAACAGGGCGGCGTCCCTCTGCGCCACAAATCCAAATAAAGAGGAAATGAAGGAATGTCTGGACTTTCTTGGCGATTATGTTGTCAAGCATTTCAGCGATGAGGAAGCATTGCAAATCAAAAGCAAATATCCCCGGTATAAGCAGCATAAGGAAATTCATCAGGAATTTGTCGGTGTATTTAAGTCCTTATATGCGGAATTCGAGAAGCACGGGCCTTCCGGTGAGCTCGCTTATGCGTTGAGCGTACAGGTGTCTAATTGGATTATTACGCATATAAGGCAGGAAGACGTTGTGTTTGGGAGGCATTATACGAGGGTGAAACTAAATCACTTGGAGACATATGTCTCCAAGTAGGCGCGCTTTGCACGCCTACCGGCTCCGCCGGTTTAAAAAATCCTGTCAGGATTTTTTGTTAATCAGCTATAGCCATAGATAAAGGGCTCCGCCCAGAACCCCGGCGCCCAGGATAACGGCGATGGGGTTGGGCTTCCGGATGCGGAGCACGCCAAAGCAGAGGGCGAAAACGCAGACGGCGATAACATCCAGCGCCTGGGGGCTCCATGCCACCGGGCCTCCATTCCAGAAGGACAGGCGGAGAATGGATATACCGGAGGAGGCAATGAGCGCCACCACCGCCGGCCGCAGGGTTCCCAGCACCCCCTTGATAACCGACATGCTCCGGTATTTCATGTAGAAATAAGACAGCGCCAGCACGATGATAAAGGAGGGGGCCACGCAGCCCGCCGTGGCTGTAAGCGCTCCGGGAATACCGGCCATCTTGGTTCCCACAAAGGTGGCGGCGTTGATGGCGATAGGCCCCGGCGTCATCTGGGAGATGGTGAGGATGTCCATGTACTCCACAGGGGTGAGCCAGCCATGGAGTTCCACCACATGCTGCTCCACCATGGGCAGGATCGCGTAGCCCCCTCCGATACTGAACAAGCCGATTTGAAAGAAGGTTAAAAACAGTTGGAGGAGCATCAGCCTTCTCCTTTCCGGCGCTGCGCCAGGGACAGGGCTATTCCCAACGCCCCGCAGCTTAAGATAATGACGGCTACATTCACATGAAACCAGGCTGCCGCGATAAACGCCGCCGCCATAATGCCGGTATGCAGCGGGCTTCCTGCCTTCAGAACGCTGCCGCCCATGCCCAGCACCACATCCGCGATGACTGCCGCCACCCCGGCCTGCATCCCGTGGAGCACGGTCCCCACCACCTGGCTGGCGCGGAACGCCTCATAAAACAGAGAGATCACCGAGATAATCACCAGGGGCGGCAGCACCGTCCCGAATACCGTTATGAATGCCCCGATAACCCCCGCCATGCGGTAGCCCACCAATATGGCCGTGTTGATGGCGATAGGCCCCGGCGCCGATTGGGCCAGGGCGGTCATATCCAGCATTTCATCATCCTCCAGCCACCCGTACTGCTCCACAAATTTTTTGCGCATCAGGGGGACGATTACATAGCCGCCTCCCAGGGTGAAGGCGCTCACCGAAAAGGTGGAGGTGAAAAGCTGGCGGTATAGCTTTGATTTTCCGCTCATGGTTATGCCTCCGGTTATGAGTTGATAAAGGACGTGCTTCGCTTGATATGGCAGGCAGATTAGCTCATGCGCTCCCCAGGTCTAAACGCAGGTAGACCGCCCCTGGAATCGGATTATTATAATATGGCTCCGTTTCACAAAATCCCATGCTTTTATAAATTGAAACAGCCTTTTCCAATGAAGATAAGGAATCCAAAACCATATACTTATACTGCATGTTTTTCGCTTCCGCGATAATTGTGTCAATTAGCAGCTTCCCAATTTTTAGCCCACGAAATTGCGGCCTAACAAATAAGCGCTTCATTTCACAGCATTTTTCATCCAAGGGACGCAAGGCAATACAACCGGCTAAATCATCATCGCACACGGCGATATAAAGCCTGCCCTTCGGCAAGGCATATTTACCCGGCAGTGTATGTATTTCTTCGTCAAAGCCTTGAAACGTCAAATCAATACCAAGCATGTCCGTATACTCGGTAAAAAGCTCCCGGATTAAATCAAGACGATTGTATGCCGGTTGTATCTGAATAGACACGATATCACCGCCCTCTAATATAAACAATCTGTCGAGTGCGCCGGTAATTCAGGTTTCCGGCTTATCCGGCGGATGGCAGCCCTTGCAAAAGCCGTACATCTGGAGGCGGTGGCCGGTTATTTGAAAGCTTTCGCCCTCCAGCTGGGGCCGGAAGCTTTCCACCGGGCAGTGCTCCAGGGGAATGATCTTGTTGCAGGCGAGGCAGACGGCATAATGGCGGTGATTGTGGTCATTAATCTCGTACATGGCTTGTCCGTTTTCGGTTACAATAATTTTCAGGAGCAAGCCGCGCTCCACAAACTGATCCAGAATGCGGTAGATGGTGGAGAGCCAGACCGGCGTACCCAGCCGCTCCAGCCGGGCGGAGATATCGGGCACAGTCACGGGGGCTTCGGCGTTCTCCAGGGCTTCCCACACCAGCTGGCGCTGGCGGGTCTTCTTAAGGCCCAGGGCCCAGGGGGTGGCGGGATTATCGGATTTTGGCATGGCGCGCGCCTCCTTTCCCCGACAGGCCGTTGACGGCCAGCAGGATCACCAGGGTAAGCACGCCCACCAGCACAATGGTTCCGCCGGGCCGGAGCTTGCAGTAATAGGACAGGAAAAGCCCGGCGGCGGTAAAGGCTATGGCAAAGACGATGCTGGAGAGGAAGGTACCCCGGTAGCTTTTGCCCACCTGCATGCCACAGGCCACCGGCACCACCATCAGGGAGGAGACGATGAGGGCCCCCACGGTGCGGGCGGCGATGGAAACGGTTAGTGCGGTGAGGATAACGAAAATAAAGTTTACCAGATTTACCGGCACGCCGGACAGCCGGGCGGAGCGCTCGTCGAAGCACATGCTGAACAGCTCCTTATAAAGGAGGAGGACGACCAGCAGCACAAGGACGCTGATGCCTGTCACCAAAAGCATTTCAAAATCGGAGATGGCAACAATGCTGCCGAAAAGGAAGCTGTTGAAGCCGGCGGTGCTGCTGACAAAACCGGACAGCACGCCGGCAAGGCCAACCCCGGCGGACATGACCACCGCTACCGCCATCTCGGAGTAGCGGGGGAGCTTTTTCCGCACCCCCTCAATGCCTAAGGCGGCCAAGATGCTGGCGGCGACAGCGCCGACAATGGGATTGACGCCCATAAGAAGTCCCCCGGCTACCCCGGCCAGGGAGGCATGGGACAGGGCGTCCCCGATCATGGAAAGGCGCTTGAGGACTACAACCTGCCCGATGCAGGGGATGACGGCGGCAAGGAGTATTCCGGCGAAAAACGCCCGGCGCATAAACGCATACTGAAATATTTCCATAAGTAACTCCTTTTGCGGTAATACTATTTTCAAATAAAAATATTCCCATAGAATTTGAAAGCGCCGCTACGCGGCACATCTTAATACAACTCCGGAGCGGGTCAGCTTTGGGGATGCTGATGCCGGTGCTCCAGCTCGTGGGCCATCTGCGCACTGTCCAGCTCCACCATGGAGCCGTGCTCCAGGCAGAACATCCGCTGGGTGTAGTCGGCGGCCCGCTGGACGTCGTGGGTTACCATGATAATGGCAATACCCCGGGCGCTCAACGCCTCCAGCTGTTCGTAGAGCGCGGCGGCGGACTGGGCGTCAATGCCAGTGACGGGCTCATCCAAAAGAATCAGCTTGGGATCGCCCACCAGAGCCCGGGCCAGAAGCACCCGCTGGAGCTGCCCCCCGGACATTTCACCGATCATCCGCTTGGCATAGTCTCCCATCCCCACCGACTCCAGGGCGGCCTGCACCTTTTGCCTGTGGGCTTTTCCCGGCAGGCGCAGCGGCCCGATCTGGGAATAAAGACTGGTGGCTACGATTTCCGAGGCGTTGGCGGGGAAACCCATGGCAAGCCCGGCGCCATTTTGGGGGATATAGCCGATCCAGGGCCAATTCCGGAAACGGGCGGCCTCCTGCCCAAAAAGGCGGATGCTTCCGCCTTGGGGCTGCAATTCTCCCAGCAGCAGCCCCAATAGCGTGCTTTTTCCTGCGCCGTTGGAGCCGATGATGCCCACAAAATCCCCGGCATCCACCTGAAAGCAGATATCCCGGAGCACCGGCTCCTGTCCGTATCCAAAGGTGAGGTTTTCCACCTCCACCAACGCCCTTTTCATCGGTATTTCCTCCCCGGCTTATTGAAGCGCCTGTTTCAGCGCTGCCAGATTTCGGCGCATCACGGAAAAGTAATCGTCCCCCGCGGCCTGCTCCTCATCGGTAAGCAGCTCCACCGGGCTGAGAATATCGGTGGTTCCGCCGATTTCCCCGGCAATCGCCTCGGCCACCCCGGCGCTGGCCGCTTCCTCGTAAAAGATTACCTTAATATTGTGTTCCCGGGCATAGCTGATAACTTGGGCCATCTGGCCGGGATCAGGCTCGCCGTCGGGGGAAAAGCCCCGCACCCCCACTTGGGTCAGTCCATAGTCGTGGCAAAGGTAGCCGAAGGCCTGGTGGGCCACCACAATTTCCTTCCGGGGCAGGGGATCCAGCGTGTCCCGGAATTCCTTGTCCAACGCGTCCAGCTCCGCGGCATAGCGCTGAAAATTTTCTTGGTAGTATCCGGCGTTATCCGGGTCGGCTTGGGAAAAGGCGTAGGAAATAGCTTCCATCTGCTTGCGGGCGTTTCCGGGGCTGAGCCACACATGGGGGTCTGCCGGGCCATGGTCATGGCCGCTGTTTCCGCTATGGTCATGACCGTCCTCCTCCGGTGATAAAAGCTCCACAGCCGTGGAGGCTTCCACCACCACCAAATCCGTACCGCTATGGGCTTCGAGCACCGTGTCCACCCAATCTTCCAGACCGGCGCCGTTGTAAATGAATACGTCCGCCTTCTCCAAGGCGGCGATATCCGCCGGGGTAGGCTCCCAGTCATGAGGTTCGGAGCCCTGGGGCAGCATGGCTGCCACGGTGGCTTTGTCCCCGCCGATTTTAACAGCAAAGTCATACATGGGGTAGACGCTGGCATACACCAGAATACCGCTGTCAGGCGGAGGCGGGGCAGGCGTTTGGGTATTACAGCCCCCAAGTGCCCCCGCCACCAGAATTGCCAGTGCGGCAGTTAAGACTTTTTTTACCATGCAGGTTCCTCCGGTTAAATGATAATGATTCCCATTCGCATAAAGCATTATACATCTTTTTCCATTGTATGTCAATCTTTTAATCAGGGTACGCTAAAAATATAGCGGTATTTGTCCCAAGCTTAGTGTGAATTGACACAATCTGAATGTAAATATATGGAAACTCAAGTATGAATAGTGCATAAAAAATGTGAATAAATTTATGTTATAATGTTAATTTTTAGTTTCGGTAGGTTTTGGTAGTTTTTTGAAAGTAGGCCGTATAGTGGCATAGTAAGCAAAATTTCAATAGTTAAAGAAAGGAACGTGAGATCATGGTAATAACGACAAACATGGTTCAAACTCTGGGTATCGCAGTGGTGGTTCTGCTCATCGGAAGAGGGTTGTGCAACAAGGTATCCTTGCTCAACCGCTTTTGCATTCCCGCTCCTGTTGTAGGAGGCCTGCTCTTCTCGATAGCGCTTCTTATCGGGAATGTAACAGGGGCGTTTGCCATTGAAATGGACTTGACGCTCCAGAGCTTCTTTATGAACATGTTCTTTACTACAGTCGGTTTTACCGCAAGCATGAAGATTCTGAAAAAGGGCGGTTTGCAGGTGGCTATCTTCCTGGGAGCAGCCATAGTGCTTGTTATTTTGCAGAACATTGTGGGCGTGTCCCTGGCCAACGTATTTGATTTAAATCCGCTGCTCGGTTTGGCTACCGGCTCCACTCCCATGACCGGCGGTCACGGAACCTCCGGCGCTTTCGGTCCGCTTTTCGAGGAATACGGCGCGGTAGGCGCAAGCACGGTTGCTTTGGCTTCCGCTACCTTCGGCCTGATTATGGGCAGTATGATCGGCGGGCCTATTGCCAGAATGCTCATCGAAAAATACAAATTGACCCCCGAGAAGGACGTGGACTCCTCCTCGGTGGAAAAGCACGTTGATCCCGACCTCAAGCCCGGCAACGTATTGAACGCGTTTTACATGATTGCCATCGCGCTGGCATTGGGTACCATCGTATCCATGTTGATTGAGATGACCGGGTTCACCGTCCCCGGCTACATCGGAGCGATGTTTGTAGCGGCGATTATCAGAAATATTTCCGATTCCTCCGGCGGCAAGCTCCCCGTGTACATGGATGAAATCGGAACCTTGGGCGATATGTTCCTTTCCGTGTTCCTGGCAATGGCGCTGATGAGCCTGAAGCTGTGGCAGCTGGCCGACCTGGCTGGTCCGCTGGTTATCATGCTCCTCGCCCAGACCGTCCTCATGGCTGTTTTTGCGATTTTCGTTACCTTCCGGGTTATGGGCAGGGACTACGAGGCCGCGGTTATCACCGCCGGTCACTGCGGATTCGGTATGGGTGCAACCCCCAACGCCATGGCCAATATGAAGGCTGTCCGCGACAAGTACTGGCCCGCCCCCAAGGCTTTCTTTATCCTCCCCATCATCGGCAGCTTATTTATCGACTTTTTTAATGCCGCGATCATTACGTTCTTTGCAAATATGGTGAAATAGCGGCATTGCCGCCAACAGGGTTCTCCGGCGTGGCCGGGAGCCTCACAGAAAAAAACGGGCGAAGGCCGTCCGTTATACAGTATAGGTTTAGAGGTATGGCGTAGCGTAAATGCTACGCCATTTCTTTATTAGTCCGGAAACCACTGTCTAAGCTAATGGATTGCAGTTCGCCCTACTTTTGTTCGACATTATCAAACCATTGTTTGATATTACAAATATCAGATCGGATTTTATCAATTTACGTCAATTGAATCTTGACGTTATTTCTGTTATTATAATGATAACGAACGTTATATGATAATGTCGAACAAAATCCGTTTTATTTTACACAAACGAGGAGTAATTTATTATGCAAAACAAACCGGTGTGCTATGTCCCGTCCTACCCCCATCCGGAAGTGTACTCGGGTGTCCCGTCTTTTTTAGGGTTGCCCCCCATCAAGGATAAGGCCGCGCTGGGCGGCTACGACTTTGTCATCATGGGCGCCCCTTGGGAGGGAATCTGTACCTACGGCGGCCCCTCCGGAACCGAAAATGCCACCAAAACCATCCGAATCGCCTCCGTCCGCTACGGCGGCTACCTGCCTGAGCTGGATTTCGACGCCTTCGACCACTTCTCCGGTGCTGATTACGGCGACGCTGCCGTAAAAAACGGCGACCGGGAATTCACCTTCAACAGCGTGGGCAACTATATGCGAGACATCTCCGCCTCCGGCGCCATCCCCATCGCCTTTGGCGGCGACCACTCCCTCAGCTTCCCGTTGATCTCCGCCTTTGCCGAAAAGTACAATGGCAACATTGGCATCATCCACTTCGACGCCCACATGGACAACATGGACTTCTTTGGCGAGGAGCGCTATGCTCGTTGCAGCCCCTTCCACCGCCTGTATGACATGCCCGGATTTGATGCCAAAAACCTGGTCAGCATCGGCATCCGAGGCCCCCGAAATAATTTCGGAGCAATAGCGGAAGCCAAAAAACACGGTGCCTCTGTCATCACCAGCTTTGAGGTAAAACGCAAGGGCTGGGAGGACTGCATCCGGCGGGCCATCGCCATCGCTACGGAAGGCACCAAGGCATTTTACGTCAGCGTGTGCAGCGATGCTTTGGACATCGCCTTTAATCCCGGCGGACCGGCAGATCTGTGCGGCCTCACCTCCTACGAGATGGCGGAAATGCTCTACCACTGCGGCCTTTCCGGCGCAAAGGGCTTTGACTATATGGAGGTATACCCCCCCGACGATCTCCATGGCATCTCCAGTCACGGCGCCTGCTGGATGAGCCTGTACATAATAAACGGCATGGCACAGCACATGCTGGAACAAAAAAGTAAATAGCCATTTCCGTTCCCTAAAAGAACGCATATTTACTTTTCATCTGGGTATACCAGGCGAGTGCGTTTTATAAACCTGTAAAGAACGGGGGTGCAAAGTGCAACAGATCGTCTCAGACGCCCACAGCTACGCCGCACGGTGGATAGGTGCCGGCAAGACCGCCGACTATATCCCCCAGCTTGCCAAAGCAGACGCGGGGCTTCTGTCAGTGTGCGTCACCGATGTGGAGGGCAACAGCTTTTTTGCAGGGGACAGTGCGGTGCGATTCACCATGCAAAGCATTTGCAAGGTGGTTTTGCTCATCACGGCGCTACAGGATGTGGGCTTTGAGGGCGTGTTCCAAAAGGTGGGGATGGAGCCCACCGGCGACCCCTTCAACTCCATCGTCCGACTGGAGAACGTGAGCCCCCACCGCCCCCACAACCCCATGATTAACGCGGGCGCCATCGCGGTGACCTCCTGCGTGAAGGGGAACAGCGCCGACGTCCGCTTCCGGCGGTTGCTTGACACCACGCGGCTTCTTGTGGGAAATCCGCTGCTGGAATACAGCGAGGAGGTGTACCGCTCCGAGCTGGAAACCGGTGACCGCAACCGCGCGCTGGCCTATATGATGCGCCAGGGCGGCATCATCACAGGGAGCGTCAGCCAGCATCTGGAGGTTTACTTCAAGGCCTGCTCCATCTTGGTTTCCTGCCGGGAGATCAGCTATTTGGGCGCGGTGCTGGCGAACAACGGCGTCTCCCCCCGCACCGGGGAAGCGCTGATTCCACCCGGCTATATCAAAATAATCCGTGCCCTGATGTGCACCTGCGGCATGTATGATTTTTCGGGCGAATTCGCGCTGCGGGTGGGGATCCCCTCCAAAAGCGGTGTGGGCGGCGGCATCATGGGCGCCGTGCCGAACCGCATGGGGGTCGGAGTCTATTCCCCCGCCCTGGATGTCCACGGAAACAGCCTCTGTGGGGTAAAGGCCATGGAATACCTCTCCCGGGTTCTGGAGCTGAGTATTTTTTAAGGTGAAACAAAAAAGGCCCCGGAGACCGTAGCCTAAAGCCTTCTTGTGGCGCACATGGTTCACAGCAGCTCCTGTGCAATCTTTTTGCTTGCCTGCTTGATATCCGCCACCATTGCCTGGAAATTGCGCACAATATGAAAGGTGACGCCGGTTATGCTGATAGCGCCAAAGGGGGTGTTGCCGTCCTTGTTGAAAACCGGTACGGAGATGGCGGAAACGCCCTCCCCAAGCTCCTCCTTTTCATAGGAGTAGCCCAGATCCAGTATCTCCTGGAGGCTGATGCGCAGCGCGTCCTTTGTGGTGATGGTAAAGGATGAGGTGGGCGCCAGCTCTGTCTGGGCAAGATAGGTTTCCAATGCATCCGGCTGAAAATAAGCCAGCGCAATTTTTCCCGAGGCGGTGCAGTACAGCGGGTCGTTGTCCGAAACGTGATGGATAATGTAGATGCTGTTGTTGGGCAGGATCTGGTGGAGCACTATGGGCAGCCCCTTCTCCATGATAAACAAATTGGAGGTGACCTTGTATTTGTCACAAAGCGCCTGCATATAGGGCTTGGCCACATCCACATACAGCTTGTGCGTGGTGGGGCGGGCAAGTTGTCCCTTGTTAAAAAGCGCCTGGCCAAGCAGATATTTCCCATCGCTGTTCTGGCAGATATAGTCGTTGTTGTGCAGCGTATTCAAAATGCCATGCACCGTGCTTTTGTTCAGGCCAAGCCGCTGGCTGATCTGGCTGAGCGACAGCTCGATGTCCACACCGTCAAAGCATTCAATGATGTCAATGGCGCGTTGCACCGACTGGATCACCTTTCCGCCCTTTGTCTGCGGCATGGCGTTCACCCCTCTCTGTGAAGCTAATGGTCACCAGGTACCCCTTACGGAGCAGGCGTTTGCATCAGTAAGGAGATTATAGCACATAAATGAAGCAGATGCCACCGATGTGAGAAATATAGATTTGCAGCCCGCGGCTCAGAAATCTCCTTCTGATAAATTATCTAATGTAGTTTTATCTACTTTCAACAAATTTATAGCATGTGACGATATTATCGTTTTTTAGATTGCATTATCGCGTGCCGCTGTTATTATAAACATACAAATAGAAGTAGTCAATCTAAAACCTGCAAAAAATTAGAAGGGAGATGTAAGTGTCGGACATGACGCGTATCCAAATTAAGCGGCTTAAAAGCATTTCATACTAATTCCATTTAAAAACATTCCATGTTTTTATAGCGCGAAGCGCGTATGGAATTGTATGAGACGTGCCGCGTAGCGGCGCGGCGCGTCAGCGCCGCATTCAAATAGAAATATTCTTTTGAATATTTCTATTTGAAAATAGTATCAGAGCCATGCGGCGCTGGAACACCACAAATCGGTTTTACACAAGCTTTTGCAAATCCCGCCCCGCAATTTCCCAAGCTGAAGCCAAACGGGAAAACCATTTTCAAGGAGGTTCGCCTATGGATGCCGACGCACCCGCGCCAAAAAGACTGGCTTTGCTGATTCCCCATACCGACACCACGTTGGAGACTGACCTGCAGCGCTCCTTAACGCCAAACTGGATCGTACACACTGCCCGCATGTGGCTTGACGAAGTGGGGGAGGCCGCTGAAAAGCGCATGGTGGACGAGGCGCTGCCACAAGCCATACATACGCTGCAAGGCATCAACCGCTTTGACTACGCGGTGTTCGGCTGCACATCGGCCTCGGCGGTCTACGGGCGGCAAGGAGTTACCCGCATCGAAAACCAGCTGAGTGAGGCGCTCTCCTGTCCCGCCGTTACCGCGTTTGGTGCGGTGCTGGGTGAAATGGAGCAACGGGGATACCCCTCTGTAGCCCTGCTCACCCCCTACACCCCGGAGGTAAACGGCTTTATGGAAAAAAGTCTCGCCCAGTTTGGCATTCACACCGTGTATATGGATGGCTTGGGCCTTACGGCAGACCCTGACATCGCAGGGGTATCGCCGGAGCAACTTCTAAGCTTTGTCTGTTCCCGGCGGGAGGCCATCCAACAAGCCGGGCTGCTGTTTTTATCCTGCACCAACCTTCGGGCACTGGAACTGCGAGACACCATTGCTGCGGAGCTCAATATGGATGTCATCACCAGTAATCACAGTATTCTCAACCGCATTAGAGGAGGTAAATTATGAGCAATAATACAAACAAATCCACCATCGCAGGGGAAAATGCCGGTACAGGCGCCGTCAAAACCTACACACTCAAGGAAAAGATCAAATCCGTGGGCCCCGGGCTGTTGGTGGTGGGCTCCTTCATTGGCCCCGGCACCGTCACCAGCGCCACCAGAGCGGGCGCGGGCTACGGCTACGCGCTGCTGTGGACGGTAGTATTTTCGGTCATCGCCGTCATTGTCATGCAGGAAATGGCTGCCCGTTTGGGCATCGTAACCCAAAACGGCCTGGCCGAAGAACTGGTCAAGGAGCTTTCCGACCGCCCGGCGATGAAGTGGTTTATGATCGTATTGGTAGCCGGCGCCATCGGCTTTGGCGGCATTGCCTATATGGGCGGCGACCTTGTCGGCACCTCGGTGGGCATTTCGGCGCTCACCGGAATCCCCACCAACATTATCGCCCCCATCTGGGGCTGCTGCGTCCTGGTGCTCATCAATATCGGTGACGCCATCAAATCCCTGGAAAAGCTGCTCACTGTTTGCGTCAGCATCATGGCGGCGGTGTTTGTCATCACCATGATTGTTGTGAAGCCGGATATGGGTGAATTGTTCCAGGGCGTCGTGCCCCGCGTCCCCAGCGGCGCCATCATGACCTGCGTCGCCCTTATCGGCACCACCGTGGTGCCCTACAACATGTTTATACACGCAACCAGCGCGCACAAAACCTGGAAATCCCCCGACATGCTTCCCCTCTCCCGCTTTGATATAAATGTGTCCATGATTATTGGCGGCGTTATCACCGGCGCTATCATGATTACCGCCGGCACGGTCATGCGGGGCATGGCTGTCAATTCCGCGGTGGATATGTCGGTTCAGCTGGAGCCGCTGCTGGGCAGCATGGCAAAGCCCTTTATGAGCATCGGCCTCATCGCTGCCGGTATCTCCTCCGCCGTTATCACCCCTCTGGGCGTCTCTTATGTCTTTGCCGGTCTGTTCGGATGGGGCATGACCAAGAAGGATAAGCGCTTCTTCTGGGTCAACACCGCCGTGGTGGTGTTCGGCATCATCGTGGCCGCCACCGGTTTCAACCCGCTTACCATTATTATGATGGCGCAGGCACTCAACGGCGTGTTCCTGCCCATTATTGTGGCGGCGCTGATCTTCATCACCAGCCGCTCCCGGGTCATGGGTCAATACAAGAACAGCATGGTGCGCAACATCCTGGGCCTGTGCGTATTCGGCATCTCGCTGGTCATTGGCGTCAGCAGCGTCTTGTCCCTGTTCTAAACACAAATTTGCAGAACGGGCCGCCCTTTCCATACCGGAGGGGCGGCCGTTTTTTCACCCGGCGCGAATATCGCACCGCATATCTACTCTGCCTTTACTTGAGTCTGTCGGCGAACCGAAATAGAATCCGTGATGCGGGCGCCGGCCCGTTTGATATCAATTATTACATCGCTTAAAATGCGATTCATTTTAGCGGATGGCGCCACGACGCTCAATGTTCCCCCCAGGGTTCCGTGCGCGTCGAAAAAAGGGACGCCTACACTGCTGATTCCAATATCCGTTTCCTCAAGCTCGGTTGCGTAGCCTTGGGAATACACCCGTTCGATCACGTCCCCAAGCTTTTTTCGATCCGTGATCGTATGCTCGGTCAACGCCTCCAGATGGATACTGTTCAGAACCTTTTGCCGCTCAGGCTCGGGCATATAGGCGATGCGCAGCTTGCCCGACGCGGACGCGTGTAACGGCAGGTTAGCGCCGGATCTGGGGGCGTAGGAGTAATGACTGCCCGGCGCCTCCACGGTTTCCACCGTATAGATATCCCTGTAAAAGCCAATCTGCAACCATGTTGAAACGCCGAACCGCTGGGATATGCGCTCCATATCCGGACAGGCAACATCCCGTATGCGCTGAACCTGATATTGATAAACCAGCTTTGATTTGGTTAAAAATTCATATCCCAGGGCATATGTCCCCAGCTCCATGTCCCTGGATAAAAAACCGTTGGCCAGCAGTGTCTGCACCAGGCCACGGGTCGTATTTATATTCAGGTGCAGCCGCGAGCTGATTTCGTTGAGCGTTATGTTCCGCCCGGCATCCCCCACGCAGTTTATGATATCAATGGCCCGCTGTACGGATTGGATGGGTTTAATGCCTTCTATCATAACCAGAACCTCCTCCTGTTAAATTATCTAACACAAGCTGTTAAACTTATTTATTATAAACAAAATTATAAAGATAGACGATATTGTCGTTTTTGAGATTGCATTATCGTGAGTTATTGTTATTATAAACATATACATACAAGTAGTCAACCAAAACCTGCAAAACATTAAATTCAGGAGGGGGATGTAAGTGTCGGACATAACGCGAATCCAGAGGGATATCAAGCGGCTGAAAAGCATTTCGGATCCATGCGACGCCGGAACAACACGAATTGGCTTTACCCCGGCCTACCGCCGGGGGGCCGATTACTTTAAAAGCTGCATGGCGGAAGCCGGACTGGCCGTAAGGGAAGACAGCGTGGGCAATGTATATGGCAGACTGGAGGGAACCGACAACAGGTTGCCGGTTATCCTGTCAGGCTCGCATTTGGATACGGTGCATTGCGCCGGGGCTTATGACGGCATTGCGGGTGCGGTGTGCGCGTTGGAAGCGGCGAGGATGCTCAGGGAAAATGGGATATCACTTCGCCACTCCTACGAGGTAATCGGAACCATTGAGGAGGAGGGCACCCGCTTCGGGCAGGTGCTGTTGGGCAGCCAGTTTATAACCGGAGTGTTTGGCGGCAAGGAACTGGACGGTATCCGCGACCCGGACGGAACCCCCTTAAGGGAAATTCTCAAAACCTATCTGCCTGCCGGTACTTGTCCCGCATATCGCAGGGATGATGAAATCTTAGCGGTACTGGAGCTTCACGATGAACAGGGCCCGGTTCTTGAGGCAGAAAATACTGACATCGGCATTGTTGAAAATATTGTAGCCATCTCCTGGCTCACGGTAACGGTTACCGGCTTTGCGGGGCATGCGGGTACAGTTCCCATGCCTTTGCGCCAGGATGCGGCTGTCGGCGCTTGCCGCCTTATTGACAGCATCGCCCGCCATACCGCGGAGCATTATGCGGACAGCGCGACGGCAACGGTGGGAAAGCTTGAGCTGTTGCCGGGATCTTCAAACTGCATTCCATCCAAAAGTGTCTTCACGGTTGACCTCCGCTCGGGCAAAATGTCAAACATTGATGAATTGACAGCCTTTATTGAAAAAAGAGCCGGAGAGATAGCGAAGGAATGTAATTTGGAAATTCTAATTAACATTGATTCCCGCAAGAATCCAATCGAAATGGACAAAAAGCTATGCGGCCTGATTAGAAGAAGCTGTGAGCGGTTAGGGCATTCCTGCCGCAATATAAACAGCGGCGCAGGACATGACGCCATGGTGTTTTCCGCACGCTGGCCAACCGCCATGCTGTTTGTTCCCTGTGTCAAGGGTATTACCCACAATCCCGCAGAGCACGTCTCCCCCGAGGCGCTTGCAAAAGGGACAGACGTGTTGTATCATACCATACTCTCTCTGGATGAAGCGTAAAGGAATGCTCCGCATTTCATATAAAAATTGTTTAGGAGGAAGTCAGACGATGGAAG
>Ga0153950_1000210_pt1 | contig 24928 bp, 30 predicted proteins | sample TSNJ034MetaG_FD_104737 | JGI IMG/M metagenome (GOLD analysis project Ga0153950, IMG submission 104737) | Attine ant fungus gardens microbial communities from New Jersey, USA - TSNJ034 MetaG | ecosystem: Host-associated > Fungi > Mycelium > Unclassified | place: USA: New Jersey, Wharton State...
CAGGAAATTGAAAGTCTTGTCAGCCAGATATCCTTTATGGAAACACAGTTTGAAAAAGTGTTCAGCGAATTGCAGGACGTAAAATCACAGCTACAGGCGATACAGGATAAAGGAATCCGGGCGACTGTTACCCGGATCGTTGATACAGCGGAAGTGAAAATCAGCGAGGTAAAGAATCAATTCATCGCCGTAAAAGACAATGTGATAAAATCTTTTGCGGACGCAAAGGAAGCCGTAAAAGAGAAAGGCGTTTCCGCACTGAATAAAACGCTGGACTTTTTTGGGGTTCGTTCCGCTTTGTCGCGCTTGCAGGGCAAACTAAGGGATTCCGTCAGCGCCATACAGCAAGGTGTTTCACGGATTGAAGATATAAAAGGCCAAATCCACGAAGCAGGGGTTCACGCCCAAAATGCGGGGCGCGTGATGATCGGAAAGGATGCGAAAGAAGTAACCGCGCACAATTCGGATCGCGGCGTTCTGTCAGGGGTGCAGAAGCTGTTGAACAAAACCGGAGGGATGCTATCCGGCATGGGCAAGATAACGGCTTCTGCCATCAGCAAAATCGACAAGCTGGAACGGAATGGTGAAAAATCATCCGTTCGCCAGAGCTTGAAGTCAATAAGGCAGTCACAAGCGGGCGGTCAGGCGGCTACGGAAAAAGTAGCGCAGGATAAAGCACGGTAAAATAGTGAACAGGACAAAAACGCCCTGCCTGTTAATTTTTTATTGGAGGGAGCAAATGAAGAAACCACTTTTCATTATATTAGCGGTTCTGCTGACTGCCGTCCTTCTGTTCTCCGGCTATCAGCTTTGGCGGTATTTCATGGCTGAACGGCAAACAGAGGAAAAGTATAGGCATATAACCGCGCAGATTGAGCAGCCGTCCGCGCCGGAACAGTCCGGCGAATCCCCATCGACCGAATGGACGGTATACGACCAATACGGGGCGCTCTTTGAGCAGAACCCAGACATGATCGGCTGGATTGCCATCGACGACACGACGATAAACTACCCTGTCATGCAAACGCCTGACCGCCCCGATTTTTACCTGAAGCATGATTTTGAAAAGCAATACAGTGATTACGGCGTTCCCTACGCTGCCGAGAATTGCGTCATTGACCCACAGAGCGATAATGTCACAATTTACAGCCACCACATGAAAAGCGGCAAAATGTTTGGCGCATTGGAGCATTACAAAAGTGAAGCCTTTTACCGGGAACACCCGTTAATTCGTTTCGATACCCGTGCGGGCTTTGGCGTTTATGAGATTATCGCCGTATTCAAAGTGAACCCCACCGATTTTCAATATAACCTGTTCATAAATGCCGATGATGTCGTGGAATTTGACGAGTATGTGCGCCGTTGTAAGGCGCTTTCTTTTTATGATACGGGTGTGAGCACCGAATATGGCGACAAATTGATTACCCTTTCCACTTGCGAATATTCACGACAGGGCAACAGGCTTGTTGTCATGGCAAAGAAAGTAAGTGAATAAAACAAAAGCCGGAGGTAAAAACGCCTTCGGCCTGTTACATAAGCAGGCTTTTCAGTTTGCTTATAATAAATATTAGGAGACAAATGTGAAAAGCATGGATACTATAGCATTATATCATCCAGTAATTGGGTGGTAATATTGTAAAGCCTTTTCGCATTTTCTTGATTACAAGTTACCATAGTAAGGTCTAATTGCTTGCGCTCTCTAAAAGCGGATAATGTAGGCGCAGGAGGATTATCTAATAATTTGACTATCGGCAAAATTGCTTTTTCGATAGGTTTCCCAATGATTTTATACATCAACTTCATCATTGGGCCGCTAACCTCCATCATACCAGGCGTGTGCACCGCCATCGGGTTATAGAGGACATACTTTATTTTACCGACTGTATCATTTTGAATAAACGCGACTCCCGACAGATCGTTTAGCCTGCTACCGTGCATCATCACTTTTTGAGCGACAAAATTGTTTTTATGTTGCAAATCGCCCCAGTTTACATCGCCTTTCATTCCTGAGCCACAGACATTCATAATTACGGGGGCATCGGTTTTTTCTAAACAATCTTTTAAGCCATAACTGAGGATAAATCTACTCAAGTAATCCAACGCAAAGGTCAGCTCAAATCCCTCCGCGGTTTCGGTATATTCCTTACTATGCTTCGTCGCACAAAAAATCAACATATCTAAGGCGGAAAAGCGGGTTTTGACTTCTTCTATAATTTGCTGGGCTTCTTTTACCAAGCTTAGATTAGCCTGAATAAAGACCAATCTTTCCCCCACCCCTAATTGTCCTGCTTCATTAAGAAAAGCATCACCGTTTTTAGACGAACTGCCGACAACAATAACACGCTCTCCCTTTAACAAGTAATGCATGGCGACACCTTTTCCAAGTCCGTTCGCTCCGCCTGTTACAAGTACAGTTTTCATTGCATTACAACCTCCCACTTTTATTTGACAAACTTATTATAACATGATAGTATAAAAAGTAAAGTACGCAAATGTTATACACTTAGTCTACTATTATAAACTTGCTACGGAGGCGTTAAGATGAATCCTTTAGATGATATGTTATGTGTTGACTCAATTAAAAAGATCATGGACATATTTGGCGGCAAATGGACATTTGTTATTATAGGCGAGTTACATACAGGAACAAAACGTTTCAATGAATTGGGCAGGAAATTGGGAATTAGCACAAAATCACTCTCAGACGCCTTAAAAAGCCTTGAATTGAATGGGGTTGTTGTCCGCACTGTACATTCCACTATTCCTGTTACAGTTGAATATTCACTTACAGATAAAGGCCGCGATTTTGAACGCGTATTTATTGAAATGAGAGAATGGGGAAAGAAATGGCTTTAAGTCTTGAATTGTAAATTTGGCAATTGCATTTAATTCCATATAAAACGGCTACTCCATCAAACGGAGTAGCCGTTTCTGTACGCCTTATCGCTTTATTGAGAATATCACATGACATAAAGCGGATTCATTTCATTATAACATAAATCAACTTAATAATCCATGTCTTGAGTATTAAACCACTCAGGGCATTTTTTATATCCACAAATTCAAAAAGGAGGTTACATCGTTGAGTAAGATAAAAACACGTGAAAAGGTTAAGGACATTAAGGTGTTTGACCGCGCCGCTGATGTGGGAACGCATATGAAGAACACCTTTGTCAAATCAAAGGACACAGCCGAGCAGACGCAGGAACCGGGACATAACTCCCCGTCCGAGTATGCCACGGATACGGTTTCAGGCGGCGCGAGGGACACAGCGGAGCAGACCGCGCGGCATTTGAAAAAGCCGCATAAAAAAGCGGCTGAAAATGCCCATAAAGCAAAAGAGCAATTTCAAAATGCCAAGCGCCAATTACCCAAACAACGGAAACAGGCGGCAGAGCAGGCACGAAAAACTGCCGACAACGCCAAACAGACCGCCGATGCCTTGAAAGGCAAGGCGGGACAGGCACAGAAAACAGCGCAGGAAGCGAAAAAAGCGTTGACGGATGCCAAACGCACCCTTGGGCAGACCCGACAGGCTGGCAGACAGACCATTAAGACCGCCAGGCAAAGCGTGAAAAGCGTTAAATCAGCCGAAAAAACAATCAAAGCCACAGGAAAAGGCACGGTAAAGGCCACGCGGAAATCAGTCAAGACCGCAGAGCGTACAGCTAAAATCGCTGTCAAGACCGCAAAGCAGACCGCAAAAACCACACAGAAGTCCGCACAGGCCGCCGCGAAAGCGGCAAAAGCGGCGGCGCAGGCGTCCAAGGCTGCCGCTAAAGCCGCAGTCCGTGCGGCGAAAGCAGCCGTCAAAGTCACGATTGCCACTATCAAGGCGATCATAGCAGGAACGAAAGCCCTGGTTTCAGCGATTATTGCGGGCGGCTGGGTGGCTGTGGCGATTATTCTTATTGTGGTTTTACTTGGCGGTGTCCTTAGCCTGATAGGTGGAGGAAACGACAGTTCCTCCTATACCCCTGTCAGTGCCGAGGTGGAAGCCTATGAGCCGCTAATCAGGAAGTACGCAACGCAGCACGGCATTTCTGAATATGTGGAGCTTATCAAAGCGGTCATGATGCAGGAATCCGGCGGCAGAGGGAATGACCCCATGCAGGCGTCTGAATGCGGCTATAATACCCAGTATCCCAACACGCCGGGGGGAATTACCGACCCGGAGTATTCCATCAATGTGGGAGTCCAAAACCTTGCCGCCTGTCTAAATGAGGCGGAGGTCGAAAACCCCATTGATATGGACAATATCAAGACCGCCTTGCAGGGATATAACTACGGAAATGGGTATATTTCATGGGCAAAAAGCAATTATGGCGGCTACACCTATGCAAACGCGGTTGAATTTTCCACCATGATGGCGGAGCGGCTTGGCTGGGCAAGCTATGGGGACACGCAGTATGTATCACACGTTTTGCGGTATTACCCGTTTGGGAAAGCGACGGGAATGGGCAGCCAGGCCATTGTGGAGGTTGCCTTATCACAGGAGGGCAATGTCGGCGGCGCGCCTTATTGGAGCTGGTTCGGCTTTGACAGCCGCGTGGAATGGTGCGCCTGCTTTGTAAGCTGGTGTGCCGAGCAATGCGGGTATCTTGATGCGGGTATCATTCCAAAGTTTTCTCTCTGTTCGGATGGCGTCACATGGTTCCAGTCAGCAGGACAATGGCAGGACGCAAGCTATACCCCAAATCCCGGCGACATCATATTTTTCGATTGGGGGGGCGACGGTTCCTGCGACCATGTGGGTATGGTGGAGTATGCGGAAAACGGTGTTGTCCACACCATCGAGGGCAATTCAGGCGATAGCTGCCGCAGACAGAGCTATCCTATCGGCAGCAGCGTGATCGTTGGCTACGGGACGCCGATATATTAAGAACAAAAAATGAGTAGCCTTTGCGGTTACTCATTACATATGGTGTTATTTCTTTTGCAGACGATTAATGTGGTTCAATATCAGCAGGACATCACTATCGTCAAGTGTTTTCAAACCTTCAACAGCCTTCTGTATCAATTCGGGATTCTTAAGTTTTTCATCGAAGAAATCGCCGGGAGTAATGCCGAAATAATCACATATGGCGAAAAGCTCGTTTAAGGGTGGCAAGGATTTTCCAGACGATATGTTGTAGATATAGCCCCGGCTATGGCCTAAATCATAGCTCATTTGGTATTCTGAAACACCTTTTTGTAGTCTTAATTGTGCAATCCTGTCCCGGACAAACTTATCGTACATTTTTCAATCACCTTTTTTACATTTATAATATCTTATATTGATACACAATTAGTCAAGAAATATATGTTGTTAGATTTGCAATAGACTAATTTGGTATGTTATAATCCAGTTTAAAATGTCTGATATGCTTGATATACATACATAAATCAAGAAATATTGGATATAATCGAATTTTAATGGAGGTATAGAAAAATGAAGAAATCAAAAGGGGCAAAGGCGATTTCCAAACTTGCCAGGCGCAAGGGTGTCAGCGAAGCTGAAATCCGAAAAGAAATACAGATAGCCATTGATATGGGAATGGCAAACCCTGATCCGAACGCAAGGGCGCTTTGGGAGGAAATGATGCGCAAAGGCATAAAGCCTACGCCGGATGAGTTTATTGTCTATATGGCAGAGAGAGTAAAAAGGAAACTATAATGAAAACAACCGCTTGTAGATAAGCGGTTGTCTTGTTTGTTCTTTATTAAAGCATGGATAAAGACCATTTTTTATTGTTCGCCGTTGAAATGCCGCATGGTTTCTTTTACAATCTGCCGCTGTTCATCGCTCAGAGTGCCAAACAAAAGCAAACATTCGCGCTGCTCCGGTGTGAGTACCACTGCTTCGCCGTCATCTGCGAAAAACTGTGACATTGTTATGCCCAACGCATTGCAAACGGCTTCCACAGTGGGAAATGTCGGTGCATTGTTCCGCTTGAATAAATGCGAAATGGTAGACTGCGGTAAATTCGCTTCCTTTGCCAGCTTATACTCCGACCAACCTTTTATGTCCATAAATGCCTTGATCCTTTTTTGTATCGTCACATCTACCACCTCCTATGATACTATTATAGTGTACCCAAAGGCGGCAAAATAGTTGCAATAAGTCTTGATAATAATGCCTTGCAACGTTATAATGGATTGAAAAGAAAGTAATATCCCAAGAATGGGGACATAATATATTTGCACATTTGTCCCTAGAAAAATTCAATAGTATAATTGGGATAAAAGAGTTTGCAGGACAGGGGGTGAATCAATTGGATGAATTAAAAAACAGTGTTGTATCCTTCCATAAAGCGAGCCTTCCGGTAAATATTTTAGTGCCGCAAAGAATACGGCTGCTCCGGGAACATCATTCGTTAAGCCAGGAAACGGTTTCCGACCTTTTGTCGGTATCACGTCCCGCTTATGCGTTTTATGAAAAGGGCAAATATAATATGCGGCTGGTCGATCTCGTCAGGCTGGCGAGATTATACGGTGTTACAACGGACTATTTGCTCGGCATAAATGAAGAACAGCCATAACACATGAAATGCGTCATGGCTGGCCATATGCTTTTGCCCACATTATTTTTCTCCGATATAACGGTAAGCGGTGGAACGGCCCTGGTGGAGCTTTTCGATAATCCCTGCTTTTAACAGGTGTGACAAAGCAAGGGAGATTGTGGGGTCGCTGATCTCGACGCAGAAATCCCGGATCATCTGCTTGGTGACTTCGCCGTTGATGGCTTTGATGTATTTTTCAATGAGTTTCTGCTTGACGATTATGTTTTCGCTCAAATCTGAAACCCAGCTGTTATAAAAGGAGCAGGATTTTTGTACCATATCCATCCAAAAATCAAAAGCCGGCCTGTAATCATTGATTCCCTGTTCCCAATGCAGCATACCCTTTTCTATTGAGGAATACAATCCGACGGTATTTTCATGAATCAGGTGTTCCAAACAGGTAAATTCAAAGATTGGAAGCCCCGCATTATGAAGTATATGTAATAAAAGCAGCCGGATAAGCACCTGCGGTTCCTTTTCAAACGGTTGTATATAAATAGTGTCTACGGTAAAAGCAGGGATAATATAAAGCACATTGATTTTTTTGTCAGAAAGAATCTTTTGGCATTCCTCACAAATCCGTTCAAAGGCTTCCGGCGCGTCCTTTGCCGGAAGGGGATGGTGCTTGAAAATATAATCCTTCGCTTTCCGGTATACAGGCTTGTCCGAGGTTCTCCAGAATTTTTGCTTTCCCACCACCTCGGAAAACAATAATTTGTGCAGCTTTTTTGCGGCTGAAAACACATCATCGTTTTCAAGCTCACCGCCCCGGATCGCTGTAAAAGCTCTATAATATCCAAGTGCCAGCCTTTCTTCATGGGTATTGGCCGGGCTGCCATTTAGCACAAGCTGGGTGACGCGGTCTTTGCCTATTGCCCGGTTATCGGTACGCAGGCCGATAGTGATGTTATGGATCAATGAAATTTTTGTCATTTCCTCAAGCATACATGGGATATGGATTTCAGCAAGCGCATGACGCTCCATAAACCTGTACGCAGACCCTATATGGTTGATTGATTCAAAATTAAGAAGCCGCAGAGCTTCCGAACGGTAATTAAATATTCTCATATCGCACATTCCTCATCCCGGTGGTATTTTTGCAAATTCATTATACAATATTCAGGATAAGATTACAAGGAATATTGTACCGAAAACCCATTGCCAAATATTGTGCGTTGACTGTCTGATGTTTTTTGTACATAATGATACATAGATGATTAGGAACAAGCAGACATAGAATACCATGTTTTGCCAACGATTTTTATCCGAAAATAAGAATAGTTAATTTTTAACAAAACAAAACCGGGATTGATTTGCTTTATAAGATATGATAAAATATTATGTGGATTCTATCTGCACAACGGTTGCATAAATAAGAGAATCAATATTAGGAGGCGAAGTCCATGAAACCAGTGAGAGTGGCAATTTGCGATGACGATGCGAAGGAACGCGAATTTTTTTATAATATGTGCCGGAATGTGAAACAGCAGGAAGATATTGAGATTCAGGCTCGTCAATATGAAACAGGCGATGCTATGCTGTTCCATTTTGAAGACGGCAGGGTTCTGCACTCAGTTGATATTGTGCTGCTGGATATCAATATGCCGGGGAAAAATGGTATGGAAGTGGCGAGGAAGCTGCGGGAATACGGGTATCAAGGCTCTATCATTTTCATTACCCGTTCAAGGGATTTAGATCATTTTCGTGCCGCTTTTGATGTGCAGGCATTTAATTACATAACAAAAGATGATGATATAAACAACCGCTTTGTCCAAACCTTTGCCAAGGCTGCGGAAGAAGCGCAGCGTCGGCGCGGCAAGACGCTCATATTTTCGTCCATCGCGGAAACCCGCCAGATCGACATTAAGAGCATCTCCCATTTTGAAGTGAAGGATCATGTCATCACGGTTTATTACGGCCAGGATGATGAATTTAATTTTATCTCCACTCTGGCAAAGGTGGAAAGCCTTGTTTACGGCGAGGATTTTATCCGGGTACACCGTTCTTTTCTGGTTTCCGTCTCACATATCGCGTCCTCTAACAGCAGTGAAAACAGTATTGAAATGATGAACCACGCCACAATCCCGGTAGGCAAGAAATATAAGGCGGCATTACGGGAAGCGATGGCTGCGAAATAATTAGGAAGCGAGCGCAATGATGAAACGGATTACAAGGTTGTTTTTAATTAACAGCTTGATATTGGCTCTTTCGCTTGCATTCAGTCCACCTGTCAGCGCAGCCGAGTACGATTGTGCAAATGACAACCACAAATATGTTGTGGTGGAGGAAAAAGCGGCTACCGATACGGAGGATGGATATATCATCTATGAATGTGAGCTATGTGGGGAAAAATATACACGGTTTACCTATAGAATCGAACACCAATGGAGTGAGTGGGTTATTGAAAAACAACCCACCTGCACCACACAGGGGATAAAAAAACGAACCTGTTCGGCAGGTATCGCGCACAGCGAAACACAGGAAATCCCGGCTGTCGGTCATCAATATACGGAAACAAGGACGGAACCTGACTGCACCGAACCGGGATATAGTACATACACCTGTTCCGCTTGCGGTGACAGCTATACCGAAACATTCGGTGAACTGGACGGACATAATTATGTGGACGAAATAACGAAGGAAGCATCCTGTGAGCATGACGGCGTGAAAACCTTCACCTGTGACCGCTGTAAAGACAGCTATACCGAAACAATCCCTGCTATCGGTCACAACTACGGCGAATGGATAACGGACAAGCCTGCCGGGGAAGGTTTGGAGGGTTTACGGTATCGGGAATGCGGGCATTGCAGACATCGGATCACGGAAACCATTGCCGCCCTGCCAGTACCACCGGAGGAACCGGAAGAACCGGAGGAACCCTTTTTTGGGCCTGTAGAAATCGCCGTGACAGCCGGAAACGTGGGCGTATGGATATTCTTGTTTCTGATACTGGCAAGCGAGTTCCGACTGCTTCTATGGATACGGAAAGAAAAAAAGAGGGTTCTTGCGGAAAAAAATGAGGAAAAGGATTACGGCTATGAGTCTGTATAGTATGATTGGGATTATTTTAATGGTGATAGCCCTGATTGCCGGGATTATCATAAAGCTGGTTTTACGCAAACAAAGAGAGGATTTAGACGGCTGTCAGGGTTTTGTCCACAAGGAGGACGTTGATACAGATGATACGGAATGGGAAACCATCGAGTAGAACCCTGTGTTATTTTAATCCGGTATATTTACCCACCCACAAAAAATAAAATCGCACATTTTTCTTTTACGCAACGAACCGTTATACTGTTTTTAGACAAATTTTTTAATCCAAATTGGACGTTTACGAAACCAGAAGGGTCGTTTACGAAAAGTTGAACACAAAAAACAGGGCTTATGATATATTTTGATTGCGGCCGGGAACACAGCCGCATGTACGCACTGAGGTGACTAAATTGGCAAAAGACTTGGATACAACACTCGCCGAAATCGACGAGATCATGAAAAAATTTAAGATAGAACCGCAGCAGGAAACACCCGTAACGGAACCGGACGAAGTACATATCCTCAGCTTAGAAGAAATAGAGGCCGGTCTTAACGATCTTAACCTTTGTATGCCTGACAAACCGGAATCCGAAGAAGAACCAGCGTCTGCGGAATTAGAGGATTACGACTTTGAAGCGGCTTTTGCCAAATTGTTTGGCAATGCCGGGGAACTACCCGCCGAAGAAAAAACTACTGGCTTGCCCATAGATACGGATGGTACGGCGGCAGGCGAAAGCATACAGCCGTCTGAACAGGAACTGCAGGTGGTTATAAAGGAACAGCCCGGAAATCCCACAAAGAAGCGCATGCGCTTCCCTATTGGAAATTTTCTGTTCTACGGCGTATTGATCGCCATTGTCCTTGCGGTGTATTTTTCAAACAGTGCAGGCGGGAATAAACCCCATACATTATTCGGGTATTCAATATTTTCAGTACTGACTGGAAGCATGAGGTCGGAGATCCCGGAAGGAAGCCTTGTGATTACGAAATATACAGACCCGAACCAAATTAAAGCCGGTGACGATATCACATATCTGCGTGAAGATTTATCAACTGTCACCCACCGTGTCGTGGAAATATATGAAAACTACAACGAAAGCGGTGTGCGGGGTTTCCGCACGAAGGGAATTGACAATCCGATGGCAGACACGAACATCGTACATCCCGACAACATTCTCGGCGTGGTGATATTCCATGTTGCCGGGGTCGGCGCGTTCTTTGCGTATGTCCGGCAGAATCCGCTTTTGATTGTACTGATTGGCGCTATCCTGATTGCGCTTGTCTACACCCTCCGGTATATTCGCCGGAACCGTAAAAACAGGCCGAAAAAGCCAAAACCAACTATGGTTTAACCAAAGCGGGAAGCCGCACGTTCGCGCTTTCTGTGTGAAATTGAGCGCTGTGCCGAAACTTTTATGAGGTAGCGTTCAGGCTGGACAAAATCCATTGTGCAGCGTTGACTTTCACAAAGAAGGGACTGGAATGAAAGCGGCGGACTGTTTTGTTTAAATAAAATTAAATAACCGAAAGGAAGAAAACACTATGCAAGAAGCAACAAGCAAGAACAAAAAAGGCAACCGCATCGCAGTTGTCGTGGCAGTGGTGCTTGTCATAGCGCTGCTGTTGGCGGGTACTTATGCGTGGACTGATTTTACACAGCATGATACCAACCCCTTTAACGGCGGGGAGCAGGTCAGTGTAACGCTGAACGACAAATATACCCCTCCGGATGAATGGCTGGCAGGCCAGACGGTAGACAAAAAAGTATCCGTCACGAACACAGACGAAAGCAACCGACTTGCCTATGTCCGTCTCCAATTCAAAGAGTACATGGAATCCTACAAGCTGGTTCCGGTACAGGAGAGCGGAGAAAATGTACTGTTCGCAACCTACGCGGACGGCGCGAAAAAGGGCGAGTACATGACATGGGCTGACGCGCAGGCAGGCGGCTACGACTACACGGAATATGTTGTTAATGGCGTGAGCTATGCCCGTACCCGCAATGAGGAACTGAGAAACGGTATTTACGGCAAGGCAATGTATATTCCCGATGCACTTGACATTTACGGTACAGCGAACAAAGCCCAGTATGTGCATGAGGAACAACACACCGATGAGTGCGAATACAACGTACATAATTGGGACGGCTCCAGCATTGCAAACCGCACCGATTCATCAGATAAAATTGCCGACTACATTTCATGGACGCTCGGCAGTCAGGTAGTTACCATGACCAACTGGATTTCGGCAGGCAAGCCCACGGGCAACTTCTGGATTCTGGATGAAGCTGACGGCTGGGTATATTGGGCAAGCGCACTTGCTCCCGGCGAATCCACCAGCAATATCCTTGAATCCGTCAAGCTGGACGTAATGCCCGGTGCGAACTTTGAATACTACATCCATATCGACATGGAAGCCGTAACTCTTGACGAACTGACCCGTACTGACAGTGAGAAGAAATGGACGGATGCAAGCAATGGAGCGAAAGACCTGTTTGCAGGATATGAAGTGCAGCCTGCTCCCGGCTGGAATAACAACGGCAACAATACAGCTACACAATGGACTGTTGTAGGCGGCAACCTCGTAGAAGGTACAGATGTTATAATAATCGACCAAAACAGAGACTTTTACAGACAAGCCGTATTAAATGTAGCTACTCCGGGGGGAGGATCAAGCGTACTCCCTTTAGATAACGTATATGAAGTGCTTAATGATGATTTATCTTCACAAAGTCCAAAAGCCTATATTTATGATTTTGACGGCAGCCTAACTGCTAACAAAGAATCAAACGGTGACGAGTATTATTGCGATGCAAACGGTTTGATTCCTGTTGACACGACGAACATGGATGGCGACCTTCTGTTCCCGGATTCGGTATTGAGAGACGCTATCTTGAATGGGTTTACTCCGGGCTCCTATACCCAAATGCCTTTGATTGATACAAATAGCGATGGTAAACTGAGCAAAAACGAAATTGACGCGGTGATTATGTTAAATATCTCAGGTCACGCTTCGGCACGACAAAATTTCACTGATTTAACCGGAATTAAAATTTTTCAGAATTTAGAAGAATTAAGTTTCAGTTATAACGATATAACGGAGGTTGATTTAAGTGCGTTCACTAAGCTGAAAACATTAAGGTTTAACTATTGTTTAGTGACAATGCTTGATACAAGAAATAACCCTGAATTAGTTTCAATAAGTTGTTATAATAACCAAATTACCGGGCTTGATGTAAGTAACAACACAGCATTAACCATATTATATTGTTATAATAACCAAATTACCGAGCTTGATGTAAGCAACAACAAAGCATTAACCCTCTTATATTGCAATAACAACCAACTTACAGAGCTTGATGTAAGCACCAACACCGCATTGACAAACTTACAATGTTCTGGTAACCAACTTACATCGCTTGATGTAAGCACCAATACTGCATTGACAACCCTTTATTGTGCTAGCAACCAAATCACTTTTCTTGATATCAGTATGTTAAGCTTTGCATATAACAGTAGCACCTTGCGTGTCAACGGGAACAATATGCAGTCATTGATTGTACCTGCTTATGGTAGCACTTTTCCAAATGGAAATATCGCTTCCAGCAAAGCCAACTGGAACAACAAAACTCAAACCTATAATAGCTCCTATCGTTGGGCGGGCAACGACAGCATGACTATCTACGATCCCACTGAATGGGCGGCTGTTAATCCCTAATCCCAATAAATTATTCAAAGCATCCCCGCCTGTCTGTACAGGCAGGCGGGGGTTTCCCAAAGTGCAGAGTGCTTATCTTCTGCCCTTTGGGAAGCCTCAAACCACATAAACAAACCTCAAAGAAAGGAGCGCCCGTATTGAAACACTGGATTAAAAAACACATATCTTCACTGCATAAGGCGGTTTGCCTGTTACTGGCGCTCGTTCTTCTATGCTCAGCAATGATAACCGGAACTCTGGCATGGACGGACTTTTACCAGCACAAAACCAACAGCTTTGAAGCCGGGAATATCCCGTACTCGGTGCAGCTACATAAATATGAAAAGGACATTGACGGCAATCAAACCACCGCCCGTGTGTCCGGCGCGGAGTTCTATCTATATAAGGTCAGCGACCCAGATGACATTCAGATCGGTACGCGGTACTTAACCGACAGCGACGGAAAAATCATTATCGACGAAATCGAACCGGGCGACTACTACTTTTCAGAGACCAATCCCGGCTATGCCTATGAATTTGACGAGGACAACGGGAACACAATAAACCGCTACGACTTTACAATCAAAGAAGGCGCTGAAAACATTAATGTCGTTGTCCATGCCTTTAACCGCCGCGTTTCCGGCAGCTTGACAATTTCAAAAGAGGTCATAGTCCCGGAGGGCAGCGTGACCGCCGAAGGCGCTTCCACAGAGGTAACTCCATTTGAGGAACCACCGGCAGAAGAAACAACCGAGACAACCGACACAGAACCAATGACAGAAGAAGCCACCGATACAGAACCGGAAACCGAAGTGACGCCCACCGGGGAAACCGGCACGGAGGAAACGGCTGGTACGGAACAGCAGACAGATGAAACGGATTCCGGCGAAACAAACCCGATTACTCCGTTTAACGATAAAACAAATAGTGACCCCTTGACGCAGGATTTTGAATTTACCGTCACGTTTTCCGACAACGGTACTTATGAATACAGTATTGACGGCGGCACGCCGGAAACCCTTATAAGCGGCGGTACATTGAAATTAAAACACGGTCAGACAGCCGTATTCCCCTCCCTTCCGGTAGGTGTGCTTTACACCGTGACCGAAACGCCCGTAGTCGGCTATATGATCAGCAGCGAAGGACACCAAGGCAATATCGTGGAAGCCGGGAACACAGCTAAATTTATCAATACTTTTGGAACAGTGGAACCGGGTAACACCCAAATACAGATTACAAAGGTCGTCGAGGGCAATCCCCCGGTAGACGACATAGACAAGGAATTTGAGTTTACTTTAACAATAGACGGCGTACCGCAGGTTTTCACCCTGAAAGCGGGTGAAACAAAATCCTTCACACTGCCCATCGGCGCGGTATACGAGGTCGCGGAAAAGGATTATCTGTCGGACGGTTATAGTCAGACCATAGCGAACGGTTATGGCACAGCCACGACGCAGACCATTCAGGTAACAGCCACCAACACCTTTATTGGTACTGAAATGATCGAAATACCCATTGTAAAAACCTGGGATTTCACAAACCTGCCATCCGGAATAAATCAAAGCGACGTTTTACCGGATAGCATCACCGTACACCTAAAAGACGGCGACAGGATCGTGGAAACCGTCCCCGTCAAGCCAGATAATAACGGCGATTGGAAATATACCTTTACTGCCCCAAAATACAGGGCGGACGGTGTGACTGAAATTGAATATACCATTGAGGAAGTGCCTGTATCCGGCTTTGCCAGTGAGGTTGACGGATTCAGTATCAAGAACACCTATGTCGCACCTGTCACGTTTGACGCGCCGATGGTTGAAAAACAAATTGACGGGGATACTCCGGAAATAGCAGAAGAATTCCACTTCGTATTATCCGCAAATGACGGAGCGCCAATGCCGGAAGGCTCCAGCGATGGAAACAAGACCGTTACCATTTCCGGCGCGGGACACGTTAAATTTGGCAATATCACCTACACGAATCCGGGAACATACACCTATACCATTGCCGAAGCCACAGGCAGTGCGAAGGGATACGGCTATGACAGCAGTGTTTATACCCTCACGGTAGTCGTCGAACGGCAAGGCGATAAGCTGGTCGTGAAATCGGCTGACTATGTGAGAAACGGCGATAGCACGGTTTACGACAAGGCATTGTTTGTCAACACCTATGAAGAACCTGACGACCCTGTGTTTAAGGAAACCGTGACGATCAGCGGTGAGAAGTCATGGAACCACGGCACGAATACAAACCCGCCGAAGTCAATCACGCTGTATATCCTTGCCGATGGGCAGCGCAAGATTTCCTTTACAGTAGATGAAAGCAGCCACTGGAGATATTCGTTCGCCCTGCCGAGATACAACGCGGATGGCAAAGAAATCGTCTACACGGTGGATGAAGAACCGATTCAGGATTACAGGAAGTCCATTGACGGGTTCAATATCACCAATACGCACAAGTCAGTTCCCGACCCGAACAATCCGAATCAAGGCGGAACGGGCGACACGAACGGAACGGGCAACATGCCAAAGACGGGCGACACCTCGAATATCTGGATTTGGATCGCCATTATGACAGTCAGCGCCGTGATGTTGGTTATTATGTTAAAACTCCGACCAAAGAAGAAGCGTTCCAAATAAATAACAATATTGCGAAAGTTCCGCGAAAGGACACATACAGCAATGGATGTGGCGGGCTGTAAACTACGGTTGCAGTCCGCCACTTTTTTACCCAAAAACGAAAGTACAGGAGAGATTTTAACCATGAATACGTTAGATTATTTCATATTTACGATAGATATTTTACTAATGATTGGATTTGGCATACTGCTTTATCCTGAGTTCAAAACCCTTAGATGGTATAGAAAAAAGCTCAGGGAATATCAGACGTCAGACTAGACCCGGTATGACTTCCTGTAATGTTGGTTTCTGTTGTTTCTCAGCATTGCAGGGGTTCATATAAAGCCTTACCCTCCTTTCGGTAAGGCGGCGGGACGGCAGTGGAGTGGCTGCCATTGCCGTCCTGTTGTTGCTTAATCTGTCCTTGTGCAAGGGGTACAGGGACTTGATATAGATGGTTGTTTTTAAAATTTCTCAATAGATTGGAGGGACGTTCTTGAATGTATTACACAGGCTGTATGAGCAGTTGCCGGAAGAAATACGGCTGAGAAGCACAAGGATCGGCGAGGTGACAAAACTGATGGCCGCATATGCCAATCAGCTCCCGGCGCAATATGGATTTGAAAATATGAAGCAGCTTGCGCTTGCTACCCTGGAAGGCTGTAAATATCACGATATAGGGCTTTTAATCAATCACACGCTGTTAATCCCCGGCAGCCATGATACAAGGTATACGTTGGGTGAGATTTTTGATCAACACCCTATATATTCAAAGAAAATCGTGGATTTTTTAGGGGACGAGGTGTTTGACAAAGAAAATGTGCAGGTGATTCAGGATTTATGCCTGTACCATCACGAGAAATACGATGGCAGCGGCTATCCGTATGGACTTGAAAAGAACGAAATTCCTCTATTATCTGCGCTTTGCGGCATGGCGTTTGATATTGACCAGCGGATTTATAATCCAGACAAGAATAATATAAACATTTTCCATGAGATCACGGATATGATTACCCGTAAAACGACGGATTGGTATAGCCCCACTGCGAAAAGCTGCTTTATAAAAGCGAAAAATGAAATATTCGAATACTACCTGTCTTTATCCTGACCTAATGGCAAGGAGGATTAAAAGCCAATGGATAATTTTGTGATTTTTTCTGCCCAGGAATGGGGATATGACCGTGATGAGGTTGGTAAATATATCTTGCAGCTCCACCAAGAATATGAGGAAATGCAAGTTAAATATCAGGCGCTCAAAGAAAGATATAAAAGGTTAAATGTAAAGTATAAGGTTTTGTCCGGGAAAAGAGATTAGAGAGATATTAAAAGAAAGCATACCAGTGTTGGGAGAAAAATGAGCATCATAGAAAAATTAAAGTATTTACGGGAATATAACGGATTAAGTGTCCAAGACGCTGCTGCTTTATTTAAAGTGCATGGTGAAACTATTCTGCGATGGGAACGTGGAGGCTCCTATCCGAATCCAAAAAACCTAAAAACAATTGCGGATTACTACGGTGTTTCGGCTGAATGGCTTTTGACAGGAATAACAGATGGCACAAATATTCTTGAAACAATGTTATCAGACGATGTCACAAGCAATGAAAGCCGTTTTTTCTCATTATTTGTCACCCTGCCGGAAGATGCCCAAGACAAGTTTATCAGGTACTTTAATAAATTATTTAATTATAGTGACACTTGAAAATCAATGTACATTCTATTTTGAGGGTGAAGTAAATGGCCGTTGGAATAAGGTTAAAAGAGCTGCGCGAACAGAGAAATCTGTCAATGCGTCAATTCGCAGAATTGATGGAAACGCATAAAAAAACGGTTTATACATGGGAACATGACTGGTTCATACCCGGCACATCAAATTTAATGCGTATTTCAGAATTTTATGGGGTGTCGGCAGATTATATTTTGTATGGAATCGTCACGGAGGACAACGAAATTGAGAAAACCTTGAATAAACACAGCAGGACAAAGCAGGTTATGGAGCAGTTCAGGAAATTGAGTAAGGAACAACAGGAGCAAGCCATAGGTTTTTTAGAAGTGTGTACCAGTATGTCCGCAAAGAAAACCGCGGGCGGCTGATTATGGCATGACGGGTTCATATAAATGCCTTGTCCATATGATTACCCGTAAAACGACGGATTGGTATAGCCCCGCTGTGAAAAGCTGTTTTATAAAAGCGAAAAATGAAGTATTCGAATACTACCTGTCTTTATCCTGACCTAATGGCAAGGAGGACTGATTATCAATGCCGAGGGAAAATAATAACAGAGAATACATATTTAATGAAGCAGTTAGGCTGTTTTGTGAACAAGGCTATGAAGCAACCACAATACGGCAGATTGCAAATGCCGCGCATGTCCAAGGGGCGTCAATATATTTCTATTTTGAAAACAAGGAAGCGATCCTTGACGAAATATTCCGGGTGCTGCGGGTAAAACCGAAAAGCTATATATCTACGCAAAACAAAATTGATGCCTATTTAAAGACTGATACGCCTACCCAATTATTAAGCAGGTTTATTCCCTCATGTAAGGCTGAAGATGCCGTGTTTATGTCACAGGCGTATCGCATCGCACATACTGAACAATTTATCAATCCGAAAGCAAGCGAGCTTGTCCGGGGGTATCTGATTGGTGAAGCTGCGGAAAGCCTGAAATATGCTTTGGACAGGTTAATGGAATCCCACTTGATTTCTGAAATAGACACACAAGTGTTCTCTGAAATATGGGCCTGCAATATGTTTATACGAATAAGCATTGACGGTTTCCCGGAGGCTGATGGAAAGATTACAGATGAAGACGGAATCGTTTTTATGGGGGAACAGTTAATCACTATGCTTTTAATGGATAAAGATCCGGAAACGCAGGATGTAAATGCCGCAATCTAATATTTCCTTTTGAGGAAAACATACACGGAAGGGAAATTAGTATATGAACTTTTTAGATATTATCTTAATTTTAATCAATGCAACGTTACTGATAGTTTTTGGAAGGTCAATATATCAGGATATTTATATTATACGATGGGAAGCGCAAAAGCGAAAAACTTTTTCAGAAGCGCAAAAGTCTATTCATAAAGATGATTTTGACCGTTACTCATGAATGTGAAAAATGCGTACAGGTGTACACGCAAAAATCATTTCCGTTTGATATGTATTCCGTAATTTTAGCGGGTTCATATACCTTTGGGTAAGGAGGCGGGGCGGTCGGATTCATGGCTATAAATCTGCCGCCCCGTTAAATTTAATATTCATCTATGTCTTTACATAACAACTGCTTAAACACCCTCCTGGAAAGAAAGAGGCAAAAAAGTGAAGTTACAGATGACAACAATCTACGCCATCCGTATTTTATGTTATTTGCATTTAAAGGAAAATCAATTGACGTCTGCGGCTGAAATGTCAAGTGAATTGGGTATCGGTTATCAATATCTCATGAAGGTGATCAATCAGTTAAGAATTGCTGAATTGGTGGAATCTACACAGGGCTGCCGAGGAGGTTTCCGGCTTGCCCGGAGCGCAAGTGACATCAGTATATACGATATCATAAGAGCAATCGAGGGTGATATTTGTATCATGCCTTGTTTAGAAAACGATACATATTGCGTCTTGCATGATTCAGGGGATTGTACGGTAAATAAAATATTTAGGACGCTTCAGGAGCATATGTTCACCAGGCTGCATAATAAAAATTTATCTGATTTGGTGAGTGTGGCAACATAATGTTTTGATTATTTTAGTTATGTTTATCACGGTATTTGTTTTTTATTTGTTTTCCAAATACCGTGATTACATATACAGCCTGTGTTTGTCGAACTCCTTGCAGATACAGGCTTCCGGGGGCAGGCGGTTCCTGGCACAAGTTTTTTCCGGGACTTGTGCAACGGCAGCAATGTCCGGGAGCCGCACTGCTGCTTGGAGGTGAAGAAATAAAAACAAATATCCTGCGGCATATATAGCAAAATTAACAATATTAAGCGGTAGAAAACAAGCTTAAGCCAGTCCATGAGGAGGTTGACATGATGCATATAACATTGGAAACAGATTACGCGATTCGCATCGTAGATTATTTAACACGAAACAGAAGTACCGTGGGAGCAGTTGAAATTTCAGAAGCTGCATCCGTCCCTTTGCGGTTTGCAAAAAATATCCTGCAAAAATTGACAAAGAAAAGAATTATAAACTCCCATAAGGGAGTTTACGGCGGCTATGAACTCGGCAGGTTGCCAGAGGATATCAGCCTGTATGATGTGCTTGAAGCGACGGAAGGGCCGATTGTCCTGAACCGCTGCTTATTTGAGGAAAACCGCTGCACCTATTCGCTGAACAAGCAATGCCCTTATCATGAGATATTCGGGCAGCTTTCGATTGAATTGGAAAACAGGCTGAGGGGTATTAAATTTTCCTCAATTATTTATGGAAGGCGAGATAAAAAAGAACTAATGGAATACAGGTTATTAAAACCTGCAAGTATAAATGTGGATAGAAAAACTCTCTCATGAAAATAGTCGTTTGAAAAAGAAAATCAATGCCATAGCGAAACAGGCACAAATTGATATGAAATCCGATAAAACTTCCGCTTTATATAGAGCGTTGACTTTATTGATTGTAAAAACTAATACGAATAAGGAAATCCATACACAGAGTCGCAATTGGTATGCAATGTCTGTATACATTTACAGTTGTTTCGTTTAATAAATGGAGAGTAATCTTTTAGCCTGGTTTTCAGGTATACAGCCTTTGGGACTTTTGATGTCTTGCAGGCTGTTTTTGTATTTACTACAACTTTTTGGAGGTTCGAAATGAGAGGAATTAACGCACGACATTAGATTGACATATCTTATTGTTATTCAAAAGCAGGGCTTATCCCCAAATAGCCATGCTCTGCTTCTGCGCGTAAAAAAACAATTGAATATTTAACTGACCGTCGTGGGTAAAGCAGTATCAAGCTGCTATGCCTGCGATTTTCCATTTCCAGATAAATACTGAAATGCGGGAGGTGGTATCGGTTCAGTTAATAGGCAGCAGCCTCACTCTCACGCCTTCGGTTGTAAAGTGAGGTTACATTTTTATGTACAGACAAAAAATGAATAAGTACGGCAAATGGTATTTATCCGGCAGAAACACAAGCGGCTATGAATTTGACGGATACATAGCGGACAAGCCTGCCTTTGGCGTTGGTTGCCGCAGTCCTCCGCTCCAACCTGAGTTTTCACAAAAAAAATTCAGATTGGAGAAAGGATAATGTTTGATAATACGAATCCATATACCCTGCGGACGGAGATCGTCGAGGGCATTACACACTACTATGTTTCTTTTTCGGATGGACAAGCCATCCCACGGGAAATCGAAGTGTCCCGTCCTGTCTACTTGGAGTTTTGCCGCTTTGTGAAGCGGGAGCGTAACCTGCGCCGCTCGGACGAACGGCACATGGAGCAATCCGAATTGACGGACGAAACGCTCTACAATCGAGCGCTAAAACCGCCTAAGAGCGTAGAGGAATCAGTTTTTGACGGTCTGCGCGACGAGCGTTTGCGGCAGGCTATTGCGGAACTTCCGGGAATACAGCGGCGGCGGTTTGTTCTGCATCATGAGTTTGGACTGACCTATGAGCAAATCGCGGAAATGGAAGGCTGTTCGTTTCGGGCAATAAAATACAGCACGGACATAGCCAAAGAAAAAATAAAAAAGTTTTTTGAAGATTAGACTTCAAAAATCGGTTCTGAGTGTGGAAACAGGTGAGAGGGTATTTTGCCCCTCACCTGTTTTCCGTTTTACAGCGGTGAATGGGTTTGCAGATTGACAATTAAATACCCATTCATCAAGCACATTCCCATTGTTACCGTGATGAGCGGTAGCCACGTTAGCGGTTGCGCCATGATGTCGTGGAACACAGGAACAGGGATCACTTTTACTTTTGCCTGGTTGTCCGTTATCTGCGACGAGCGAGAAGCTTCCGGCTATAAATACCGGGTTGCCCCTGGTACGGCGAGAACAGGCAATGGGGACAATGATACTCCTGTCCGGCCATAAAGTCGAGCGTGATAAAACCGTCGCAACAAGTGGGGGCAGCTTGGAGAGAACCTCGGAGGGGTGAAATTCCCGTGGAGCTGTTTAGCAGACAGCCGCTTGATGACTTCCCTACGGCTTTAGCCGTTTAGCGTCATTGGGGTGTCGAGGACAAATGAAGACGCTTGAAAATACGGAGCCGGGCGCAAAGCGGATTCTAAGAGAAAGAGGCTTTATTTTTTATGCCTTGCCAATCTTAAAAGCTGCGTGTCCGGCTTCCCTACATACCGATTTTGGTATGAATTTTTTCAAGGGAGGTCATATTACATGAACAAATCCATATTACGGGGCGATTTATATTACGCCGACCTAAACCCCGTGGTCGGCAGCGAACAGGGCGGCATACGTCCTGTCCTTGTGATTCAGAACGATATTGGCAACAAGCACAGCCCTACTATTATTGTTGCAGCGATTACCAGTAAAGCCATGAAAACAATCTTGCCCACTCATTGCCGTTTGAGCGCACAAAGTGGGCTTGACCTGAACTCTGTCGCCCTGCTGGAACAGATACGCACGATTGACAAGCGGCGGCTGAAAGATTACGTCGGCGTACTCGGACAGGAGGAAATGCAGGAGGTTGACCGCGCTCTGGCGGTCAGCGTGGGACTTGCAGGGAGGGTTGTATGATGAAACAAAAAGAAAAACAAATCCATTCCGTACAGCCGAATAAAAAATCAAATATAAAGAAGCTGCGGATGATGGTGGATGATTGCACCGTAACATTGAATTTCCCGTCAAAAGCTCAGGATTCGGTGATGACGGAAATCAAGCGGATGATCCTTTCCAGCCACACACATGCAAAGATGTAAAGTTAAAATTCGCACCATTGCCCGAAAAAGCCGAATATGAGATAATGGTATTCGCAGGGCGGCAAACCCGCCTTGCCTGTACATTGAAAAGTGAATATGCGGTATCAAACGCAACTACGGTTGCGGTCAAAGAAACTGCCATTATCTCAAATAAATCAAAGAGAGGATGACAGTTTTATGAAAAAAAGAGTTTTTTGTTTATACAGAGTCTCAACTAAAAAACAGGTTGACCGCGTGAAGCAGGCCGGGCACATGGATGATAAGTTCGACATACCCTTGCAAAAGCAGGCGTGCCATGAATTTATCGAATCACACCCCGATTGGGAGTTTTATGATGAGCTTTCCGAATTGGGTGTATCCGGCTTCAAGGTTTCCGCAAAAGACCGTGACGCTATCCAGGTTATTCAGCAGACCGCGCTTGAAAAGAAATTTGACGTACTGTTGGTGTTCATGTTTGACCGTTTAGGACGTATTGATGATGAAACGCCCTTTGTGCTGGAATGGTTTGTTAAGCACGGCATTGAGGTGTGGAGCGTTAAGGAAGGCGAGCAGCGGTTTGAGCAGCACGTTGACAAGCTGACGAACTACATCCGCTTCTGGCAGGCTGCGGGAGAAAGCGAAAAGACATCTATCCGTACCAAGGAACGACTTTCCCAAATCGTTCAGGAAGGGCGGTTTCGTGGCGGCACAGTTCCATACGGCTATCATCTTGTAAAGCGCGGACGGGTCAATAAAAGAGGCCACGAGCTTTACGAGATTGAGGTTGACGAGCAGGAAGCGGCGGTTGTCCGTCAGATTTTTGACCTGTATGTGACAAGAGGCTACGGTTCGCAGCGCATCTCCACCTACCTGACCGAACATAGCACGACAAACCGCAAGGGTGAAAATTTCACCAATGGCACGATCAGTAATATGCTTAAGAATAATTCCTATACGGGTGTTCTGAAAAGCGGTGAAACCGTGTCGGAAATCTTCCCAGAATTGCAAATCATCACGCCGGAAATCTTTGAAGCGGCGCAAAATCTGTTGCAGCAGCGTTCAGTGGCGAAGCAGGCGGAGCGCAGGGTTCCCCTCAACACAAAAGGAAGCTCCCTGTTGTCGGGCAACGTGTTCTGCGGTCATTGCGGGGCGCGGCTGACGGTCACGACCAGTGGCAAGAAGTATCACCGTAAAGACGGAAATGTCACGGTCACGCCGAGAACACGCTATGTCTGCTACAACAAAACCCGCCACAAGCACAAATGCGACGGACAGACGGGCTATACTGTCAGCAAGCTGGACAATGTGGTAGACGAGGTAGTCCGAAATCTGTTTAAGCGTCTGAACGATTTGCCGAGGGAAGCCATCATTGAAGAACGGTACGCCGAGCGTATTGCCGAGAGCCGGATGGCGCTCACAAAAGCCAAGGCTGTATTACAGACACATACTACAGAGGTTTTGGAGTATGAAGCCGAGGTCATCAAGGTGATTCGCGGCGAGAGCACGTTAAATTCCGATTTACTGAACAAGCTGCATGAAGAAGCAAAAGAAAAGGTTACAGAATCAGAGCGTCACGTCCGGCAGCTTGAGGAAAGCCTGCTAAACGGTGAGCAGATGAAAAGGGAGCTGTCCGAACAATTCAGCAACATCCGAAACTGGTCGGATATGTATGACACCTGTGACATGGAAACCAAAAAGATGATTTTGTCGCGGATTTTCAGCGCCGTCCGGGTCAGGCGGGATTACGAGGTCGAAATTGACCTTACGGCTACCTGTGAGCAGTTGGGAATTGCGCTGGGCGAATTAGGCAGTGATGAAGCAGTAACCTCCGGGAGTAAATCGGCATGAAGGCATGAGAAAACCCGCTAACCTCATGCGGTTAGCGGGTTCATGGTGGAGACTAACGGGATCGAACCGTCGACCTCTTGAATGCCATTCAAGCGCTCTCCCAGCTGAGCTAAGCCCCCATGATTTAGAAATTTTATTAAATTTTAAATGCCATTGCGATGGCTGCAACTTCGGGGGTGGTTTACCGTATAATCCGCGCTGGCGGTCCGGCGGGATTCCCTGCCTGACGAGCTGCTGGTTATTGCGGAGGATGGCGATGGGGAGGTGATGGGCGTGAAGCACCGGGATTATGAGCTTTACGGTATGCAGTTCCACCCGGAA
>Ga0153950_1000212_pt1 | contig 24848 bp, 17 predicted proteins | sample TSNJ034MetaG_FD_104737 | JGI IMG/M metagenome (GOLD analysis project Ga0153950, IMG submission 104737) | Attine ant fungus gardens microbial communities from New Jersey, USA - TSNJ034 MetaG | ecosystem: Host-associated > Fungi > Mycelium > Unclassified | place: USA: New Jersey, Wharton State...
CCAAACTGCTGCCTGTTCCCATGATGAATATATTAAATGGCGGCAAGCATGCGGCCAATACCGTGGATTTTCAGGAATTCATGATCATGCCGGTCCAGGCGGAAAACTTTGCGGACGGACTGCGGATTTGTGCGGAGATTTATCATAATCTGAAGAAAATCCTTGAAAGCAAAGGCATGTCAACGGGATTGGGTGATGAAGGCGGATTCGCTCCGGATTTACCGGATGCGGAAAGCGTATTGTCGCTGGTCATGGAAGCCGTCACTGCGGCTGGGTATAAACCGGGTGAGGATATTGAGATTGCACTTGATACGGCAAGCAGTGAACTGTTTAATGAACAGACCGGGATGTATCATTTTCCGGGAGAAAGCAAACTGAAAGGTCAGGATGTGATCAGGGATACCGGGCAAATGATAACGTATTACGAAGAATTAACCGATCGTTTCCCCATCATTTCCATAGAAGACGGACTTGCTGAGGATGACTGGGACGGATGGAAAGAGCTGACCAGACGCCTGGGAGACCGGATTCAACTGGTGGGAGATGATCTGTTTGTAACCAATACCAAAAGGCTGGATGCGGGCATCAAGCTTAAGGCTGCAAATGCAATTCTGGTAAAGGTAAATCAGATCGGTACGCTGACAGAAGCCTTTGAAGCGGTGGAAATGGCTCATAAGAACGGATATAAGGCTGTGATATCCCACCGTTCTGGTGAGACGGAAGATACGACAATAGCAGATATTGCCGTGGCCCTGAATACCGGGCAGATTAAAACCGGTGCACCCAGCAGAAGTGACAGGGCGGCAAAGTATAACCGCCTCCTGCGTATAGAAGAAGAATTAAAGACAGCAGCCCAGTATATGGAGCCATTTCGTAAAATTTGATTGAATATAAATTCAAGAACCGGCATTACAGGCTGAAACAGGTGCTGAAACAAATTTTGCAATCCACAGAAGAAAGCGTGGGTTGCAAAGCCTGTTTTCTATTTTTTCGATATCAATGTTGATTCTGTGGTAAAGGATTTGCGATATTTGTTGGGAGTGATTGAAAATTCATTTTTAAAACAGCGGATAAAACTGTTAGCATCTGTAAAACCTGCTTGAATGGCAATATCTTCAATAGAAAGAAAGGTTTCAGCTAATTTAATTTTTGCATAAGATAGTCTTGTAAGTAAAAGGTAATGCTTTGGTGCATATCCGGTTAGTTCTTTAAAGCTATGGCTTAGATAATAAGGATTTATGTAGTATTTTTCGGCAAGCTGATTAATTTTAAGAGGATCTTTAAAATTAATGTCAATATCACTTTGAATTTGATAAATTTCCAGTTTGATATTTTTACTCGTTATAGGGAAGCGAGATTTATCACTTCGATACAGATTGACAAGTATTTCTTTGATATGTCCCGCTATTAATTCTTCGCTATATTGATCAGCAGTGTTATATTCATGTATAATCTGTTCCATCAGAGTCGTTGTATAATCAGGTGCAGGAAAAACATGTGAAAAATTATCAGGGCGTACTTTAAAAAGAGAAATAAGCAGGGGATCCTTGATTAACTGGGCTAACTTGTTGGAAGAAATAATTAAAAAGTATCGTTCATATCCTGTGGATAATATTTCTACAGAATGCTCTTCAAGATTGGATAAAAAGATCAGGCTGTTTCTGTCAACTATATACGATTTTTTCCCTACTTTCAATCGGATAATACCATTCACAACAAATATAATTTCATATAACATATGAAAATGTTTCGAGTACGGGATAATTTTTGTATTGTGTTCACAATTATAAAGTAAAGATGTGTTTTTTCTCATTATTTTCCCTCTTTTGAACTCAAAAAGCAAAAAATGCATATTATTAAACAAATATCAATGATATATCCATTTGATTATATTATACAATTAATTTGTCAAAAAACAAGAGTTAAAGATAAAATGGTATAAAAAAGCAAAAAGTATTGCGTAATATATGTATATATTGCCAGATATAGCCATATTAAAGCTTAAAGGAAATATGGTAATATGAAAGTATAATAATATGCTTTATTTTAAAGACGGCAAAAAAATACTATTATCAATACTTAAACAACGTTATGGGTGAGCATATAACTTAGTAAAGGTGGAGGAAGGTATATGAAGCAGAAGTTTAAAAGAATGGTGTATCTGGTATTATCGGCAGTAATGATTTTGGGGGTCATAACAGGATGTGGAGGTCAAAATGAAGATATCACCGAAACAACCGAAGGTGTAAAAGAAAGTAAAAGTAATAAAATAACGATTGAGTTATTAACCTGGCATGGTCCTGATTCAGCTACACAATTTTATGATGGTTATGAAATGATAGCGAAGGATTATATGGAAACTCATGACAATGTTGAGATTAAAATCAGGTATGAGGCAGATGCAACTTATGGAAGTATTCTTGAAACAGGCTTTGCCAGTGATACGGCACCTGACATTATTCAAATGAAATCTGCACAGCGTTCTACATATAAGATGAATATTATGAATTTAAGAGAAGCACTTTCAAAAAAAAGCGAATATGCACTGGAATATGAGACATGGGCAGATAGCTTTGTAGGCGGAATAGATGCGTTTCCTGTAGAAGATGGCGGCAGTGAGACAAACGCAATCTTATTTATTCCAAATGATGGAAATCCTGAGGTATATACAGGACGTATTTATATTTATAATAAGCAGTTAATTATGGATGCTGGATTAGATCCAGAAAAAACACCGGCAAACTGGACAGAGCTGTTTGCGTGGTTAGAGGTTTTGAATGAATCTGACAATATTGCTCCAATAGCAGGTGATAGTGATCTGGGTTCGAAGGTTTCACAGATTGGCGGATTATTCGGCGAGGATTATGCGGATAAATTCTTTGAAGGCGATGTAAATGATCCTGAATTCTCAGACGATTTGTTTTGGGATAAAGTATATGTATTAACCTGCTATGATAAAGGAGAGGGAATGCCTCTTGATTCGCTTCCCTATTATCCGGCATTATTTGGATTGATGAAACAGCATATAAGTTATTACCAGATTAGTTGGACGGAGAATTCAAAAGAAACTGAAATCTTAACTTTTGCAAACGCAAAAGCGGCTATGCTGACAACTACATTTTGGGATTATGATATGTTGGTTTCTTCATTGACCGAAAGTAAATTTCCAGAAGGATATGGTATCTTCCAGGTTCCGTATTTAGGTATGGATACTTTGGATTATGCTGTTGAAAAAGAATGGATTACCCGGGAAGAAGCTGATGCAGCAGCACCTTATGTTGTAACAAGAGCCAGGGACGGCGGTGGATCAGGCAGACACGATTATGGTTTCTGTGTAAATAACCAGATATCGGATGATGAAGAAAAGTTAGCGGCAGTAATAGACTTTTTACAATTTATGTCATGTAAAGAAGAACAGGATAAATATGTGGAAACAGCAAACTCATTGTCACCAATAAAAGATGTGGAGATTATTGATTCTATGGAATCTTTTATTGTGGAAGAACCTGCACAGGGATATGCATCCAGAACATTAGGTTATTATGCAATTGAATGGGGGAAGAATGACTGGCCTGTTACTTTAATTAAATATCTGAATGGCGAAGCCCAATTGCAGGAAACAATAGAGAAAATTACAGAACCGGTATGGGCGGGAGATATTCCGGCACCAGAGGTGCTGCAGGAATATGTGGATACTGCGCAGGCAGAATTAGACTCAGCCGATGATGAAGAAAAAGAAGTAAAAGAGCGGGCTTTAAGATATGCATTACTTCGGCAGGAGCTTTATACAAAATATTATTATGAAATGAGCGGGAGCTTAACGGAAATTAATTAGTTATGCATAAATAAGATATAAGGGATTTTGATTGTTATTACACCAGTCAAAATCTCTTGCATCATTCAAAGATATAAGGTCATAAAGCTGACAATTGAAAAGGAAGTGACAAGTATGAGTAATAACAGAAAGCAATCGGCGGAAAAAATGACATTAAGAAAAAAAGTGTGGCGTGAGATAATATGTGTTGTACTTGATGTCAATCATGACGAATACTCACGTAAACTGCGGTATAATAAGATTTTTTCTAAAGCAGCCTTCATTGGATTCTTGTTTGCACTGCCTGCTGTTCTCAGTAATCTGATCTTTGACTGGCTGCCTATGCTTGATGGCATTGTCAAATCCTTCTTTACATGGTCCACAAAAAATCCAGAACCGGTTTTTGTGGGGATGCAAAATTTTTTAAATATACTGACGGATCCGGAATTTCATGAATCTTTAAAAAATATGATGTTCTTTTTTATCGCCAATATTATCCTGATGTTTCCTAATATCATTTGCTGTGTTGTCATGTTTCGCATTAAGAACAGCAAAGCACAATATGTTTACAGAGTATTGCTTTGCTTACAGATGGTAGTACCGGCACTTGTTTTTACATTAATGTGGATTTTTATTTTAGGATATGATTTTGGTGCAATTAATAATTTATTAGAGTATTTAGGATTTGACCGTATTATGTTCCTTGGTAACAAAGATTATATTAAATGGACAATCCTGTTTACCGGAATTCCATTTGTATCTGCGAATACCACACTGATCTATTTAGGTGGTCTGAATGGAATCAGTGAATCTGTCTGGGAAGCCGCTGCACTGGATGGAGTAGGCCCTATTAACCGATTTTTCAAATTGGAATTGCCATTAATTGCAGGTCAGTTAAAATTGAATATCATTGGCGTGGTTGGATTATCCATTACCTCATATACGCAGCAGTTGGTATATTACAATGCTTCTGTTCACGAAGGTATCATAACGCCTGGACTTCTTATGTATTTTAAGGCTTTTCCCAATGCCGGGGCTGCTGATTATGGATACTCATATGCATTAGGCTTAATCCTGTTTATTGTTTCGCTTACCATTTCATTAATATTCATGAAATTAATTAAAACAAGTGATTAGAGAAGAGGATAATCGAATGAAGAAAAGAAAAATATCGGCGGCTTCTATAATAAAACATTGTTACATGATAGCTACGATAGCAATTATGCTTTTTCCTTTATATCTTACGCTAATAGGTTCAGTGAAGGATTTGGGTCAGATTATAGATAATTTTTTTCTGCCCACATTTCCGCTGCATTTTGAAAATTATGTAAAGGCCTTTAAATATTTATCTCCGTACTTTGTGAATACCGTATATTACGCGGCACAAAGCTGTATACTGACTGTTTTGGCGGCAACGCTGGGGGGATATGCATTTAGTGTTTTGCGTTTTCCCTGCAGGAGATTGCTATATATGATTATGTTCTCAAAAATGTTTTTACCTGGAGTAATGAGTCTGGTACCGTCATTTGTTTTAGCAAACAAACTGGATATTTTAAATACTTCATTTGCGATTTCATTATTCTGTATGGGGACATCAATGCCATTTTGGGTTTTTGTAATGAGAACCTTTATAGAATCTCAACCCAGGGAATTATTTGAATCTATGAGAATTGATGGAGCAAGTGAGTTGAAAGTATTTATCAATCTGGCAATGCCTTTACTTAAACCGATGGTATCACTGATGTCAGTTAATGTAATTCTCTCTGTTTGGAATGATTTTATATGGCCGGTGGTTACCTTGACAGACCCGGCAAAGAGAACACTTACAGTTGGAATTTACAAATTGTCTTCTGTAGCCGGAATGGATTATGGAATGATGATTGCAGGATATTCATTGGCAATGCTTCCGTTATTAATTGCATTTTTCACTTCGATGAAGTCTTTTATGAGTGGATTAACTGCTGGAGCAATCAAATTGTAGGAAGGTAAGCAAATGATAGAGAAATCACCTTTTTTAATCGAAGACATAGATGTATTAAGAAAGCAGATAATGAATGGAGAACTTACAGGTAAAAAAGAAGAGTTGTGGAATCTGATCCGGACATCTTCCCGTAATGCGCCAATGGATTTTGGCTGGTTCGTACCGTTTGTTGCTCTGATTACAAAAGAAAAAGAAGATGTGGAGAATGCAAGAAAGATAATTTTTACATATATAGATAAATTGGATCCTATGAGTTTTTGTTCCGGTATGCAATATCATTTCTGGTGTTTTGCTTTTCCTCATGCAAAAATGTGTATTTATTTTCAATGGCTTTGTACGATTACAGCATTTTCGGAAGATGAAGAAAAATATATTAAGGAGCACTTAATTAATTACCATTTTGTAAACTTCTTTTATGGAATGCGTACAAAACCGGACCCAGAGTGTATTGATAATCAGACGCTTTCCCTGTGTCTGTCAACTACCATAGTCGGATACATATTCTCTCAGGGAAGAAATCCGTCTAAAATGGCAGAAATCATGTTAAGAGAAGGTAAAAAAAGACTGCCGGGTGTCATTGGAGATATGCCTTTATCCGGATACAGCGGGGAAGGCAGTTCGTATATGGATTGTGTAAATGGACCTGCTATACCGTTGGCAGTAGAAGTGTTGGAACGGATTAGCGGTGAAAAAGACCTTTTATTTAAAGAATTTGCGCCAAGTGGGGCGAAGCCAGTTAGTGTGCTTAAAATGGTAGCCAGAGAATTCATGCCGGGCGGATTGCTGCTGCCCTGGGATAATTATGGGTATCAATTCGGAGTACGAAGCACATTAGCATATGGGGCTTTAAAGACGGGTGAAAAGATATTTTACAATATTTTAGAAAAAGAGTGTATCTGGACTTATGATATAGGAATCGGATGGGCATATGATGATTTAGTCTGGACGCTGTGCTGGTGGCCAAAGAATCAGCCGATTAATGAAGAAGATGGAAGCAATTGGTTCGAACCTGCAGCAGGGGGAACCCTGGTTTCAAGAGATACAAACCATTATTTAATACAAATGTGGGATGAAAGTACTCCAAACATTCCGACCAGGGCTCATGTCAATCCCAATGCTGTATTACTGAACGGTTATAAAGTGCCTGTCTCGGCAGATGGTTCTCCCATGCCGAATAAGGCGCATAGCTTCCAATTCGAGGATACGTGGAGAAGTGTGGGTTTTATTTCGATTAACACAGAGACCAGGTATAATTATGGAGATGGCTGTTGTGGTGCTCACTCGGGAATAATAATTGATGATTGTGAAGGAATGAGAGCACATAAAGAATATGTACAGGTTGAAGATACCGGGTATCAGGTGGGTGAAGAACATTATGTTTATGCAGATGTGACACCTATTTATCAAGAAAATTTTACGGACATACATAAAGTATTTCGAAAATCCTCGTTTCATTGCCAGAGGTTCTATTTAATAGAAGATTATGTTAAAGGAGAAAATGAACATAAGATTACTTCCAGGTTTCTTTTCAGACCCAATGTGGAAGTGAAGGATGAAATTGTGAAAGTAAGAACGCCGGAAGGTGTAGTACTTCAGCTTATGGAATTGCTGGGGAACAGCAGTATTACAACAAGGCGGATCATGAATCATCCGTTTAAACCGGACGGATGTTCGGAACTTGTAGATTATAGTATAAATGGTAACGAAGTAAGACGATTATTCTTGGTATTTATGTCAAATACTCTAAAAGAGGATACACAGATAGTTGATTTTAAAGTGATTGGTGACCAGGAAGGAATCCTTGATTATCAAGAAGCGGTTAAAAAGCTGGATGCATCATCAATGACAGTGCCGATGAATCTGCCTGCGTATATGGAAACTTCACTGCCCAATTATAAAACCTGGTGGTATCAAAAAAAGATAGAGAAAAAACCTGGGAAATCTTTTATCAAACTCCCGGTGGGTATGTGGGAACCAAGATTATTTGTAAACGATATGGAAATTGATTTAGCTTCGTTTGCCATCTCTGGCGAGCTGATTGCCCCAAGGGTGGAATTACCGGAACAATACAATGAAGAAACACAGCTAAATGTTGTTATAAAAGTAGAAGTACCGGTAGGTCATTATGATGGCGGTGGCGACGGTACCGTTGGAATGACGGGAGGTGTATGTTTATGTTATCCGACGAAAGAAGAGGTAATTGAGAATGTAAGTTATAGGAATGGACAGATTGAAGTGAGAACAAACCAAAACAAATATACAGGGTTTTATCACTTGCTGCAGCACAAAGCAGATGGAAAGGGGGATGAAGATGGTAAATAATTATGACATTATGGAACAGGTGCTTCTTCATCCGGAAAAAATAGAAAATTATCTAAACCACTCGGACTGGAGGGTTCGTTATGCAGCCATAATATCTATGGGTGAAACAAAAGATAAAAAGTGGCTGCCCTATCTGGCGGAGATGCTACGGTTTGAAGATACGAGAAATCTATATAGTCAGCCGGCTGTCCAGGGATTTGAGAATAGTTATGATGATACCAGAATGGCGGAGCAGCTGGTCCCGATTAAAGAGATTTTTGACCGGGATTATCCGGAAGAGCTACGTGAAGATTGGCGCTGTCGTGGACGGGTAAAACAAGCTTGTTTATTTGCAATTCGAGACATAGGGATATCCATAGAAGAAATATTAACAATTCTGCATACTTATTTGCAGAGGCCCGGAGAAGATTATGCTGTTTGTGCTGCCAGTGCTATGACTCTGGGAATAATTGGACACAAAGGAAGCATTCCTTATCTGGAAAAAGCCTTGGAAATAGATGAGTGGTGTGTACAGACAGAAGCCAGGAAAGCAATCAGGAGATTAAACGCTGATTGATAAAGTAATTCCAATGAGGTTTAGGATGAATAAAATATTAAATATCGGCTTATTATCTACTTGTTCCATACCTGGCGATGTTCAGGGTAATTTAAAGCAAATTGAATATTTTGCAGAAAAGGCAAAGGCTAATAAATGCGATGTATTACTCACACCGGAATTAAGTGTGACAGGGTATGGAGGATATGAAGAGGTCCTTCGCTGTTCGGAGATAGCAGGTCGGGGAAGTATCTATAAGGAACTATCAAAGATTTCAAGGAAAAATCAAATGATTTTGCTGGCAGGTTTTGTAGAGGAAGAGGATTTCGGAAAATACCTGGCTCACTATATTATCTATCCTGATGGCAGATATGCGGTGCAGAGAAAGCATAGAATTACACCACTGGAATATCCATTAAGTTCACCGGTATCGCTGTATTACGATGAGACCGAAGAAATAGGTCATGTTCCTAAAGGTATGGAGCAATTTCAATATTTCTATATTAATAATGTAAAATGTGTTGTTATTATATGTGCTGATGCAGGTATACGTAATTTACACGCAATTTTGGATGAAGCAAACGTTAAAGTTGTATTTTTACCTGTTGCTGCAGGCGGAAAGCGGGAAGGGAAAATAACGAATGCAGACTTAAGGACGGAAGAAGGGATACAAAAATATTACAGCTTGTGTAATAATGAATATTTTTTCCCGGGTCAAAGCATTTTAGATTGTATTCATCATAATCGGTGTATTGCTGCTGTCAATATGTGCGGATACGATGGAAAGCAGCTATATCACGGCGGAAGCGGTTCGATTGTGACTCATTTTGGTGAGATAGCAGCCCATATGTCGGGAATTGAGAACATAGACAGACAAAAACCAATGTTTGTATGCGCAGAAGTAGATTTTACTGAAGTATTGCTCAAATAAGAAAGGTGGATATCATGCAGCAAAAAAATCACTCTGTATATTCTAAAGAAGAATTGTTTCGTTATGGGAAATTTTCGATCTATGAGGATCACTGTTCGGAAGTGGCATTTTTATTAGGCGGAATCGGTACCGGCAACTTTTCCGTAGGTGCCAGAGGTCAATTAAAGGATTGGGAGATATTTGGATCAGCGGGAAAAGGTAATTATATGCCGAATACTTTTTTTGCAATCTGGGGTAAAGAAAAGGGTAAGGAACCTGTGTATCGTGTTTTGGAATCAAGATTACATCCACCTTTCACAAAAGCGAGGGGTTATCTGGATTATGAAGCAGCAGGACTGCCAAGATTTGCACATTCCAGATGTCAGGGTAAGTATCCCTTCTTTCAGGTGGAATTAGAAGAATCAGATTTGCCTTATGAAGTCGTGATGGAAAGTTTTACACCATTCATCCCTTTGAATGAGGACGATTCGGGCATTCCAACTGCATTGATTCGTTATCGTGTGAAAAATAAGACGAATAATCTACTTGAAGTGTCAGTCACCGGTTCTTTATCTAATCTCACCTCACTAAAGAAATATGATAAACATACCTGGGATAATTATCAGTCGGCAGATGAGGGGATCAATGAATTCAGAGAAGAGAAAGACCTAAGAGGATTATACTTTCGCCCCAGGACAATAACGGACAATAATCTATATTATGGAACTATGGCGTTAACAACAAGACATCCCAATATCAGTTATAAACGTGCATGGCTAAACGGAGGCTGGTGGGATGGCTTTCAAGATATGTGGGATGATTTTACACAGGACGGCCGTCTTGAAGCAGAATCTGTGTATACCCAGAAGGATGTTGACACATTAAATCCGGAGATGACAGGAAGCCTGGCAATTCACGAATTATTAGAACCGATGGAAGAAAAGGTATTTGAATTTCAAATCAGCTGGTATTTTCCTAATCGTGTTAAGTATTGGAATAAATACATATATGATAATTGGGCAGCTTCCCAGAGGAATGAATCTGTGAATCGGGAAAATGAAGATTATCCAACAGTAAAGAAATATTATGCAGTAAAATTTAAGTCGGCATGGGAAGCTGCCAGATATACTTTTGAAAATTTAGAACGCTTAGAATATTATTCAAGAGAGTTTACAAAAACCCTTTATGGCTCTACTATCCCTGACTATGTAATTGAAGCAATAGCTGATAATATTACTGTTATCCGAAGCAATACCTGTTTTCGGCTTGAGGATGGTACTTTTCTGGCATGGGAAGGATGTTTTGATGATGAAGGATGCTGTGAGGGGACCTGTACTCATGTGTGGAATTACGCACAAACGCTGGCATTTCTGTTTCCCGGATTAGAACAGAGTATGCGTAGAGTAGAATATACGATTGAAACCAATGAAGACGGGAAAATGAATTTCAGAGCTTATCAGTTAATGGGGATGCCGGGACATAACCATGTCCCGGCATCTGATGGACAGATGGGAACTATCGTACGGCTATACCGGGAGTGGTTGTTTTCCGGAGATGATGAGTTCTTAAAAGAAATGTGGAAAACGGCAAAAAAAACACTTGATTTTGCATTTGATTATTGGGATAGCGATAAAGATTTCGTTTTTGATACAAACCAGTTTAATACTTACGATATTGCATTTCAGGGACCAAGTTCCATGGTAAACTCCCTTTTTCTGGCAGCTTTAAAGGCAGGAAAAAACATTTCGGAATATTTGGGAGATACGAAAAGTGCTGAACGTTATGAAGAAGCATTTAAGCAGGGCAGCGTTCATATGGATGAAATGCTTTGGGGAGGAAAATACTATATTCAAAAATTATCTGACATAAATGAGTATCGCTATCAATATGGGAAAGGATGTTTATCCGACCAGATTTTTGGACAGACATTGGCACATATAACCAATCTTGGCTATGTATTGCCGAAGGAGCATGTACAAGCAGCTGTCAAATCGATATTTGATCTTAATTTTAAAGAGAATTTTATTGAGCATAGCAATCCGCAGAGAACCTATGTACTAAATGAAGAAAAAGGTCTGGTTTTATGCAGTTGGGAAAAAGGAGAAAGACCAAGATTTCCATTTCCATATTCTGACGAAGTATGGACAGGCATAGAATATCAGGTTGCGACTAATTTGATCTATGAGGGATATATAGAAGAAGGACTTACTCTTGTATATGCAGTACGTAAGCGTCAAAACGGAATTGCCAGAAATCCATGGAATGAAGTTGAATGCGGCCATCACTACGCACGTTCATTAGCAAGCTATGGGGTGTATTTAGCTTTGTGCGGATATGAATATGAATTGCCAAAGGGGAAGATTGCCTTTCATCCGAGGATAAATAAAGAAGCGTTCCAGTGTTTTTACTCTACCGGCACAAGTTGGGGATGTTATTCTCAAAAAATCGATGAAGAGGGAAGAATTACATATGAAATAACACCAATTTATGGAACACTCGGAGAGGTCAGTGTGAATGATTAAGAAAAGATGGGACAAACAAAAGCAAACAATGTTGGCGTTTACGATGCAGGGGATTTTTTTCTTCATCGGATATTGTTTCTTTGATGTGAATACAGTAATTCCGGTTTTCATTCAAACCTTCACAGGAAAAGTAGAACTCGCAGGTATTGCAAGTACCATCCGGCAGTTTTCCACCCTGTTCGTTCAGATATTATTAGGAACATATATTGTTAAAGTGAAAAAAGTACCGCGTTACCTTGGCACTTGTTTAATGATAGGTTACGCAATGCCTCTGCTGGCAGTGCTGCCTCTTGCTGCCGGGTGGTCGGGTAACCTGTTGGTTATAACAGTATTCCTGGCAGTAGCCGTAATGTGGACATGTGATGGATTAATGGTAATTGGATATTATGATTTATTAGGACGTATCATAACCCCTCCAAATCGAGCCAGGGTATTGGGATATCAGCAGTTATTCGGAGGGTTAGGAGCTATGGCAGGAGCGATGATAGTTAAAAAGATCCTGGACTTAAAAATGATTCCGATCACCAGTAAATATATTATTATTTTTTCCATTGGTGCCGGTATTTTACTGTTAGGAGCTGTTTCTATGTTTTTTGCTGAAGATGTAGAATACAGGCACACGGCAGACAGATATTCATTAAAGGAACATCTTATGAAAATACCGGAATATTTGCGTAACAGCAGTTCCTTAAGAATAATTATGTATTGCCAGATATGTTTTACAATAGCTGCGATGGTTTCCCCTTATGTATTGATTATGTGTAAAGAACAGTTTCAAATGAAGGACGAACTGATATCTTCCATGTTAAATGTTCAGGTGCTGGGAACTTTGCTTGGCGGCGGAATAAGTGCTTTCCTGGCACCCAGACTGGGTAACAGAATAATCGTAACATTTTATTGCTTCCTGAGTATGCTGTGCGGTGGATGCGGTTTGGCTGCGATACATAACATTGGCAGCAGGAACTTGAATATATTGATTATGGTGTTGACTTCCGGCATTGCATCTGCCGCATGGGCAGGCTTCATGAATGTAATGATTGATTTGTCAAAAGGAGAAAATACATACATATATATGCTGATTAACAGTGTAGTAACCTTACCATTGTCTTTCGCAGGGGTAATTGCAGGACAGATAATAAAATACAATAGTTATCAGCATTTATTATTCACCTCTCTTATATTTGCTGCAGGTGCATTTATCATATCATTTGGTTTATATGATTTTATCATAAGAAGGCAGGGATAGCAGATGAACAAAATAGTAAAAATTAAAATTGCGGTTGTTGGTCTTAATTTTGGTGAATGGGTGATTGAAAATGAATTGCTTCATGGAACCGGTTCTGTATACATGCAAATGATTGCAGTATGTGATGTAAATAAAGAAAAATCAGATATATTTGCTAAACGATATCATGTAAAAGGGTATCATAATCTTGATGATTTATTAATGGATAACGATGTGGAGGCAGTTGTACTTATTACGGGACCATATGGGAGAGCCAGGTTGATTCATAAGATTTTAGATGCCCAAAAACCGGTTATGACAACAAAACCATTTGATACTTCCAGCGAAGAAACACTCTCTGTTTTAACAAGAGCAGAGAAGATTTCAATTCCCGTATTTATGAACTCTCCGTCACCCATTGCAGCAGGAGCATTAAAGAAGATAGAAGAATGGATTGATAAATACAATTTGGGGCGGATCATAGGATATCGGGCAAACACCTGGTGTTCTTACCGGGAAGAGGCAGACGGAAGCTGGTATGATGATCCGAAGTTATGCCCGGCAGCCCCGATCTATCGGTTGGGAATCTATTTGTTAAATGATTTATGCAGATTTTTAACACCAGCAGATAAGGTTCAGGTTCTTGAATCACGTATCTTTACAAAAAGGCCGACTGCGGATAATGCTCAATTATCTATTTTACATGAGGATGGAACGATTGGAAGTATATATGCTTCTTTTTGTATTGACGATCTGCAATATTATCGCTGCTCTTTTGAACTAAATTTTGAAAAAGGTGCAATATATAAGAATATCGGACCAAAGGAATCAGAAGAAACTGCATTAAGCTTAAGTGCGAATGTGGATGGTAAATTAGTAAACGAACAGTATATGGTGGAAAACGAAGGTGCCGGTTACCAATGGGAAGTTTTTTATCGGGCGGTTAAAGGAGAAACTGTTGAGGTTACAGTTTCGCCGGAACATGTGTCTTCTGTCATTAAAATACTGGAGATTATGAAAGAAAAGATATAAACATCCGGGTGCGATTATGAGGAAAATAGGAGTTGGATTGTGCGGAGATAACGGGCATCAGCTGTCAGGGGAAATGATTATCAATGAAGGTGCATATTTGGTCGGAGTTTGCAATGTCTTTGATGATCTTAAATATTCAGGTGTAAAAAAATATGATTCACTGGAAGAGATGCTGAAGGACGAAAGGATAGAACTGGTCTGTGTGTGTTCCCAAAAGCGCAGCGAACAGGCTAAGGATATTCAGATGATATTGTCCGCAAAAAAGCACGTGTATGCAGAAAAGCCATGTGTAATGGAAGAAAAAGAATTGGATGATTTACTTTTACTGGCAGGAGAGCAGGGTGTTATATTATGTGAAATGGCTGGATCAATATATGAAGCTCCTTACTATAAAGTGAAAGAAATTGTTGAAGAAAATCTTTTGGGTGAAATAGTTCAGATTTTTGCGCAGAAATCATATCCTTACTGTGAATGGAGACCACAGGATGAAAAGATAGACGGCGGTTTGATTTTGCAAAATGCTGTTTATGGAATTCGATTTGCAGAACACATAGCGAATCAGACAGTTGAAACCATCAGTGCCCTGGAAACTAATCTGGGCAATCCGAAAGTGGGAGATTTACACATGGCATGTTCCCTGCAGATGACTTTAAAGAACGGAGGTCTGGCCAGTGTGATAGCGAATTATTTAAATCAGCCGTCGACAGGAATATGGGGAAATGAGGAACTGCGTATTTTCGGAACAAAAGGTTATTTACGGACAGATATAGAAGGGAGGTACGTTCATCTTTATACTGAAACTGAACATTTGAGATTTGAAACAGAAACTAAGGAAAGCTTATTTAAAATATTATTAAAAAGCATAGCAGAGAATACAGGGTTACCAATCTCTGCGGAATATTTGGTGCATCCTACAAGAATGGCATTAAGAGCAAGAAATGCATTAGTTGCAGGAAGTGGATATAGTGAAATTGGGTTAGAAAAAAAGCAGGCGAAAGAGGAAACGACATGAAGATAACAGTGCGAGATTATTATAAATCAGCAATATCCCAGTATGCAGCAAAGGAATTAATAAAATTTCTGGAACAGTATACAAACCATCAAATCGGCGATTTTGATGAGGCGGAAAGGTTTTTTATCCTGGATACCATTTCGGAAAAAAATGCAGAAGATACTTCTTATCAAGTAAAGACAGAGGAAAAAGAGAATGTAATGTATACTTATTTGCGAGGAAAAAAAGAGAACGGTATACTATATGCTGTTTATGAAGCATTAGAGCGGATGGGTATTTCTTTTCAAATGAATTCTTCCTTTGCTGCAGACGCTTTTGATATAACCGCATGTGACAATGTAAATACAATGATTACCCCGATCTGCCGTTTTCGCGGAATTCGCCAGCATATTAATTTTCCGATGGATATTTCTTCGTATTCGATAATGGAAGCGAAGGAGTATATTCGTAATCTGGCCAGAATGAAAATGAATTGTATTACTTTTCACAGCTATACAGGACAATGGCATGGTTATGAAAGCGGTGAGAAGAAAGTATATGCAGGTAATTTTTTTTATGGACAGCGGCATACGGTTCCAGAATATGAGATGGTTGCCAAAAGTATAAGGAATCACAAATATTATTGTATTCCTGAAATAGAGAGCCAGTTGGCAGAAGAACCGAAGCGATCAGAATTTGCTGTCAGATGGCTGGGTAAGCTTATGGAAACAGCAAAAGAAGTGGGGATGCGTATTACTTTATCTATAGAGCTTCCAAACGATGAGACGCAGGATTCCTTGGTTCAGATAGTAAGAAACGTATTGATATCCTATCCTTATATCGATGCAATTGAGTGGATTAGTCCGGAAGGTGGAGGAGACGGCAGTAAATTCACTTTGGATGAGCTGGAAGAAAGAATTCGGGATTATTTTGGCGAAAAAGTGTTTGAGGATGGAAGATTACCCTATATACCCGATGCCATGCCGGAATCATTACCTGGTACTATGGATAGTTTAAAAAGAGCAGTTTCTTTATATCATTTAAAAGATAAAATATTTGATGGATTAGAAAAAAAAGATATCTGCATTGGTCTTTATGTTATGTGCAGACATACCTTAAAAGTTCTTAAAAATATAATGGCAAAGGTCTTACCGGAACATGTTATTCTGACATTTTTATCGGCACATGGTTCTTTAGCCGTAGCAGAAAATATCGAATTTATGGAATTTACGAAAGAAGAATTACAAAGAACTCTGATTTACTCGTGGATTGAATTTGATGGAAACATGTACTTGCAGCAATGTAGCAGTAAAGGCATTGATGTATTATTAAAACAGACTCTGAAGATTTCGGAAGGGAAGTCCATTTTTGGTATGTGCTTCAATCATTGGAGAACAGGAGAAAATGAAATTGTCGCCAAGTATATGTCAAATGCGGTAATTCAATATGTTGATACCAAAAGATTTTATCAATCATATGCACGTACACTCAAAATAAATAAAGTGGGAAATTTCTGCTGTGCAATGAAACAATTAGAAATTATTGATTGCTTTAACAGGGATAATTTATTTAATATAGGATTCTGTTATCTGGGATGCTGGCTTATGTATCCGGGACTTGGGTGGATTCGTGAATGGAAGAAAAAAGATATGGAAGAATCAGTCACAATGTATCAGGAAGTCATTGATATTTTAACACAATGTCTGGAAAACACGAGAACCACCGCAGGAATCAATCAATTGAGGTTTCTGATTAATCGAATGGAATGCAGTATATTGCAAATTAAATGTATCGAAAATCTGACGGATCTATGTGATAAGCTTGATGATCATAATCAGCAAAAAATCAGTAATCAGGAGAAAGAATATGTATTGTATCAATGCAGTAAAGCATTGGACTTGAGTAAGCAGTATTTAGAGATGCATATGAAATACTTGCCTGACAGAGGATGCGAAGGAACAGCGGTAAGTTATTATGCGACAATTCCTGTGTATATCGATCATATAAGGCAGTATTTTGTATATGGAGAAGAAGTGTGTCCGCATCAGCCGGAAGCATTTGATCAGCCACCAGCGCCTGATACGGCATATCTTTATTAAAATTGGAGGTATAATTTTGAAAGAAGGTCACTTTCAAATATTGAATTGATGTCCGCTGAAGCGGACGGGAGGTATAAATATGAAGCATGAAAAATTCAATTATAAATCATTGGAGGATGTAAAGAGTAAAATCAAAGAATTGGAAGTGGAATTACCGCTTTCTGAAAATATTGAAGTATTAAGGAATCCGTTGCAGGCAGGGATACATAAGATCTGCAACCGTCTGGCAATTCAGCCAATGGAAGGATGTGATGGAACGCAGGAGGGCGCACCGGGGGAAATGACATTTCGAAGATACGGACGTTTTGCACGAAGCGGAGCAGGTCTGATTTGGGCAGAGGCAGTTGCAGTTACAGAAGAAGGTAGAGCTAATCCAAGACATCTTATGCTGACAGAGCGTAATCTGGATATATTTAAAGAGTTGGTTAATCATATAAAAGAGACAAGTATGAAATTATTTGGTTATGAACCAATTATTATTATGCAGGAGACTCATGCGGGGCGATATAGTAAACCATATGGAAAAGCAGAACCGATGATTGCCTGTCATATTCCGATTTTAGAGCAGAATCAAGCCTTATCCGATTCCGTTATTGTTTCCGATGATTATCTGAAGAAATTAGAAGAATTATATGGTAAATCCGCTGCTTTAGCTGAAAAAGCAGGTTTTGACGGCGTAGATATAAAAGCGTGTCACCGCTATTTATTAAATGAATTGCTTGGAGCATATGAGCGGGATGGAGAATATGGAGGAAGCTTCGAAAATCGAATTCGTTGTCTGTGTAACGCTGTAGAATCCGTAAAAGCTTCTGTTTCAGACAATATGCTGGTTACCTCCAGAATGAATATTTATGACGGTCTGGAATATCCCTATGGATTTGGAGTAAAAGAAGGCAATGGGACACAGCCGGATATGAGTGAACCTGTTGAATTAGTAAAAATATTGCATAGTAAATATGGAATTTCATTATTGAATCTTTCTATCGGAAATCCTTATTTTAATCCGCATATAAACAGGCCATATGATGTAGGAGCTTATGAAGCACCTGAGCATCCTTTGGAAGGTGTTGCGCGCCTGTGCAATCTTATTGCCCAGATAAAAGAAGCCAGCAGTGATATGATCATCATGAGTTCCGGAAATACTTATCTGAGAGAATATGCGGTACATATGGCAGCAGCTATGGTAGAAGAAAAGAAAGCAGATATTATTGGATTTGGCAGACAATCTATAGCTTATCCGGAATTTGCAAAGGATATTTTACAAACGGGTAAATTAGATGCAAAAAAATCATGTGTAACATGCAGTAAATGCACACAGCTCATGAGAGCAGGAAGCGTTACAGGTTGTGTGATCAGAGACAAAGACACCTACATGCCGATCTATAAAGCGCAGATGTCAGATAGATATTATCCATAAAGTGAAACCTTAAGAACAAGAGCACCACGCGTATGGGGTATAAAAAATGTATAAAATCGCAGCAGTAACAGGTTCAAGACGAGGGATAGGATATGGAATTGTAAAAGAATTAATTAGTAATAATTATCATGTGATTATGTCAGGAGTTACCGCAAAAGAAGAAACAAAGGAAATCATAGAGGGGTTAAGAGTACAGGGAGCTTTTGTTGATTATGTACCCTGCAATATTGGGGAAAAAGAAGACAGGGACATGTTTATTGAATACATTAAAAAGAACTATGGAAGGTTGGATGTTCATGTTAATAATGCCGGAACAGCACCAAAAGAGAGAGTTGATATTTTAGAAACCACTGAAGAAAGTTTTGATTATGTAATGGATGTTAATGCAAAAGGTACCTTTTTTATGTGCCAGCAGGCCGCAAACCTGATGATAGAATTTCAGAAATCCGATCTGGAGAATTATAAACCAAGAATTATTAATATATCATCCATTTCCGCTTTTACTTCTTCTGTGGATCGTGCAGAATACTGTATTGCGAAGGCCGGGATTTCAATGATTACAAAACTGTTCGCAGCCCGACTGAGTGAATATAACATTCCTGTATTCGAGGTTTCCCCGGGAATTATTCGAACAGATATGACCAGGGCAGTAACGCAAAAGTATGAAAAGATGATCGAAGAGGGAATTACGCCGATTAAGAGAATGGGGGAACCGGAAGATGTGGCAAAGTGTGTGATGGCGGCAGTCAGTGGTCAGCTGGATTTTGCTACAGGACAAGTGCTGCATGCAGACGGAGGATTTCATATCAGGAGATTATGAGGAGGTTCTATGTTAGAAGATAAGTTGGTTGTTGATAACCTTTCCATTCCGATATTAACATATGATTGCGTGGTTATAGGATCAGGAAGCGCTGCTTTTAATGCGGCAGATTGGCTGTATAAGCTGGGAATAACCAACCTGGCTGTTGCAGCGGAAGGCTTAAAGATGGGAACAAGCAGAAATGCAGGCAGTGATAAGCAGACCTATTATAAACTTTCTCTGAGCGGAGGCTTACCTGACAGTATACAACATGTAGCAGCAGATCTTTTTCATGGGGGCGGTATGGATGGAGATAGTGCATGGACACAGGCAGCTGGCTCAGTACAGTCATTTATGAAGCTGGTGAATCTTGGCGTACCTTTTCCTATGAACGAATATGGTGAATACGTTGGATATCAAACTGATCATGAAACAAGACAAAGAGCAACCAGCGCAGGACCGCTTACAAGTAAAATGATGACAGAATGTCTGGAACAGGAAGTATTAAAGAAGCAGATTGATATTCTGGATCAATGGATGGCTGTTGAGATTTTAACAAGTAAAGTGAAGGAAGAGGAAAGTTCCCCTTACTGCGTTCAGCGGAAAGTTAATGGGGTTCTCTGTATTAACATAAAAGAACTACAGGAGTCGTCTATTGGGTTATGCATAATTTATGCAAAAAAGGTGATTGCGGCAACCGGCGGACCGGCGGGATGTTATTATCATAGTGTATATCCGGAAAGTCAGACTGGTATGACAGGAATGTTATTGGAGGCTGGTGCCTGGGGAGCAAATCTGCATGAGTGGCAGTACGGTCTGGCATCTGTCAGGTTCAGATGGAATGTATCAGGTTCTTACCAGCAAGTGCTGCCAAGGTATATATCGATTGATTCAGATGGCGTAGAGCGGGAGTTTCTGGAAGATTACTTCGCGGATCCGAAGGAAGTTGTACGGTTGGTGTTTCTAAAAGGTTATCAATGGCCCTTTGATTCAGAGAAAATAAAAGGCTCTTCAATGATCGATCTGTTAGTATATAGAGAAACAGTCCTATATGGGCGAAGAGCTTATATGGATTTCAGAAGTGAACCTAAAGGTGTTTCCGAAGGATTTGACGGGTTAGATACAAAAGTTTTGGAATATCTGAAAAACTCAAATGCGCTTATTATGGGACCAATAAAAAGATTGGAAAAAATGAATCCATTAGCGATAGAGTTATTCAAAAGTCATGGAATTGATCTGTATAAAACTCCTCTTGAAGTATGCATATGTGCTCAACATCATAATGGAGGTATTAATGTCGACAGGAATTGGCAGTCATGCATTCAGGGATTATATGTTGTTGGAGAGGCAGCGGGAACATTTGGCAGGAAACGTCCCGGAGGAAGCGCGCTGAATGCAGGCCAGGTTGGATCAATGAGAGCTGCATATGATATTGCATGGAATACAAACGATTGTCTGACTGATAATATAATAATCCGGACTGAATCCACAGCTGTAGTTCAAGCGTGGAGACAAAGAGTACATATAGAAAACCAAGGAATGACAAAACAGCAGTTGATGGATGAAAGAGAAATAATTTCACGTAAGATGAGCGTATGTGCAGGTCATATTCGTTATTTTAATAACATGCAGTCTTTGATGGAAGAATTAAAAAGTATCATAATCAGGATGAATAACAGAATAACATTGGAAAATATTACGCTGCTGCCTATAGCAATTAAAAACCGTGATATTTTTATTACTCAATTTTCTGTATTGTCAGCCATGCTGGAGGATGCAAAAAATATCACAGGCGGTGGGGCTGTATATGCAGAAAATCAGGATTTTATAAAGTTAGAAAATTATATCTCGTCTAAAGACATTGTGTTTGAAAAGGAAAATAAAAAACTGATTACGACCTATAACGCTGCACATGTGAATTCATATTTTACACCTGTAAAGCCATTTGTGAGTCTGGATCAATGGTTTGAAAGTGTATGGGAGTATGATAGAGAACGAAGAAAGGGTAAGGAGTCATGAAAAAAATTCCAACAAGACAGATACATCTTGATTTTCATACGTCAGAGTATATTGAAAATATTGCTGCTCTTTATGATTCTGATGAATTTACTAATATGGTAAAAGAGGCTCATGTTAATTCCGTAACTGTATTTGCCCGATGTGTACATGGATTTATGTACTATCCCTCACTCAAATTTAAAGAACATATTCATCCGCATTTGATCAATCATAACCTGTTATCAGACCAGGTGCAGGCATTACATAAAGCAGGAATAAAAGCTCCTGTATATATAACGGTACAATGGGACAGATATACAGCAAATAAACATCCGGAATGGTTAATTCGTAAAAAAGACGGATCTCATGAAGGAGCCCCTTTTATCGAACCGGGATTTAATCAATCATTGTGTGTAAATACTGCCTACTATGATTTTTTGGTTGAACATACGATAGAAATTTGTGAATTATTAGGGCCGGATTTAGACGGACTCTTTTTTGATATGGTTGGTATCAGACCATGTTACTGTGCAGCATGCAGAGCGGAAATGAAAGATCTGGGAATTGATATGTGGAAGGAAGAAGAAGTACGCCGTTTCGCTAAAACGGTAATGGATCGTTTTAAAATACAAATGACGGAAGCAGTACGTATTTATAATAAAGATTGTACTGTCTTTTATAATGCAGGTCATATAGGTCCATGTACTCTGGAGAGTCGGAATGCATATACACATTTCGAATTGGAGAGCATTCCTTCCGGACAATGGGGATATCTGCATTTTCCAATTACAGCCAGATATGCAAGAACATTAGGAAAAGAATGCCTTGGGATGACCGGAAAATTTCATAAAGAGTGGGGTGATTTCCATTCGTTAAAGAACCAGGCAGCATTGGAATTTGAATGTTTTCGCATGTTAAGCTATGGATTTGCCTGCTCTGTGGGAGATCAACTGGAACCAACCGGAGCTTTAAATAAATATACCTATCGATTGATCGGAAAAGTGTATGAGCAAATTGAACGATATGAAGAATGGTCCATGCCATCTGTACCAATAGCAGAGGCGGCATTGGTAACCTCAGAGAATTCTATGTATGAATTACAAATCCCGGAAAGTATAATGGGAGCATCTCAAATGTTGGAAGAAATCAGCCTTCAATTTGACATCGTTGGACATGATGCGGATTTGCTCAGGTACAGATTGGTTATATTAACTGATGATTTGATTGTTGAACAGGAATTTCAGGAAAAGCTGGATGAATATATCGACAGCGGAGGATCCGTCTTAAGTTGCGGAAAAGGCGGATTGTCCGGAGATATGTCTTATCCAAAATGCTTTTCAGTTAATTATGTCGGAGAAGAAAATATTTATCCCAATTTTGCAATTCCCAAAGGTTTTATGGCTAAGGGATTAGAAAGCGGAAATGAGTATGTTATGTATTTTCGGGGTGAAACAATCCTTCCAGGAGAAACGGGAGAGGTGATTTTAGAGGCAGGAGGTCCTTATTTTAAAAGGGAAAAAGAGCATTTCTGTTCCCATATCTATACTCCATCGGCAAAAGGGCCAACATTTCCAGCAGCAATTATGGGGAATCAAACCATATTATTTGCACACCCATTATTTAGTATATACAGAGAATGTGCTCCTTACTGGTGTAAAAAATTAATAGAGAATGGGATTGATCTGCTTCTAAAAAAGAGAATGATTCGTCATAATGGACCATCATATTTATCTGTTCAGATTCTGTACCAGCCGGATAAGTGCAGATACTGTGCACATTTGCTCTCTTATGTGCCTGTTCGTAAGTCTGTAACTATTGATGTGATCGAAGAACGTACGACACTATATAACATAACAATGGAATTTACCCTGCCTCAGATTATAAGTAAAGTATATTCGATTATGGATGAAGAAGAATTGCCTGTTGTGAATGGAAAAGTTGTAATTCCTAAGATAGATGGATATGCTATTCTGGAATTACATATATAATTGTATCTTAGGAACTGCCGATAAATAACTTATACATCTTCCTTGTCTCTTTGCCAGATTGCTGCGTCAGAAAAAACCTATGTCAACATAAAAAAAATATATTGTCAATCATTAAAAAAATATATTGCAAATATTTTACAGCTATGGTACAATTACAACGGTTTGTGGTTATACCATTACAAAATTTAAACTAATTTACAGATAGATGCACTGGGAGGTGTAGAAATGGGAGTACTTCGAATTGTAGTAACAGTAATTTTTATTATAGTATGTATTGCACTGACAGTGTTGGTATTGATGCAGGAAGGTAAATCGGCAGGACTGGGAGCCATAGGCGGAGCAGCAGAAACTTATTGGGGTAAAAATAAGGGACGTTCCATGGAAGGGTTGTTAGTAAAGATTACCAAGATATTGGCGGTATGCTTTATCGTCCTTGCGGCTATACTGAATCTAAACGTATTTTAATCGACGTAAGACAAAACACTCTTGTGATATAGAGTGTTTTTTTGTTTTTGTCCAGTGTCTGTTATCTCGCAAGGTGTTCCTGTGCAGCACTTGCGTAGCGGTACGACTGAATAGTAACGTCCAGCGGAAAGGAATAAATTATTATATGGAAGTAAGAGATAAACGTAAGAAAATCATCTGCGATTTGGTAAATGATGAAATTTATGTTCCTATGAAAGAAAAGGAACTGGGAATTTTATTGCAGGTAAAAAAGGAAGACAGGGAAGAATTTCATAAGATTCTGGAGGAGTTGCTGCTGGATAGAAAGCTGATGCTGACCAGCAAGGGAAAATATAGGAAAGCAACCGAAAAGATACTGACAGGAACCTTTATCGGCAATGCCAAGGGATTTGGTTTTGTGGAAATGGAAGGCTGTGATGAGGATCTGTATATTCCGGAGGACAGGACAAACGGTGCTTTCCATAAGGACACGGTACAGGTAAGCCTTTTGGATGCAGGAAGCGGAAAACGGAAGGAAGCGCAGGTAATCCGGATTATCAGCAGAGGGATCACGCAGATTGTAGGGGTGTATGAGAAATCCAGGAATAATTACGGCTTTGTTATACCGGATAACAGTAAGCTTCCCCAGGATATATTCATCCCCAAGGAGCATTCTAAGGGAGCAGTAAGCGGCCATAAAGTAGTAGTGGAGATAACCGGCTATGGAACAAATACCAAAAGCCCGGAAGGTAAGATCGTGGAGATTCTGGG
>Ga0153950_1000214_pt1 | contig 24776 bp, 26 predicted proteins | sample TSNJ034MetaG_FD_104737 | JGI IMG/M metagenome (GOLD analysis project Ga0153950, IMG submission 104737) | Attine ant fungus gardens microbial communities from New Jersey, USA - TSNJ034 MetaG | ecosystem: Host-associated > Fungi > Mycelium > Unclassified | place: USA: New Jersey, Wharton State...
CCGTGAAGCCACCCGCACAGGCGTTCACCAGGCCGTTGTTCGAACCATTGGCGGTCAGCGACTGGATCGGATTGGTGGACTGCCACGTGATGGACTCCCTCACGTCCGTGGATTCGGCGTCCGCGCCGACCATGGCCCACTCGGTGACCTCTTGGCCCTGCGGCGTCACGATCCTCATATTGCTCAGCGTCAGCACGGAGTTCGTGCCCTCCGAGGACTGGTACAGGGCGGGCTGACCGGCCGTGCCGGAGTAGAAGCCCCGGTTGCCGAGGTACGCCCCCGACCAGGTGGGGAAGGCCGCCGGGGCGATCCGGCCGCCGCTCTGCGTCACCGTGGCATACAAGGTGTTGCCACCGTCGATCGAGAAGGCGAAGTCCTGGCCCTTGGCCGACTGGGCCGGATCAAGCCCGGAGAAATCGAGCCAGCAGAGCGTGTCCGCGAACTTGCCCGTCCCCGAGTCGGAGAAATGACAAGCGGTGTTCGTCGCCGCCGACGCTGCCGGCGCTCCCAGGAAAGCCACTCCGGTCAGGGCGGAGGCGAGGGCGATCACCATCGCGGCCAGGCCGGAAACCCATTGGCGCACCCGGCGCCCGACTCTTGGCGCGCCCAACCTGCTCAGACTCCACCGAATCCTTGATCTGCTGCGCACCGCGAGCCCCTCCTCGAGTCATGGACCGGGCAAGAGCGCAAGACCGCTCCGGCCCGATCGACAATGTCTGGTCATGCGACGGACCGGTTTTCGGGAAAACGGTCCCGAGGTGAGCCTATCCAGCCAAATGTAGGACAGCAAGACATTTACTCACTTCGCCTATATATGTCCTCTTCATGTCATGATGAGCCTTTTTCTGCCTGCGTTTGGTCTGGGGATTCCGGCGGCATCCTTCATCCGTTCCCAGGCCCTCCCACGACTGCTACAGTGCGCACATGAACCAGCAGAACAGCACCACCTTCGCCGGGGCAGTCGCCATCGGACTGAGGAAGTACGCGGACTTCAACGGCCGCGCATCACGCCCTGAATTCTGGTGGTTCATGCTCTTCGTGGCACTGGGCAGCGGCATCCTGAGCTCCCTGAACTTCACCACACCGGGCGGGGAGATCACCCTGGGGACCAGCCTGGCATCCGCCTGGAGTGTCGCCACTCTGCTCCCCACTCTGGCGGCCGGCACCCGCAGACTGCGCGACGCGGGGCGCAGCTGGAAGGAACTCTTCTGGCTCCTGGTCCCCATCGCCGGGCTCATCGTCATGGCGATCCGTTGGTGCGAGCCGGCGAAGGATGTGGCCATCACGAATCCCCGGCCCTGACACAAAGCCCGTTAAACGACCTGGGCGCCGCATATGCGGCGCCCAGGTCGTTTAAGCACGTCTCCCACGTCGGCCTCCTACGGCCGCCAGATCACCACGGCCTGGCTACGGGGGTTCGGCCGCTGGCCGCGGGGAAGCGGGACGACGTCGCCGGCGGAGACTCCGGCGGCGAACACCCGGGGTTCCTGCGCCGCGGGGCGGCGTTCCAGCTCTTCGCTCAGCTCCCGCACACGGGCTTGCAGCGCGGCCACCTGGTTCTCCAGTTCGAGGATCCGCTTGATGCCCTCCAAGGAGACGCCCTCCTGGGAGAGCCGCTGCACCTCACGCAGGCGATCGACGTCGTGCTGTGAATAGCGGCGGGCCTTGCCCGGCGCCCTGCTCGGCGAGACGATACCCAGCCGGTCGTACTGACGCAGGGTCTGGGGATGCATCTCGGCCAGTTCGGCGGCAACCGAGATCACGAAAAGCGGTTGATTCAGGTCGATCGCCATGGCTCACCTCCTACAACACGGCACGGGCGGCGATGACCGCCCGGGGGTCCTCACCCGCGGTGGCCTCGGCGAATGCCTCCACCGCCGCCTTCGCGGCGTCGTTCAGTTTCTGGGGGACCACGACGTCGACCGTCACCAGCAGATCGCCGGTGGCCTTGGCCGTCTTCACGCCACGGCCCTTGACGCGCAGCGTGCGGCCGTTCGGAGTCCCTGCGGCCAGGTGGAGCTTGACCTTGTCGCCCTCCATGGTCGGTACTTCAATGTTCCCACCGAGTGCGGCCTCGTCGAAGCTGACGGGCACGTGGATGCGGATGTTGTTCCCGTCCCGCTTGAAGAAGGGGTGCTCCTTCACGTTGACGGTGATGATCAGATCGCCGTTGCCACCGGATCCGGGGTTGCCCTTGCCACGCTGACGGACCTTCTGGCCGTCCTTGATGCCGGCCGGGATCTTGACGTCGATGACGTTGCCATCCGGTTCACGCAGGCTGACCGTGGTGCCCTGCATGGAGCCCTTGAAGGAGATGCTGGTGCTGGCCGTGCGGTCCGAACCCTTGGTGGGCTGCTGGGAGAAGCCGCCGAAACCGCCACCACCGCCGAACAGATCGGCGAATTCCGGGGGGATACCTCCGGCACCGCCACCACGGGTCCGGCCACCCTGGTTGAAGATCCCACCGAAGAGGTCCTCGAAACCGCCGGCACCGCCGCCATTGTGGTTACCGGGGGCGAAGCGCGCACCGCTGCCCATGGCCCGGATGGCGTCGTACTGCTGCCGGTCCTCCGGATTGCTGAGCACCGAGTTCGCCTCGGTGATGTCCTTGAACTTCTTCTCCGCTTCGGCATCCCCGGCGTTGGTGTCCGGGTGATACTTGCGGGCGAGCTTGCGGTACGCCTTCTTGATGTCGGCGTCGGATGCGTCCTTGGCAACACCAAGGGTCTTGTAAAAGTCCTTCTCAACCCAGTCCTGGCTTGCCAAGGGCGTTTCCTTTCTCGTTTAAGTCTGTTTTCGTGTGGGCGTCAGCGGTGCGCCTCGCGGGCGGGGGAACGAATCCCCTGCCCGCGAGGCGCCCTGACACCTCTGGTGGCCGGGTCCCTACGGGACCGCGACGATGACCTGAGCGGCCCGCAGCACGCGGGACGAGGTGCGGTAGCCGGCCCGGAGGACCTGGCTGACCGTGTCCACCTCGACCTCGCCGGGCTGCTGGATGAGGGCCTCGTGGATGGTCGGGTCGAATTCGACGCCGGTCTCCTCGATGCGCTCCAGTCCGTAGGTCTTGAGCGTGTTCTCCAGCTTGCCCGCGATCGAGGCGAACGGACCCTCGGCGAGGTCGCCGTGGGCACGTGCCGCATCGATGTCGTCCATGACCGGAAGGATGGCGTTCAGCACGCCGATGACGGCCATTTCGCCCGCCACTGCACGGTCACGTTCCACGCGCTTGCGGTAGTTCACGTACTCGGCCTGGAGACGCAGCAGGTCATTGCGCAGTTCCTCCGCCTCGGACGCCGACTGCTGGGGGGTCCCTGCGTCGGCACCGGCGGCGTTGAGGATCTCCTCGGCCTGGCTGAGTGCGTCACCATTCGCATCGGCGGCGGCACCGCCGTGAGCTTCAGAGCCCTGGGGGGTCCGTGCCTGTCCGGTCTCCGGGTCAACCTTGCGGTTGTCCCGGATGACCGGCTCCTGGCGCTCGTCCCCGGTTCCGGAGCCGTGTTCTGCTTCGTTACCGTGGTGCGGCATGGTTACTTCTTCTCGTCTTCGTCGATGATCTCGGCGTCGACGATGTCCTCATCGGGGGCACCGGCGGAGGCGCCCGCGGCTTCCTCACCACCGGCGGGAGCCTGCGACTGGGCGTAGATGGCCTCGCCGAGCTTCGTCTGGGAAGCCTGGAGCTTCTCGAACGCAGCCTTCACGGCGTCGTCATCCGTGCCTTCGATGGCGGCCTTGAGGGCGTCGACGTCGGCCTTGACCTCGGTCTTGACCTCTTCCGGCAGCTTGTCGTCATTGTCGGCGATGAGCTTCTCGGTGGAGTAGGCCAGCTGCTCGGCGGCGTTGCGGGTGTCCGCGGCCTCACGGCGCTTCTTGTCCTCGGCGGCGTGCGCCTCGGCGTCGGCGACCATGCGCTCGATGTCGTCCTTGGAGAGGGCGCTGCCACCGGAGATCGTCATGGACTGCTCCACACCGGTGCCCTTGTCCTTGGCGGACACGTGCACGATGCCGTTGGCGTCGATGTCGAAGGTGACCTCGATCTGCGGCACGCCACGCGGGGCGGGGGCGATGCCCGTCAGTTCGAAGGTGCCCAGCGGCTTGTTGTCCCGAGTGAACTCGCGCTCACCCTGGAAGACCTGGATGGACACGGACGGCTGGTTGTCATCCGCGGTGGTGAAGGTCTCGCTCCGCTTGGTGGGGATGGCGGTGTTGCGCTCGATCAGCTTGGTCATGACGCCACCCTTGGTCTCGATACCGAGGGAGAGGGGGGTCACGTCGATCAGGAGCACGTCCTTGCGCTCACCCTTGAGGACGCCGGCCTGCAGGGCAGCGCCCACAGCCACGACCTCATCCGGGTTGACGCCCTTGTTCGGCTCCTTGCCACCGGCCAGTTCCTTGACCAGCTCGGTGACGGCGGGCATACGGGTGGAACCGCCCACCAGCACGATGTGGTCGATGTCGGAGACCTTGATGCCGGCTTCCTTGATGACGTCGTGGAACGGCTTCTTGGTGCGCTCCAGCAGATCCTTGGTCAGGTCCTGGAACTTGGCACGGGTCAGGGACTCGTCCAGGTGCACCGGGCCGTCCGGGGTGACGGAGAGGTACTGCAGGGAGATGTTGGTGCTGGTCGAGGAGGAGAGTTCCTTCTTGGCCTGCTCCGCAGCCTCGCGCAGACGCTGGAGGGCGATCTTGTCCTTGGAGAGGTCGATGCCCTTCACCTTGAGCTGGCCCAGGAGGTACTGGACGATCCGGTCATCCCAGTCGTCGCCACCGAGGCGGTTGTCGCCTGCGGTCGCGCGGACCTGAATGGTGGAGAATCCGTCATCATCCTTGCCGACTTCCAGCAGGGAGACGTCGAAGGTGCCGCCACCGAGGTCGAAGACCAGGATGAGTTCGTCTTCCTTGCCCTTGTCCAGACCGTAGGCCAGAGCGGCCGCGGTGGGCTCGTTGACGATACGCAGGACGTTGAGGCCGGCGATCTCACCGGCTTCCTTGGTGGCCTGGCGCTCAGCGTCGTTGAAGTACGCCGGAACGGTGATGACCGCGTCGGTGACCTTCTCGCCGAGGTACGCTTCGGCGTCGTTCTTCAGCTTCATGAGAGTACGGGCGGAGATCTCCTGCGCCGTGTACTTCTTGCCGTCGACGTCCACGCTCCAGTCGGTGCCCATGTGGCGCTTGACGGACGCGATGGTGCGGTCGATGTTGTTGACGGCCTGGCGCTTGGCGATCTCGCCGACCAGGACCTCACCCGACTTGGAGAACGCAACCACCGACGGCGTAGTGCGACCGCCTTCAGCGTTGGCGATAACGGTGGGCTCGCCACCTTCCAGAACGGAGACGACCGAGTTGGTGGTTCCGAGGTCAATGCCTACAGCACGTGACATGTGTTGCTTCCTTCCTTGGGAAAAGTAGTTGTTCGCTACGCCCAAGATCTGCTTCTTGAGCGCTCTGCACTCAACTTTACTCTTAACTTCCAGGGTGTCAAGCGAACTTGAGTGATGTGCGCTCAACTTTCTCTGAATGGGGTCCACGGAGGGTGAAGTCTCGCGGAATCACAGGGGTTCCGGCGCCGCCCCCGCTCGCCCGCAGACCGCGACAGCCTCCGGCACACCGGACGCTCACCTCGGAGCGGCATCCGGCGTCTTCGGCGGGTACACCCAGGCCACCAGCACCACCGAGATGATCATCAGGAGAAACCAGGACACCAGCTTGTCCGGCGGCACCGGATGCCAGCCGTGCAGCTGGCTGGGATACAGCCAGGCGTTGGACCAGGTGGCCACATTCTCCGCCACCCAGATGAAGAACGCCACCAGCAGGAAGGCCACCACCAACGGCATCCGGAAGCCTCGGCGGAACACCCGGAAGTGCATGATGCAGCGCCCGTACAACACCAGGACTCCGGCCAGGAGCACCCAGCGGAAGTCGTAGATGTAGTGGTGCCCGAAGAAGTTCAGGTAGATCGCGGCGGCCAGCACGGCGGTCATCCAGCGCCGCGGATAGCGGCCGAACCTCAGGTCGAAGAGCCGGTAGACGCGCACCATGTAGGACCCGACGGCCGCGTACATGAAGCCGCTGAACAACGGGACGGCCCCGACCCGCAGCACGCCCTCCGCCTCGTAGCTCCAGGAGCCCACATCGGTTTTGAAGAGCTCCATCACCGTCCCCACCAGGTGAAACAGCACGATCACGCGCAGTTCCCGCAAAGTCTCCAACCGGGCCAGGACCATGACCACCTGAATGACCACAGCGGCCAGCGTCAGGAAGTCATTGCGGGCCAGCACCGCATCCGCCGGGTACCAGAGCCGGGCTGCGAGCAGCACCGTCAGCAGCGCCGCCCCGAAAATGCACGCCCAGGCCTGCTTGATCCCGAAGGCCAGGAACTCCACCAGGCGCCCCCGGAGGCCGGTCCGCGGAAGCCCCTCCAGGAAACGGCGCGCCCGGCCGTCCAGCGCGCGTTCGGTGCTGGTCAGGCTACGCGCGGGCATCGGCGCCCTCCAGCAGAGCGAGGTAGTGGTTCTTGGGCCAGTGGCGCACAGCCCGGGGCAGGCGCGGATAGACGGCGGCCAGCACGCGCATGTCCCACTCGAAGCGACGCGGGCTCCACTCCAGTCCGAAGCCGTCACGCAGGGACGACGGCAGCAGCCCGGCGGTCAGGTTCCTCACCAGCGGCATCCCGGCCCGCAGCCAGGGCGGTCCCGCGTCGGGGTGCATCAACTGCCGACTGACGGACCGGGCGACGTCGTCGGGCGCGAGCGTGGCGAGCCGCTCCTTCCAGTACTCGGTGAAAGCGGAACGATCAGCGGGCCACAGCTTCGCCGGCACCTGGAGTTCCGTCCCGATCCGAGCATATTCGCGGTAGACCCTGTTCGCCGAGACCTCATCGAGGGGGCCGTGGATGCGTTCGTAGACGGTGACGGCGGTGTCGTAGAGGGTGGCGGCCACCCAGAGCTGGGCGTGGACATCGAAGGCGCTGTACCCGGGGACATCGCCCTCGGCTTTGCGGCGGACCGGCGCATGCGCGCGGTTGACCGCCCGGCGCACCGTGGCCAGCTGCCGATCCGTCCCGTAGACGACGGCGTACACATAGCTCATGGTGCCCCGCAGCCGGTCGAGCGGACGGCTGGCGAAGTCGCTGTGCTCCGCGACGCCATGCCCCACCGCCGGATCTGCGATCTGCAGGAGGATGGCCCGGCCCGCTCCGGCGAGCAGAATGCCTTCCGCCCCGATGTCCACCAATCCTCTGCTCATCCTCACACCGTATCGAGGACGGTGCCGCATGGGATCCGACCACGGTCCGATTAATCCGGCCAAGGTCTCCAAGCAGGCGAGTGGCAGTTCTTTCCGCGCCGGGAATGCCTCCGCCCCAGCTGCCGGGCACGCCGAAGCTGGCGGCTCCGGCCCGCGCGCAAGGTGTGCCGCGACGGCGTCCGATCCGGCTGCCGTCGTCATTCCGGGCCACCGCAGCCCGCACGGGACCATCCCGATCCACCCGGCGACGCCCCCGCTCACCACGGCCCGGCGCTCTGGCGTGGATCGAAGAAGCCGTGGCGGCGCTACAGCCCCACGAGCCCGGCCAGCGTGTCCATCTGATGGGCGAAGAGTTCCTCCTGCGCCGGGAAGGTCCCGGGGCCGTACTGCCCGAAGACCTCGAAACTCACCGCCCCGAACACCGAGGTCCAGAGCAGGACTCCGCGAGCCATCAGCTCCTCCGGCAGCTCCACTCCCAGTTCCTCGCGCACCGCGGCCAGGTTCCCGGCGAGCGCCCCGGACACGAGGGCGGGCCGCGGCAGCTCGCGGAGGGCGTCGGAGCGGTACGCGGCATCGAGTATCCCGACCAGCCTGAACACCACCCGGGTGCCCGGTTCGGTGGTCCGCTCCCCCGGCGCCTGATACCCGGGCACGGGGCTGCCGAAGAGCAGGGCGTAGCACGCCGGCTCACCCACGGCCCAACGGCGGACCGCCTGCGTCAGCGCCAGGAACCTGCCCTTGAAGTCATCCTCCGGGAGCTTGTCCACCGCCCGGTCCACGGCATCGCCGAGTTCGTTGTAGCTGTCGATCAGGAGCAGCGTCAGGAGTTCATCGCGGCTCTCCACGTAGCGGTACACGGCTGAGGAGACGACGCCCAGGTCGCGGGCCACCGCACGCAGCGACAGGGCCGCCGCTCCCTGTTCGGCGAGGTGGCGGCGGCCCAGGCGGACGATGTCCTCGACGGTCCGCGCTCTGGCCTGCTCACGAGGCGTGGGGGTTCTCAGGGATTTCCCTACGGAAGTCGGTTCGGGCATGGATCCATCATTCCGGCCAAACGAGAGCACTGTCAACAAAAGAGAGCACCGCTCTTGACTTGGGCTCGGAAGGGGCTCATCCTGGTTTCAGAGAGCACTGCTCTCTGAATTCTGGAACAGCCTCAAGAGGAGCCATCATGTCCACAGCATTCGTCGTCACCGGAGCCGGCCCCATCGGCTGGACCATTGCGGAGCAGCTCGCCCAGGCAGGCCAGGAGGTCACCATCCTCACCCGTTCCGGGAGCGGCCCGGACCACCCTCTGGTGCGCCGCGTCCGTGCCGACGCCGGGGATCCCACTCAGCTCGCCGGGCACCTCGCCGGGGCCGAGGCCGTCTTCCACTGCATCCACGGCGGCGCCTACACGGAGAAGGCCTGGCGGGCCGAACTCCCCCGGGCCGAGCGGGTGGTGCTGGACGCCGCTGCAGCGGCGGGCGCCGACGGGAACCGGCCGATCGTCGTCTTCCCGGAAAGCCTCTACTCCTACAGCGAGCCGGAGCGGATCATGCGCGAGGACAGCCCTCGCCTGGCCAGGAGCGGCAAACGGGGTGTGCGGACGGAACTGCTTGCCGCGCGCGCCGCCCATGCGGCGGACACCGTGAGCGTGGTGGGCAGCGACTACTTCGGCCCGCGAGCGCTCAACGCCCACGCCGGCGAACGCATGGTGCCGCGCGTCCTGGCGGGGAAGACAGTCCAGGTGATCGGATCGGCAGACCAGCCGCATTCGTTCACCTACGTCCCCGACTTCGCGGCCGCGATGGTGGCCGCCGCGAAGGACCCGGCGCTGTGGAACCGCATGCTGCACGCGCCCACCGTCGCGCCGCTGAGCCAGCGGCAACTGGCCCGGGAATTCGCGACGGCGGCCGGCACCGCCCCCGCCAAAGTCACCACCCTGCCGGGCTGGCTGATGAAGGGACTGGGCGCGGTGCTGCCGTCCATCCGAGAGCTGAACGAACTGGAGTACCAGTTCACGGCTCCGTTCGTGATGGATTCCAGTGCCAGCGAAGCGCTGCTCGGCTTCGGTCCCACCCCCTTGGAGGAGGCCGTGCGGGAGACCGTGGCGTGGTGGCGGGCCCGGGGTTAGGACCGGACGCTAGCCCCGATACGCTGCCTGAAGTGCGGCGATGTCGATCCGGGTCATGGTGAGGAGGGCGTTCATGGCACGAAGCGAGGCTTCCTGGTCCTCCGTGTCACCCGTCATCTCATCCACCTCGGTGGGGACCACTTGCCAGGAGACACCGAATCGGTCCTTGAGCCAGCCGCAGGGCTGTTCCATGCCGCCGTCCGCGATCAGGGCGTCCCAGTAGTAGTCCGTCTCCTCCTGGTCCTTGGTGATGATCACGAAGGAGACGCCCTCGGAAGGGCTGAACATGGGCCCGCCATTGAGGGTCTGGAAGCGTGCGCCGTCCAGAGTGAAATCCACCGTCAGCGCAGCGCCGGGCGGGAACGGCGAGGGGAAGGGCGACCCCTCGATCACCCTGGCGGTCAGCCCCCGGCTGGAGTTGGGGAAGACCGAGACGTAGAAGTCCGCGGCCTCCTCAGCGGTACCGTCGAGCCAGATGCAGTTCTTCAGTGCGGGCATGATGGTCATTCCCCCCGGTAGGCGGCCTCAAGTGCCGCGATGTCGAACTTCCGCATGCTCATGAAGGCCTGCATGGCCCGGCCGACACCCTCGGGATCGTCCCCGGACATGATCGAGCCGAGTGCTTGCGGCACCACCTGCCAGGAGACGCCGAACTTGTCCTTGAGCCAGCCGCACTGGCCTTCGGAGCCACCGTCCGCCGTGAGCTTGTCCCAGTAGTAGTCCACTTCGGCCTGGTCGGCACAACTGATGGAGAAGGAGATGGATTCGTTGAACGTGAATTGCGGGCCGCCGTTCAGTCCCTGATAGGGCGTGCCGTTGAGCTGGAACTCCACTGTCAGGGCGGTGCCGGAGGGGAATGGGGCGCCCTCGCCGTAGCGGGACACGGCGCTCACTGTGGAGCCGGGGAACACGGAGACGTAGAACTCGGCGGCTTCCTCCGCCTGGCCGTCGAACCAGAGGCAATTGGTGATGCTGGACATGGCGCATCCTCTCAAGGGTCCGGTGCAGGCCCGGGCAGAGCCCACGTCCCCCAAGCCTACGTCCGCTCGGGGTCCCCGGGCGAGGGGTCTTGTCCCGCTGCGGACAGCCGTGTGACGCGACATTCCACAAGGCAGGCCGGGACTCTGGACCGGGACGCGTCCTGGGCCTAGCGTGGCAGGTGGGCGCTCGCCTGTGAATCGTTCTGAAAGGACATGACATGACGTTCAAAGTTGGCGTTCTGGTGGGTTCGCTGTCTTCCACCTCGATCAACCGGAAGCTTGCCAAGGCGCTGGCCAAGCTGGCCCCGGAGCAATTGGTGCTGGAGGAGATCCCGTTGAGCGACCTCCCCCTCTACAGCCAGGACTACGACAAGACCTTCCCGCCGGTCGCCCGCGAGTTCAAGGCGCGGATCGAGGCCTCCGATGCCCTCATCTTCGTCACTCCGGAGTACAACCGATCCATCCCCGGCGCCCTCAAGAACGCGATCGACTGGGGCTCACGCCCCTATGGCGGCAACTCCTTCGCCAAGAAGCCCTCAGCCGTCACGGGCGCCTCGCCGGGCAACATCTCCACCGCCGTGGCACAGCAGCACCTGCGGAGCATCCTGTCTTTCGTGAACTCGCCCGAGCTCGCCAGCCCGGAGGCCTACATCCACTTCACCCCAGGTCTGATCGATGACGAGGGCAACGTCACCAATGAGGGCACCGCCGAGTTCCTGAAGGGCTGGCTGGACGCCTTCGCCCTCTTCGTCTCCCGCGTCACCGCAGCGGTGAACGACGGGCAGGACCAGCCCCGCGGCTGACCCTCGCGCCGCACTGCGGTGAGGGACCCGGCGGCTCCCGGACCGGATCCGCGAACCGCCGGGGGCACCCACGCACAGGACTAAGCTCCTTGTCATGGGGAATGAGATGCACGCGGACCGCCGGACCCGGCCCGGGTACCTGATCACCGGGGCGGGCCTGCTGGTCTTCGCCGCCACCATCCTCTGGTTCCTGACCGTGGCACCGGACACCGTCCCCGGGCACTTCGCGGCGGACGGGACCGTGAACCGCTGGGACTCCCGCGGTGGCTTCGCCCTCAGCCTGGCCGCCGTCGCCCTGGGGATCACGCTCCTGCTCGGCACCGCCGTTCACTGGATCTTCCGCCTCCCGCCCGGCATGGTGAACGTGCCTCACGCGGAATACTGGTTCCAGCCCGCCCACCGCGCGCAATTGGCCCGCAACCTCAGCCGGGACCTGGCGATCATCAACCTGATCGTGCTCCTGCTGCTGAGCTGGGTGGTGGTCGCCTCCGCCATCGCCGCCGGCCAGGACGGCAAGGTCCCTCCGCTTTTCCTCATCATCCCCACCCTGCTCGTGGCGGGGTCGGTCATCGGCTTCGCCATCAGCATGTACACCAGCCCCCGCTACGCGATCCCGCCCGGGGACGCCGGCTCCTGACAGGTCCCCGAAGGAACGTCCTCTAACGGCGTGCGGAAAGACTCGCGAACCGCGTCAGGGCCAGCACTCCCAGCCCCACGGATAGAACGCCCAGCACCGTGCCCAACGGGAACTGACTCCCGCCCCACAGTAGCCAAATGGCAGGGATCGCGGGCCTGAGCAGCCACAACACCATGAACACCGCCGTCGTGTCGCCCAGCGGAGTGCTGACAGGAGTCAGATACTGAGCGGGCAGACCCGCCGCACCCAGGCTCGCGAACCGGATCAGGACGGCGCACCCGGCCATCACCAGAGCCGGCGCCAGCCGGGCGGGATCCAGGAACAGCACCGGCAGAGCGACGGCCAGCAGCAGGGCGGCCAGCGGCAGAGCCGCATGCGCCAGAAGGCGAGCCGGAAGCGATTGCGGCACGACGACGTCGTACCCCACCGTGTCCGCGACATCGCCCAGAGCGCCGCTCAGCCGGGTCATGGCCGCCTGAGTGAGCAGCAGAAAGACCGCGAGCACCCCGGGAGCGGGTCCCGCCATCGCCAGGCCGGCCGCGCCCGCCACCAGGAACGCCAGCGCCGCTCCCACACGCCAGGGGTCCTGCCGGACGTACCGGACGTCGATGGCCCAGGACCGCGCCAGCAGGCCGGCAGGGAACGACCGGCCCATCCGGCGCGGACCACGCCGCGGAACACCCACCGAGAGCGAACGGCTGTCCCCGGTCATGAGCCCGGCCAGGGCCACATCCCGGGCGGACGTGAGGTCCTCCAGGCGGGGCACCTTCAGCCCGGGGCGCCCACGCTGCTTCCGCAGCGCCAGCCAGGCCGAAGCGATGCCGCCCACCAATCCCAGACCGAGTGCCGCCAAAAGCGGAGCGACGAGATCCGGCAGCTGCCGGTTCCCCTGCCACCAGGCCACCACCGGGAGTGCCGCGAGCAGCAGAGCGCCCAGCACCGTGCCCGCCTGAATCAGCGTGGTCCGCTTGCCCAGGGTGGCGCGGACACCGAACGGCCCCGCCACCAGGTAATGGATCTCCTCCGAGGAGGTCCACACCGGGCCGAGGTAAGCAGGGGTTCCCATGGCGGCCAGCACCAGCAGCGCCTCCAGACCCGCCACGAGGGCGAGCGCCGCCGGCGAACCCAGCAACGACAGCGGCCCGGCAAGCACCAGGACCACGGACCAGACGCCCGGACCCACCACGAAGCCCAGCAGCAGAGCCACCAGATACCAGGGATACCAGCGGGCGTCCTCGGAGGAACCTCGCAGAAGGACCCTGGCCGCCTGGAGCTGCCGCCGGGTCCCCGCGTCAGCCATGGGCTCGCGGCCGGAAGCCGGCGTCCGGCCCGAGGGACCCGCCGGGGACGGCGAAGAGCTCACGGCTGCCCATCCGCCGGATCGAAGTCATCCGGCCACTCGGTGCCGAACTCCTCATCCTCCCGGGCCAGGATGATCCGGCGCGCGTCGAGCAGACCCACCAGATGCGGGTCATGGGTGGCCAGCAGGACTGCGGTCCCCAGGGACTGCCTGCGCCGGATCAGCTCAGCGATGACCTCGCGGCGGCGGGCGTCCAGACGCTGTTCCGGTTCGTCCAGCACCAGGAGCGAGGCCGGACGCGCGAACGCCATCACCAGGCCGATCCCCTGCCGTTCCCCGGAGGACAGCTCGTCCGGGTACTGATCCGCCAGCCGGGCGAGGTCCAGCGCCTGGAGCACCTCGTCCAGGGGCAGCGCCATGCCTCCCGAGCCCGCCCAGGAGGCCTCCACGAGATCCAGATGCTCGGCGAGCGTCAGCCGGGCGTAGAACGGAGGCGGTCCCGTCATGGCGGCGATGCCACGAGCACCGTCCCCCAGCTCCACCCGGCGGTCCAGGGTTCCCGTGGTGGGCGCCAGCCGGCCCAGCGCCAACCGCAGCAGGGTGGTCTTGCCGGAGCCGTTGGGTCCGGTCAAGGCCAGAACCTCGCCGGCACGCAGTTCGAAGGAGGTGGGCCGCACCAGCCAGCGCTCGCCCACCTGCGCGCCCACGGCGGAGGCGCGCAACAGCGGAGCGGAGGTGTCAGTCACGGCCGCATCCCGTCGTCGTGCGCTTCCCGGTCACCGGCTGCCCCGGCAAACAAAAACGCCCGCGCCGGAAACCGGCACGGGCGCTGGAAGTCGATCAGCCTTCACACTCCACGCAGTACACCAGACCGTTCTTCTCACGGGCGATCTGCGAACGGTGCCGGACCAGGAAACAGGAGGCGCAGGTGAATTCATCCGCACGCTCCGGGATGACCACCACGGTGAGTTCCTCATTGCTGAGGTCCACATCGGGGACGTCCACACCATCGGAAGTGTCCGCCTCGTCGAGCTCACGCACCACGCTGCGGGCGTCGCCCGAGTTGACGGTCTTCAGCGCCTCAAGGGACTCGTTCTGGATCTCCGCAACATCAGAGCGCACTGCATCGTAGTCGGTTGCCATGTGTGGCCTGCCTCTCCTCGCCTAGTGGGCGCCTGGTGGGACGCCTCACGGCAATGCATCATAGGGCACCCACCGGCACATAGCCAATCGTCTCCGGGATTCCTCCTGCCGGACAGCTATTTCGCCTTGTCATCACCCGGAGTACCGTGTCTGCATGAGCGCGCAGGAACAGGACGACGTCTACACCCACGGCCACCACGAATCGGTGGTCAAGGCCCACGCCAGCAGGACCGCCAGGGAATGCGCAGGCTATCTTCTGGAGCACCTCACCCCGGGCGTGACCATGCTCGACGTCGGCTGCGGACCCGGCAGCATCACCTGCGACTTCGCAGAGCTGGTGGCTCCCGCCGTGGTCACCGGGCTGGACCGCGCACCGGAGGTGGTGGAACACGCAGCCGAGCTGGCCCGCTCACGCGGAGTGGAGAACGTGAGCTTCATCTCCGGCAACATCTACGCCCTGGACATCCCGGATGACACCTTCGACGTGGTGCACGCGCATCAGGTGCTCCAGCACCTCACGGACCCCGTGGCCGCCCTGCGGGAGATGCGCCGCGTGGCCAAGCCCGGCGGCCTGGTGGCAGTGCGGGACGCCGATTTCCACGGGATCTTCTGGTACCCGGAGACGCCGGAGCTGGACGAGTGGATGGAGATGTACCAGAAGGTGGCCCGCCACAATCAGGCGGAGCCGGACGGCGGGCGGCACCTGGTGGCCTGGGCCCAGGAGGCCGGGTTCACGGATGTGGCGCCGAGCAGCAGCAACTGGACCTACGCCACCGCTCAGCAGCGCCGCTGGCTGGCCCGCGTCTGGGCGGAGCGGGTGGTGCACTCCTCCCTCGGAGAACAGGCCCTCTCCTACGGCTACGCCTCACAGACCTCCCTGGAGCGCATCGCCGCGGGCTGGCACCGCTGGGGTGAGACCAACGACGGCTGGCTGGTCATGCCGAACGGCGAGGTGCTGCTGAGGGCGTGACGGACGCGCTGGCCCGGCACCGCTGTCGCAGCCGCGCCGGGCCAGCGAGCCTCCGAGGCGGAGGCCGGAGCCGCCGAGGCGGGGCCGCCTGACCTGGAGAGCCACCGGCCGGGATCCGCAACGCCCCGGCCGCAATGATCCCGGGGCCGGCGGCCCCGAAGGCTGGCGAAAAGATGCAGGACCGCACCGGATCATCCGGCACGGCCCCACATCCTGGTCGTTCTGGTGTTCTGGAGGAGCCGCTACTGGCTCTGCACGCCGGAGACACCCGCGGTGAAGACCAGAGAGAACAGCCCCACCAGGATGAACGCCAGGATGGCCCAGCCCACCAGCATGATGCCGTTGATGATGATGCCGGCGATCGCCATGCCCTTGCCCGCAGGCTCCTTGCGCGTGCCGACGATTCCCAGGACCAGTCCCACGATCGGCACCACGAAGGTCCAGCCGAAGAACATGCTGCTCAGGCCCAGGACCAGGGAGGCGATGGAGTTCCCTTTGGGCTGCGGCTCCGGGAAGCTCAGGTACACCGGGGCAGGCTGAGAACCATAGGGGCCCGGGCCGGTGGGCGGGTAGTCGGGCGGATAATTCGGCGGTGGCACCTGGGACACTGCTCAGCTCCTTGGTTCGCGGCGGTTCCTGCTGATTCTTCTCCAGGCATTCTTTCAGAACCGCCCGGCAGGCCCCGGAGACCGCCCTTCAGACGGTCGCGGGCGCCTCGTCCTGGGAGGGCACGCTGGCCACCTGACGGATGAAGAGGATGAGCCACGTGAAGATCAAGGCGAAGGAGATCAGCTCCATGGCCGTGAGGTTGTAGTAGCCCAGCGGCAGATACAGGACCACGGAGACGATCACCCCGCCGACGAAGACGGCGCTGGCCAGGTGGAAGGTGACACCGAGACCGGGGATCCACCACGGCAGTGCGAAGATCAGCACGCCATAGGCCACCACCATGCCGGTGGCGCCGGTGTTGTGCAGGAGCTCCGATTCGTCCACCGGGATCACTCCGGCCATGGCCAGGCCCACTCCCATCAGCACCAGGCAGCCGTAAACCGGGCGCAGCCGCGGGTGCAGATAGCGTTCCTTGCCCACCTGCCTCGCCCAGCGCGGGCCACCGAGGTACCGCAGCCACTTCCGGCCGGCTTCCTGACGCATGGACTGGATCTGGGCGAAGGCGATGGCGCCGGCGTCGGACTCCGAGAAGTGCTGGAGGTCCGCCAGGATGAAGTGTGCCAGCGTCACGATCAACGCCCCTGCCACCACCAGCGTGATGTTGAACGTGGAGGCCGTGCCCGAGGTGGCGGTCCCGAGGGCGCTGATGTTCGAGTGCCACCAATCGGCCTGGTTGGTGTTCATCATGGCGTTCAGCACACCCATGATGAGGAAGGCGGCCAGAAGCGTGGCCACGCGCTCCGTGGTGAGGTTCTGGGCGTTCACCGCGGTCAGGTACGCCGAGACGCCCGCCGTCATGGCCATCAGCAGCGCAGCCGCGAAACCGTCCAGGGTCAGCCCGATGAAGGCCTGCTGGAAGATCGCGAAGAGGGCCACGGAGCCCATGTAGGCCAGCGCGGCGTGAGCCAGGGCAAGCGCCAGCACGTCCACCAGATACAGCCAGCGCAGCCGGCTCCGGTCCTTGAGCCGGGCCCCCACCCTGCGCCACACCACGAAGGCGAAGGCGCCGAGCGTGACGATCAGGTCCACCAGGGCGGCGGCGACGCCGATGGAACCCACCCCGGACAGCGGTGGATGCGCCCCGAAGAACACCACGAACCCGGCCAGGAAGCCGACGGCCACCGCCGCGCCACCCGCCTGGAGGGAACGCTCCTCGGCGCTTCTGAGCAGGGCGGAAGACTGCGAACGATTCCTCAGTGTGGGCAGTGACATGCCTCTATTCTGCCCAGTCCCCGGCACTCCCCTACCCTTGACAGGTGGATCTCTCCCTTTGGCTCGCCCTGGCCACCGCAGCCCTGCTCATCAGCCTCACCCCGGGAGCCGGTGCCGTGAACACCATGAGCAACGCCCTGAACGTCGGGTTCAGGCGGTCCATCTGGGGGATCCTGGGCCAGCAGGCGGCCCTGGTGATCCACGTGGTGGTGGTCGCTCTGGGGCTTGGGGTCCTGGTCTCCCAATCGCCCGTCCTGTTCAATGTGATCCGTTACGCCGGTGCCGCGTACCTGGTGTTCCTGGGCATCCGGCAGTTCCTGGCCAAGCCGGTGCACACCGCGGAAGCCCAGGCGGAGCTGGCGGGCGAGCCGGCCTGGAGCATGTTCCGCCGGGGACTCTGGGTGAACCTCCTCAACCCCAAGGCGATCGTCTTCTTCCTGGCGTTCCTGCCCCAGTTCATCCGGACGGATCAGCCGCTGGTGACCCAGTACGCGGTGGTGGCCGTCACCGTGGTGGTGATCGACATCCTGGTCATGTGGTTCTTCTTCGCCCTGGCTGCGAAATCGGTCCGCAGCTTCACCCGCTCCGCCCGGGGCCAGCTGGTGCTCAACCGCAGCTTCGGTGTGCTCTTCGTCCTGCTCGGCGTCGGGCTGGCGCTGCTGCACTGACGCTCCCGCACGGGGCCGTCAGACCTCCTCCGGCAGATTCAATCGCGACGGCGCCCTGACCAGCCAGGCTTCAGCCAGCAGTTCGCCGAGTTCCGCGTCGTCCAGGAACTTCAGACGGGCCAGGACATGATTGTGGTTCCGGTAGTGCTCGGTGATGAAGAACGCCTCCGGCTCACTGTCCAGAAGGATCCGGCGTTCCTCCTGGCTGGCGCGCCAGAGCACCAGGACCCCGGGGAGTTCGTGCATCCTGGCGAAGATCTTCCCCGCCACGTAGAAAGCCTGCGTCCCGTAGCAGGACTTCTCGGTGACTTCCGGGAGCCGCAGGGCCAGGGCCCGGACGCGGGGCAGCCCCTCCTGATCCAGCTGCATCGATGTTTCCTTCCCGTGCTGTGCGGCGCCGGCTGCGGCCCGGGCCCTGCCCGGGTCCTCCCTCGCTCGCCCCGGCTGACCCGCCGTCCGGTTACGCCCTATTCCGGGCCTTCGGCAGGTTCCTCGGAGTGGGCCCGTTCCGTCTCCTGGAGCTGTTCCTCGTCTTCCCCTTCCACGGGTGCCTCACTGTGTCTGCGGTCATCGTCATCGGGCTGAAATGCCGGCATGGCCAGACCTCCCCTCGAATGCGCCCCGTGACCCTTCGCGCGGGGTCTGTTCTTCCAGCGTAGGCCGGGCCGGGCCGACGGGCCAGAGGCTTTCCTGACGCAAAAAGTGAAGGTAACTGTACAGTTACCTTCATATCTGATGGAATGACATCATGTCTTCCACCGCCCCACAGGATCACGACGAGCAAGCCGGCCTCGCAGCCACGGAGCTCCGCAATCTCATTTCGCGGCTGGTCCGGAAACTCCGCCAGCCGGACGGCCTGGGAGCACTCTCCGGAGCCCAGAAGAACGTGCTGGCCCGGCTGGAACGGGGCGGCCCGGAAAGCATCAGCGAACTGGCCCGGCAGGAGGGCGTCCGGCCCCAGTCGATGGGGGCCACCGTGACCTCCTTGGAGGAAGCCGGCTTGGTGGAGCGTCAGCCGTCCCCCGATGACCGGCGGAAGAGCCTCCTCTCCCTCACGCCCCAGGCCCACCAGCTGTACGCCAGCGGCCGGGCGTTCCGCCAGGACTGGCTGAAGACGGCCCTGAGCCGTGAGCTGGACCCGGATGAACTGGACCTGGTCCGCCAGGCCGTGACGGTCCTGTCCCGCATCACCCCCACAGACTGACATTTCCCCGCCCCCGGACACTCCCCGTCCCCGAACTCCCCCTGAACGTCCCGGAAAGGAACTTCTCATGGCTCTCTCCACCATCGATCCCCAAGCAGCCCTGGTGGTCATCGACCTGCAGAACGCCATCGTGGAACGCCTCCGCGCCGCCGGCGAAGCCGCACTGGCCGATGAGCTGATCGCACGGTCCGCCGAGCTGGCATCGGCATTCCGCGAGCGCGGCCTGCCCGTGGTCCTCGTCAACGTAGCCGGGGCCCCGGCGGGCCGGACCGACGCCGGGCGCCGCATGCCCGCCGACGTCCCCGCGGACTTCTTCGCCCTGGCCGAAGGACTGAACACGGACCCCACCGACATCCTGGTCACCAAGCACAGCGTGGGCGCCTTCGCCACGACGGATCTGGACGCGATCCTCCGCGAACGCGGTGTCACCCAGATCGTCCTCACGGGCGTCGCCACCAGCGTTGGAGTGGAATCGACGGCACGCAACGCCCACGACCTCGGCTACCACGTGGTCCTGGCCGCGGACGCCATGGCGGACCTGACGCCGAGCGCTCACGAATACGCCGTGGCATCCGTGTTCCCCCGCCTGGGCGAGGTCAGCTCCACGGAGGAGATCCTGGGCAAACTCGCCGAACGGGCCTGACCGGGACGGCGGCATGGCGCCCGCGTCCACGGTCCACCGGATCCCCGGCGCTCTGAACGACGCCGGGCGGCCGCCAGCGACTACCGTTGGAGTATGGCTGAAAAACCTTTCCGGGTGGTGACGGTGTGCACGGGCAACATCTGCCGCTCACCCATGGCTGAATATCAACTGCGCCGCGCTCTGGCGGAGGCAGCACGGCAGCACCCGGAAGACGGCGGCCTCGCCGCCGTCGTCGTCGATTCGGCCGGCATCAGCGACGAGGAGGCCGGACGCGCCATGGACCGCCGCGCGGCCACCCAGCTCCGCGCCCTGGGGATCGACCCCGCAGGACACTTGGCCCGCGAATGGGACAACGCCTGGTTCCAGGACCGTGACCTCATCCTGGCCATGGATGAGAACCACTACCGTGCGCTCCAGCGCTGGGCGCCAGACGAGCAGTCCCGTGCCAAGATCCGGATGTTCCGTTCCTTCGACCCCGCCATGGCGGGCAAGAATCCCCGGCAGCTCGGCATCTACGACCCTTGGTACGGCGACCAGGGGGACTTCGTGGAATGCGCCACCATGATCTCCGCCGCGCTGGAGTCCCTGGTGGACTACATCCGGTCCGCGGCGGCACACGGGGCTCAGCCCGAGTGATGGCCGTACCCCGCAAGGCGCCCCTGCTGATCGGCATCGACGGCCGTTCCGGCGCCGGCAAGACCACGCTGGCCGTTGAGCTGTGCGCCCGGCTGCGGCAGCACCGCAGCGTCTCTTTGTTCCACATGGAAGACATCTATCCCGGATGGCAAGGCCTCGAACGAGGAATCCAGCGCTATCTGGACACCGTCCTCACTCCGCTGTCCACAGGCCAGGACGCCGAATGGACCACCTGGGACTGGAACGCCGGCACCGACGGGCCTCTCCGCCGGACGGCGGCCGCGGACATCGTGGTGATCGAGGGTGTGGGCGCCTGCGCCGGGTCCGCCCGCGAACTCCTCGACGCCACCATCTGGGTCTCCGGCGCGGATGAGGAACGGAAGTCCCGCGCGCTGGCCCGCGATGGCGAAAGCTACGTCCCGTTCTGGGACACCTGGGCCGAGCAGGAGCTCCACTGGCTCGCCGCGGATCCCGTCCAGGAGTCCGCGGACCTCACCGTCCGGGACACCGGGCAGGCCGGCACCGTGGATGAAGTGCTGGAACTTCTCGGCCACCACCCTGCGCTCTCCGCGGAACTCACTCCGGAACGCCGTGGCCTGGCCTCCCGTCAGGTGCGGATCACCCCGCTCGGGGCGCTGACGCCGGAGGGAGGCGCCGGGCCGGACGCCGAGGCCCTCTTCGCTGAGCTGTTCGGCGGTCAGGAACACGCCGTCTGGCTCGACTCCTCCGACGCCGGGCGCGCGGGAACCACTCGGAACCGCTTCAGCATCATGGCGGGCAACCCGGGGGAAGGGCTCGCCGTCACCCATCGGGACGGCATCACGGAACTCCGCCGCGGCACCTCGACAGCACGCCTGGCCCTGCCATTCTTCCGCTGGCTCGCCACCGCCTGGACGCCGCAAACCCCCGCGGCCACCCCCGGCGGCTACGACTGCCCCTTCCGGCTCGGCTGGCTGGGGTGGCTCGGCTACGAACTCAAGCGTGAGACCGGCGGCTCCGCACAGGACACCTCCGCTTCACCCGTGCCGGATGCCGGGCTCCTCTTCGCGGATCACGCCGTGGTCCTGGACCATCAGGAAGGCTTCGCCTGGGCGCTCCAGCTGGCCTGCTCGCCGAACGACGACGGCGGGGTCCCCGGCGACGGCGCCGTCCCGGATCCTGCGGAGTCCGGAAGCCGTTGCGGCTGGCCGTCCACCGTCACGCACGCCCTGGAGACCGCCCGGACGCCCGCGGAGGGGACACGCACGGAGGCAGCGCCGTCGTCGTCAGCCCCATCCTCAGCGGCGCAATCCGCCGGCTCACCGCCCGTCCCGGGCTTCACCGCCCGCGACTCCCATCAGGACTACCTGGCGAAGGTCCTGGCCAGCCAGGAGCAGATCCGCGAGGGCAACAGCTACGAGGTCTGCCTGACCACCACGCTCACGGCCGACGCCCCCGGTTTCGGGATCCGGCCAGCCTACCGCTCGCTCCGCCGCCGGAACCCCGCACCGTTTGCCAGCCTGGTCCGCTTCGGGGACGTGACCATCGCCAGCACTTCGCCGGAACGTTTCCTCTCCATCGATGCGGGAGGCGGCATGCTGGCCGAACCGATCAAAGGCACGCGCCGCCGCTCCCCCGACCCCGCGGAGGACGCCGCCCTCCGCGAGGACCTCTCCACGAGCCTGAAGGACCGGGCGGAGAACATCATGATCGTGGACCTGCTCCGCAACGACCTCAGCCATTTCGCCGAACCCGGGTCGGTCACGGTCAGCCGGCTGTGCGCCATTGAAAGCTACGCGACGGTCCACCAGATGGTCAGCAGTATCCGGGCACAGCTCAGGCCGGGTGCATCGCGGGTGGAGGCCGTGGCGGCGGCATTCCCGGCCGGGTCCATGACCGGCGCTCCGAAAATCAGCACCATGGCGATCCTGGACGGGCTGGAGGGCGGGCCGCGGGGGGTCTACTCCGGTGCGATCGGCTACTTCTCGCTGGACGGTTCCGTGGACCTCTCCGTGGTGATCCGCACCCTGGTCGCCTCCGGCCGTGGCGCGGAAACCCGGCTGAGCCTCGGGGTGGGGGGCGCCGTCACCGCGGATTCGGTGCCCGAAGAGGAGTATCAGGAGATCCGGACCAAGGCCTTCGGAGTGCTCAGCACGCTCGGGGCCGAGTACCCGGACTAGGCCGGCCCGGTTTTCGCGGGCCGGTTCACTTGTCGCGGGTCGATATCCGCGCGACAAGTGAATTGGGCCGCAGAAACGCCGGGGTTCCCGGACGGCCGAGTACGACGGCGGCGGGTCACCTCAGGGAGGTGACCCGCCGCCGTCGTACTGCGTGAGACTACTGCGCCACCGGCTGCGGAGACGTCATGCGGTACAGGGCGTCGACGTCGCGCACGGCGCCCTTGTCCGCGGAGGTAGCCATGGCCGCGTAGGCACGCAGCGCCGCGGAGACCTGACGCTCACGACCCACCGGGTGGTAGCCCGTGGTGGCCTCCAGGCGGTCGCGGCGGGCCTCCAGCTCGGCCGGGTCCACCAGGAGCTCCAGGGAGCGGGTGGGGATGTCGATGCGGATGCGGTCGCCGTCCTCCACCAGGGCGATCATGCCCCCGGACGCGGCTTCCGGCGAGATGTGCCCGATGGACAGGCCCGAGGTGCCGCCGGAGAAGCGGCCGTCCGTGATCAGGGCGCACTTCTTGCCCAGGCCACGGCCCTTGAGGAACGACGTCGGGTACAGCATCTCCTGCATGCCCGGACCGCCCTTGGGGCCTTCGTAGCGGATGACCACCACGTCGCCCTCCTTGACGGTCTTGTTCAGGATCTTCTCCACGGCCTCGTCCTGGGACTCACAGACCACGGCCGGGCCCTCGAAGGTCCAGATGGACTCGTCCACGCCCGCGGTCTTCACCACGGCGCCGTCGACGGCGATGTTGCCGCGCAGCACGGCCAGGCCACCGTCCTTGGAGTAGGCGTGCTCCACGGAGCGGATGCAGCCGCCCTCGGAATCTGTGTCCAGGGAGGTCCAGACGTTCGACTGGGAGAAAGCCGTGGAGGAGCGCTCACCGCCGGGAGCCGCGTGCCACAGCTCCTGGGCCTCCTGGGTGGCCTTGCCGCCACGGACGTCCCAGTCGTCCAGCCAGCCGTTGAGATCGGTGGAGTGCACGGAATGGACGTCCTGGTGGAGCAGGCCGCCGCGGTTCAGCTCCCCCAGCAGGGCAGGAATGCCACCGGCGCGGTGCACGTCCTCCATGTAGTAGGTCTTGTCCTTGGCCACGTTCGGAGCCACCTTGGCCAGGCACGGCACCTGGCGGGACTTGGCGTCCATCTCGGCCAGCCCGTAGTCCACACCGGCTTCCTGGGCTGCGGCGAGCAGGTGCAGGATCGTGTTGGTGGAGCCGCCCATGGAGATGTCCAGGGCCATGGCGTTGTCGAAGGCCTTGGCCGTGGCGATGGAGCGGGGCAGGACGGAGTCGTCATCGCCGTCGTAGTAGCGCTTGACCAGGTCCACCACCGTGGAACCGGCCTTCTGGTACAGCGCCTTGCGGGCCGTGTGCGTGGCCAGGACGGAACCGTTGCCCGGCAGGGAGAGGCCGATCGCCTCGGTCAGGCAGTTCATGGAGTTGGCCGTGAACATGCCGGAACAGGAACCACAGGTGGGGCAGGCGTTTTCTTCGATGAGGTTGATGTCCGCGTCGGAGATGGACTCGTCCACGGCATCCGCGATCGCGTTCACCAGGTCCAGGGAACGGACCGAGCCGTCCGTCAGGGTGACGCGGCCGGCCTCCATGGGGCCGCCCGAGACGAACACCGTCGGGATGTTCAGGCGCAGGGCGGCCATGAGCATGCCGGGGGTGATCTTGTCGCAGTTGGAGATGCAGACCAGGGCGTCGGCGCAGTGCGCGTTGGCCATGTACTCCACGGAATCGGCGATCAGGTCGCGGGACGGCAGCGAGTACAGCATGCCGCCGTGACCCATGGCGATGCCGTCATCCACGGCGATGGTGTTGAACTCACGGGCGACGGCGCCCGCGGCGTGGATGGCTTCCGAGACGATCCGGCCGACCGGCGCCAGGTGCGTGTGGCCGGGGACGAATTCGGTGAAGGAGTTCGCCACGGCGATGATCGGCTTGCCAATGTCCGAGTTGGCGACGCCGGAGGCACGCAGCAGTGCGCGGGCGCCGGCCATGTTGCGGCCGTGGGTGACAGTGCGGGAACGATATGCAGGCATGGTCCCAAGTCTCCCGCGTGGAACGCCCAGCACCAAGACGGCGCCACTACTGGTAGTAGCACTACTAGAATTGAGGACGGCGGTGGTCACCGGGCTCCTGCCGACGAACCCACACACTCACACGCTCACTCGCAGACCCCCACCGGCTGAAACAGTGAGTTTCCGCCGAAACAGTGACCATAAAACGCTGTTTCATCGGGAACTCACTGTTTCAGCCCGGGACCGGGGGCAGACTCCACCGAAAGGCGACCACCATGACCGAACCCGAAGCCTGGCGGAAGGAACTCGGCAACTTCCTGGCCGCGCGTCGTCGTCGGGCGGTGCGCAGTGACTACGGGCTGCCGCAGGCC
>Ga0153950_1000222_pt1 | contig 24482 bp, 28 predicted proteins | sample TSNJ034MetaG_FD_104737 | JGI IMG/M metagenome (GOLD analysis project Ga0153950, IMG submission 104737) | Attine ant fungus gardens microbial communities from New Jersey, USA - TSNJ034 MetaG | ecosystem: Host-associated > Fungi > Mycelium > Unclassified | place: USA: New Jersey, Wharton State...
AGAAGCAATATAGGGAAAAAATGGATGAAATGATGAGCAAGGCAAGTTGAAGTTAGGATATGCTAATCAATTGTTTGAAAATTTCCCGATTTAATTTGTACTTTTTCTTGACATAGTACCAGATCTCGCCTTTCTTACCAGCGTGCTTTAATCCTTCATTTATCTCATAAAAATAGTCATTGATGTCTTTTATTGTCAGCATCACATGCCTCCTGTATAAAAAAGTACATAAAAAAAGACAGCGTGCGATGGTTCACTCTGTCCTTGATTGATTTTTTCAGTTGTTATAGTTGCCTGAATCATCTATGTTGCTTGAAGCGTTCAGCATCTGGATAGGATATTGTCCCCAAGCATCAGGTTCCGCTCTTTGAATTCCGGCAGGCTGGTCTCCTCAAGATATTCCTGGTGCGCTTTGATATGGGAATCAAAGGCATATAAGGCTTTTTCAGATACATATTTTTTCTCCAAAGACCATTCCGGTACATCGAGGTCATATTGGTTAGCCAGGGCATGCGCCGCTGCCGCCAAGATGAAGAGCCATTTTTCTTCCAGTCCTTCACTGTATGGCGGCTCGTCTTTGATAAGGGCATAGCGCTCATCGGCAGGCGCATGATAAAAATCATCTAAGAACTGCCCCCACAGAAGCTTTATGTCCGTCTCACCAGATAGCTGGATGACATCCCCAATCCGTACCCTGTCTTTGTCTTTTCTCATGCTGAAATCACCTTCCTTTCTCCTACATCTGCTATGATATTATTATAGCAGATTCAGCCAGAATATATAAGCGTTAAGAAGCGATTATCTGAAATCCTTCCTTTTCTCTTTTTCTGCCTTCCTCTCTTTATTGTATCCCTGCTTTTGAAGGCGCTGCTCAGCTCCCCTAAAGAATTCATCATCCATAGTCTTATCCACGACTTCCCTAGGATATTGGGTTGGGGCATACGCTAGGTCATCCGGCAGGGCAGGCCTTATGGTTTGCCAATCCTGATTCTTTATGCCGAACATACCGCCCACCTCATAATGCGCTTGGAGCATTGTCTCGTCATGCGCTAATGTCTTGCTGCCGTCTTTATGCAGCAGATAGATACTGCATTTAACCAGCCTGTATCGGCTAAGGTAATGCAGCTCCAACGCTCTGTTGTGGTTGAGGGGCAGCATCTTCTCATGCATATGGAACTGGTATCCGTAGCACTCCATGTCTTTCACCGTGACGGATCCATCAGGCTGGGGATCCGTGGCCAGCTGTTGGATAACATAATCATGAAAGGCATCATCTAACCTAAGGGTTGAGATGAAGCTATTCAGGAATTGAACGATTTTAGAATACTCGTTGACCGTTGATTCAAGGGCTTCCTGGATTTGACTGATTTCTTTCTGCATTTCTTCTACCTTCCTTTGCTTTTTATTGCTATTGCTGATATTAATATTGTAGCTCTTCTTCATCAATGTCGTAGTCCTCCGTGAAATCGCCCTGATCCATTTCTTCCGGATAAGGCTCATCTTCCTGCGGCTCCTCAGGAGGCTGCAAGATGGAAGGCTGCAGCATGCCTGCAGGCATCACTTCGCTCGCCTCCATAGGCGGTGATCCTTTGATCCCATGGTTATTCATGAACATCTTGCAGAGCATCCACATGTTGGCATATGGCAGCTCCGGATTCATGAATTGTTCTATGTCTCGGATCGGGATTCCGGCATCATGCGCAAACAGCAGTAAGTTCAGCTGCTCCTTTGTATATTCCGTATTCTTTAGTAGCGTGATGATGAACTTCCTGTCTTTAGGAGGCTGCAGCTGATTTTTATCATTATCATGTTCCCGCCTGCTCCTGAATCTGAAATTAAGCCTCCTCAACAGGCTTAAGCTGGCCTCTTCTCCCTTTTGGGGCTCATGATCAAGTGCCCCTTCGGGAGCCCGATCCGATGGAGGGGAAGCCGTATTCCTTTCCCCATCAGCTGCCGCAAGCTCACGCAGCAGCCCATCGATGCGCCGCTCATATGCGGCTATTTTTCCTGTCAACGTCTCCCGTTCCGATTCATATTGGCGGATCCTCTCATTGGCATCTAGCAGCGCTTTTTCATTAATTTCTTTTTCAAATTTAATTTTTTGGTCAGCCATCTCCTTTTCTTTATCACGCAACTCATGGTGGTGCTGGTTTTCCATCTCGGAAAGCTTCTTTTCGAAGTCAAGCTCCTTGACCAGGAACTCCATCTGTAGCTTATATTGCTCCTTAAGCTGCTCTTTTTCTTTAGTCAGCTCATCCACTCTCTTGGCGGTGGGGTATTTCTTTTTGAAGGCATGCTGCAATGCCAGGTCAGTGGCATCCTCATAACAGAATTCCTTCCCTATGAGCTCCGACTTGATGAATTCAAGGTCGTTGACCATGAGCAGGAGGCAACGGAAAAAATCCACATCCTGCAGCTGTGTACATTGTTCCATCAGCATCTTGACCGCCTCTTCGCCCGTTTCCCACTTTACCATCAGAAACATCTGTGATCGTAGGTTTCTTTTGTTCTCGTTGTTGACGTCCGGATACTGCTTTGCATAATAGTCGAATTTTGACTGCAGCTCGTCTTGATACTCCTGCTCGCTAAGCTCTGTTTGGTTTCTGGATCTGCCCCTTGTTGTCTTCCTTGGCAATTTGGAGCTTGCATTGTCCATTTGAGTCACCTCTTTCTTTATGGTTTTTTATATAAAAAATAGACAGGGCTTGAAGGTGAGCCTTGTCTATTTCTTTTTTAATATAATTCTTCAATTATAGTTTAGCATGTGGGGAAAGTTCCGTCTAGTTCCACTTAGTTCCATTTCTTTCATTGTTATGATGCAATAAAACACCAAAGTCTTCGACCACAATATGCAATTGAAGCAAGCTCTTTGCATACATGGGCAGTGTTTTGTGAATAGCACTTAACCCGAACCCTACCATCACAGGTGAAATTCAAAAAACGAGATTTATTATTTTAAAGTAATCATCTTTACAATTCCACTATTTTCAATATCCCTATCCCTTTTAAATCCCACAATCAAAGATCACACAAAAAATATATATTCTTTGCTATAAACCGTTACATCGGCATTGATTTGTTCAATTAATCCCAATTTTTTACATGATGTCTGTAGTTTCCATTTGGATATAGCGGTTGTACTTCATTAATTCTTTGACGCAACTCATCCGGATCCATTCCAAATACCAATGCAAAATCAGTTTCCAAGATTTGAGAGACACTATTTTCTATATTTTCAAGCTTTATATCTTCAATAAACTTACTAGACGGAATTTTGACTTCATTTTTCGGACAAACATGTAACTCTCTTTGAAGGTGTTGCTTTTTCTCCTCATTACTATCATTTTTATCTTTAAAGTACAATACCGAATTTCTAATATTCTTATATTCGAAAGACACAAGGTAATCTTTGATATGATTATCAAATTTATTTATATATTTGAATGCATTTTGCAAAGCATTATTAATGGACCAATATGAGATATAACCATCAATAATTAGCATTTCGCGCACATTAATATTAGGGTTATGCTTCTTTAAGAAATACGCCCATTCTTCATGTGTATCCTTTTGGGTTCCGAATAACGGACAAGATATTTTTACGTTGCCATCTACAAAAAACTCGGTAATGGTAGTTACAACATTTTTAGAAATTTCATCAGTATTGAAGCATAAAACTGACTCTGAAGAATAATTAAGACGTTGCCAATGACCGGCATCATTTAATGTTTTCTTCATAAATCTTAGGTTTTCAGTCAAGTTATTGATGTCAATATCTGTATACGGATTGTATAAATAAATAGAGACAAATGGTATCTTTATGTTTTCATCAATGAGATCATTATCACAAAATTCTTTATGCTTTTTAAAAAACCTTTCTCTTTTGTGAACTAAATTATCTATCTCAATTCGTTCGGATTTTATGGGCTGCTTACTGCTACCATTTCTCAGATATACTGTTCCATTACAAACATAAGGAGGATCAAGACCCTCATAAACGTAAATAACCAAGACGCCCATCTGACTATTTTGAGGATTTGTGATGAATTTACTTTCAAACTTTGGAAATGGGGATACTACAGCAAGCCTTTGGGAAATTATCTGGCTAAAATCCGCCATAGGTTTTTTGATTCCAACATATTCTGCATTATCTTCAATGCCAACCAAAAGCCATCCACCTTCGGAATTTGCAAAAGACGTTATGGTTTGACAAAGATGCTTTTTCAGAAAGTTTTCATCCCATCTACTTTTAAATTCAATTTGATACCCCTCTTCAATGTTGTTCTCAATTAATTGAGACATATGTGAAAAGAAGATTTCAGAAATAGGGAGAAACACCCCACTTCCATCTACAAAAGGGGAATAATACTGCTTCATGCAATCACCAGCTTTCCAGTAGGCTTTGATATTACTCTTATTATTGTTACTATTTTCGTTTCCTTTTTATGCACATCATTGCCACACATACCCATCATATGGAACATTAGTTGTATTTTTTATATCTTCCAACTATTCATCATTAATTCTTTAATTTTTAAATCGAACTTCTCTGCAAGAGTAATGACAAAACACGTAAAAAATTGTGCAGATATTTGGTATAAATAATAAACCTCTTTCATATTTTCAATATTGCTGGCAAGAAATCCATTTTTGTCAAACGAACAATAATTATATATTGAAATAACATTTCCATGAGCATAAGCACTCAGATATGGGTAATGCAAAAGATATTCCGTAAGTTCATCAGCATCTTCTGCCATTCGCTTAATGCTCTTTTTAGAGCAAGTACAGTTAATGTTTGATACTTCAACTACAAATGGCTTTATCATATTATTGGTGATTTTTATAATATTGCCCTCGGCTGTCGATTCTATGTTTTATAAAACCCAACCTCTCATTATAGCCATAAAGTTTCTTCTTAATTATAGCATAAATTTCCTAAAAGTACAGTAGTATCGTGCATGATATTTTCATTTTCATTTCTTTCCCTACCCTTATCTGACAGCTCTCGCCAATAACCAAAATTTCTGACCGCTTATTCTCAATTCTATTAAAGATAGAAATTATTCAATATTTTTTGTTCCTCCATTAAGCATCCAGTTTTCCTTCGCTTCAAAAAAAGCGTCTATGCATGAATCAAAAGGAAGGACAGTTTCTATTTACGCAACCAACTCACGCAATTTTTTTTCAGATCCATCCAGCCCCCCGCAGAATATTTCCCCAATTCCTCCATGATGCTGATGTATTGCCCTGTTTCCCTCAATGGAGGCTCGTTATAAAGCCTCTTCCTTGTCTACCAGTATAACACTCTCAATTCTTTTTCCTCACCTCAAGAGCATAAAAGCAAAAGTTCCAGTCTGGAAACTTCTGAGTTCGTAAACTCATTGCAATCAACGCTTTAAACTTCTATATCACGCTATGTATGGCATTCCTGAACCTGATGACAGGGAAGTCAGATGACAATGCGTTGAAGATGGCAATCATACATGCGGTGTATCCCATCAAGGATAAGGTGCTGTTCTGCTATTATCAGTTGACGAAAGGCATCCGTGACATATCGGTATACTGTCAACTCTTCCTTAAGCTGATTGCTTAAGCCGATAGGTGGATATATTTACTAAAGCCCAGTTAATGCGGAGCTTGCTAAAGTTTCCCTGCTCTCGGATCCTGACCTGTCAGCGTAGAGTAAATCAGAGGGTGCGACTTAAAAAGTATATATCAAGTGCATTAAGAAATCAATGTACCCTTACTGGAAATTTGCGCATTGGTTTTCCGAAAAGACGCACTACTTAATATTCAATAAACTTTTTTCTTTCGCATTTCAATAAACTGACGCACTTCAATAATATCCTTTTGCATCTCATTAATTACAGATAGTCGTGTTGTTAAATCATCTATTATTTTCAGATAACTTTCCTCACGTAAAGTTTGAATCTTTTCCTGTTTTTCATTTACTTTCATATTATAAAAAATCAAAAAAACTGAAAGCCCCGCCCAAATTCCACTTTTTAACGCTTCATTAACTAATTCTACCATTTTCTAATCCTCCATATAATTTAACTAGACTCTTTTTCTTAGTTTCTCATTTCTTTTTTTCTTTATTTTACCACGCAGACTTAGTCATCTTTTATATATTGAATTTTTGTAGCACCACTCTTTTAGGAATAGATATGCCTCCTTTTTGCTGTTTATATATAATAAGGGAAAGATTTCATTAATGTAAATAACTAATAAGTGAAAACTTAAAAAGGCACTTAGTCATTTAGCTTCTATCCAACTCAATTATCATGCTTTACTAGTCCCATTTCCTTTTAACACTATAATTTCTTACATTTGTCTTTACTTCAAGTATAATAAATTTTTCTATTAAACTTTTAAAAATTAGTTTACATCTGGTATCAAAAAAGCTTCTTATTAGGTATAAGCGCTTATAAAAATCAGAAAAGAGGTAAATTTGATGAAGAACATACAACAAAGACTTAGAGATCTTGGATACGTAGGAGCAGATGGGAAACTTATTACAGTCGATGGTGTTGCTGGACCCAATACTACATATGCCATTAAAGAATTTCAGAAACGAGCCAATTTAGTAGTAGACGGCGACCCAGGAACCAATACACAAAAAGCCCTTTTTGCATCAAATGCTCCCAGATACACAGCCTATACTATTCTGCAGATTCAGCAGAAACTACGTGCTTTGGGGTACGTCGGGGCTGATGGTAAGTTGGTGGCGGCTGATGGCTATGCCGGACCCAATACCACTCATGCCATTAGATTATTCCAAAAAAACGCAGGCATAACACAAGATGGTAACGCAGGACCACAAACTACTAGTATCTTATTTGGGAAAAAACCGCCTAAATACGTAGCATCTTATTCAATACTACAAATTCAGCAGAAACTACGTGCTTTGGGGTACATCGGGGCTGATGGTAAGTTGGTGGCGGCTGATGGCTATGACGGACCCAATACCACTCATGCCATTAGATTATTCCAAAAAAACGCAGGCATAACACAAGATGGTAACGCAGGACCACAAACTACTAGTATCTTATTTGGGAAAAAACCGCCTAAATATACTACATCTATACCACCAACCATTTCAAATGGCAGGGTAACAGATGCTCAATTAAGACAGTTGGGCTGGACAAAAATAACTAATGCAATGATAAAAGACCTAAATCGCTGCCTAGAAAAATACCAGATCACAACCAAATCAAGAATTTGTCATTTTATAAGCCAGTGTAGCCATGAGTCAGCAGCTGGTTTATACACAAAAGAACTCGCTTCCGGTGATGCTTATGAAGGACGAAAAGATTTAGGAAATATATATCCAGGAGACGGTCGAAAATTTAAAGGTGGCGGATATATACAGTTAACCGGTCGGAGTAATTATCAGGCTTTTGCTGATGAAATGGGAAACCAGAAAATTGTTAGCGTGGGTGTTGATTATGTTGCACAACATTATGCTTGGACAAGTGCTGGAAGCTGGTGGAACAGAAATAAAATGAATAATTTAGTTGACAGCGGAGCAAGTGTAGAAACAGTAACTTATCGTGTAAATGGTGGCCAAAATGGTCTAGCAGATAGGAAAAAATATTATAATATGTGTGTAAATATCTTCTAAAAGGAAGGCTCAAGGCTATAGCCTTGAGCCTTCCTTTTAGCGTGTTCTCAGTAAATCACACTCTAATTGGCAAAATCTCCCAATCTATTCTGCAACGAGAAGGATGCAGCCAAAGAAAAAGCTCTCCATCCTATGATGGAATCCGAATTATCCACATATAATCATCATCCTGGGTAGTGTTCTTCGTGTCAACATTCTATGTCTAGACCTTTATACAGTCAAATCATCTACTATGATTATTTGTTTAAAAGTCTCCATTTTTTCCAAAATACTATAAAATACAGGAATACAAAAATAGTGGCTTTGGAGACTATTACCATATTTTCAACTACTCTTCGCTATGTTATGTTTGTATAGCTTATAAAATATCCAGTGCAAATTTTACTTTACTGTAATATTTTCTTAATCAGTTATTATTTAAAAATTAATTTGTTGTATTTAAAAATTAATTTGTTGTATTTAAAAATCTTTGATATAATTCATACTACCAAAATATAAATATGAAAGAGGAAGAAAATATGAAAAACTTTAAAACTGCTTCAATCTCCACTATTTTTACTATTACATTTCTTTTCTTGGCTGCATGTAGCAGCAAAAATGATGTAAAACTTGAAGAAACAACATCCAGCCCTGCTTCATTACAGGAAACATCTATATTTCCTGAGAAAAATTTGGAAACAGAAAATAATTCTTTAAAAAAGGGTGATGCGAGTGACAATAACTCAATTGACGACTCCACAAATATAAATGATAACAACATCCCTCCAGCAAGTTCTGACGAAACGTTTGGAGAACCAAAAGCATCAGAGTATGAAATCAATTATGATGGAACGTATTTCGGAACGCTACAGAATGGATTAGTATTTTCACTTACAATAAGTCAATATAGCTCTTCTGGATTTGATTTTGATTTTCAAAAGGATCAAAAGGGAAGCATTGCCGGACATGCAGAATTTGCAGATGATGGCTATGCTTATTTCAGTGACGAAAATGGAAAAGGAATTATTTTTCAGCTTGATAACTCATCAGTTATTGTTGATGGAGGGGTTCTTTATGGCTCTTTAGCTGCCACTTACACCCAACAATAACGGAGAGGTAATTAATGAAGTTTATATTACAATGTATGATGAAAGATAAGTATCTGTTGAAATACAAAGTAGAATAATGCGAGAATTGATCTCAGTACTACAGAAATTGAAGAGGTAACACATGGTATAAAAGCAGGTTATTTATTAGATAGGGATGTGCCTATCTTGAACACATCAGACGCCAGATTTGGTTCCATCCACCTCAAATCGATTGCCTTTTTACAGGTAATCTAGGACTATTCCACCCAGCGTTTCCCTTATATATACACCCCTACCAGTGCAAGTTGCGGTACCAGTAGCTATCCATGATGACCCACTGGTACCATCGTAATTCACTTAATCCTCATGCATATATCCAATGCCAATGCTGGTAGCGTTTACATTGCTGCCAGCGCAGGTCGCGGTTCCAGTAGGAGTCCATGAATCGCTTGGATATGAAGTATCTTATCCAGAATTCTCTGAGATCTCTTCCAAAAGTGTCCGAGATAATGTTGTCCAACTGGATGTTGGAAACCGTGAGACAGTTTTGGGTTCTGTTCTTTTCGCTGGACATAACGCAGGTCAGTTTGAGACGGTCACGCAACTGCTAGATATCAGCAGAGGGCATAAAGCTATCGGCAGCAAAATCATGCTTAAACAGGTCAGCAATCCATTTGACATCTTTCTTGTCAGTTTTCTTACTACGAATAGATTTCACATATTTGGGATGTGCAAGGACGATCGTATTCTAAAACATTATAAACGTAAACGGGGATCTAATAATTTGTTGAAAATAATTTCTGTTAATTAATGATATTTGTTTCAAAAAATCAGAAAACAATTATAATGCTGTCAATAATATTATGAGGTGTATACCTACTTGTCTATATCTTAAAAAACCGATAACCCTCTTGATTTTAGACAATCCATTATTCCTTCTGAGTTTCTTGTATGTTTTTAATGACTTCTTTTTTAATCCTGTTAATGTATTGTCTTGACAAGGATAGCATCATAGCAATTTCTTTATCACTATACCCAAAGTATACTAAATATATAATTTTACGGATTCTTTCCGAGTAATTTTTTAAGGATATTTCAAGGTCGATTTTTGTTGTACAATCATTAATGTCATTATTCAATAAATCATTAGCGAGTTCTTCATCAAATAAAACTTCTTCAATATACTTTCTTTTGTTTTCCTGATAAATCTTACAAAATCCATGATATATGTATACCTTTATGTATGCAAGACATTCATTGTCGTTATCACACCTCTTTATTGAATGTATACATTGGATTAAGAGTATCGTTAGTTCTTGCTTTGCATCCTCAAATTCCATGTTGTAAAGCTTTGACGAATAATTGATTATCAATGGTTCAAATCTTATTAATAGTTCGGCAAGAGCATTAGTATTTTTATTCTTGGCTCTCATAATTAAATTTACTAAATCACACATTGTATTTTTCCCTTTTATACATAAAAAGGGAGAAATTACGTAATTTGGAAACTTAACTAACTAAAATTTTTGAAATCAAAACACTTGAAATTAGGACGTTACAAATATAGGACGTTACAGATAGTTTGTTTTCCACACAAGACACAATAAAATCGGTCAATATTAATGCTTTTGGCATTGGAGGAGAAACCGAATTGCCGCGACGGTATACCTTCTTTTTCTGAAACACATCTTCCTTCAGCATTTTTATCTATAATATAATCTTTCGGAAGACCTTGTCCTGCATATAGCTCAAGAAGCTTAAAGCATCCTGAGTCAATGTCGTTATAACACAAATTCCCATAAAGTAAAGCCGCATTTGTAAATGATTTTTTCATTTACTCAATTGTTTTCTCTTATCTAATAGATTCCACCCAATGTCTGGAAGCTCTAACTTCTCATGCTCAATTCCACTCAAGATAGAGAACTCTTTAGTCAATGACTTTTGCTCTCTCTTATAACCATCCAATTTCCCTTTCTCTTCCAAGAAAGCATCCCTGCATGAATCAAAAGGGAGGACAGTTTCTATTTGCTCAACTAGCTCCCGTAATTTTTCTTCCAGATCCCTCCGGCTCCCCTCAGGGTATTTTCCCAGCTCCTCCTTGATGCTGATGTACTGCCCTGTTTCCCTCAAAGGAGGGTCTTTATAAATTCTCTTCCTAGTATCCCTGCATAACGACCTCAATTCTTTTTTCCTCACCTCAAGGGCATTCTTCCGGATACTGAGGGTTTCCAAATCAGTAATGTCGTGTTCGATCATATAACAGAATTCCTCCGTCAGCTTATGGACACGCAGCACATCTTTCTTATATTTCCAAGCGTCTTTAAATCCAGGCTTACGAATGAAATATGTGAAATTCCACCTCCTGTAGAATCTTTTCTGGAAATCTGTCATTCGCCATTGGTGGCTGGATACTTTCAGCTTGACTTGTATCGATTGATAAATCACAGCCCTTTCACCGTAAGTCTTCATTGGTAGGGCAGGCTCAAATTCGCTTTGTTCAATACGCTTCGTGATATCTGCCTTCGTATAGCCATTCCCTAGCTGATGGGAGCGAATCGATCCTTCTTTCCCATAGGGCTTTAAAGAAAGATACTTCTTATCCCGCATCTCATAATGGTTATTTTTTAAAAACAGTAAGAAGTCATCATAACTTTTTGATGATTTGATAGCCTCATCGATATCATCTTTAATAATATCTGCCCACGTATACTTTTCCTGTCTAGCTGCACCCTCTGGCTGCCTGCCCTTCTCAGTCTTCCAATCCCGATAATTCTTATGCTTCCGCCCCTCGAATGCCTTTGGGTCATAACTCAGCGTCGGCAGGCTATATTTTTGGCATAAGGTATCCGTTATCGGCTGGATCCGCTTCTTCCAATCTCCCGCCGGCGAATGGAACTTATGACCGTCAGCTCTGGACACCGAATCAAATGTGATATGTGAATGCATATGTTCCCTGTCATTATGCACCGCAAAGACATGATAAAAATCTTCCCCTAGCAGCTGCGCACAGAACTCCTGCGTGATCGTATAAGCAAGCTCCTCGGACACCCCCGAGTCAGGCGGGAACGAAAGCATGTAATGGAAAGCCTGGCTTCCGGATTCTTTGTTCCAAGACTTTTTATTCCGGATCATGACCTTATATATATCCCCAGCGTCAAGACCGGCATTGCCGCCAATAAGGCTCCCGTTGTCCGTCTTCTCAGGATTGCATATGTAGAAAATATTATTTTTCAGGTGCTTCGCTTTGCTCCTGCCAGCTGTTTCCTTAATCCTTAATAATTTTGTTATCGCCAATCGTATTTCCACCTTTCATTATTCGTTTTGCATTCTCAAGATTTCCTCAATCATCAGATCATATTTATGGTTCAAGAGGTTCTGATTCTGATGGATCCGCTTGACGTCCTCACCGGATACGAATCGTTTAGAATTGCATGACTTTGCGACCTGGTTGATATTCGTTCCAATCTTCAAATTATCCCACTCCAATTTCCGCAGCAGCTGGATGACTTCCGGATCAAATAGTTTGGATGCGCTCTTCTCAAACACCATCATCCGAATGTATTCCGACTCGCTCACCCCATATGATTCGACCTGCCGCTTGATGAAATCCCCTTCCTTTTGTGTGCAGCGGAAACTTTTTTTGCAATCTTTTTTCTCTGTCATCTTAATATTCCTTCCTAGCCGGTAATATGTCATGGCAGCATTTCGCTGTCATTCGTGTAGCATTCTGCCACATTTTTTGTGGTTTTCTGCTGTCATTTTTGCAGTAAAAATGCTGCCGTGGAAATGACCATTTCTCTGAAATGGGCAAGATACGCATTTGTCGGACAAACGCACTTGTTAGGGGAAAATAAATTCCCCTAAGACCCCTTTTTAGTATTTAACACAATTTTGCCCCACAAAATGTGTCATTCTGCTGTATTGATGACAGCATTCTGCCACATGAAATGTGGTTAAATTCTGCATTGTAATTGTAGATAAAATAAGCATTATCGGTTCTTCTGTATTGCCCCATAAAACAAAAAACACCCTAAGGTGTCTGGCTTTAGTTTATCTTGAACATTTCTTCTTTTTGGGCTTCCAGAATCCTTTTCCTGCCCTATCCCCATTTGCATCTTTCTTTTTTTCTTGGACAACATTCTTCTCCGTGGGGCTCACTAAACTACCATCATAGTTTTTACATGATTTTTCATGCTCATCCAATTCTTCTATTTTCTTCTCATTTTTATTGGGCTTCCCTATTTGAAAATCTTGCTTTAGCAGATTGTCGAACTTTTTAAAGCACTCCCCTTTAAGATAGCGTGGCTTTTTTGGCACAACAACAGACCTGATTTTTAGTTCCCTCATATATTTGAGAACCGTCATCTTACTCAGGTTAATACTCCTTCGCTTTAAAAAAATTTTAATCATACGATGTCCAGGGTTGCCATCATATTCGTGATAAAGCTTTGTAACACCTTCACTTTCTTGTTTGTATTATATCATTTTATTCAGTGTTGGTGTTACAATTTTATTATAGCATCTCAGTTGCATAATTTGAATGATGTTTTTTGTCAATTTCTTGCCATTCTTGCTGTAATCCAAACGGTTCCCCGCCCATAATCCTTTGGTATGATTGATCCCATTCAGGATCTTAATGCCCAGACCCGACGGTTCCCATGAAATTAAATTAGTTGTGTAATCATCTAAAACGGCATCCGTCTCTCGGATGCCGCCTGGCACGTATTCCTTTTTATCCACGCCACATGGCGGGAAGATGCAGTGTTCCTGATCAACCTCTGGCAAATACTCATTCAGCCATTCTATCTTCTCTTGCATGGCATATCGGCTGTCAGATAGCACTGCCGATAAGATGAAAACTTCAACCTCCTGATGGTTTTCAATAATCTCCTTAACAGCCTCAACAACATTGGACATTGGTTCCAGATTCCGATAGTAGCCTTTTTCATATAGCAGTTCCAAACTGTCTATATTCCGGAAAAAGGCCAACGTTCCATCCATGTCAACAAACAACCGCTGCTTTTCCATTAATTATCCCCTTTCATTATGTGTATCTTTACAATATAGGTTGATTATCTTCCAAAACACCTTCAACTTCATCCCATACCTCCTTTGGTGCCGGCACATCATATTTTCCATATAATTGCGTGCATACTCATAACAATGGTTCCAAATATAAATGTTTTTGTATTGGCTATTGGTCCTCACGTATAACGCTTTGTCTGTAATATTAATATTGATGCTATCCCCTGCATCACGGACCGTCATGTTCCCTTTAATTTTGCATCTTGCTAACGCATTTTCAAGAATCTCAATATCATCTCTGTATTCAGAGCGGTAAGCTTGGATTTTTAGGGGTTTATATGACGTGTCTGCTGTTAGTTCATCCACGAACAGCACAAGCCGCTGATCCTCTCGTGCATGGCATTTGAATCCTTCCAAAATTACACTTAAAATATTTCTTTTATCGCACAATTCTCGATCTCACCTCCTAAATTACTGATTGGTGCATCACCTCTCCTTTACTTAGTGCTAGGATTCTGTCCCTTCCCTTAGCTACCTTGCTTTCCCCTTTCTGTTTGGTCCGATATTTTTTTGCTTCATTTCTTTCTTACTAAGAGATCCCTTTACCTGCTTTATAGTCCTATCGCTCTTTTTGTATTCATAGACGCAGTCAGACAGCCTTTCCTCTGGCAATACGACCACTGAATTGGCTTCTCTCACAATCTCCCCCAATTCTTTTTCTGGCTCTTTTTCTGAACTGTGGATGCCTTTAGGTATGACTATAATTTCATGGATGCTGCTTGGAAGGATATAATAATCGGAGCAAACGGCTTGATGAACGCGATCCAACACTCCAGGGTATAAGATCACGGATGCCCCATTAAGCATATTTTCATTTGTTAATACATACATCTGTTCTAACCGAGGTTTATCAATGCCCTGCAGTAAATTCTCGCCTGCGCCGTCTTCTTTCATTAACTCCAGGATCACATCTGCCATTGACCGCAATGTTGCAGGGTACATGCGGCTTGCGTTCTTGATAGCTAAGTCATTTAGCTCCTCGATGGATATACCCCATTTTCGCATAATCTCATTCGTGATTTTGATAGTGCCGACGCCGTCATTATAGTTGATCACGGTCAGTTGATAGGTCACCGCTAAATCCTCCACCGGTCTATGGGGCACCCCCTTTAAAAATTCCGCATTATCCTTTTGGTTGATCAACCGGCAGGTGATATAGTCCTTTGCCTTGTCAAAATCGAAGGATATCAGGTCAGTCTGTCTTAAATTGCTCTCTCGCGAAGCCGCTTCCAGATATCCCGCCGCAACCATTTCAAGCTGCTCCGATAAAGCGCCTCCTTTTAAGTACCCCTCATAGTATTCTTCAAGGTAAATGATCGGGCATATGCTCTCATCTTCCTTGCGGATTGTAAGACCCGTTTTAGCGACTGCGTTATTTTTTGTTACAGGCGCCAACGTGATGTCTGCCCTATTATAATCCGGCGGCAGATAACCCCTTACCTCTCTTTTTACTGCGGAGCCAAACTCCTGTAATGTCATCATGGTTTCTCCCTCCTGTTTTCCTTCTGCCCTATTAGTAGTAAATACTTCTGCAATTGCAGCAGCTTTCTTTTTCTATCCGTCTTTTTTAAAATTTCATAATTCATTCTTTTCTTAGTCCTCCTGACTCTCTTCCTTTTATATTTTTGTGAAGCTCCCATATAAACTAAACAAGCTGTTTCAGGCATTCACCTACGCTTCCCTCGCTGCAAAGCCGGTTTTCCTCCATCAATGCATAGATCTGATCAAGCAAGTTTGGTATGCCTACAATCTTCCATTCCACCGTGGGTTCAAAATCCATACGTGCCAAGACATGGCGGATGGTTTTCTTCACCTCTATCTCATACGATGAGGCATATATATTGTCCTTGGAATGGCGGATCTTCTCCACCCTGAAACGCTCATACTCATATTCGATCCTATCCTTTACGCTGCTAAACATCTCTCAACCACCTTTCTGCCTCCCTTTCACTTCCCAATGACGTATGTATACGAATTATTTGATTTTTTATATGCGCCGGTAATGACCTCGTTACGCCCTTCAAGGTGGACCGTGAAGACAGCCTCCTCACCTTTAATTTCATAATCGTAAGCGATATTTGTCGTCGTCACGTCACTTAAGTTATGATGGTACAAAAACTGGCAAAGAGTCGTGCGCAGGTCAGCTGTATCATTAAAGAAGCTTAGCAGCTTGTTCGGTATGTCATTAATGGATAATGCCGCCTCATTATAAGCTGGCTCATTGGCTTCCGTTTGGCTCAATGCCGTGGTTGCTGTTTCGCTTTCCCCACTATCCGCATTCTCCCCGGCTCCGGCGCTTTCGCTGTCTTTCGCTCCATCCAATATGAACAGATATCTGCCAACCTCATAAAAATAGATAATGGTCACCCTGTTGCCGGGCTCCCTGTTGACATTGGCTGTCATCGCCACTGCATTTGATATTCCGATCGGCACATCACAAATTAGGAAAACGGTTTCCCCTTTGATCCCATTATCATGTAGGAAGCTCCCGATATTGTCGACAAAATCTGCCTCTTCATAATTCATAAGCGCATTCAGCAAACCTTCCGTCAATCCCTCCACAGATATATCGTAGGATTCCGGATAACTTGCCGATGCATTCTTTTTATAAGTGAAATAGTCCAGCCAAAAAGCCTCTCCATCATCACCTTCCTTTTCTTCTTGCAGTGCCTTATTTGTGCCGTTTTCCATTTCCCGTATCTTTGCCTTGGCCTCTTCCAGCTCCATTTGTTTTTCCTGGAACGCCTCCTCTATTTCCTGATGGTAATCCGCAAATGACTGCGCCGTGACGGCGATCATGATGATTACGATTACGACAAAGAAAAGGCAAAAAACCAGTTTCCATTTCTTTCTCACTTTCTTTTTATTTTTGGCAACCTTTAAATCAAACATATGGATTCTCTTCTCCTTATTATTTTTTAATATTTATCCGCTAAATGAATAGCTTCTGCTGTCTTTTTGATAAGTGCCATGGATGTCCACGCCGTTATCAAGGCGGATCGTGAATGTGGCCCGCCTATTGTCCGTATCGATCTCAAGGCTGCTGAATGTTCCCTCCTTGACATCCGTATAGCCACGGCTGAAAATATAGTCGTGCACGGCTTGGAAGAACGCATCGCCATCCCCAGTGTACTTGATGAAAACCGTGGATACATTGCTCAGGTTGAATGTGGATTGTATCGTGCTTTGCTCGGGCGTATGGTTGGCAGCGTTATTGCTTGCGTTGCCGGTGCCTATCGTATCCTGGTTGTTGATGGCTTGGCTGACAGTGGCTGCAGCTGTTTCAGACGCCGGTGCTGGTAAGACCTCCGTGGCAGCCTCTTCCTTTTTGGCCTCCACGATATAAAAACCATATTGCTTTGCCTCAAGCGTATAGCAGGACAGTACTTTCCTGTCGCTGTCGCCATTGATGATAATATAATGGCTGACCACGTTGAAGCTGGGATCCTCACTCGCCTCGTCAATGAAGGTGACCGTGGCGGCGTCATGCAGCTGGGATCCCTCATCGGATATTGCGAAATAGTCGCCCAAGGCATTCAAGAACAGTGCCTCATTGAAGTCACCCCTGTACGATTCCAGTATGGCATCCGTCAGCCCCTCTAAGGTCAGGTCATATCTCAAGTCTGGAGCTGCTTCCGTCTCTGCCTCTGTTTCCGGTAATGTCTCCAGCATCCACTCGTCTTGGTTGACAGCCAGTCCGCCCTCCAGCTGGGATGTGGCCTGTTTGGCATTGCTCTCCTCCTGCGCCTTATTTTTCTCCTCATCTTTCCTTGAGGTATAAAGGGATAAGGCGACGGTTGACGCTATGACGGTCAAGGCGATGGCCCCAAGTATAATGTATTTCTTCTTACTTGACCCGTACATCACTCAGCCTCCTCCTCATAATAAGTGTCCGTCAGGTTGAACGAATAAAACTTCTCCCTAGCATTATACGTCGAGATGAGCGATATGGCGTCGCCCTCCCTGCCCTCAAGCTTGAGCAGATAAGCGCAAGTGTCCGTCTCATGGCTCCCCTTATAATAGGATTGGACAAAGGTGATCTTCTCAACTTCTATTTTTCCATAGTATTGATAAAGATGCTCTCCTAAGGCTTTTATAAAATAGACCTCCCCTTCCGGCAGGAAGTCTGACTGCGCCTCGACGGTCACCCCCTCAAGCGTTGGGTTAAAGCTTTCCAGATATTCCTCCGGCACCGGCGCATCGGTGGGATCCGTTTCGGCCGCCTCCGCCTTCGTGTCAGCCTCCAAAGAAGGCATCGGCTCCCTTTCCTCTTCTTTTTTTGTTTCTGCGGCTGTTTCACTGATCTCATGGCTGGCAGCGGTCTCTGAGTTTTCAGGATTCGTTTCAGAATACCTGCCCTTTTGCCGTAGCTCCAGAAAAAATGACAGCAGGCATGAAATGATAATAACGCCTGCTATCGCACCGATATACATAATCATTTTTTTCTTTTCCAATTTTAAGTGCCCTCCTCTCATTTAAAATAGCCCATCGAATTGACATGCTCACCATTGACCTTTACGGAGAAATGGCAATGGTTCCCGGCTGAGGCGCCAGTTGAGCCACCCTTGGCTATCACCTGCCCTTGCGCCACCAAGCTCCCAGCATTGACAAGCAGGCTCGAATTATGCATATAGATCGTGAGGATGCCACTGCCATGGTCGATCATGACATAATTTCCCATGCTGGAATCATATGCTGCCGCCGTCACCATGCCCGCCTGGCTTGCATAGATCTCTGTTCCATAGGGTATCGGGATGTCTATCCCGTTATGCATCTTATAGACGCCATCGATCGGATGCCACCGCATTCCGAATGGAGAGGACACCGTCGTATAACTCGCCGGTACCGGCCATAGGAAGGATCCGCTTGCAGCGACCACATAAGATGCCGCGATGCCCATCACCTCCTGCACGTACCAGTCCGCATGGTTATATGCATAGATCGCATTATAATAGTTGCCATTGCTCGCACCATTCGCTGACAGATATTTAGCCGCAGCATGGATGGCGTCAGAAGCATTCCATGGATCCGCAATGCCATCCCCATCCGCATCAACGCCATATCCCCCGTATCTGGCGATCATCTCCAGGCTTTTCAGTATGGCATCCGGTACGGATGATGAGGGGTACAACCAGCCGACCCATGTCTGCGGCATGAACTGCATATGCCCCATGGCGCCGGCGGAAGAGACCCCCAGGCTCCTCCCAAAGTCTGTCTCGACCTTGTGGATTGCCGCCAGCAGATTCCAAGGAACACTGTACCGCTCCGCTGCGGCATAATAGATGTCTAAGTATTCTGGCGGGATTTCGGTTAGCCCGAGCTCGGATATCTCGCCGGTGCCTAAAAAGCCATAGGATGCCACTGCGCCGCTGCCTGATTCTGCGCTCCCGCCGCTGATCCCCCCGATGAAGCTGACAAGCAGCAAGATAACCAATAACGGGGGGCATAGCGGCAGTGCCGCCTTTAATATGGTCCCCCCAGCCTTGACCGCCACGGTTATCAGATGCCTGCCTATCCGCCCGCCCCATATGCTTAGCTTCGCCCTGACAGGTAGGAACACGGTCTTGGCTGACTGTGAGGCATATGCGTCTTCTGCTTCCCCTTGGGTGATCCGCTCATTCTTTAGCTGCTCCTGTATCTGGCTGCTCCTGCGCATGTCCTGGTCGATCAGGCTTCCTAGGCTTGCTGCCTTCGCTTTCTGTTTCTTCTTTTTTTCCTTTTTGACAGTCTTCTTGTACTTGCTTTCAAGCCTCCTTGCTTTGCGGATTCCCTTGCTGGCATTGTCGGTATAAAAAACCACCTTATCAAGGTCACCCTTTTTCAGGGATTTCCGCATCTGCCTGGAGGTCCCGCCTCTAGGCACCAGCACCTCCCACCGCTCCTTATTTTTCTTGCTTTCCAGCAGATAGTGGAGCGCCTTTGCCTCCTCAAGCCCCTGCGTCGAGCGCTCTGACAAGCGCTCTGTTTTCGCCAATAACCGTTCTTGCTTTTTCTTGGAGTATGAATTCCACTGCTTCATCTGCTCCTTGGACAGATATCTCAATTGGGCTTTTTTGCCACGGTTCCTTAGCGTATGTAAACCTCTGCTCGCACCGGTATAGGCCAGCTTTGCGGCCTTTGGCACGCCGCCCCCAGCAGCCCCAGCGCCAGCTGAGAGATATTTGATCCTCCCAATAGAGGCTTTGCGCAGGTTGATCTCATCCTTCTGTATCTCCCTGTCCTGATTCACTGTCCTTAGCTCCAAATTTAAGCTCATCCCCTTTCCAATTGTTATTGGTCTCCATCTCTATCAAATCCGGATGGAGCTTTGGCAATAGTTCGAATTCCTCCTGCATGCCTGTCTGCCCAGCTTGCCCTGGCAGCCTAGCCACCGCCTTGGTGATCTCTTTCTTCTTCATCTTTTTCTTCTTTTCCTGGATTTCATGGAAGTTTGTGTTAAACAGGTCATACAGCGGGTTATCATTTGGTACTCGGTTATTCTTGGGGATTTTCTGCTGCCCGAATTTCATCAGACCGATCCCTGACTGGCTATTGCCCTCCTTGAGGCTTGCCCCAGTCTGGGCGCTGACGAATTCCAGCTCCTTCGCATTCAGATCCAGGATCTCTTCCAAAGCCAGCTTCTCATTCTTCGAGAGTGGCAATAAGTTGATATACTCCGAATTGGAGAGCATCGTCTCCACCCGCTTCGTGACCAACAGGTCTGCGATATTCTGCGTGATCCCCGTGCAGATGCCTCCTAGGTATCTGACTTCCTTCCATATCTTCTCCAGATATTCTGCGGACAGCTCCTTTGATGATAGGTTATGGAACTCATCAATGTAGAGCCATGTGGCGATTCCCCTTGCGGCGTTGCTCGCAATGCGTGAGCGTATGCTTTCCAGCATGATTAGCATCCCCACCGGCCACAGCTGTTTCCCCAAGTCACGCATCCCATAGACGGTGAATTTATTCTTTGTGTTCACATTCGTCTGGAACGAGAAGATATTCAGGGATCCCTCCACGAAGAGCTCCAGTGCCAGCTTGAGGTCTTTCGCCTCTGCTTCCGGCTGTTCAGAAATAGCTTTATACAGGTCTTTCATTGTCGGGGAGTCCTTTGCCTTCGTTTTAAAATGCTTGTCATAGACAATCCTCATGCACCGGTCGCAGATGGATCTCTGTGTTGCCGAAATGTCGCAATTAAGGATCTGCTCACAGATGCCCAATATCAAATCTGATTTCTCCCTAATGAAGGTGCTTTCGCCTCCTGTTTCAGTGAATGTGGAGGTGTCCATCGGGTTGATATGGTTTTTTGAAGCGGAACTGATATTGATGAACTGGCCGCCCAAAAGCTTTGCTGGTACCTCATATTCATTTTTGGGGTCGATGACGATGATATCATCATTTGTGTTCAGCTTCACCTGCGCCATCTCCTGCTTAGATTCCATCGATTTCCCGGCACCGGTGGTTCCTAGGACGAATCCATTGCCATTGATCAATTTCTTCCGGTTCCCGAAGATGCCGTTCCCGCTTATCCTGTTGATCCCATAGAACTGCCCATCGGCGTGGTGCAGCTCTTGGACATTGAATGGCATGAAGGCCGCAAGGCTCTGGGTGAACAGCGTCCGCATGGTATCCACATACCTGCAGGCGACCGGCAGCGAGGTCTTGAATGCGTCAAGCTGGTTCCAGATGTGGGTCTCGAACCCCAGGCTGTCGCCATCACCGATCGTTTTGATCGTAATCGTCCGGCTGTCCAATTCCTTCATGGTGCCCGCCATGATGACCACATACAGGCCCATGTAAAACATGTTCTCATCGTTTGACCTGACAACATCCATATACTCCTCAATCTCTTCCTTCTCGCGCCGCTTCTCGTAAGAGATGTCCGATGAGTAGGCCCTCGCCTCGTTATGCTTGTCCTGTTGCTTCGCGATGGCGCGCCCGTTGCTCATATACATGTCTGTCAGCTTTTTTTGTATGATGGGTTTGGGGATGGGCGCGGCGTCGATGGTCGTGATCGTCGGGAAGGACACATTCGTGAGCTTTGTAATGAAATTGTCACTTAAGCTGTTTGGGAATGATTTGGCAAACAAGACCCTGACGAGCATGTCCTCAAGCTCCATGTGGTCCTTTTTCTCATCGATGGCTAAGCTGCATATGTCATTCCTGAAATCCCTCCCCATTTTTTTCGACAGCTCAAAATTGAACGAGAAGTCTATTTCCTTGCCAAGGCGGTAGATATTATGCAGCAGCCGCAGGCGTTCCGTGGCATTCAGCGGTATGAGGCCGCTTTCCAGCCGGTCGAAGTTGGTCATCAGGTTAGCCTCCAGCGTCCGGAAGAAATCTAATGCATCCCCGTAAGATTGGCGTTCGCAGGACACAACGAAAACCTTGACCTGCTCTATGCCTGAACGTCCCTTCTCAATCCGTTTTCGGATATGCTCATTTAAGATATTGACGATCTCCTTATAATCCCCCTCCTCGTTCCTGATGAATAATGAACGCTGCATCTCATCCGTATCCCGGTTCCCATTAATGATCAATGTTTTGAACGGGATGCTCAGCGTGTTCAGGAACCTGCAGTACATCCGCAGGAAATCCTCCTTCTGCTCTTCATCCCTTGTCGCATAATTGGTGTCTAAAAGGATATAGGCCCTGTCAAAAACCTCATTCATGCCCCTGTTCTTGCCCTTTTTATTGTCTGTGACCTGAAAGACGCCATTCTCCGCTATTCTGGCGACAGGTACCGCATCCTGGGCATTCCTCTCTATTTTGTAGATGGGGGTGTCAATTTTTTGCAGCTCTTGAGGCTGCTTTCCGTGAATATCATGCCTCCCTCCTCCTTTTCTTCCTATTCCTTATCCGCCGCCCCTTCGGTAGTTTCCTTTTTTTCCTCAAGACTGCTTTATCCAAATGCGCCGTCTCCTTCAATTCCTTCTCCAGCTGGGAGGCGGTTTCATATCCATGAGCCATCTCACCAGAGATGTAGCCTAGCGGCTTGCTGCGCAATATCCTCCTGCGCCTTTTCAGTATTTCAGTTGCCGTCATATTGTTGAAGTGTAAGAACCCCATGGCTGCAATAGGCAGGCAGAACGGCAGGCATAAATAAACACTTACCATGACAGGCAGGCGCAAGACAAAAAAGCAGATGAGGTATGCCCCTGCACCGGCTATGACTGTAAGGAGCGCATAAAATGTCTCCCTTTTCGTGAGACCCTTGAAAAAGTCATCCTTGTATTCATCGAAATCCCTGTTGATCTGAATCTGCATATTAACTCGCTCCTTCACTTTTATATTCTATTCTCATAATCCCATGCATCTCCTGACCGTCTCCTCTGCGCCTTTGACGCAGGCCGCTGCTGTGAGCATCGGCAGGCAGATCTCACATATGCGCAGTATCGCGCCAACCAGCCCATCCTCGCTTGCAAAGAAGCTGGTCCCTGACGAGAACATCTTGAATGCAATTACTAGGGCTAGGGCGATGACGACAACCTCAAGGCAATAGGTGAAAAATGTCTTGATCCAGGCAATACCTGTCTGCGACAGCCCACCTCCGCCGGCAAACCCCGCCAATGCGACAGGCGCAAATGGTATGCAGAGGAATATCTTAAAAAACCTCCGCATGATCGTGATGACGATGCCGATGCCGCTGCCAACGATGATGAAGCCGCCGATGATTCCCCCCAAAAAACAGATGAGCCCTGAAGCTATCCACTCAGCACCGCCGCTCAGCCCTTCTCTGACGCTCGTAAAGAGGTTACCCGCATCATAGGAGGTTGTTCAGTGTTCCGCTGATATCGCCGGCCACGACCGATGAGAGATAGAGGAACTCCCTGATCAGGCCCAGACCGCTGGTGAGCAGCCCCGCAGTGATGGACAGCCGCAGGAAGAAGCGGAACATGTTCTCTAATGTGAAGCTGTTTTTGATGTCAATGCTCTCACGGCACCAGCCGATTACAAAATATAAACTCATTAAGGATGCTCCGATGCCGAGGAATGACTGATATACCGTCGTCACGATTCCCCATGCATCAGGGGCATAACTTATCGGGCTGACAGAGATAATGCTGGTCACGATATTGGCACTGGCTTTCCAGACACCGATTCCGATCTCCATAAACCATTGCCCGCTGTCAATTAATCCATTCCCAAAAGCTTCCAAAACGCCATCATACCAGGCCATTTAAAGCACCACCTTCCTTATTATTCTTTGGGCTCATACTAACAGCGCAACTATCTGGGAGCCTAACGCCATGATGATGCCGGCGATCACTTTTTTGAGTGCCATCGTCTGCTGGGCGGAATCGTGTTGCTGGTATGCGCTGGCGAAGTCAAATATCCCCCAAAGGAGCACGATCGCCCCCGCAGCGGTTATGATGGCTGCCACAAGGGTTTTGATGACATCTATTCTGGCTGTTACTAATTCGGCGGCACTCACGGGATAGGCTGGAAGGAAGGCTATAAGCAGGCTTACCGCCAATGCCGGTATGGCTTTCCTTTTTACGCCAGCCATTCTATTGAAACACTTCTTTATTTTCCTTATCATTTCTTTTTTCCTTTCTTATGGAAAGGGAAATGTGCCATAAATGGCACATTTCCCCCAGACTGTAGACAACTAGCCTCCATCGGAGGCAGTTGTCTATTTTTCTTTCTTTCGCCCTTTTAAGATGATATAATTGTATTATCGGAAAGGTGGGTGTTTAGTTATGATGGGGAAAAAGGAT
>Ga0153950_1000226_pt1 | contig 24411 bp, 28 predicted proteins | sample TSNJ034MetaG_FD_104737 | JGI IMG/M metagenome (GOLD analysis project Ga0153950, IMG submission 104737) | Attine ant fungus gardens microbial communities from New Jersey, USA - TSNJ034 MetaG | ecosystem: Host-associated > Fungi > Mycelium > Unclassified | place: USA: New Jersey, Wharton State...
GAGTACGAACTGCCCCGTTTCGTCGCCACCATCACCCAAGAGCTTATGGCAAGCCGGGATGTGCTGAATATGCTGGAATCCTATCAGCGCAACGCCGGAAAAGCCATGAAAAGCGAGCTTGCCATTACCATAGCCGATATGCGTACCGGAAACTTTGAGGCGGCGCTGACGCGCTTTGAGTCGAGAATATCCAGCGCCATGCTCTCCGATGTGGTAAGGGGCTTGATTGGTGTGATACGGGGCGATGACGGCGTGGTGTATTTCCGTATGCTCTCCCACGACATGAAGCAGATCGAAATTCAACGGCTGAAACGCCTTGCCATGGAGCGGCCGCCCAAAATCCGCAAGTATTCGTTTATGCTGCTTGCGTGTATGCTCCTTGTCTATATGGGTGTTATGGCTTATGAGATCGTCAAAACCATGTCGGGGATGTTCTAAAGGGGGTGTTCATTTGATTAAGAGGATTATGAAGTCGCGCCGCGCCGAGGGCTATATTGACACGGCAATCGGCGTGCTTTGCATTATGCTGGTGGTCGCCCTTGCGGTCAACCTGTTTCCGGTATTTACGGCGAAACAACAGCTTGATATTTTCGCCAATGAGATTGTCCGACAGGCTGAAATTGTGGGCAGCACCGATGTAAGCGGACGCATAGAGAAAATGAAAGAACAAACCGGACTGAACCCGCAAATAACATGGAACTGCGATTATTACAGCGGGAACAAGGTGCAGCTTAACGGAGATATTGAGGTGGTCTTGACTACCAAGGTGGACATAGGGTTTTTCGTGTTTGGCTCTTTTCCCATAGAGATACGGGCAAAGGCCACCGGAAAATCCGAGGTTTATTACAAGTAAGGGGGCGCTATGAAAGTACAAAAAATATTAAAGAACAAAAAGGCGAACTCCACGCCCTTGACCATCGCCCTTATCCTCTGCCTGCTCATTGTGTGCTGCGGGATAGCCGAATATTTCCGGCTGATGATAATTGTCAGCGGAGTGCGCGACGGACTCCAGCAGGCCGTGATTACCGTGTCCACCACCAACTATGACGAGGTGTATAACGGTTTGAGGGAGGGGTATTCCGGGGGCTATTCCCTGTCCGGGGAAAGCTGGAACGAGAACCTTGACTATGACGACGTTTACGGCCGCATGGACAACCTTTTATGCACGGTCCAGCAGGGCGGCTACCATGTTAAGGTGCAGGAGGGCGGCTACGAGTACCGTTATTCGGGGCTTTCCATAGAGATTATCAACGCGCCGTTCACGCCGGGCGGCGCCGACGATAACTTTGAGGCCGATGCCAGCGTACAGATTGAAGTACCCCTGTCGTTCGGCTTTAGTATGCTGCCGCCGCTCAAAATGGAGGTGCGGGCGACGGCGGCGTATATGCCTAAATTTTAGACTTGCGTGAAAGAAATGTAAGAATACATCTGGACGCGAAGAAAAATTTATTGTATTATACTATTGAAAGACAGCTTTCAATGTAACAGAAAGCGAGGTTTAAGCAATGAAAAACTATAATAAGAAAAAGATAATCACCATATCGGTCTTGGCGGTTGTCGCCGTTTTCCTTGCGGGCGGCCTGTGGGTCTATATGGATTCCATGGGGAACAACGAGCCGGCCGCCATAATCAGCGACGATCCCACACAGGAGCCGGACGGTTCCGAAGCTCCGGAAATTAAGATACCTCTCAGCAGCGGACAGGATACGCAGGCCGGGGAAACAAAGGGCAACGGTTCGGGAGCGACGGCAAGCCCGGACGCCGGGAGTACCACTTCCACTACGGGCAGCGGAACAAGCGGACAGTCAAAGACCTCGGACGATAAGCCGAAAACACCCGCCGGAGCTACGCCGCCTCCCACGCCGGAGCATGTAGTGGAGGATGAACACGAAATCACCAGCACGGATAATCCCAATGTACCGCCATCCTCGACGCCAACGCCGGCAAAACCGGAAACCAGTACACCACAATCAGGAGATACGAACAGTAAGGGTGAGATTTATGTACCGGGGTTTGGTTGGACACCATATACTCCCGGAGTTGAAGTTGAGGAAGCACCAAACGCCGGAACCGGCGAAATAATTGGACACTAAAAGCTAATATTATTATTGCAAGGATACAGCTAAAAACGGCTGTATCCTTTCTTTTTTGGAAAGGAGGCTCCCTTTGAAAAAAATCATTACAGTGTTACTCAGTATGCTGTTGATAACATCCCTGTCTGTTACTGCGTTTGCGGAGGGCGATCCGAACCTTGACGGCGGCGGCGGGGGCATGGGAAGCGGCACAAGCACAAACTCATGGACGCCGGGGCGCGATGGTGTTCGTGTTACCATTGTCCGTGACAGCGATAATCAGGCTGTTTCTTCCCCTATTGATTTTGCCAATAACCCGCCTACTGACATAAGTATCAATTTTGGAAAGGTTAGCAAAATCCAATATAGAAATGGAAGTGTACTTGCACCGAGTCCCAACATCTATACTTGCCTAAAACCAAACCTATCCATGCCGACAATCGTAAGTACAAGCGGCAGTAACAACATAGCTGCTGTAAAACAGTATTTTTGCCATTCGGGTACGATACAGGATATAGCAAACGCCACAGGTTTCAACTATGACTTGCTCATTAGCGGCGAATATAAAATACTGCTTGAACCGATAGCCTATTTCAAATACGAGGGCATTATGTATGCCATGACCGCCACAGAAGCCGCCCTGTTCGACCAAAAGGTAAGCGGCGGTCTGCGCAGCAAAATGGTTTCGCTGTCACACAAAAATCTGCCCCTTGCCATGTTCCTTGAATATGACGAGCTGGGCTTTTCGGCGTGGAGCGGCAGTAAAACAAGTGCCGCCAGCAATGAGAATATTATTTCTTACCTCGGCATGGGTATTATCCGGTTTACCGAGCTTGTAATCGAGCCGCAGGAAAGCGAAATTCAGTACCGTGTAGACACGGATGTTATCGTTTCCGTAAGCCTTACCACCGGTAACGAGAAAACACCGGAAGATCCCGCCTACGCAACATTCTCTATCAATGGCAGTACCTACTCCCATACCGATATTTATATCCCCGGTGGAAGCTCTCAGCTTGCGTGGGTAAAATGGAGAACCCCGCCCACGCCGGGTATTGTCACCATTACCATCACAAGCAACTGCACGTTAGATAAAAATGTAATCGTGGCCGAAATCGTGGACTTAAACGAGAACATCCCGCCCGATCCACAGGCCAACGACCGCAACGATGGGTACAGCATACCCGTAGCGCCCGTAAAAGCGAATGTGACAACGCTCACATGGGGCGAATGGGATTGCTGGTGGCATGAGTATTGGGTATGGATTCCCGATTGGGATTACTGCGACCACGGCGAGGACGGCGGCCATTGGGTAGACAACGGCTGGTGGGAGGATCACGGCTGGTATGAATATGAGTGGATACCCTATTCCGCTACGCTGTCCGCGACCATGGCAATAAAGCCCGATGAGAAGTCGCCCACGGCCACGGCAACAAAAATGAAATCCGGCTACGGCTTTAACATGAATGTGTCATCCTCTATGTACTCCAACGCGCCGAGCAGCCATATCACCGGGGCGCAAAATGTGGTTTCCTATTTCCCCGAATTTAATTATGAAACCTACTGGCGGCTCCTTGACCGGATCAGCATCGGCTATAACTCCACCTTTGAGTTTCGCAAAAACATATACAGCACCTACTACCGCAGGGTGCATTTTTCTCCGGTGTGGTTCCCTGACGGACAGTATACCGCTTACGCCGAAATCCTCGACGCATGGACGCCGGCCGGTATGCTGCAAATCAATCCGACCGCCAGCCTGACGATTGACGATAACCTGTTTTCGGACTGGCATGTGCGGCCGGTAAATTAAAGGAGATATGGTCTATGGAATTTGACAGTAAGAGCTTATTTGAAAGGTTTTTGAAAGACAATCTGACAATGGATAATTCGCAGGAAATCTATGATGTGTTTTATTCGTTGGAAGTTGGCGAGGAAACATTGTTCAAAAACTGCTGCGAGATTCTCGGAATTGACCGGGATGAGTTTCTAAAAAACTTTGTAGGTACGGAAGTCTATGATGTGGATGAGGACGCAGGACTTACGGCAATAGCAGCGGCTGAAAGATTTGGCACGATAATATATGAAAACCCCGACGAGCCCTCCTATGGAACAATCAAAGAACTGCTGTTCGACAAAAACTACACCGAGTATTTGCAGTTCCGGCAACAGTTATTCTATTCATCGGCTTGCGACATCGTTGATAGTTATGATGAATCGGAATATCATTTTACCCATGTTCTATCAGTCATAGAGAAAATGGGAGTGTTTAAGGAAAAAAAGTACAACATGGAGAATATGCCCTGCGGCCATAAGGAGCATATAGGCGAGGAACAGGACTACGAGGACGATGAGGACGAATATGAACGATAGGATATGGAGAACCCGGCGGCTGTGCTGCAAATCAAGGCCACAGCCGCCCGGTAAATTAAGGAGGACGGTATGAGCGGTAAAGATATAGACAAGGCGCTTGTTATCCTGCGCGGTACGAAAGACGGCGACGAACTTTCCCCCTCCGACCTAAGACTGCTTGAACTGTATGTCAACGGCCATCTGAATGAAAAGGGCTTGGAGGTTTTTGACAAGCTGTATGAAAGCGTGGCGGCCGGAACCTATACAAAGCCTTACCACCTCGGCGTGGAGTATATGACCTACGACCATGAGGGGTATGTTTATTTCAAAGGACAGCATGTGGAGCATTACAGCCGTTGGTGGGCGCACTCCCTTGACGCCAAGGAAGCACTCACACGCTTACAGCGGCAATGCTTGTTTTTGGAAACCAAGGGTGTTGAAGTAAACAGCGTAACGGCCGTATGGGGCTGGGAGAAATACGCCGCCGAGTTTGGGGTACGGATGAAAGCCGAGCTTGACAGGCTGCTGCCGTCCGGCGATAAAATCTTTTTCTCGGAGATTACAGCCGATAAGGGAAACGGGAGTACCGAAAAATTCCTCATGCCCGGAACGCCGGATGAAAACGAGGTGCGGACTTCCGCGCGTTACCGTGATTTTATGAACCATAACGCCCTTGACGGCGGCGAGAGGGTAACTGCCGCCGCTTATTCCTACGGCAGCGGCGCGGAAAGAGACGCCACGGACGAGGAAGCGGCGGCACTGGCGCTTTGTTTCGGGTACTTAAAGGATAACTGCCTGCTCTCGGAACGGGGGCAGACCGTTTATCCCGCGCGTTGGAGCGAACAGCAGGACGGCGATGATTACGGTTATGAGGACAATGAGGACGAATATGAGCGATAGGACGGAGGTTGGACATGGGTAAACTGTTTTCAATAGTAACGCTGGAAAGCGGTTCATGCTGGCCTATGACTTTCCCGGCAGAGGGTTTCCCCGCTCTGGAAGAACTTAGCGATTATGATGTTTACAACGATTATCTTTCGGATTGCGAGAATGGAGACAGTATCCACATCTATGTCACCGGGTACACATGTGGCGGCGGCGCTCATGTAAACGCCGATGAATCGGAACTTGAAGAACTTGCGGCCAATCTTGACAAGTCTCTCGCCAAGGGCAAGGTAAAACAAGTGGGCTTTTCAGAATACCATTTAGAAAAACAATATGAAAACGACCGTTACGATGAAAGGGCATATCTTGACTTTGAGGGAAACGGAGAGGACGATGAGGACGAATATGAGCGATAGGAGGTGCGATTATGGGGCAGCGCGCTATATACGTTATCACGGAGGACGGTAAAAACAATTCCTTTTTCGCCTTTTGGGGAGCGAACGCCCTGTCGCCGCTCCTACGGCTTTTACAGGCGAAAGAAATACAGGAGCAGCTACCCGAAAGGCAAAGCATAGCCCATATCTTTGAACACCTTGATTATGGCGGGGTATATGTCAATCCCCGCCATGACAATCCGGCGGATATGTTCTGCGATCCGATAGCCGATGTTGACTTATCCGACCGCCATAACATATCCGGCCGCCATAATGTGTTCGGTAATTCAAGCGAGATTGAAATGCTGGTGCGGCTTGACCTTGACGGCAATAGCTGCCTGCTGGAGTATAACCGCAACTGCCCGTGGTATACCTCTATGAACAACTATATCATACCTATTGATACCGGCCTGCGAATCGTGGAAAAGCTGCTCATGATTGCCGAGGAACAGGGCATTGACAGCTTCGGGCAGCTTCTTTACGTCTACAACAAGGCAACGGGGATTGACAAGGCGTTGGAAAACGCAAGGGCAAGCCAGAGGCTTGACGAATACTTAAACTCCGACGAGGCCAAGGCAGACCGTGAGCGGTTTTTATCAATGTACGGCAGCCCCGGCGAACCGGAGGACGAAAACGAGATGGAGGTATAATTCTTTGGACGGATTGTTATTCCCTATTATCATGCTTGCCGTAACCCTTGGAGGTGGCGGCATTTTTCTTTTAATCCTCAAAAACGGCAAGAAAAAGCCGGTGGCAAACGAGGAAAACGCCGCCATACAGACGGCGCAGGAGTTTATCAATATAAAGGACATCAAGGACAGGTACTTATACACCAAGGACGGCATGACGCTTATTTTCCTGCGACTCCATTCTATCAGTATCGACCTGTACAGCAAGTCGGAAAAAAGCGTACTGATAAAGCAGCTTACCGCCGAGCTTTCGGACATTCAGTACCCGTTCAAGTTTATGGCGGTATCACGGCCTGTTGACATTTCCCCTTTAATTAACGACCTGACCGCCATGCTGAAAAACTCCGATGAAAAGCGGAAAGAACTGCTGCGGCAGGAGATTTTACAGATGAGCAGCTACGCCCTGTCCGGCGAAATCGTGGAACGCCAGTTTTATATCTCTCTGTGGGATAAGTACGAGGACGGTATCGAAAAGGATATTTACAAGCGCGCCGCCCTGCTTGCCGAGAAATTCACCACAAACGGTATCGGCTGCGAGGTAATCGGTGAAAAGGAAATCGTGCGGCTGATTAACCTTGTCCATAACCCGTCCTACGTCCATTTGGAGGACACGGAAACGGCGGCCAGTATTCCGGTTTTGCGATAGGAGGATGATTAGATGAATCTAATAAAACGACAGGAACGGCAAGAGCCGGTAACTGTCAACAATGCCCTGCTCAATGTTATTACACCCATAGGGCTTGAATTTCAAAAAAACCGCCTGAGTATCGGGGAAAACCTCGGCAAGATTTACGGCGTTATCCGTTATCCGGGGAAAGTGGAAACCTCATGGCTTTCCAAGATAACGAATATCCCCGGAACCTTTGTGAGTATCGGCTTTACGCCGGTGGATAACACCACGCTGATTAACGCCATTTCCCGCAGCGTGGTACAGCAGCGCGGCGCCGCCGAGGGCGCGAAAGACCCGTTATCACGGCAGCGCGCCGAGAAATCCGCCGACGACGGCGAGAAAATCATCATGCAGATAGACCGTGAGGGTGAAACGGTGGGGCTGATGAGCGTATCGGTTATGCCGGTCGCCAAGGATGAAAAGGACTTCAAAAAGGTATGCCGCCGCGCTGAAAGCATACTCAGCGTACTCAAATGCAAAATGCGTGTCATACCCAATCTGCAAAAGGAGAGCTTCAAGCATATATCCCCATCGTTCCCCACCCATAGTAAAATAGAAAGCATACTGCAAAAGATTGTGCCGCTCTCGACCTTCGTGGGCGGCTTTCCCTTTGCCAGCACGGGCTTTAACGACGGCGAGGGGTACTATTTCGCGCAGGACGCAAGCGGCGGTCTGATTATCGTTGACCCGTGGCGGCGCGGCGGCGACCGCACCAATTCAAATTTCGTGATTATGGGCAATTCCGGCGTAGGTAAAAGCACCGCCATCAAGCACATCATTATGAGCGAATATATGAAAGGCACGAAAATCTTGGTTGTAGACCCGGAATCCGAGTACAAAGACCTTTGTTTGCGTCTAAATGACGGCGGCGTTGGCTGGATCAACGCCGTGGGCGGCTCTAACGGAATGATTAACCCGTTACAGGTGCGGCCGTCGCCAAGGGATGACGAGGGCGAAAAAGACAAGCTGTACACGGACGAGGGCTACGGCATAAACGACCTGGCCTTGCACATGAAAAACCTTGAAATTTTTTTCAGCCTGTATATACCGTCGCTCACCGATATGCAAAAGGCTGTGCTGAAGAAAAGCCTTGTGGAATTGTATCAGAAATTCGGCATTGTGTGGGATACGGACATGGCCGGCTTGAAGCCACAGGATTTTCCGGTTTTCTCCGACCTATACGAATTGGTGTCGGAGAAATCCAAATCGGGGGATAACAAACAGGTTTACGCCGACCTTGCCCTACTGCTGTACGACATAGCCAAAGGCTCGGACAGCTTCATATGGAACGGACACAGCACCATCACCAGCGACTCGCAGTTTATATGCCTTGACACCAATGCCTTGCAGGAAACCTCCGACAGCATTAAAAGGACACAGTATTTCAATGTGCTGACCTACTGCTGGGAGCAGATGAGCCGTGACAGGACGGAGCGCGTCCTGCTGATCTGCGACGAGTGTTATCTGATGATAGACCAAAAGGTTCCTCAATCGCTGGTTTATCTTCGCAACGTAATGAAACGGGCAAGGAAATACGAGGGCGCGCTGGCGATTATCTCCCACAGCGTGATTGACTTCCTCGATCCTGCCATCAAGCAGTACGGGCAGGCGCTTTTGGATATACCCTGTTACAAGCTGCTGATGGGTACGGACGGCCCGAACCTCAAAGAAACGGCAAACCTGTATGACTTGACGGAGGCCGAACAGGAGTTGTTGCTTGCCAAAAAGCGCGGACACTCCCTGTTTATGGTGGGCGCGAAACGGCTCCATATCAATTTTGAGATACCGGACTACAAGATGGAATATATGGGCAAGGCCGGGGGCAGATGATGTTCGGAACGGCAACAGGGCGGCAAGCGCCGCCCTGTTTTTAAGTTTTAGGGTTAACAAAAATATCTGTATTTCCTCATAATTGTAGATTAAGGCGAACAGACGGCACAGATAATCTCAATACCTATGCGATACCTTTTATGTCCGACACGAACTGCTAAATGCTTATTTTCTTAGGTCATCAACTCGTTTCACGATGGAGTTAAAAACATCATTTGATGGAGTTATTGCGCTGTTCTTAATGGCGGATACGGTTTGTTTTCTGCTGATTGGGGTACTTCCTGTAATGACATTGCCGTTATTAGTCTGCATCACAGGAATAAAGCGGTTGCGGTTAAAAAATATAACTGTTACCATTCCCACAAGGAGGAATAAACATATTGGAAAAAACCAAAAATCGAAAGGGTTATTACCGCCCTTATCTAAACCACCCGCTGCTATCGCGTCATCTGCGGCGGCTATATCATTAGTTACCACAACAAACGCGCCATATTGTTCGACATATTTTCGTGCATATTCCTTCTCGTAGCCGTCCGCGATTTCCACAAAAACCACTTCTGAATTGAGTAACATCTGAACGTCACGAACAATAGCATCACGGCTTGCATAAATCTCATTAAAAGCCGCTTCGCGTTGTTTGTATGAATATGTGCAATCTCTGAATGTAATGAGGCAGTTAGGTGATAGTAAGTCAAGTATTTCATTCTTACTGGCTTCATCAGCGTTGACAATTCCTATTTCCCAATAAGCGACTGACGTTCCGTTTTCAAGCATTTCACCGCCCGCTTCGTAAGCGAACGAGATATTATCGGGGTATCCATTCGTTGCCCAATATTTATCAGGTGTATCAATTGTTCCTCTACCTGTTTCGCCGTCTGAAAGTCGATGTATATTTACATCTTCGGTAAAACTAATATTTGCGTCCGTAATAGGGTCTGCGTTCTCAACGGGCGTAGGTCTATCGGTTGCAAATACATCTGCTTCGGGTTCGCCTTGCGCGTAAGTTGTCATTGACATACCAACGAGCATTATTATGACTAAAACAAAAGCTACTTTTTTCATAGTGAACCTCCTGTAATTATTTTTTGGAGCTTGCTTATCGCCTTTTGATATTTCCATATTACCGTACCCAATGGGATTTTCATTATTTCAGAGATTTCGCGGAACTTTAACTCTCCGATAATATGTAAAGTAACAATTTCACACTCTTGTGTGGGTAGGGTTTTCAGCGCAGTTTCAATGTCCATTCGTAGCGATAAATCATCTAATGGTTGGTGTGCGCTGTTTTCAATTTCTTCAAGCGATATATGCCGCGCTTGCGTTCGCGTACTGTCTATTGCCAGATTGTGCGCCATCTGGAATATGTAAGCGCGAGGGTTTTTTATTGTAGACTTGGGTGGTGACAAGAATAACTTGATGAAAACTTCTTGTAATATATCTTCCGATGATGATACATCCCATGTGATACGGTAAGCAATAGTATATATCGGGGTTTGCAAATCCGTATAGAGTTCTTCAAAGGCTATCTTATCGCCATTGCGTATAGCATTAAGTTTATCTGTTAATTCCAGATTATTCACCACCACACCTCCCTTCACTTACTATGACGGATAAAAACGATATTTTATTGGTGATATTGAAAATATTTATTAAAGGCTGCCTGTGGGCGCAGACAGCCTTACGAATATTATATAAATTTACTACCTTAACTGTTTATCGACAATTATTCACAGCTAATAATTTTACTGCACCTTTCGGACAAAGTTGTATCACTACATAAAAATTATACCATGCCCCCAAGTAAAAATCCATGCCTTGAACCAAAAGTGTTCAGGGCATTTTTTATATACCCCAAAATCCAAACATAGGAGGTGTTGTTTTGGCAGTAGACCCATTGACCGCCAAGCTGTTAGCGCAGGCGGCCATTAATGCGGCGACCGACAAGGAAACACGGCGCAGGACACTCATTATGATACTTGCGCCGGTTATCGGATTCCTTTTGCTGGTCGCCTTGATTTTGTACATCATCACAAGCCCCTTTTCCATACTGGCACAGTGGCTTATCGGTGATGAAATCGCAGCCGTGGATCAGCTTCAAAAGGACTACGGCTACAACCAGAACATCGGCATTTACGACAACGATTACATTGTCGGCAGCGGACAGAGCTATGAGGGCATAGTTTTTACGGACGGCTCCATGGAGGTTACATATTACAACCAGCTTGACGAACGCTGGGCGAATATCATGTACGGAACATCAAGCACAATCGGAGAGGCTGGCTGCGGCCCCACTTCCATGGCGATTGTCATATCCACCTTTACCGGCGAGGCCCGCGACCCGGTGGAACTGGCAAATTGGTCTGTCGCCAACGGCCATCGCTGCGAGGGTAACGGCTCATACCACTCACTGATCCCCGAAAGCGCCAAGGCTTACGGGCTGTCCGTTACGGGCGCGGGAAAAAGCGACGGTCAGAAAATCGTGGACGCCCTATCCTCCGGCAAGCTGGTGGTCGCCATCATGGCAAAGGGGCATTTTACGTCAAGCGGCCATTTTATAGTCCTCCGGGGCGTTACCTCGGAGGGCAAAATTTTAGTAGCTGATCCCGCCAGCTACAACCGCAGTGGTCAGGAGTGGGATTTATCCATCATCTTAGACGAGGCCCGTGACGGCGCCGGTGCGGGCGGCCCGTTTTGGATAATTTCGCCTTGAATTGTCATTTTAACGGAGGACACGAATATGATTTTATACCTATCTTCAAACCAACACACCAATCTGCTTGATTTTACCGGCCTGTATGACGATGATACGGTGACGATCAAGAAAATGGTGGGTAATTTCGTCTTAAAGCAATTCATCATCTACGATATGCGTAACTTCTCCCACTGCAACGAATTGATACTCGACCGTCCGGCTTTTGGTGACAGCGATACCGAATTTGCAGAAGCCATTGAGGAATTTCTGACCATGTACAGCGCCCGGATAACGGTCATATACGAGGGGCTGGAGCAATCCGACCCCTTGTTTGCCGCCCTGCTGAATATCGGCGTGGGAAACATTGTAACAGGCATTGAGATAGGCGCTATTCAGACGGAAATCAGGGAATGTCTGAGCGATAAGGGCATGACCCGGTACAACCCGAAAGAAAGGGTGAAGCATAAAAGCGGCAAGGAAAGCTATCAATTCGACTGTGAAAATATCCGCGTCGCTGTCCTGTCCTCCCAATCGAGGATGGGCGCTACCACCGCCGCCGTGGGGCTGGCTGTATGGATTAACAGCGTCGGCGGCAAAGCCTGTTATATCGAGTCCAATCAAAGCGGCTGCCTTGCGTCGCTGTCGAGAGCTTACGAGATGGAGCGGACAGAAAGCGGCTTTACCTTTGACGGCATGGAGTATCTGAGCGGTGAGCCGTCAAGCCAGTATCAGTTTATCATCCATGATATAGGCAACGATTACCCAAGCAATAAGCAGCTTATTCAAACGGCTGATATTCTCCTTTTGTGCTGCGGCGTAAAGCCCTATGAAATGCAGTACACCATGCGGCTCTTACGGCAGTTTGAAACCGAACACGCCTTTGTGGTATGCCCTTTCGTGGATGATAGCCTAAAGGAAAGCTATGCACCCGTGTTGCAATCGGACTATCACAAGGTTGTTTTTATGGAGTACCAGCCGGATATGATGAATACCGGGGCAAACAGCAAGAATTATAAGGGAATAGTTCAAAAATATATCGCCGGGGCATAATGCTCCGGCGATTTTGGAGGTTATGAGGATGACAAAACAATATGAATTGAAACAGCACGCCTATGCGTCCAATTTGAAAAGTCGGGCGCTCTCCGTACTTATCTATTTGATTGACCGTTCCAATAAGGAATTGACCTGTTTTCCAGCGATCCCTACGATGGCACGGGAACTGCATATCAGCGTTTCCACGGTGAAGCGCGCCCTGCATGAGCTTGTGGCGGCGGGCTTTGTGGCAAAGGAGAGTCGTTTCCGTGAAAAGAACCACGGGCAGACCTCCAACCTCTACACCCTGCAATTTTCGGACGGTGCGCTGAATAATGACAACGATAACAACCAGCCAAAGGCTGATGAAATAGAGAATATCCCCAGCGAACCGGCGCGGTATGCGGCCGAGCAGATCACATTTGAAACCATAGCCAAAGGGGAAGCCGTAGAAATGCCAGTGTATGAGGATATAAGCGAAGTATCAACGGCGGCCCCAATATGCGGCAGCGCAGCAGATACCCCCGTTCAGTCCGGCGTTCTTTTGGCAGACCTACCGGGAATGATTATCTCCGCCTGCCGTTCCATATGGGAAAAGACAGCGTCCTTTTTTAACTGGACGGGGGTGGGGTTCAATTTGATACCTCCTTGAACTTACCAGTTTAACAGGAGATAAAAAGCGGAAAAGAAGTTTATTATAAAGCCAAACAGGTAGAAGTATTGCATATTCCGGCAATAATACTGCTATGCTCTTCGTTTTTCCGCTTTATTTTGCGGAGCGCAGGCTTGATTTTAAGGATTTCACCATGTCCGCTATTATCCGCGTTTCATAATCGTTGCAATCCTTGATAGTTTCCGCTATTTCTCCTTCAAAAACGTGTTTTGATTTGTTTATATGTCCACGGAACAATTCATCGGCTGAAACATTCAGCGCATTGATGATTGCGATAAAGATTTTCATGCTGGGTATGGTATTGCCGGTTTCAATGTGGCTTACATGCGTCACTCCCACATCTATTATTTCAGCCAGTTTTTCCTGCGAAATTCCTTGTTTCGTGCGCTCGGCCCTTATTCGTTTGCCTATATCTAAATAATCTATTTGCATAATCCACCTCAGTATCTAAGACGATACTTGTATTGTATGTGCAAATAGACCATGTTATAATGACATTAAAATGCAATCGGACTAAATATGCCAAGTCAGGTAATTTTTTTAATAACCGTTCCTATTCCTAAAAAACCGCCAGTCTGATAGGTGCAGCTTCAAATACAACAAGAACAGCGAGGGATTTTTTACGGCTTTTTCGGGAGCAAGTCATTTAATAAACGGCCAGTGAGGTATATCATTAAGTAAAACCTGTAACCGCAGAGGACTACGGCGAAGCATAATCAATTCGTGTTATGAAAGCTACGGAAATGAACATACTGGAAGCTATAAAATTCTTATAAAGGAGCGATTGATATGAGCGGTACGCTAAAGGCATTTATTCAAAAAGGCGGCGTTGGGACTTGGCTTGCGCTTCCGGCAGGCAAGAATGATTTTCTAAAAGCGATGAACGAGATCGGAACGGCAAGCCCCGATGATTTGACCATCGGACAATACAAAACGGACTTGGCCGCACTCACGAAAGAACTGTTAATGAGCGCCGATCTCGACCATGTGAATTACCTGGCGGCGAGGTTGGCGGAAATGGACAGCGGAGAGCTTGACAAACTGGACGCCATTATGCAAAGCCCTTTCCGGTTTAGCACAGTGGAACAGCTACTCGACTACACATACAACACCGATTACTTTCTGTTAAGGTTTGGTATAAATGACAATATGGAACTTGGCCGGTATTATGTTTACGATACCGGTCTGTGCCAAATGCCGGAGGAATGGAAAGGCGGCATTGACCTTGAAAAGTTTGGCGCTCACGCCGCCCAACAGGAGCGCGGCGTATTCACCTCAAAAGGATATTTAATGCCAAGCGGTGACGAGTGGCAAGACAGGCCGGCCGGACAGGGTATACCCGACGAGTACCGATTACAGAAGAATATAGAAAAATGACAGGGTGTAACGAGGGGGACTAATCATCCCCTTCGTTCCTCAAATTATGTATGCCCTGTATGGTAGCTTCAACAATAGCCATTTCCCGATCATCCAATTTGTCCAGCAGGCTATCAATGTGCTTACGCCGAGAACTTTTTGCATGTTCGGCTTCAGGGAAGAAAATCGGATCAATGTAGACAGAAAAGATCGTTGCCAGTTCATAAAAAAGCTGCAAGCTCATATGCTGCCCTTTGTTTTCAATCTCCAGCAAATATCTCGCGTCGATGTCGTATTTTTCTTCAACCTGTCGGCGGGTTAGCCCTAACTTCTCGCGGGCCGCTTTTACGGCTCGTCCGAAAGGACGGCAGTCATATGGATTTGTTATTTTTCGTATTTTACGCATAGATTAATCACCCCATATCATTCTACAACACCTATTGCCGAAGTCATATGTATTGGTAGCTGATACGAGATACATATACAATACACTTTAAGGAACGAGAAAAATATAGGCGGCGGTACAAGACCTGTGTTGTCGTTGCCGGTTGCAGTTTTATGGAAATTAATTTCGAGTGTCAAGGTATTACTCCAAGCGTGAAACCTGTTGCGGAAAGGCGCCGAATTGAGTAAAAACGCCGCCTGTACGGGGTGGTGTAGGGTGGTAATGGTTTGTACTCCGTGTGTTAGAATGGAGAATATGAGGTTTATGCCATGACCCCATCCCGATATTATAGCCCTTTATGAATCCACAGATGGCCGCTATTTCAGCTTAAACGTATTTTTATGATAATCTATCAATCCATCCTTTTTCATATTCGACAGCTCTCTTGATAACGCGCTGCGTTCAATATTGAGATATTCGGCCATCGTGTTTCTATTCATGGGAATAGAAATTGTCCGGCTTTGCTGTTCACGGGATACCCGTAACAGGTATGTCATAATCTTATCTCGCACAGTGGGCTTTAGCAGACAGTCAATGCGTTCATGAAGTACAAGCCCCTTACCGGCAACGATATTGATATAATTCCGCAATAGCCTTTCATGTTTCGGGCAAGCCTTTGGACATCGGGCAAGAAGCCGGTCATACGGGATTAACAGTACAGAAACGTCCTCTTGCGCCTGAACAAACACCGAGCTTTTGTGTTCCAAACTCGCGGCCAGCATGACGCCAATTTCGCTACCCTTTTCAAGCAAAGTTATGATTATTAACCTGTCCGCAGCGTCCCATTTAATAGAACGTCCATGCCCGGAAAGCATTACACCAAAATCGTATACGTCGCGGCCTTCCTCAACGATAAACTCACCCTTTGCATATTCGACGCGCCTTGCATGAACACAATCAAGCAAGGCGGCAATTTCCTCCGGCGCAATGCCGGAAAACATTTTTGTCTGCGCCAAATCTTCAATATATTCCCTCATGTTTTACTCCACCACATTAGTTTTGTTGCGTGCGCAACAAAAGATTTGTCCAAATTATAATATAATGGACACATAAAAACAAGGGTGGAGTGATAATTATGGACAACAAACAAAGAATACTTTGGATTACCCGCACAGCAGTTTTTATAGCTCTGCTGGTAGTATGGCAGGCGGCATCCGCGCCTTTGGGTAATACCCTTATTACCGGGTCAATCGTCAATCTATTGCTTATCGTTTCGGTAATGACTTGTGGCCTTGCGTCGGGGCTGACCGTCGCGGCCGTTTCGTCGTTTATGGCAAAGCTTTTAGGTATCGGCCCGCTTTGGAGTTTGATACCGTTTATGATTGCGGGGAATGTAACGCTTGTCTTGCTTTGGCATTTCATAGGCAATCGGAACATGGGCGGTAAACGGTATGTGGCATATATAACCGCGTTGATTGTCGCGGCGATTTCAAAGTTTATGGTCTTGTATGTCGGGATAGTACGGATAGCGATACCCATATTATTGGGTCTGCCCGAACAGCAAGCGGCAGCAATAACCAGTATATTTTCCGTTTCGCAGCTTTTCACCGCGTCGGTGGGCGGCGCGCTGGCGTTTGTTCTGATTCCGAGATTGAAAAAGGCCATTGCGGGAGGACAGGAATAACATGGACTCTGTTTTTACCTATTCCCTCTACGGCGTGGCGTCGGTTTTGCTCATCATATATGTGTGTTGACGAGGGATTACGGCGCAGACTGGAAACCAAGCTGATTACCAAAATCCTGACCTTTAACGCAGCATAACCCCTTTAGCCTGTGCGGGAGCGTGAACCCCTTTCCACGCTCCCGTATTTTTTATGCCATACACTTGTATTTTACTGAGAATTGCTTGGTAAAATATGTTGACAACGAATCATACTCGGAGTACAATATAGCTACCCAAAGTATTTTACCGGATTGGCCGTAGCTGATTGGTCTGCGCTCAAAATGCAAGAGCCGTGATTTGCTACCCGGATGATATTGATGTGGTTATAAAAATATTCATGGCAGGAGTGGTATACCGTAATGAACAAAAAAGAGAAACTCAAAGAATTTCACAGAAGCAATATTATTGAGGTTGCAAAAAAATTGTTTATCGAGAAAGGCGTAATCCAAACATCTATGGATGAGATTGCTAAGGAAGCGGATTACAGTAAATCCACTCTCTATGCGTATTTCAAGAGTAAAGACGAGATATACAGTTATATAGTTTATGAAAACACGCTTTTATTGAAACAGGCGATAGTAGACGCTATCAAAAACAACGAAACTTTAGAAGCTGCTTTTATGGCGATATGCGAAGCTCATGTTTCTTTTTATGATAACTACCCTCTTTATTTTGAAAGCATGATTGGTTCTATTACCGAAGCTCAAGACGATTCAAGCCCGATATATAGGATGGTCTTTGAATTAGGTGAAGAAATAAACAAGGTAATCATGGATTTTTTGGACAAGCGCATAAAGATGAAGCAAGTAAGACCTGATATTGATACTTTACAAACTGCTTTTGCTCTTTGGGCCGGAATATGCGGATTGATTATAATGACAAATAACAAATCCTCCTATATTGACTGCATGAAAGTTTCTAAACAGGACTTTCTTAGCTATGGCTTCAAAACATATCTCAATTCTATTCTAATTTAGGAGGTGGGCAGGTTATGAAAAAGATTTTGATAATATATTTTTCGGGAGTTGGGGCGACTAAACGTGTTGCCGAGCTTATGTATTCCTTTATGTCACAAATCTGCACCACCGATATTTTTTCAATCGAGAATAATGCTGATTTCAATATAAATGATTATGACGCTTTAATAATCGGAACTCCTGTGTACCATGCGGCCCCCTCCTATGTTGTAAAAGATTACTTTGACAGCATAAGTCCATTGATTAAAGCGACCCCCGCATTTATTTACAATACACGGGCAACATGGTCATGCAATACCAATCGGATACTTGCAAAACAAATACAAGGGAAGAATATCATCACTATCACAGATAAAGATTACAGAAGCCCAGCAAGCGACGGTTCACTTATTGTCCCATTCATTCAAAGGTTTTTTGAATTTGAAAAAAATCTACAACAGAAAATCACTTTAGATTGCACCGCCTTTTTGAAACTTTTGCAAGAGGATACCTTACAAGGATACATTCCGCGTTTTCGGTTTAGCAGCGTTATAAATGCTCCTAACAAATTGGCCGGACAACTCACTACATTCAAAATACATCTGCACCGCGAAAAGTGTAACAAGTGCAGCAAATGTATTGATGACTGTCCTCACAACGCTTTGGACAAAGATATCTCCGGCTATCCTGTATTGATAGTAAAGAATTGTGAGAATTGTTACCGCTGTATCCACCATTGCCCCCAAATGGCATTATCGTTAAGCAAACGAAAAGCACCTAAAAAATTGCTAAAATACTCTAAATCATTGAAATGAGGATATAACCTGCATTCTCAGGTCATGCAGTAATAAATAGGAGTGCTGCCCTGCGGTATAAAAAAAACCGCAGTTGCGGCAAATGATCTTTTGCAGCCAAAACACGGCCAAGCGGCGGTTTTGAGATAATGAACCGCCGCTTCCATTCTCAATTACACCATATAGATCATGTCGCGCTTTACGACTGTCCGACTTGCTTCCGTACCCCGACATACTGGCGGCGACCCACGGCGAGGAGGCCTTTACTCTACCCGGCGACAGTATTTTGGGCGAATAGCCAATCCCTTTTCACTCCCGTAAAATAAGGGTTGACATTTTCATATGACAGGTGTAACATAGCATTGAGTATAACATTTGTAATATGGAGGCGATTTGTTTTGAATCCTGTTATTGAAAAAATTTCTGACGCAGAAGCAGAGATAATGAAAATAGTTTGGGATAGCACCGGCCCGGTGACTTACGCGCATATCCGTACCAAGCTAACGCAACAGGGCGGTAGTTGGGAAAGCCCCACGATTAATACACTGGTAAACCGCCTTGTAAAGAAGGGTGCATTAGTACAGGAGAAAAGAGAAGTCTTTTATTATTCCACAACCGTTAAGGAATCAGAATACATGGAGGCTAAGACAAAAGATTTTATACAGAAAATCTACGGCGGGAGTGCTAAAAGCCTTGTCTCGGCTATGCTCAACAATGACATTTTATCTGAGGATGACATGGACGACTTAAAAAACTACTGGCAGAAAAGGAGGGATAAAAAATGAATGATGTACTGCTTATATTTCTTTCCTTGTCTGTTTCCGGCTCAATCCTCGCGCTGATTCTGCTGGCGATAAAACCGCTTATTAAAAACAGGTTAAGCCAAACATGGCAATATTATATCTGGCTGATCGTCATTTTGCGGTTCCTGCTCCCATTCACGCCGGAGGTTAGTGTTGTTGGAGAAATGTCGCGGCATATCCAGAACATAAGCAATCCCCCGGCGTTGGTGGAGACTGATCCGGGTATTGATGTGAACGAGGATTACACAATCCCGCAGACCCCGGATGTTCCCCCAATATCACAGGCCCCGACCCTACAAAGTGTCGAAACAGAAACACCTGTGCAGCCTGTCTATTGGAGCGATATTCTAAGCAATATTTGGCTTATTTGGATTGGCGTGGCGCTTGTGCTATTCGTTCATAAAATAGCAAGCTATCGGAGCTTTGCGCGGTTCGTAAAGGTCGGAATGAAAACGCTAACCGATACGCATATATGGGACATTTACCAGTCGGAGCTTGCGGCGGCAAGGATAAAAAGGCAATTACCTCTATATGAAAACAATCTGGTTGTATCCCCCATGCTCGTTGGTATTGCCCGTCCTGCTCTTGTCATTCCGGCTTTAGAGGCAAGCGACGACGAACTGCGGAATATTTTTCGGCATGAGTTGACCCACTACAAGCGGCTGGATTTCATATACAAGTGGATTGTGCAGATAACCTTGTGTCTGCATTGGTTTAATCCTCTTGTGTATCTAATTAGCAAGCAGATAAACAAAAGCTGTGAGTTGTCTTGTGACGAGGCCGTTATTAAGCATTTGGATGAAGATGGCCGGATAACCTACGGGGACGCACTTATCGCTTCTTTGAAAGCACAGGGAAATTACAGCGATTTTGTGGTTTCCATGACTATGAGCGAAAACGGAAATATAGTAAAAGAAAGGTTGGATATGATTATGAGCTATAAGAAAAAAACAAGACTGATTATCTGTTTATCATCCATTTTGACCGTGTTGCTAATCTGCGGTTTTACCTTTACGGGGGCATATGCTGCAACACAACAAAACAATATGGATATTTCCCCGATCAATCAGCCTAAACAAGTAACTTCCGCTTCGCAACCCGAACAGACAATAGGTAATACATCCGGGCGAACTGATTCCGCTACACAACCTCAACAGATAGTTGATAGCAGACTAAACTTAGTTGAAAAGGAATATACAATAGCCGAACTGGAAGCGAAGAACATACAGGGAATAGTAATAACGGGTCTTTCGGAAGATGGAGAGAAAATAACAGGTGTACTTTCAGAAAATGTAATCATTAAAAGCGGCGGGGATACATTAAAGTTGCAATATTATCAAATGTCCGATGGTGAATACAGCTTTGATGATACGATAACGGACGGGGGCGGGACGCGCAACAACATATTGATAGGCCGCACAACATCTAACGTATCTAACGAGCCTAACCGCACAATAATCGTAACGATACCTGATAATGCTAATATTAAGACATTAAGTGTTTATACTGGCAGCGGTGATATTTCCATAGAAAATTGCAGTACCGTACTATTAAAAACGAAATCGGTAAGCGGTAGTATAATAATAAATGACTGCGCGGTGTCATATAACCTCAACACACAAACCGTATCAGGCAATATTGATGTTATCGCTTTATCGACTGACACTACTTCCAAATATGACTTTGAAGCAAATATAACATCTGATAGCGGAAAGGTGTTATTCCAGCCTAAAGACAACGTAAGCAATTACCACTTCATTTTTGCTACCAATCCGAAGAATGCAATTACTGTCAATGGAAGAAGTTATACTGGCGGTGATTTTGTGTTGAATGAGAATGTACCAAAAACCGTGCATATAAGTAGCGGGTATATGTATGCCGAGGATAAAGAGAAAAGCGACGGGCTTGGTACTGCTTCTTTCACTATAAAAAATAATTAGTTTGTGGGGGACTAATCCTCCCCCATCCCTCTTGAAATATGTAAGCCCTGTATGGTTTCTTCATAATGTCAAACTCGCCTTAGTTTCCTATACACAACAGGGCGATAATGCGTTACTATGTAGGAGAATTTTGAAAATGACAAAGGTAGAACATAGAAACTCACAAACTAAATTTAGAAAAAAATTGCTGACACCGAAAAAAGTATTGCTCATTGTTTTGGTGTTGATTTTGGCGTTAGCAACTACGGTCGTTTTAGCATATTCGAGGTATTTGTATCCAACGGGAGAGATTATGTCTGGTCTATATGCTGTCAAGAATGACAGAACTGGTATACCGATGGTAAATTTCTTTCTTCTAAAGGTTGACGAAAAATATATTGCAATTGACACTGGTTCGGATAAAACACAAACTGAAAACGAACTGCAAAAATTAGGTATCTCAGTTGACGATGTCATAGCGGTTTTTATTACACATTCTCACTATGACCATGTCGGCTCGTTGCATCTGTTTAATGGAGCAACCATGTACACAGGAAATACCGAATTTCAGTATACTACAGTTTCGAGATTTTCTCCCAATGTTTTTGAACTTCCAGATATACCGCATATAATAATGGCTGACGGCGAAAGTGTAGAATTATATGGTCGAACAATTCAGTGTATTTATACGCCGGGACACACAAGCGATTCCGTATCTTTTTTGGTTGATGGCAGATACCTGTTTGTTGGAGATTTATTTGTTACTTTGAATAACGCACAAGATGAAGCATTACAGGCATTAAGTCAAGAAAATGTACTTGGCATTGATGGTGCTGATTATGTTTTCACTGGACATTTTGGACTATTCAAAGATGTTAGATTTTTTCGGTGGTGGTGGCTTTGATAATAAAAAAGTGAATAGCATGATGTTGGGGAAAATAAGCATTATCTTCATTCACCTTTGTCTCCATAGTCGCAACAGGGCGAAAAGGTACGTTAAATATGTTGTGTTGAATTTGGCAAATGAGAATATAGATTGGATTGTGGATATATGAGAAAGAAAACGAAGTGGATTGTAACGGCGGCCATTTTGACAGTATTGGTTTTAACAGCAGTGTTCTTTCTTAACAAGAGAGGACAAACGGACATATTTGTGGACGATTCCATACCTCGTTTGACCGTGACAAGCTCTGCTTTTGAAAACTTAGGTGCGATACCCGATAAGCATACCGGGCGTGGCGAAGATATTTCACCAGACCTACAGTTATCTGAACTTGCTGAAAGTGCGGTATCTATTGCAATAATAATGGATGACCTTGATGTGCCGTGGAAATCCAACTTTACTCATTGGGTTATCTGGAACATTCCCGCAGCAACTTACATCCCGGAGGGAGTTTCACATGGGGAAGCGATACCTGAGCTTGACGGCGCAGTACAGGGAGTTGCCTTTGGCCGCAATCGGTACAGGGGGCCTATGCCGCCTTTTGGCACACATCGGTATCAATTCCATGTATTTGTACTGGATAGTACATTGGATTTAGTCAGTTCTTGCGGCAAGAGTGATTTGCTTAACGCAATGGAAGGGCATATTCTGCAATATGGGACTTTAACAGGTTGGTATCCGCGTGAAGTCAACTAACCTAACGGCTATGCGGCACAAAAATTAACTACGAGGTGATAAATATGAGCAAGAAAAAAATAGCGCTATTTTCAACAATAGCCATTGTTCTACTCGTTGGAGTATGTGCTTTTTTAAGCCCTTGGGCTAAGAAACCTTTTGCAAATTTGAATAGCGAAGAAATAGTTTCTATTGCGGTTTGTGCAACTCCCCCGAATGAAACAAAGCTGATTGAAGATAAAGATACGATCAGGGAGATCATTGACGTACTAAAAACCGTGGAGATATATCAAAAAGGCGACTACAGCGATTACAGCGGACAATTAGTTCGTTTCTCCTTAACGATGGAATCTGGTGAAATAATTGAGGTTGGTGCATACAATCCGTTTATCATAATTGACGGGCAGGCTTATAAAACAAAATATAAACCTTGCGAGAAGCTGAACAGTTTGGGGAATAAGCTTCTGAGAACGGGCTTTTGATAATATAAGCAAACACTTGGTTCATGATAGTTTCCTAAATGATGTTAATAATTAGACTCGATAATTCGGTTAAACTGCAACATTTATTTGTTGTAATATAAGGAGGCTTGCCTTGCGGTTATAAAAAAAACCGCAGTTAGGCAAGTGGTCTTTTGCGCCCATTGTCAGAAAGTGAGGCCAAGCGGCGGTTTTGAGAATAATCAAAGCCGCCGCTTTCCTTTTCAAAAAAACAGGATTTCGGAGGGTGTATTAATTGCGCCCTTTTTTCGGGGAACGGCGGCAATAGGAGGTTGCCGCCATGCCGTTTCCCGCCCAGTCACGATTAGGTAGCTTGTCAAAAAAAGCCTTACTCTTTTATTGGACAAGCCCGCCCACGAATATCAGTACACAACCCATATTATAAGTGTTATTTACACGCAATGCGCCCGACAGGACTTTGTTCTGTCGGGCTTTTTTGCATATATGCCGGAAACGGCGGTATCCATCGTCAGAGGTTGTTTCTTTAACCGTGGAAACACCTCTCTAAGATTCTGCGTCGGCTGCCGGTCGCCGCCTTCCAAGTTTGGTTCCCAAGCAAAACCAAACTTTGGAGGTAAACGGTTATGGCAGATAGCAAAGAATATACCCTATGGGTAGATGGCCGCCTGGTTCCGGTTACGGAACAGGTTTACAAAGATTACTACAAAATGAAACGGCGTGAGAAATACCTTGAAGAATCGGACGAGGAACATGGCAAGGTAAACTATCACGCCCTTGATACGGATGAGTTCGGCGGTGAGGAAATCCTTGCCGACAGTAGCCGCAATGTAGAGGATGACGCAATACTTAATCTATTTGTGGACAAGCTCGTCCGGTGCATTGCCGAGCTAACGGAGTATGAACGGTTTTTGATAAACGAGCTTTACTATAAGCAAAAAAGCGAAGTGGAGCTCTCTAAGGAAACCGGAGTTCCCCGTACTACGATCCGTTCCCGTAAAGACAAGTTGCTGGCGAAACTGAAAAAAATCATAGAAAACTAAAAAAAGTTTCGTCACCCCCCTCACTTTTTCGGC
>Ga0153950_1000228_pt1 | contig 24312 bp, 19 predicted proteins | sample TSNJ034MetaG_FD_104737 | JGI IMG/M metagenome (GOLD analysis project Ga0153950, IMG submission 104737) | Attine ant fungus gardens microbial communities from New Jersey, USA - TSNJ034 MetaG | ecosystem: Host-associated > Fungi > Mycelium > Unclassified | place: USA: New Jersey, Wharton State...
GAGCACCCCATGAAAGTTTAGATACTCTCACAAAGTGCCCCTTTTAAATTTAAAGTCTTTTTCGCTTACCCCACTTTATCTTTATAGCTACCCCTTGACCCCGCTAAAATTTAGGATACCGAAATCTCATCCTTTTATAGTTATAAAAACAAAAAATGATTAACAGTAAGTTATATCACCCATCATTCTTAAATGATAATCTTCATGTAACTTTCGATGAAGTAATTTCTATTGAAGATTTAAAATATATTCTATAGCTTAATTTTACTGGATACCAATACGCTTTACAGTAAATCTATTGCATGTCGCTACTGAATTTTTAAATTATCACAAAATCATTTTATTTATGCAAATGATAAGGAATTAGCAGAGTATAAGACTAAATTATAATGATGAAAGAACGTGTTACGTTAATACGTTCTTTTTAAATTTTGTATTAGAATCAAATTATTTTTATAAATCTTCTCAATCTAATTGATAAAAAAGCACTATCTTTTACTTCAAGGTATGTTGACTTATTATGACAAAACGAATAAAATAGAATTTAAGTAAAAGGGTAGGTGTGCTTATGTGAAAAAGAAATGTGTTGTAATTTTGTTAGTAGTATCAATGTTAACTGGATGTTCTCTAAAAAAAGATTATATATCTCAAAATTTTAAAATAACAGAATACCGAGATTATTTAATTGCTTCTGAAATGAGCGAATCATTAAATTATTTAGTGAATAATAATGATAGTGAAACAAGTGTTTATGCAAACTTCGTTGATGGATTAGTTGAAAACGACAATTATGGAAGGATTGTTAATTCGCTCAGCCAGACAACTGGACAAATAGATGATAACTATTCAAGATGGACTTTTCATTTGAGAGAGGGCTTATTTTGGACGAATTATAATGGTGATAGTACTGAATATCCAATTATTGCTGATGATTTTGTATTTGCTGTAGAATATATTTTAGATCCAGCGAATAATTCAAAATATGTATCGCTTATTACATCGATAATTGCTGGAGCAAAAGAGTATTATGTAGCAAAGTTAAATGGTCAATCTCCAGAATTTTCAACAGTTGGAGTAAAAGCGGTTGGTAATTATGCTATTGAATACACGTTAACTTCTTCCAATTTGTATTTTAATAGTTATTTAACTAGTGCTGCCTTTTATCCCTTATCTAGAGCATTCTATTATTCATTAGAAGAGGGAAGCTTTGCAACTAGTGTAGAAAATATATTATATAATGGCTGTTATTATTTGACAAGTGTGACAGATTCTAAAATCAATTTAGAGAAAAATAATAGCTATTGGGAAGAGGAAAAAGTTACGTTTGAGAAATTAGTATATCAAATTGTTGATGATGAAGAAGAAGCAGCAAAATTATTCAAAAATGGTAATCTTAGCACAGTTCATGTATCTAGCGATGTTGCGAAATCAGTGTTTAAAGACTATACTAATTACATGTATGCTTCTAGTTTAGATAAAACATCATATGTTTTGCTGTCAAATTTTGAATCGGATAATTCGAATTTTAAATTGGCTATTAATAATTTGAATTTTAGAAAAGCTTTACAATATGGTTTTGATCGAAGTTTGATTATGCCAGTAACAGAAACATCACATCTTAACTCTAGTTCTTCATTGATTCCACAGTATTATGTGGTAAATTCTAAAAATGTTGATTATACTAATTTTGGCTCTGTTAATGATTTGGAAAAACCATCATTATATAATGAAGCTGAGGCAATAAAATATCTAGAAAAAGCGAAAGAAGAATTAGGAAATACTGTTTTTCCTATTACTATTAGAGTACCTATATCTTCAAAGAGTGAACAAGAACTAGCGTTGATAAAAAATTTAAACACAGCATATTCTAAAGTTTTTGGAAATTCAACGATTGAATTTGTAGCTACTGAATACACAAATGCTGAATCTATTGCGGATGGTGTTACTTTAACGAATTCTTATGATATGATTTTAGTGGGAATTGATGTTGACGCAAGAGATCCTTATGAGTATTTGAAAAATTTTGAGCAAACTGGATATTTAAATACTTTATACACGCATATAAATAATGATTTGTTTTTTAGTTTTTTAAACGAAGCCAATAGCTATACAATTATGGATAACCGTTATCGAGCATTAAATGAGTGTGAAGCTATCTTAGTTAAAGAAGGGTTGGTTATACCCTATTCATTAGGTGTTGTAAAGTATGCTTTATCAATGGTCAATGATTATAGTAAACCAATCGGTTATTATGGTATTGCCTATAAAAAGGTAAAAGGCTATGAAGTTATTGCTAGAAGTATTTCATTAGATGAATTAAAAAGTTATTATGAAAAATATCTAGCAGCTGCCAAAGAATTGTAATTATTAGTATAATAAAACATAATGTATTTTAATTAGATGAAAGTCAATTTGAAATACATTTTTAATAAGAAATGAAAAAAGGTGAAAATAAGTCACCTTTCTTCATTTATATGTAGTTTTATAGTATTTTGTATAATCGTTACGAAACTAGTTTTTCAATTTCATTTAAATATGGAGCTAAAGCTTCTTTAAAATAAGGCTCTTCCATCATTAAGCTTTCCATTTCTTCAATAATTTCGTTTCTAAAAGCTGGATTTGTTTTAAAAGTATCTAAATGACGATCCATCCATGAATCTAAGGTTCTTTCAAAATAAATCATAGTTTTATCAGCTAACGGTTGTATATTAATTTCTTCATCTAATGCATTATAAATTTCATCAATGCCATCAAATTGATTGATAATATAGCCATATTGCCCCACAATTTCTGTAATGTCTTCTATAATTTCCATTTGTTGATAGAACATTTCGATTTTATCATCAAATTGATCAACAATAGCATGAGAATTAATGACACATTTTTTACAGACTTTTTTATTAAAGAAAATTCTTTTTCCACAATGGGCACAACGGCTTTTCCAAAAAACTAAATAAATCAAAGAAAATGGTATTGTAAATAAAACGGCTACTAAAAAAGTAAGTTTTTGCATTGATGTTGCTTCTTGTTTTTGCTTTTTTGCCACGGTATTCACTCCTTCTTAGTTATTTATAGCATAATTATTATCAATTTTCAATGTTAATTATAGTTTAAAAAATGGTAAATGCATGGTTTTATGAAAATCCTTTCAAAAATGGGAATAATAGGGTATAATAGTCTATATATGAGATATAAGGAGGACAAAATATGGGACGATTAGGAATATCAATTTATCCAGAACATTCAACACCAGATAAGGATAAAGCTTACCTAACTATGGCTGCCAACTATGGTTTTTCTAGAGTATTTACTTGTTTATTATCTGTTAATAAAGAAGTAGAAGAAATTAAGAAAGAATTCAAAGAAGTAACGGAGCATGCCAATGGATTAGGATTTGAAGTAATTGTTGATGTAGCTCCAAATGTATTTAAAAATTTAAATATTTCTTACGATGATTTATCTTTTTTCAAAGACATAGGAGCAGCTGGATTCCGTCTTGATGAAGGCTTTGGTGGTTCTTTGGAAGCAAAAATGTCATATAATCCTGAAGGATTAAAAGTGGAATTAAATGCAAGTAATCCTGGATATTACATTAATAACATTATGACATACCAGCCAGATAAGTCTAAATTATTAACTTGCCATAATTTCTATCCACAAAAATATAGTGGGTTAAGTTTTAAGATTTTCCAACAAACAGGAGAAAATATTCGCTCATTAGGGTTACCTATTGCAGCATTTGTAAGTAGTCAAAATATAGGTACATATGGACCTTGGCCAGTAAATGAAGGCTTATGTACATTAGAGATTCATCGTGATTTACCGATTGATGCACAAGCGAGACATTTATTTGCAACAGGATTAGTAGACGATGTTATTATTGCTAATTGTTATCCAAGTGAAGAGGAATTACAAAGGTTATCAAAGATTAATCCTGCTTTATTAACAATGGGAATCAAGCTTGAAGATGGTCTTAGCGATGTTGAAAAAGAAATTATTTTTGAATTCAAAAACTCTGTACGTGCTGATATGTCAGATTACATGGCTCGTTCTACTATGCCTAGAATCGTATATGGAGATAGTAGTATACCGGTAGGAAATACAAGAGATTTAAAACGTGGAGATGTTGTTATTGTTAATGATGAATATAACCGTTATAAGGGAGAACTTCATGTAATCTTAAAAGATATGCCAAATGATGGTAGAAAAAATGTTGTTGGTGTTATTCCTGACTATGAGGAAATGTTACTTGAATACTTGATACCTAATACAAAGTTTACTTTTATTGAAGTGTAAAAAGGCTGTAATGAGCTGAAAGAATCATAGAACAAAAAAACCATTGCTTTGGATGGTTTTTTTGTATAATTAAGTTATGACAAACCAAATGAACATTATAACTAATCCTATCATATATCAACCTCATTTGATTGCGATTTTACGAGTTTATTTGTAAGAAAGTTAAAGTTAAAAGTTAAAATTTACTAGATAAGGAGGCAAGTGGTAGATAGGCATACAGTAAGTTCTAGTAGAATTTACTCTTTCAGTTAATAATATGTTGATTCCTTCTCTTTTATTAAAGAGATGTGGCAATTAGGCCTAACAAAAACAAACACTTCACTTTAAAAGAAAAGAAGTATTTGTCAACTGAAAAGATATCACCTTGAAAAAATATTGGCAATTGAAGTATGTTGTATTATCGAATTTGCAACGCAAGTAAATTTAAAAAATGGTTAGCCATTGATATTGATTCTTGAATATTTAGACAATAGCACAGCATCATGTTTATACTTTATGGTTTTAATGTATATGGAATAATATCTAGGTTAAATTAATAAAAGAAGAATTATTTACTTTAATTGCATCATCAATGTCACTCAACATTCTTAAAAAACTGATATTTTAATGGCGATTCATTACATTTAGTGTCTAAAATAGATTAATAATCAAAATAGTGTTGAAGATTATCGGAAGTAAAGATTTTTTTAAAATAACAATCTATAATTCAATTGTAGATATTAAGTTTGTTAGAAAGGAAATATAAATCACGATGAAGATATTAAGTACCAAAGAACAAATTGCTGAATATCTAAAAAATGAGACAAAAATATTTAAAGTCGACGATTTGTCCTCATTTACAACTCAAAAGATAAGTCATCATTTACATTTATCTCGTTCAGTAACAAGCCAGTATTTGAACGAGTTATGTAAGGAAGATATTTTAGTTAAAGTTAATTCAAGACCAGTTTATTTTTTTGATAAGAAAACGTTAGAAAAAAAATACCGGTTACAATTTAAATCACAAGAGTTTTTTAATATTTCTGATTTAATGTCTACATTAGAAAATGAATTTATTCAAAAAGATTTTATGAATGTGATTGGGTATGATGGTTCCTTAGCAGATTGTATCATACAAATGAAATCAGCAACAATGTATCCTCCAAATGGTCTTCCCATGATTTTATATGGGGAAATGGGAATTGGAAAAACATATCTTGTCAATCAAATGTATGAGTATTGTTTAAATAATGGATTAATTAATAAATTTGCTAAACTTATTACCATAACTGCATTAAAGGAAAATCAAGATGCCTTTATAAGTCAATTATTTGATAGTGGTGGCTGGTTAGAAAAAGCAAGTCATGGTGTTTTATATATTAAAGATGCTACAAATATGAGTGAGCAATGTCAAGAATTACTCAGTGACTTTATCATCACTGGATCTTACTGGTTCAAAAATAACAAAAGAGAAGTGAAGACTAGAATTGTTTTAGCATCAGTTGAGAATCCTTATGAACATTTTTCGACAAATTTATTGCTTAATATTCCAGTAATTTACAAAATTCCAACTTTAGAAGAACGTGCACAAGAGGAGAAAGAGGAATTTGTTATCAAATTTTTCTTGAAAGAAAAAGAAAAAATAAATAAAAAACTTTATCTTTCCAAACGGGTCTTTGATGTTTTGATGCAACATTCATTTCATAATCATATTAATGAATTACAAAAATGTATCACTGGAATTTGTGCCAATGCTTATATGAAAAATAGTGATGCTGCTGCTATTTATATTTACTTGTATGATCTGCCAATAGATATTTTAGAAAACAGTTATACAATCCATACACACAATATTAATGATGATTTTATCGATATCGAGACCTATCAAAAAAGTGATACTAGTAATCGAATCATTGCTTTATTTGATCGAATGCTGGATGCTTATTTAGAATATACCAATCAAAGTTATTCATTCACAAAATTCTGTGACGAAGGGTATCAGTTAATGAGATTGTACTATGATTTTATTGTCTTTGAAGAAGCTCATTCTAATAGTAGAATTAAAGCGATTGAAGAATTAATTAATCATCTATTGGAAATTACTAAAATAAATCGGCAAATCAATTTACCATTAAACTTTAGCTTTATTATTGCAAGAATTACCGATACCACCCAAAACATTTATTCAAGTATACGTATTTGGGAAATGGAGCGTAAAGATGATATTCGGGAATGCTTAAGCACATTGATGCTAGAGATGCCTAATGCCTATATTTTGTCAACGCATATTGTTAAACAGATTTATGCAAATATCGATATTCAATTGAGTGAAATTAATATTATCTTTTTAATGTTAAATATTAACTTTTACAATAAGGATATTGCAAATCAAGATATTGTTGGCATTGTTTTAAGTCATGGGTACTCTACAGCCTCAAGTATTGCTGATGCTGTTAATTCTTTATTAGGTGTCCAAATATTTGAAGGAATAGACATGGCTCTAGATACTAATGTTGATGACATTTCAAAAAGAATTAATCAATTTATTGCCTTGAATCCTGCTTATAAAAATATTATTTTAATGGTAGATATGGGTTCTTTAGAAGATATCGGAAAAAAAATTATATGTAATGTTAATATTGGTGTTATTAATAATATATCTACTGGTCTAGCGTTAAATATAGGAAATAAAATGTTACAAGGATTAATATTAGAGGATATTTTAAGAATAGCCTGTGAAGAAGCACAATGTCAATATAAAATATTTGCTTATACAAAAAAAGAAAGAGCTATTGTTTTTACAAATGATGCTGGCATCAATATTAGTCAAAGGCTTGCAAGTTTGTTTAAAAGTAGTTTATCTAATACAATTGAAATCAAATTTTTAGAGTATGATTATCAGGCATTATTAAGTAATGGCATTCATGATACTTTATTTAAAACATATGATGTTATTTTAATGATCAAACCCATCGCTTTAAATATTTCAGATGTAAATAGTGTTTCTTTAGAAGATATTATAAGTTTTAAAGATATTAAGAAGGTAAATGATGCCTTATCAAATGATTTAAATGATGAAGAAATTGAAATATTTAATCAACAGTTGTTAAAAAATTTTTCACTAGAAAGTGTCATGGAGAATTTAACAATATTAAATGCCAGTAAGTTACTTGATCATGTTTCAGAAACCATCCAGCTCTTACAAAATTTGATGGGAAGTAAATTTCAGAGTAAAACAATTATAGGAATTTATATTCATACATGCCTATTAATTGAGAGACTTGTTACTAAAAATGCCATTGTTACCTATGATGGCATCGATGATTTTGAAAAAGAGCAACAAGTTTTTATTAATCAAGTAAATCAAAGCTTTAAAAGATTACTAAGACATTATAATGTGAAGATGCCAATTAGTGAGATAGCTTATTTATACAATTATATTTTAAGCGATGAACAAAAGGAGATGTAATATGAGTATCGTAATGGCAAGGCTAGATAATCGTTTATTACATGGTGTTGTTGCTGTTCAATGGGCACCACAATCTGGTGCAAATCGCATCATGGTTATTGATGATAAAACAGCAAATGATCCCATTCTAAAAGAAAGTATGCGATTAGGAAGACCACCAGGGATGGCAACTTCGGTCATAACTTTGGAAACAGCATTAACTAATTTTAAAAATCATAAATATGATAATCAAAAAGTATTTGTCGTCTGCAATGATCCTATCATTATTTTAAAACTACAAGAAATTGGTGAATCAATAGCCACCTTAATTTTAGGAGGAACGATTAATCTAAGTGAGGAAGGCACCCGAGTTAGTAATCGGGCATATGTTGCCAAATCACAAGAAGCAATTTATCAAAAAATATTAGATAATGGCACTTCAATTTTAGTTAAATTTGTTCCAGCAGATAAAGATGTAGAATTATCAGAAGTGATTAAACTATCGAGAGGGGGAGTCTAAATGGAACTTCAAATTTGGCAAATTATTTTAATTACACTTTTGGCTTTTTTTAAAACAGTAGATTGGTCAACAACCCAAATTACAACTTTAAATACTGTGATTTACGGTATGTTAACGGGTCTTATTCTTGGAGATATGAGTACTGGTTTAGCAATTGGTGCTACGATGCAATTAATGTCTTTAGGAGTCGTAGCAGTTGGTGGTGCATCAATGCCCGATTATCCAGTTGCAGCTATTATCGCAACGACAATTGCTATCACATCAGGACAAGGTATGGAAGCTGGTCTAGCACTAGGTATTCCTGTAGGTATGTTAGGTGTTCAATTTGGTGTTATCAGTAATATTGTGAAAGGTCCAATTGCTCGTAAGGCTCAGGAATATGCAAACAAAAAGCAATTTAATAAAATGATTAACATTACCTTACTATCACCAATTCTTAGTGGTTTGACATCAGCTATTCCAGTGTTATTGTCAATTACCTTTGGTAAAGACATCATTACTTCAATTCTTGAATTCATGCCAGCATGGTTTACTTCAGGATTAAGCATCGCTGGAGGGATGCTACCGGCAGTAGGAATTTCAATGTTATTAATGTACATGCCAACTCAAAAATATATTTCTTATTTAATTGTCGGATTTGTACTATCAGCATACTTAAAAATTCCAGTTTTAGGTGTTGCACTGGTTGGTTTTGCATGTGCCTATGAACTTTATAAAAAGAAAATTGCAGATTTATCACTTTTAGAATCACAATACCAAGGAGGGGAGAATGAAGATGAGTAAGCAAACACCAGTTTTATCAAAAAAAGATTTAAGAAACGCAAGCTGTCGCTGGTTTATTGGGCCTAGTACCTTTAACTATGAAACTCAGCTGGCACCAAGTGTAGTATTTGCTTTATACCCTAGTTTAAGAAAAATTTATAAAGATGACGACGATTTAATTCAATCTATTAATAACCATTATAAATACTTTAATACCAATCCATGGGTTGCTTCACTTGTTTTAGGTGCCGCATTAGCAATTGAGGATGAAAATGGATTAGATGCTTTAAATACGGTTCAAGATTTTAAAGTAAGTTTAATGGGACCCTTAGCAGGTATTGGTGACACTATTCTCTGGGCAATGATTCCAACTATCTTTGGATCAATTGCAGCTTATATGGCACAGGAAGGAAGTCCGCTAGGTGTGTATTTATGGACCGCATTAACAATTGGCTTCTTCTTTGTTAGAACACGATTATTTGAAGTTGGGTACAAACAAGGAGTTAAAATGATTACTGAGTTTGGTAAACATTTGACTATTTTTACCGAAGCGGTATCTGTTCTTGGATTAATGGTTGTCGGTGCTATTCTACCATCAACTATTGCCTTAACTACTGGGATTACGTTTAAATCTGGTGATGTAGTAATGGAGATTCAGCCATTATTGGACGTCATTTTACCAGCATTATTACCAGTTATATTAGTAGCCATTATTTATTTCCTTATGTCGAAGAAAAAAATCAAAATGATGACAATTATCCTATTTATTATTATTTTAGCAATGGTTGGAGCGGCAACAGGAATTTTAGTCTAATAAGGAGGTGGTAGAAATGCGTGTGGCTACAAAAATAATAAATATTCGACCGAATAAAGATGTGTATCTAGTAGGCTATAACAGTAAAGAAAGGTCAGTACCAGCAATAGGTGTTCATGATGATCCGTATGCTACGGCATTATTACTGGAAGTTGATCATCAGTTATTACTATTTATCAGTTTAGATGTTGCAATTATTCATGAAAGCAAAGCAAGTGTTATTAAAACAGAGATTATGAGGTATATATCCATCCCAAGTGAAAATATAGTTATTAATACAACTCATACTCACTCTGGTCCTAGTGGCTTTGATGATTTTGATAAAATGTCAGGGATACCTGATAATTCTGACTATTTTAATGATGCAGTTACAAGAATTATTGATGGTATCAAAAATATCGAGAAGGATTTAGTTGAGGTAAATGCTGTCATTGGATCTACGAAAGTAGAAGGATATTATAGTAATCGCAATGATATTAATCGGCCTTATAATGACAAAGTGACCATCATTAAATTTATGGACAAGGAAGAGATTTGTGTTGCTGCAATGTGTAACATCAATTGTCATGCAACAGTTCTCGGCCCAACAAACCAGTATATTTCAGCTGATTTGATGGGAAAAGTTCGAGATCTATTAAGTGAAACGTTGGGCGTGAAACCATACATGTTTTCAGGTGCTGGTGGAGATGTCTCTAATCGCCTATACAGAAAAGGAAATGATTTTAATGAATTAGATCGTGTTGGCAATGGAATCACCGCAATTTTGAATAATATTGTTCATTATCAACCATTACAATTAAATCAATGTAAGATAACGGATATCGTCTATACGGTTAACTATGATAATAACCAGTATTTTGATACGTATTCTAAAAAAATTGAAATGAATGAAGCGTTATTAAAAACGGATATGTCATTTGATGATCGTAAATTGAGAACTTCTGAACTGGGAGCACTTAAAGAGAAAATGAAAAAAGAAAAGATTCATTTTGATGTCAAAAGTAAAGTAATTCAATTGGGAGATTTAACATTAGTTGTCTTTCCAGGAGAATTAGCATCTGTTTTTCATCGAAAGCTTGAAGCAGATTGTTCAACTCCATACTTTCTCATTATCGGTTATGCTAATGATTTTCAGATGTATTTTATTGAGGAAGAAGAGTATGGTAAACATTTTGAGACAATTGTTTCTGATTTACCCAAAGGTGAAAGTGAAAAAATTGTCAAGCAGATTGGAACATTATTATGAGACATTTTATCATCGCCTCGCATAGAACATTCGCTAGTGGATTAAAGGATACAATTATCTTTTTAACAAATAAGGAACGTTGTATTCATGATTTCTCAGCCTATGTTCATGATAATGATCTGAATTTCAAAATGATGGATACTTTGTTTGAATCGTTTAATAAAGAGGATGAAGTTATTATTATGACCGATATCGTTGGTGGTAGTGTCACTCAAAAATTTTATCCTTACATGTCTGATAACGTTCATATGATAAGTGGTGTCAATCTTCCATTAGCTCTGAGTTTAGTGTTGTCAAATGTCAATAAAATGGATGAAGAGTATCTTCTTTCACTAATACAAGAAGCAAAAGAGCAAATCATCTATGTAAATAAATTAAATTTGAATGGAAATGATGATGAATAATCTTTATGAAGGTAACATAGTGTAAAAACATTAAGTTACCTTTTTTATCATTGCCTTTGTTAAGTGTATCGTCTACAATGGTCAGTCGATGTTCATTCTATTTATAATTTCTTTTTATATTTTCTTTCATTTCCTCAGGAATATCATTTTCGGAAATATAATCAAATATATGATCAGTACCTAATTTGCTGGTATGATCATAAAACCAGAAACCAGCATTTATATTTTAGAAATGCTAATTCTTCAGTTAATTCTGCAATTTTCGTTTCTACATCTTTTTCATGCTCTTTGAATATTTCATTTCTTTCATTCAATGTTGATTCACCTATGACACAGCAATCAACGAATACTTTAATTTTTTTTATCGGCATTCCAGTCTTTTTTAAATATTGAATAACTTCTAAAAATTTTAAATCTTTATCCTCAAATATTCTTACCCCATTTTTATCTCTTTCAACATAAGGAAAAAGACCTTCTTTAGCGTAGTATCTTAACGTATGTTCTGCAGCGAAAGAGGTTGTTTTTTTATGGTTGAATGAGCTAATAAATTTATCAGTGTAAATCCTGGCATAGAAAAAAGAGGCTGTACCTCAATAAGCTAAAATTTGCTTATTTCGTTACAGCCTTTTCTATTTTAGATGCTGCTCTTTTATCTTTTAATTCCCCGAGTTTAATATCTTTATTAAATATTACCATAATTGCACCAATGATGGTATTTGTATAGTAGGTAAGTAATCGCCATATTATCATGAGGGTTGCTGCTTCATATTCCCACATAATACAAGAAAACGCAATCACAAAAAATGATTCTGAAACACCATGTTTTCCTGGTATTGGAAAAGAAGAAAGTGCCAAATTAACAAATACATATAATGAAATGAATGTAGTTAAATCGTTTAAGGTGATGGCTAAATTTAAGAATTTACTGATAATATAAGGTAGTACTAAAAGTAAAGATATACGTATTACATTATTAAGAATAATCAGTAGCCATCTTTTTTTATGTTTGAATAAGTAATCTTTTCCATTATTGAAATAACGAATCATTTCAGCTAATGAAGTATCAATTTTTTCAATATTTAATTTAATTGGTAGTATTTTTGCAATCCTAGTTAAGCAATTCCTAATGATGGTTTGGGATTTTGGCAATGCAACAATAAAGATATTAGCCAAAGTAATAACTAAAGTAACAATAAGCCCTAGGATTGCTAAATATGTTTCATAAGAAAAGTTATTGAAGTAAAATCGAATACTTAATAGAAAAACAACTGAATAGTATATTAACAAAGTTATTTGATAATTAATAAATTCAATAAAGACAATGCTTGGAGCTTCTTTTGGATCAACTCCTTGTTTATTAAAAAGATATAATTGAGCAATCTTTCCAGTCGTAATGAAGAAAACATTATTAATAAACAAAGTAATGAAATTATTCTGAATTGCTTGTTTTAATGTATATGATTTATTATTTATGGTTGTTAGCATCCAAATATTTATGGCTTGAATAATATAATAAAAAGTTGTATAGATAATAAGAATCAAAATAGATAGTATTGATAAATCATCAAGTACTTGAAGTATTTCAAGATAATAATCCTTTATATTGTAATATAATGCTATGATAACCAACAATATTAATAAAATAGTTTTCCATGGTATTTTCTTTATCATAATAAGTCCGTCCTTTTATTATTAGTAGTGTATCATAAAATGCTAGAAAATTACAGCATATAACGGCTAAATAAAAAGATTGGTAAAAATAGATAGTTCTGCTATAATAGTATTTATAGGGGGGATATGTTTTATGAGAGAGTTATTTAATGAACAAGAAATAAGTCGAACTCTGACACGTATTTCTCATGAAATTATCGAAAAAAATAAGGGAGTTGATAATTTGGTATTGATTGGTATTTTGACAAGAGGTAGATATTTAGCCAACCGAATACAAGAAATAATTAAAAGTATCGATGGTGTGGCTTTACCATGTGGTTATATTGACATTACTAACTATAGAGATGATCAAAAAAAATCAAAAGAAATTGACAATACGTTAATTCCTTTTTCTATTGAAAATAAAAAAATTATTTTAGTTGATGATGTTTTTTTTAGTGGTAGGACGATTCGTGCAGCGATGGATGGGTTAATGAAAAGAGGACGCCCACTTGAAATTCAATTAGTTGAATTAATTGATCGAGGACATCGACAATTACCTATTCGAGCTAATTATGTTGGAAAGAATGTTCCTACTAGTGTCGATGAAATTATTGAAGTACGGCTTAAAGAAATTGATGGTATGGATAGTGTTATTTTAAAAGATGGAGGAGAATAAATGTGGAAAATAAAAAAGTGAAAAAAGCAGTAATTCCTGCTGCGGGACTGGGTACTCGTTTTTTACCTGCGACAAAAGCATTAGCGAAAGAAATGTTACCAATTGTTGATATCCCAACAATTCAATATATTGTTCAAGAAGCTGTGAATAGTGGAATTGAAGAAGTTTTAATTATTACAAATGATAGTAAACAAATCATTCATAATCATTTTGATAGAAACTATGATTTAGAAGAAAAATTAAAAGCTTCAAATAAATTGTTAGAAGTTGATATAATTGTTAATATAGCAAATATGGCCAAGGTTACATATACAAGACAAGACAATCCAAGAGGATTAGGACATGCCATTTTATGTGCTAAGTCTTTTGTTGGCGATGATCCATTTGCGATTTTACTAGGGGATGATGTTGTTGTTAATAAAAATGGACTTCCTGCATTAAAACAATTAATTGATGCATATGATAGTATGCAGGCTTCTATTATTGGTGTACAAACTGTCGCAAAAGAGAATGTGAATAAATACGGTATTGTTACTCCAAAGAAAGAAATAACTGATCGATTAGTAGAAATAACCGACATGATAGAAAAACCAAAAATAGAAGAAGCACCAAGTTGTTTAGCTGGATTAGGACGTTATGTTTTAACTCCTACAATATTTTCGCTATTAGAAACGCAAGCTGCTGGAGCAAATAATGAAATCCAATTAACTGATGCTATCAAACGTTTGATGCCAGAGGAAAAAGTATATGCTTATGATTTTGAAGGACAACGTTATGATGTTGGTGATAAATTTGGATATGTGAAAGCGACAATCGATTTTGCTTTAGAGCGTGAAGATTTAAAAGACAATGTCGTTAATTATTTAAAAGAAGTTACTAATAAATTATAGTTTAAAGGAGAAACATTTTATGGGATTGTTCAATAAAAGAAGTGATCATGAAGGATTAGATGATGAAGCATTAGAATATTTTAGAAGTAATAATGATATGATTATTGATTCAAGAAAATGGATATTGGTTATTATTGTTGGTGTATTTCTTGCAGTAATGTTAGGGATTGGATATGGATTTATTTCTTATACAATTGATTTACATTTTAGTTTGATTCTTATTGCTTTCGGTTATTTGCTTTCTTATGTTTTGAAAAAAATAACTGGTTTTGGAAGTAAGGCATTAGGCATTGTAGCATTAGTTTGTTATCTGATTTTAGTATTTGTTAGCTTAGGAAGTGTCTTTGCGATTGCATTTTCAGATACGCTTGGTGGAAGTTTCATTAAATATTTATTTGATCCATTTATTTGGAGATTGATGTTTGAATCATTAATAAACGTTAGCAGTATTTCGACATTTATCATTTATGCAATTGGTGGTGTTGCAACATTCCAATATGCTTGTCGATAAAATTTAAGAGTAAACTATTAGCATTGATAGCTTACTTTTTTATTGATGATTATAGAAGGATTGTTAAAAAAATATCAATACTATCAAAAATAAAGGTTTTCTTCTAGTCAAATTAGCGTATTGGTAGTATAATTATATATGTGAAAAATAAGGAGGTTTATTTTATTATGGCGAAAACGTATTCTTCAATGGATGGAAATACTGCTGCAGCACATGTGGCCTATGCCTTTACAGAAGTAGCTAGTATTTATCCAATTACACCATCATCACCGATGGCTGAAAATGCAGAGGCTTGGGCAGCACAAGGTCGTAAAAATATATTTGGCTCAACAGTTAATGTAATTGAAATGCAATCGGAAGCTGGTGCTGCTGGTGCGGTGCATGGTGCTTTACAAGGAGGAGCTTTGGCAACAACTTTTACAGCATCACAAGGTTTGTTATTGATGATTCCAAACCTTTACAAACTTACAGGAGAGTTATTACCTGGTGTTTTCCATGTTTCTGCTCGATCTTTAGCAACTAGAGCATTAAGTATTTTTGGAGATCATCAAGATGTTTATGCATGCCGTCAAATAGGTATGCCAATGATTTGTTCTCATTCTGTTCAAGAGGTAATGGATTTAGGTGGGATTGCTCATTTAGCAGCAATCAAATCTTCTGTTCCAGTAATGCATTTCTTTGATGGATTTAGAACATCTCACGAAATTCAAAAAGTTGAAGTATTAGATTACGAATTTTTAAATGACTTACTAGATAAAGAAGCATTAGCAAAATTTAAGGCACAAGCAATGAACCCACATACTAATCCAGTAGAACGTGGTGGTGCTGAAAATGATGATATTTATTTCCAAGGTAGAGAAGCTCAAAACTTACATTATGAAGCAGTAACTGAAGTCATTGTAGATTATATGAAGAAAATTTCTGAGCACACTGGAAGAGAATATGCTCCATTTACATACTATGGTGATAAAGATGCAACGCGACTCATTATTGCTATGGGGTCAGTTACTGAAACAATTAAGGAAACGATTGATGAATTAGCAAAACAAGGAGAAAAAGTTGGTTTAATTAAAGTACATTTATACCGTCCTTTCTCTGCTAAATATTTATTAAGTGTTTTACCAAAATCAGTTAAAAAAGTAGCTATATTAGATAGAACGAAAGAAATGGGAGCAACTGGAGAACCATTATATTTAGATGTTGTCAGTGTTTTAGCTAATCAAGGATTAGAAGTATTGATAGGTGGACGTTATGGATTAAGTAGTAAAGATACAACACCTAGTCAAATAAAAGCAGTATATGATCACTTAAATAGTAGCCTTCCATTTAATGGATTTACAATAGGAATTGTTGATGATGTAACTAACTTATCTTTAAAAGAAGATAAATCATTCCATGTAGAATCAGATTATACGGCTTGTCTATTTTATGGGCTAGGCTCTGATGGAACTGTATCAGCTAATAAAAACTCTATAAAAATTATTGGAGATCATACAGATTTATATTCACAGGCATATTTTGCTTATGATTCTAAAAAAGCAGGTGGAGCAACTCGTTCTAATTTACGTTTTGGTAAATCGCCAATTCGTGCAACTTATTATGTAAGTAACGCGGATTTTATATCCTGTTCTTTAGATAATTATGTTTTAAAATATGATATGTTAAAGAACCTTAAAAATGGGGGAACATTTTTATTAAATACTGAATTTAGTAAAGAAGAAGTGATTGATTATTTACCAAAATATGTAAAAAAACAATTAGCTGAAAAGAAAGCAAAGTTTTATATTGTTAATGCAAATAAAATTGCGACAGAAATTGGTATGGGACGCCGTACAAATACGATTCTTCAATCAGCATTCTTTGCATTAAATCCGCAAATTTTACCAATAGAAGAAGCCGTTGATTATATGAAACAAGCAGCTAAAAAATCCTATAGTAAAAAAGGTGATGCGATTGTAGAACTTAACTATAAAGCAATTGATCAAGGAAAAGATGCGATTGTACAAGTAGATGTAGATCCTAGCTGGACAGAATATGAAGTAAGCCGTACACGTAATCGTATAGGAGATGAACATTTTGATGAATTTGTTACTGTCATCAATCAATTAGATGGATATGATTTACCAGTTTCTAGTTTCCTAAATAAATTAGATGGAACTATGAAATCTGGAGTAGCATATTACGAAAAACGTGCGATTGCTACGGAAGTACCAAGATGGATTAAAGATGCCTGTATTCAATGTAATAGTTGTGTTATGGTATGTCCTCATGCAACAGTTCGTGCATTCTTGCTAGATGAAGATGAAGTAGCGAATGCACCAGAAGATATTTCTAATGATGTATTAAAACCAATTGGGAAGAACGTTGAAGGCTTAGTATACCGTATTCAAGTTTCACCTGACAACTGTGTTGGTTGTGGTTTATGTGCTGTAGAGTGTCCTGGAAAAGGAGGCGTTAAAGCATTAGAAATGGTTAGTGTGAAAGATGAATTAGAACATGCGGCTTTAGCAGATTATTTATATAAGAAAGTATCCTATAAAACTGATAAATATCCAACAACTATGGTAAAAGGTGTTGGGTTTATGAAACCTTACTTTGAAGTATCAGGTGCTTGTGCTGGATGTGGTGAAACGCCTTATTATCGTTTAGCTTCACAATTATTTGGTGAAGATATGATTATTGCGAATGCTACAGGATGTAGTTCTATTTATACTGGAAGTACACCATCAACACCAATGGCAATTGATGAAAAAGGACATGGTCCTGCTTGGGCGAATTCTTTATTTGAAGATAATGCTGAATTTGGTTTTGGTATGAAATTAGCTCAAAACTATAAGACAAAATTTATTATGGAACTTGTGCAAGCAAATCTTGAAGATTGTGAACCAGAATTACAAGAAGTATTGCAGCAATACTTAGAAGTTGCTGGTTCTAGAGAAAAAGAAAAAGAACTTTATGATACTATGATTCGTTTAATCGAAGCTTCTAAAAATCAAGGAATTAAAGAAGTTTTAGATCATAAAGGCGATATTGTAACCAAATCTCAATGGATTGTTGGTGGAGATGGATGGGCATATGACATTGGTTATGGTGGATTAGATCATGTACTAGCGAATACACAAAATGTTAATATTTTAGTCTTAGATACAGAAGTTTATTCAAACACTGGTGGACAATCTTCTAAATCTTCACAAGCTGGCTCTATCGCTAAGTTTACAGCGAGTGGTAAAACGGTAGCGAAAAAAGATTTAGCTCAAATTGCTATGGCATATGGACATGTTTATGTAGCACAAGTGGCTATGGGAGCGAATCCAATGCAAACAATTAAAGCATTTAAAGAAGCTGAAAGTTATGATGGACCATCATTAATTATTGCTTATTCTCCTTGTGTTGAACAAGGGATTAAGGGTGGTTTAGAAAGTCATCAAAAACAGCAAAAAGCAGCGGTAGCTTGTGGATACTTTAACTTATTAAGATATGATCCACGTTTAGAAGCAGATGGTAAAAATCCATTGCTAGTAGATTCTAAAGCTCCAGACTTCACTAAATTTAAAGATTTCTTATTAAGCGAGAACAGATTTAGTCAATTGACTAGAGTAAATGTTGAAAAAGCAGATGAATTAATGGCAAAATGTGAAGCTGATGCTAAAAAGCGTAGAGCAAAAATAGATAGAATGGTTGATTAGTTTAATTATTATTAATATAAAAGAGAGAAATAAACTGTTATGATGTAATAATTGCAATAATTCTCTCTTTTTTTGTTATTAAATACCCTATAATGCTGAACAGTAGTATTCTAAACTTATGCTCATGGTAAGAAACATTTTTAAATTCACTATCTTGAATTAAGATTATGTTATTTTATATTTTATATAAGTAATATATTGCTTTAAAAAAAAATTAAATTAGTGTATGATAGTAATGGTGATTTGGATGAGAATTAAACTATATTTTGAAAATGAAAAAGCAATTAAGAAATCTGGAATTGGTAGAGCACTAGAACATCAAAAGAAAGCTTTAGAATTAAACCATGTTGAATATACACTTGATCATTTTGATAATGATTATGATATTTTACATGTTAATACCATTTATTTTTTAAGTTATCAACAAATAAGAAAAGCAAAGAAGAAGAATAAAAAAGTTGTTTTTCATGCACATAGTACAAAAGAAGATTTCAAAAATTCATTTATGTTTTCAAATGCTTTAGCTCCTATATATCATAGGTGGTTAGTGTTTATGTATAAAAAAGCAGATGCTATTATTACTCCAACACCATATTCAAAATCGTTATTAAAGAGCTATGGTTTAAAGCAATCAATTTATGCAATATCAAATGGTATTGAAACTGAGACTTTTAAAAAAGATGTAGTGAAAGAAGCGAAATTCAAAGAATATTTTAATTTCGATAATAATCAAAAAGTGATTATTTCAGTCGGTTGGCTATTTGAAAGAAAAGGTTTTGATACCTTTTGTGAAGTCGCTACGTTACTACCTGAATATACATTTATATGGTTTGGAGATAAAAATTTATCGATGCCATCAAAAAAGATTCGTGATTTAATTGAGCAACCACCTAGTAATGTTATTCTTCCTGGTTATATTGATGGCGATATTATTATTGGAGCATATACAAGTGCTGATTTATTTTTCTTTCCTTCTAGGGAAGAAACAGAGGGAATTGTTGTGTTAGAAGCATTAGCCTCGAATATTAGTGTATTAGTACGCGATATTCCAGTATATAAGGACTGGTTGGAAGATAAAATTAATTGTTATATGGGAAATGATACTGAGGAATTTGTCAAGTTAATAAAACAAATTTTGAACAATGAACTAGAAAATTTATCTCCTATGGGTCATCAAGTCGCTATGGAGAGAAGTTTAGATTCTATTGGTAAGAAAATGATAGATGTCTATAGTAATACATTAAGAAAGAAGGAATAGTGTGGCAAGAAAATATAGAAAGTATTTGCTTAATTTTCTTTTTATTCTTCTTTTCGCTATTGTTGCTATCTATTTTTCTATAAAAGATGAATATTCAGAAATTGTCGATTTAATAACCAATATTAATCAGTATTCGATATTGATTGTATTTGTCATTGCTTTGATACCGTTTATAATAGAAGGATATATATTACAACTATTATCTAATATTTATAAAAAGGATTTTAACGTTAAGCAAGGAATTCAAAATGCATTCATTGGAGGGTTCATTAGTGGAATCACACCTTTGGCTAGTGGAGGGCAATTTGCCCAAGTATTTCATTTAGCGGAGTGTGGATTATCAACGACGGCTTCAATTAATATATTATTGATGGATTTTTTAGTTTATCAATCAACTTTAGTTGTTTATACATCTGTTGTTTTGTTTTTTAAATATGCAGAGTATGTACTTAGGGTTTCTTCTATCTTCTCTCTTGCCATCATTGGTTTTATCATTAATATAGTTGTTATTGGTATTTTATTTCTTGCAGCCAAATCAAGTAGAGCCCAATTGTTTGTTACTGATACTGTATTGAAGATTTTTTCTAAATTAAAATTAATTAAAAATTACGAAAGTCAAAAATTAGCTTTTGAACAAAAAGTAGTACAGTTTAGAACAGAGTTGAAAACATTATTGGATAATAAGAAAGTATTAATTAGTACTTTATTATTAATGACACTTAGATTAACAATTAGTTTCTGCATTCCATTTTTATGTTTGAAACTATTAGATAGAACAGTTGATATTTCAATCATTGATTGCATATGTGTTACTGCTTTTATTACATTAATTACAGCATTTATACCGATTCCAGGAGCAAGTGGTGGAAGCGAAGGAACTTATGTTTTACTGTATTCTTCCTTTGTCACAAAGGCGTTAGCTTCATCTAGTATGTTAATATGGCGTTTTGCAACGTATTATTTTATTTTAGTCGTCGGTGCTGTTGCTTTCATATGGAGTAAAAGAAAAGTCAAAAAATAGTAAAAAGGAAGTGATTTTATGAGAATTGGTATTTTTACAGATACTTTTTTACCTGATATTAATGGTGTTGCAACTTCATCAAGTATTTTAAGAAATGAGTTACTTAAGCATGGACATGAGGTTTTTGTGGTGACAACGGAATTACCAGAAGGATCTGATTATCCTGAAGATGACACAATTTTGAGATTACCAGGTATTGAGTTTAAAAGATTATATGGCTATCGAATTTCCAATATATATTCATTTAAAGGTATGAAAGAGATAAAAAATGCTAATTTAGATGTCATTCATATTCAAACAGAATTTGGAATAGGAATTTTTGGTAAAATCGTTGGAGAAATTCTAAATATTCCTGTTATTTATACATATCATACATTATACGAAGACTACACACATTACATTAGTAGTGGTGTTATTATTGAACCAATTATGAAGAAAATAGTTTCGACATTCAGTCGTATTTATGGAGATAATTGCACAGAACTAATCGTTCCTTCTGATAAAACTAAGGATATATTAGTGGAATATGGTATAGATAAAGATATTCATGTTATTCCAACTGGTTTGGAGTTAGATAAATTTAATCCGCAAAATAAAAATAAAGAGTTGATAAAATCAATAATTGAAGAATATTCACTAAAAGATGAGTATAAAGTTTTATTTTTAGGCAGAGTTGCGAAAGAAAAAAGTATTGACATTTTAATTGATGCTTTTAAAATTGTAAAAGATAGAAAACTGAATGCCAAACTGATTATTGTTGGTGGTGGGCCTTCATTAGATGATTTAAAACAACAAGCACTTCATTTAGGTGTAGAAGATTATGTGGTATTTACTGGACCAAAACCAGCTGAGCAAGTACCTTCATTTTATCATGTTTCTGATATTTTTGCTTGTGCAAGTATTACCGAAACACAAGGCTTAACCTTTATTGAAGCAATGGCTAGTGGTATTCCAGTATTAGCAAGACATGATAAAAATTTAGAAGAAATTATTATTGATGAAAGAAATGGGTACTATTTTAATGATGCTAACGGTTTGGCAGATTTGATTGAGAAAACTATGAATGAAGATAGGAATGTAATCAAAGAAAATGCGATTATGGACGCTCGAAAATTTGGTAGTGAAATATTCTGCGAAAAGGTAGTCGAAGTCTATCAGAGTGCAATTATTAATAAGCATTATATTTATCACATATCTGCAATTTATCCTTTATCCAATAATTTCTATGAGGTTGTATTTAAATCAGATGTTAATGAAGTAACAATAGAGTTATCCGAGAAAGTCATTATGAAATATGATTTGGAAAAGAATAAAGTAGTGGAGCGGGAAGTATTAGATGATTTAAAAGACCATCAAATGATTTCACAAGCTTATAAAAAAGCGTTACGCTATCTTACTATTAGAGATTATACATACAAACAAATGTATGATAAACTCTCAAAGGATGATACGTTTGATGAATTTCATTTAGACATGACATTAGAAGCATTAATGGAAAGAAATTTAATTAATGATCAAGCCTATGCAACAGATTATTTTAAACGTGCTTCAAAAATGGGAGTAGGAATGAACAAAGCAATTAGAAATCTTTCTGAAAAAGGAATCTCTCAAGAGATTATTGATGAGTGCTTAATTGATTATTCAATGGAGAATGAAAAAGTTAATGCGAAAGAGTTAGTGAAGAAAATTAATATGAATAATACAAATAAATCCAGAATTGCATTAATTAATACAATTCGTGATCGTTTGTATCGAAATGGTTTTACCTCTGAAACCATTAATGAAGTTTTAGATGAAACAGAGTTTCATGTAAATGAAGAATTTGAAAAAGAATTATTAGAGAAAGAGTTTGAAAAAGCGTTTAAAAAGTATAGTAAAAAATATACAGGTACGATTCTTTCTCAAAAGATATTTGTTTATTTGAACCGTAAAGGTTTTGAGTCTGAATTTATTAAAGAATGTTTAAACTCACATGAGGGGAGATTTTATGATTAAAGAAATAAATACATTAAGTGTTTATGATAACAATGTAGAGATATATGCTATTATTACAAATGCAACCAATGGCAAGACGAATGGGGCTAATAAGACCGCATATATGTCATTTACTTTTCAAGATAGAACTGGTTGTATTGATGCGAAATTATGGAATGCGAAACAAGAACAAATTGAAACATTTGTCAGTGGAGTTGTTGTCCTTGTAAAAGGTGATGTAATTAAATATGCTGAATCAATTCAAATGAAAATTGCATCAATTGAAGTATATTCTACATCACAAGAGGAACAAGTTAAATATTTGAAGTCTGCACCGATATCATTGGAAAAAATTGAAGAAGAAATCAAATACTATATTAATAGAATAGAGAATAAAGATATGTACCAAATAACAGACTTATTATTTAATCAACATGTTGATAAATTTTTAGTATATCCTGCTGCAAGTCGCAATCATCATGAATATGTATCTGGGTTGGCACATCATATCGTTGGCATGCTGAAAGTAGCGGAATCTTTAATAGCTATTTATCCATCTTTAAATCAATCTTATTTATATGCAGGGATTATTTTACATGACCTAGGAAAGCTTGTTGAATTAAGTAGTCCTGTATTACCAGAATATACAGTTGAGGGTAAATTATTAGGTCATATTTCCATTGCTTCAGCAATGATTAAATCAGCAGCTGAACAATTAGGTATAGATAATGAAAATAGTACAATTCTAATGCATATGGTTTTATCACATCATGGAAAATTGGAATTTGGTTCTCCAGTTTTACCGTTAATAAGAGAGGCGGAAGTAATTAGCATTATTGATAATTTAGATGCTCGTATTAATATGATTGATAAAGCTTTAGAAAATGTAGAAGAAGGTAGCTTCACAAAGCGAATGTTTCCTCTAGAAAACCGCAGTTTTTATAAACCAAAATAAAGAAGTCCATGAAAAAATTATTTTTTCATGGACTTCTTTTTAGGTGTTGCAAATTTTTAAAGTTATTATTCAGATGACTAAAATATTAGTTTTCTACCTTCTACTTTCTCTAGTAGTTTTTCAATTCTTATCGTACAATCTTGTTTTCTAATAAAGGCGTTATGCCATGAATTAGATAAAGGAAAGTAAGTACCATCTTTTGATTTCTGTCCTAAATCC
>Ga0153950_1000231_pt1 | contig 24125 bp, 22 predicted proteins | sample TSNJ034MetaG_FD_104737 | JGI IMG/M metagenome (GOLD analysis project Ga0153950, IMG submission 104737) | Attine ant fungus gardens microbial communities from New Jersey, USA - TSNJ034 MetaG | ecosystem: Host-associated > Fungi > Mycelium > Unclassified | place: USA: New Jersey, Wharton State...
ATCCGAGCTACCAATAGAACGGCAAGTTACAAGCAAGTTAACCGTAGAATACCCCCGTGCTTTAGGCGGCTTCCAGCCGCCAGTCGAATCCACCGGCTTCCAGCCGGTGGTGGTTCAATTTAAGGCATTGTCACGAAAAGGGTAACAGAAACGCCTCGGCTTAACGCCCCTACTTCTTGACCTGTGGTAAGTTGTACTGATAAAAGCGAACCCTCCACCACGGAAACACTGCCAGTTCCAGTTGCAAGACAATTCGGATCAGTATCATTACTGGGTCCCGTAATCGTAGCGGATAAACCTGTATCAGTAGGAGCTTCAAACCCACATGGGCTTGTGAAAACTGTAGCTGTAACTGTCCCATCATCTGGGATTGTATTATCTCTGATATTCAATACCATGCCAGTAATGGTAGCGTTTGCCGGCAGGGTCACAGTGCTTGTAGCAAACAATGCCTGTGCCGAAGAGGTTCCCAGTCCAACCCATCCGCCATCACTAACGGATTGATCTGTTGCTAAATAAATTGTTGAGACTGCTGCCCCTGTGGCACCCGTCGCTCCCGTCGCTCCTGTGGCTCCTGTGGCTCCTGTGGCTCCTGTGGCTCCTGTAGCTCCTGTGTCTCCCGTCGCTCCCGTTGCTCCGGTTGGGCCGCCTGCAGGGCCTGTTGCACCAGTAGCTCCGGTGGCCCCGTCTCGGCCGTTCAGGCCGTTCAGACCATTCAGTCCGTTTTCACCGGCAGGGCCCTGAGGGCCTTGCGGACCAGTTGGGCCTATACAGGGACATGGACAAGGTCTCGGCGGACAAGGATTGATGGAACACCAACAACCACAACGGTTACTATCATTGATGAAATCTCTATATTCAAAATTGTTCTTCGACATTTCGCCATCACCTTATATAAATTTAGCATACATAAAAATTCTATCATATGCCTATTTTATTATATTTATGACAGCTAGTAATGGTGACTGGTACAATGACATCTGTCTAATATTGTCGGCTCGTCGTCCAGCCGGAACAGGTGTTGCTTGTGCTAGCATGCCCTTTCTCCCCACAAATCCCGGGGGTATTTCCCCTGGTCTTTCATGGTGGCAATGGCGTGGCGCACTACCGGCATATCCTCCGCGTAGGTGACGCCGTACCAGCGATCGGGTGTGGGCAGCACCCTGATCCGCACCTTGTTTTCCCGCAGCAGCGCGTTGGGCACCAGGGGCAGGAAGTATTCACACTTCAGTGGGTTTGCGGGCAGGTTCTCGGCCAGGAAGCTGGAGAAGCGGCTTTCGATCTCCTCCATCATCGAGCGCGCAAAGCCCCACATATTCATGGATACCACCGTGCCCGCGGGCAAAAAGGTGTAACTCCGGCCGTCCTCGGTGTAAGCGGCCCCGCCGGGGCGGGGCTCTATATGAGTACGCTCGACGATCTCCAGCAGATTGCCGTCCCTGTCGGTCCGGCAGACGCCCCTGGCTACATGGCCGTGCTCGGTCAGCGTGTTTTCCACGTTGTAGCCGACCATGGCGTGGTGGGCTTCGTCCGCCCGCTCTGCCAGGAAAGTGTAAATCTGCCGGAAAGCGGCTTCACCGTAGAAGTCGTCGGCGTTGATGACGGCGAAAGGGGCGTTTACAAGCCTTTTGGCGCTGAGCACCGCGTGGGCGGTGCCCCACGGCTTGGCGCGGCCCCGGGGCACCTCGTAGCCCGCTGGCAGGGATTCCAGCAGCTGCGGCGCATAGCGCGCCTCCAGATGCCGCGACACGCGGTCGCCCACAGCCTCGCGGAAGTCCCTTTCCATTTTAGGGTTCACAACAAAGATCACTGTCTCAAAGCCGGCGCGCCGCGCGTCGTAGATGGAATAGTCGATCATGATGTGTCCGGCGTCGTCCACAGGCGCGATCTGCTTTGGCCCGCCGTACCGGCTGCCAAGGCCCGCCGCCATAATAATCAGCACAGGTTTGTTCATGAAATCACCTCTTGCTCTTGTCGAATATTTCGCCCACCGCCCGCGGCGCCCGGTTGTGCTTGGAGAAGAACACCAGCAGCAGTAAGGTGAGCACGTAGGGCAGGATCAGAAACAGGTCGCTGAAGTTGCTGGAAAGCCCCATGGATAGGCATAGCTGGTATCCGCTGGACTTTGCGAAGCCGAAGAACAGGCAGGCCAGCAGCGTGGAGGGGATGTTCCAGTTGCCGAAGATCAGCCCCGCGATGGCTAGGTAGCCGTAGCCCATATAGCTGCTGGGGGAGAAGTTGGCCGAAATGGAGTAGGCAAAGCACATGCCGCCCAGGCCGGACAGCGCGCCGCAGATCAAAATGGCGGTAAAGCGGGTTTTGTTTACATCACCGCCGGCGGCATCCAGGCTGTGGGGGTTTTCGCCGCAGGCCCGCAGCCGCAGGCCGTAGCGGGTTTTGTAGAGCAGGTACCACATGAGTACCGCCACAACCACGATCACAAGCTCGAAGAGGTACAGCTTCTTGAATAAGCCGCCCAGGAACGGAATGCTCAAGAGCACGGGGACATCGAAGCGGTATGCCGCGTCAAGCTGATATTTATTGGAGGCGTTTCCGGTGATCGCGGCGTTTATCAGGCTGGTAAAAAAGGTGGTGAGCGCCACGGCCAGGATGTTCACCACCACGCCGCTGATGGTCTGCTTGGCGCGGAACTTCACGCAGAGCAGCGCGTGGATCACCGAGAACAGCATGCCGCCCAGTGTGGCGAAGAGCAGGGCGAGCAGGATCAGCCACGGGGGCGAGGCGCCCACATAGGTGCGGTAAATCACCACAGTCGTCGCACCCACAAAGGCTCCGAAGCCCTGCAGGCCCTCCAGCGCCAGCATCGTCACGCCGCTGCGCTCGGAGTAGATGCCGCCGATGGCAATGATAAACAGCGGCAGCGCAAAGGAAAGACCATCGATCATAATGGTATCCACTATGCGTTCCCCTCCCCTGTTGTGATTTCGGCGCCGCCTGCGGTCGGCGTGCTGGCGGCGCGGCGCTCCCGCCCGCGATGAGCCAGGTAGCGCATGTATGCGCCGCACGCGCTGAACAGCAGAAGAATGCCGGTGATCACCGACGCGATCTCCTTGGGCACGCCCACAGTGGAGCTCATGTACACGCTGCCCTTCTGGAAGATCGTGATCAGGATGGACGAGAAGATCGAGCCCACAGGGTTGGTGTTGCCGAGCAGCGACACCGCGATGGAGTCGTAGCCCAGGCTGGCCAGATCCTTGGGCACGATGGTGTTGAAGTAGCCCAGGTAGTAGGTGACGCCCGCAAGCCCTGCGAAGACGCCCGAGAGCAGCATGGCCAGGGTCATATTCCGGCCCACGTTGATGCCCGCGTATTGGGCACAGTCCCGGTTTAGGCCCACAGCCTTGAGCTGGAAGCCGGTGGTGGTGCGGTCCAGCAAAAAGCGCACCGCAAACACACTGGCAAAGGCCAGTACAATGCCCAGCGGAAAGCTCATCTTTAGGCTGCCCAGCTCAATGCCAGTGATGGTTAGCCGGGATTGGGGGCTGATGACCTTGGACATGCGGGACACCTGATCGGCATAATAGGTGTTGATGAAAAAGCCGGTGACATAGCTGATGATGTAGTTGAGCATAATTGAGGTGACCACCTCGTGGATGTTAAAACGGTACTTGAGAAAGCCGATGAACGCGCCCAGCGCCCCGCCCACGACAGCGCCGATCACCACGACCAGGGGCTTCGCGAGGAAAGCGCCCAAATTGCTGTAGCCCACCACCGCGGTGGCCACGAAGCCGGACATGAGCATCTGGCCGGCCACGCCGATGTTAAAGAGCCCTGTCTGCATGGCGATGATCACACCCAAGGAGGCCAGCATCATCGGCGCCAGAATGCCCAGAAAGGAGGCCAGATCGGTGAGCATGCCCTGCCCGCCCGCGTAGGAAGGCTTGGGCATGAGGCCGCAGCCCCTCAAAAAGGTGGCAAAGGCGGTGACAGGGTTTTTGCCCATCACCAGCAGCATGACCGAGGCTACTAGGATGCTGAGCAGAATGGACAGTAGCGGAATGGCGACGGGGCTGGTTTTGTCGTTGTCAAGGAACTCCAGAAACAAGCGGCCGGGGCCGCGCTTTCCCTTGTGTCCGCTCATGCCGTCACCCCCATCATGTATTTGCCCACCTCGTTGGTGGTCAGCTCGCCGGCGTCGGCCACCTTGAGCAGCTCGCCGTTGAAGATGACCCCGATGGTGTCGGCCAGCGCCATTACCTCGTCCAGCTCCAGCGAGATCAGCAAAATCGCCTTGCCCGCGTCCCGCTCGTGCAGGATGTGGCGGTGGATGTTGTCGATGGCGCCGATGTCCAGGCCGCGGGTGGGCTGCACAAAGATCAGCAGCGAACTGTCCAGCGCGATCTCCCGCGCCACAATGGCTTTCTGTTGGTTGCCGCCGCTCATGGAGCGGACAGGGGTTTTGCCGCCCTGGCCGCTGCGTATGTCGAACTTTTCGATCAGCTCCCGCGCGTACCGCTCAAAGCCCTCGGGTTGCAGTACGCCTCTCTTGGAAAAGGGTTCGCTGTAATAGGTCTTGATGGCCAAGTTGTCCCGCAGGGAGAAATCCAGCACCACGCCATACCTCTGCCGGTCCTCGGGGATGTAGGAAACGCCGGCCTCTATGCGGCTGCGGATCGAGTCGCCCGTAATGTCGCGGCCGTTCAGTGTGATGCTGCCCTCGTAAGGCTTCACCAGGCCGGCAATGGCGTCGGCGATCTCCACCTGCCCGTTCCCCGAGACGCCGGCAATAGCGAAGATCTCGCCGCCGCGCACTGAGAAAGACACGTTCCTTACCACCTCGAACCTGTCCTCGTTGCGCACGGTCAGGCCCTTAACCTTTAGCACTGTGTCGCGGTAATTGGCGGGCTGTCTGCCCAGGTCGAAGTCCAGCTCCCTGCCCACCATCAGGTTGGCCATTTCGCGGGTGGAGGTGGATGCCACATCCAGCACGTTAACCAGCCTGCCCCGATACAGAATCGCGCAGCGGTCGGCGATCTTCTTGATCTCCTCCAGCTTGTGGGTGATCAGGATGATGGTTTTGCCGCCAGCCCGCAGCCCCTGCATGATCTCCAGCAGGAATTCGATTTCCTGTGGGGTCAGCACGGCGGTGGGCTCGTCGAAGATCAGGATTTCGGCCTCCCTGTACAGCATCTTCAGGATCTCCACCCGCTGCTGGGTAGAGACATTCACGTCCTCGATTTTTTTTGCGGGATCCACCTCCAGGCCGTACCGCTTCGAAAGCTCCCGAATCTCCCGCGAGGCGCCCTTTATGTCCACGTATGGGAACAGGCCCAGCGCCTTGGATTTGAGGGGCTCGGAGCCCAGCACGATGTTTTCCGCGATGGTGTAGTTGGGCACCAGCTTGAAGTGCTGGTGCACCATGCCGATGTTCAGCGCCGCCGCTTCGTTGGAGGAGGTGAGGCTCACTTTCCGCCCCCGCACGAAGATCTCGCCCTCGTCCGGCTCGTACATGCCGAACAGCATGCTCATCAATGTGGATTTGCCTGCGCCGTTTTCACCCAGCAGCGCGAAAATTTCGCCCTTTTTAATTTGCAGCGACACATCATCGTTGGCCACGATGCCAGGAAAGCGCTTGGTCAGGTGCTTTATTTCGACTATATACTCTTCCATGCCGTTCCTCCTGTTTGGGCAAGGCTACACGGTTCCCCATGCGGCCTCCAGCGAAATCTCCATCATCTCGTGGAAAGAGTCCTGCCGGTCCTGGGCGGAAAGGCCCTCGCCAGTGAACACATGGTCGGAGATGGTAAGAACGCTCAGCGCCTTTTTTCCGGTGCGCATGGCCGTGATGTACAGGCCGGCGGTCTCCATTTCCACCGCCAGCATGCCCAGCCTGCGGTAGTGCTCGTTGGTGTCGGGCAGCGCGTTGTAGAAGCTGTCCGAGGTGAAGATCGAGCCCACCCGCACCTGGGCGCTGCGCTGCTCGGCCGCCTGCACCGCCAGCTGCAGCATGCCGTAGTCGGCGCAGGGGGAGATGACGCCCGGGAAGTCGAAAGGCCGGGCGACGCTCGAATTGGTGGACGCCGTCATGGCGATTACCACATCCCGCAGCCCTATGTCGTCGGAGATGCCGCCAGCGCTGCCGATGCGGATGATCGCCTCCACCCCGAAGAAGCTATAGAGCTCGTGGGCGTACAGCGCCATGGAGGGAACGCCCATGCCACTGCCCATCACTGACATGCGCTTGCCCTTGTAGACACCGGTGTAGCCCAGCATGTTGCGCACCGTGTTGAAGCACACCGGGTTTTCCAGGTAATTTTCGGCCACGAATTTTGCTCTGAGCGGGTCCCCCGGCATCAAAACGACCTTCGCGATGTCGCCTGCCTGGGCCTCGTTGCATGCGGATGGTACGATCATTGTCATTGCCCCTTTCTTGTGAAAGCCGTTGCAGGGCCTTTCAGTCATCAATACGGATTACCTGAAAGGCCCTGTAGGTGGTTCAAAGCTTATGCGGATGTATTTTTTAAGAGAGCTGTTATTTGAGGCCCGGGAACTCGGTGGGGGTGTGGCCGTTAAAGTTGGCGGCGGGCACCACGCTGCCGTCGTTGACCAGCGCGTAGGCCTCTTCCAGCTTGGAGATGGTGTCGTCGGCCAGCTGGTGGCGACCGGCTTCTTTCACATAGCCGGTGGAGTCGGTGTCGGCGCCCAGCAGATCGTTTTTGCCGACAAAAGTGCCACCGACAATGGCGCTCAGCTGCTTGGTTACGTTGGTGTGCATGACTTTCAGCGCGGAGGTCAGGACAATGTTGCGGCTGCCGGTTTCACCGTCGTCGTACTGGTCCGCGTCACAGCCGATGGCGTACACCTCTGTGGAGGCCTCCTTGATGGCGGCAAACACGCCGTTGCCGGAGTCGCCGGCGGCGACCAGCATGATGTCCACGTCCTGATCGATCAGGGCCTGGCCCACGACCTTGCCGGTGGCTTGGTCGGCAAACGCGCCGATGTAGTTGCCGCCCACGTTGGCGCCGGTTACATCAACACCTGCGTAGCTGGGCAGCTCCACGCACTGGGCCGAGGTGCCGTAGTGCTCGTTGGCGTAGTTCACGCCGCTCATGAAGCCGTACTGGTAGTTTACGTTGCTGGGATAGGCGATACCGTTCACAACGGCGACCTTGCCTGTTTTGCTTTGCAGCGCGGCCGCGATGCCTGCGAAGAAGCCGCTCTCCTGCTCCTTGAACACCATGGAGTATACGTTGCCCAGCTCCACCTCCTCGCCGTTTTCATCGGTGGGCGCGGCGTCCACCAGGATGAAGTACTTATCGGGGTTTTCAGCCGCGATCACGCCCGCGCTGGCAAACTGGAAGCCAGGCATCACGACCACGTCATAGTCGGCCACCACGTCGGCCACGGCCTGCACGACCTTGCCGATGTCGGACTCCTTGACGCTGTTGTAGCTGGCCTCGGGATGCTGATTGGCGAACTCCAGGATGCCGTTGTAGCAGTCCTGGCCGAAAGAGCCGTCGTCCACGCCGGAGGAGGTCACAATGCCCACGCGCAGGCCGGGGACGTCTGTCACCGGGGCGGGGGTGTCGGTTCCCTCTGCGGCGGGTGTGTCGGTGGAGGCGGGGCTGCTGCCGCTTGTGCCGCTCTGTCCGCCGCCGCAGGCGGCCAGGGATAGGGAAAGCGCCAGGGATAGGGCAAGTGCCAAACTTTTTTTAAAGCTCTTCATGTAGTACATTCACTCCTTAATTTTTATGTTGCATTTTATATCATCCGATTTGCTTGATTGTGGGTCCAGTGTCCATTAGAATCTGTGTTCAAACAAGGCGGCGATACTGCTGGTGTAGGGCGGGCGGCAGATGCCCTTTTCGGTGACGATGCCGGTGACCAACTCGTGGCCGGTCACGTCGAAAGCCGGGTTGTAGCACTTTACATCTTTCGGGGCCATGGGCTCCGCGTAGAACTTTTCGCGAATTTCGGTCGGGTCGCGCAGTTCGATTTCGATGTCGTCGCCGGTTTTGCAGCTCAGGTCGATGGTGGAGGAGGGCCCCAGCACGTAAAACGGGATGCCGTAGTGCCTGGCTATGATTGCCACGCCGCTTGTTCCGATTTTGTTGGCGGTGTCGCCGTTGGCGGCCACGCGGTCGCAGCCGACAAAGCAGGCCTGCACCCAGCCGCTTTTCATCACGATGGAAGCCATGCTGTCGCAGATCAGCGTGACATCAACGCCGGCGTTCAGCAGCTCGTAGCTGGTGAGCCTTGCGCCCTGCAACAGCGGCCGGGTTTCGTCCGCGAACACGCGCAGATTCATGCCCCGCTCGCTGCCCAGCAGCAGCGGGCCCAGAGCGGTACCGTACCGGGAGGTGGCCAAAGGACCCGCATTGCAATGGGTCAGAACACCGTCCCCGTCCTTGATCAAGGTAAGGCCGTGCTCCGATATCGCCTTGCACATGGAGATGTCCTCCCGGTGGATTTTCCCGCACTCCTCGCGCAGCAGCGCCAGAATTTGCGCTACCGGCTTTTCGGCGTTTTGCAGCACCACCCGTTCCATGCGGTTCAGCGCCCAGCTCAGGTTTACGGCGGTGGGGCGGGACGAGTTCAGGTACTCCTTGCGGCGATGAAATTCCGCCGCAAAGCCGTCGTAGTTGTCGGCGCGAATCTGCCGCGCCAGACAGTAGATGCAGTACCCCGCGCAGATGCCGATGGCCGGGGCGCCGCGTACTCTTAGGTGGAGGATCGCCTCGTACATGTCCTCGGCGGTGCGCAGTGTCAAGTATTCGGCGCGGTTGGGCAGCTGGGTTTGGTCCAGGATCACAACCGCCGAGCCGTCCTCACTGAGCTCCACGTTTTTGATATGGGTCACATTTCGGGTGTCGCTATCCATGCTTGTGTAACCTCCTGTGGGGCCTTGTATTACAGAGCGGACCCTCTCTCTACTATTTTACGATACTTGCTCCGATTCGTCAATTGTTCAAATAGCCGCCGTCCACTACCAATAGATGTCCGTTTACATAGGCGGCCTCTCGCAAGGCCAGAAACACAACCGGACCCATCAGGTCCTCGGGCTCGCCCCAGCGACCGGCCGGGATCTGGGCGGTCAGGGCGTCCACCCGGTTCCGCATGGCGCGCAGCTAGCTTTGATATCAGGGCATTCTGCCCACAATTTCACGCAGCAAGCCCACGAAGCTCTTGCCCGCCCCGGCGGCCACCTCCATGACCTCTTCACCGGAAAGCGGCACGTCCAGGATGCCCGCGGCCAGGTTCGTGACGCAGGAGATTGCCAGTACCTGCATACCGCTGTGGGCGGCCACAATGGCCTCGGGCACAGTGGACATGCCCACAGCGCTTCCGCCGAGCTTCTGGAACATGCGGATCTCCGCCGGCGTTTCAAAGCTGGGACCGCTGTAGGAGATGTACACGCCCTCGCGCAGGTCCACACCCAGGCTTTTTGCGGCGTCCCGCGCCAGCTGTTGCAGCGCACGGGTGTAGACACGGGTCATGTCGGGGAAGCGGGTTCCGAAGCGCTCCTCATTGGGCCCGATCAGGGGGTTGTCCCCCATAAAGTTGATGTGGTCCGTAATCAGCATCAGGTTCCCCGGCGTGAAGCTGGGGTCCAGCCCGCCGCAGGAGTTGGTCAGGATCAGCTTTTCGATGCCAAGGGCGCGCATGACCCGCACCGGATAGGTGATCTGCCGCATGGTGTAGCCCTCGTAGTAGTGAAAGCGCCCCTGCATGCAGAGCAGCACTCTGCCGCGCAGCCTGCCTATGATCATCCTGCCGTTGTGACCCGGCGCCGTGGAGGTGACAAAATGCGGTATCTCCCCGTAGGGGATGCACAGCTTGTCCTCCAGCTCCTCGCCCAGCATGCCGAGGCCGGAGCCGAGCACCAGCCCGATCTCCGGCCGCAGGTCAGTTTTTGCCCGCAGATATGCCACGGTCTCGTCAATCAGCATACACAATTCCTCCGTAGTATCGGTTTTGTTTTACTTTGATGTTACCATGATTTGCCCCGTAAATCAACTTAATGGCATTAATGGCGATAACGCGAACGGACAGGCTGTGCCGGCCTGTCCGTTCGCGTTTATGGAGCGCTCTACTTGATCAGCGGGTTGCTGTCGGTAGCGTAGTCGCGCGTGTTGGTGGACTGCCCCTTGCGGCGCAGCAGGAAAGACACAAAGCGCTTGACCAGCGAGTAGATAATCGCGAAGAGCGGTACACCAACAAACATGCCCTTGATCCCCATAAGGCCGCTGAACAGCATGATCGAGGTGATGATCCAAAGAGGGGAAAGGCCGATGCTGTCCCCCAGGATTTTGGGACCGATCACATTGCCGTCCAGCTGCTGCAGCAGGAAAATAAAGAGCAGGAACCACAGGGATTTGACCGGGTCGGCGATCAGGATGATGATAAAGCCCGGAATGGCGCCAATGAAAGGGCCGAAGTAGGGGATTACATTTGTCACTCCCACGATTACGCTGATCAACGCGGCGTAGGGCAGCTGCAGAATGCTCATGCCGATCATGCACAGAATGCCGATGATCAGGGAATCAACCACCTTGCCGATCACAAAGCCGCTGAAGATGCGGTTGATGTCCTTGGCGATGTCGTAGAGCAGCTCATACATGTTTTTGCTGAAGACAGCACAGCCGATTTTCTTCAGCTGGGCGAAGAGCTTTTCGCGGTCCATCAAAATGTAGATGGATACGATGATGCCCAGCACCAGGTTCAGCACACCGTTTGCAAAGCTGGCTGTGAGCGTGTAGAGCGTGCCGATGGCGTTTTCCAGCAGTTTGTACAGGTAGTCCAGCAGGCCGCTGATCGAAGAGAGCACCTTGACAGATATCTCATCCATAACGCCGAACGAATCCCGCACCATGTTGGCGGCCATAAAGTCGGCGATCCAGTCGGTGACATCGTTGTAGAGAAAGGTCAGGGTTTTGATGGAGTAGGGTACGTAGTCGAGGATGCTCACCAGGCTGCTCAGTACCTGGGGCAGCACAATCGCAATAAAGGCCGCCATACAGATCATGGCTGTGAGGTAGGTCAGCACCATGGCGATAACCCGCCTTGTGACCGGACGCAGCTTGTTCTTGAAAAGGTAAGGGAGCAGTTTGTCGTCGTAGGTGCGCAGCAGCGGATTCAGCAGGAAAGCGAAGACCACGCCGTAGATTATTGGCACGACAAAGCCCGCTACAGCTTGAAAAAATCCGAAGACCACGCCAATCTCCTTTATGGCTTGCTGACAGATCATGGCAATGATCAACACGATCAGCGCGTAGATGGCAATGGTGGTGTACTTGGGATTTCGCTCAAATTTCATAGGTATCCATCCATTCTTTCTGCTGTTATTCGGACTGCTCGCAGAGCAGCGTCCATTCATTGAGCCGGTCGCTCAGCTCCAGGCGCGCTTCGGCCAGAGCGTCGTATTTTTGCTGTAAAAGCTGATAGTCCTTTGCCGTTTCCGGGTCAGCGGTCTCGTTCTCCAGGGAAAATACGGCGACCTCCAGCGCTTCGATCTCATCCTCCAGCTCGGCGATGCGCTTTTTGCGCGCCGCGTCCGCACTGCGCTGCTTTTTGGTGCGGTATTGTCCCGGCGGCTTCTCAGTCCTGGGGGCCGCATTGGGGACCGCTGGCGGCCCGGCATCCGCCTCGCCGCGTTTTTGCTGCATGTACCGGTCGTAGTTGCCCTTGTAAACAGCGATGCGGTCCGGGTACATCTCGGCGATTTTGTCCGGGAATTTATTCAGCAGATACCGGTCGTGGGAAACGACCAGCAGCGTTCCGGCGTATTCGCAAAGCGCTGTGTCCAGCGCCTCCTTGGCGGCGGTGTCCAAGTGGTTGGTGGGCTCGTCCATCAGCAGCACGTTGCCGCAGGACAGGATCAGCAGCGCAAGCTTTAGCTTGGCCCGCTCGCCGCCGCTCAGGTCTCCCACCCGTTTGTATACGTTTTCTCCGGTGAGGCCCACATTGCCCAGCACGGTGCGGATCGTGTGCTCGTATTCGCGCGGAAAGCGGTCCCACAGCTCGTCCAGGGTGCTCTTGCCCGCCGTGAAAGCGAAGTCCTCCTGCTCAAAGTAGGAGACATCAGTGTTCTTGCCCCAGTAAACATCGCCCCGGTCGATGGGCGCCTTGCCCTGCAGCGCTTTTAAAAAGGTGGATTTTCCCACCCCGTTCAGTCCGATCAGCGCCACCTTTTCGCCGCGCGTCAGCGAAAAGTCTACCCTTTCGCAAAGCTGCTTGCGCTCTTCGCCTTCCCCGACCGAGAGCCCCAGGTTTTCCACCACCAGCACGTCCTTGACCGGCTCCCGCTTGTAGGTGAAGCGGATTTTCGCGGGCCGGCGGGGCGGCCGCGGCTTTTCCACCAGCTCCATTTTGTCCAGCGCCTTCTGGCGGGACTGGGCGCGGGCGGTGGTGCTGGCCCGCACGATGTTGCGGGCAATGAAGTCTTTCATCTGGGCGATTTCGACCTGCTGCGCGTCGTACTCCTTGCGCTGCCGATCCTCCCTCGCCTCCCTCAGCTCCACATACCTGGTGTAGTTGCCTGGATAGACCTCCAGCCGGCCTCGGTCAATGGACCAGATGGTTCCGCAGAGCCGGTCCAGAAAATAGCGGTCGTGGGACACCACCAGCAGAGCGCTTTTGCAGCCGGCCAAATACTCCTCCAGCCAGAGCAGCGTTTTAAAGTCCAGGTGGTTGGTGGGCTCGTCCAGAATCAGCAGATCCGGGGCCTCCAGCAGTAGTTTGCACAGTGCCAGACGGGTTTTTTCGCCGCTGCTGAGCACCTGGATCGGGGTCTGTCGGTCCACGCCCAAAAAGCCCATGCCGTTGAGCACCGTGTTGATCTTTACGTCGATCAGATAGCCGTCCCGGCTCTCGAATTGGGTTTGCAAGGCGGCGTAGCGAACCGCGAGCAACTCGTAGACATCGTCGGCCGCAACCGCGACCTGCGCCTCCAGCTCCCGCATTTCCCGCTGCAGGCTGTAAAGGTGTGAAAACACGCCGCACATTTCGGAAAGGATGGTGTTTTCGTTGTCCAGCCCGCTGCTTTGTCTGAGAAAGCCAAAGCTTTTGTCAGCCCTGGCCAGCGTGCCCTCATCCGGCTCCAAATCGCCGCAGATGATGTTCAGCAAGGTGGATTTTCCGGCCCCGTTGGGCCCCACAAGGCCGATTTTGTCGTTGTCCTCCACGCGGGCGGTGATGTTCGACAGTATTAAGTTTGCCCCAAAGCTCTTTGTAATATTTTCCAATGACAGCAGCATTTATTCACTCCGCTTATAAACAGGTTCAAAGCAGTATAGCATTTTATTAGTGGCTAAAGTTGCATAATTTGCTGCAACCTGTGAAAAAAGAGTGGAAGAAGGCATTGCCAGCTTCCACTCCCGGGTAGTGCTAGAAGTATTTCGATATAGTGGTCACAACCTCGTCCTTTGGGCGGACGCCCACCATGCGGTCCATGAGCTCCCCGTTCTTGAAGATCAGCAAAGTGGGGATGCTGGTGATCGCGTATTTCTGTGCGAGGTCCCCGTTTTCGTCGATGTCGAGCTTGCAGAAGTGCGCTTTCCCGTCCAGCTCGTCGGACAGCTCCTGGAGCACGGGGGCGAACATCTTGCAGGGCATGCACCACCCGGCCCAAAAGTCCACCACTACGGGATCGCTGCTTTTTATGGTCTCTGCAAAGGTATTGCCATCTAATTCTGTCATAAGAAACATCCTTTCTATTTTTCCGCTTTTTTGGCGTCTATATACTGAACCGCGTTCAACGCGGCTGTTTGACCCTGACCTGCGGCGCGCATAAATTGATATGGCTTCCCAGTGCAATCGCCGGCGGCAAAACACCCGGGAATGCTGGTGCGCATGCCCTGGTCCACAAGGATGTGGCCGTTTTCAATTTTGATTCCTGGTATCAAGGCATCCGGGGAGAGGCTGTCCCGCAGGATGAACACACCGTTCAGCTCCAGCGTGCGGTCGGACAAGACAAGCGAATCCACCTGATCCTGCCCCTTGATTTCCAGCACCTTGGCCTCGATCACCTCCACAGGGGCGGCGGGCGGCGCGGCGGGCGCGCCCAAGGGGATATAGTATACCTTGCGCGCGATCTCCGCCACAAACTCCGCCTCCATGGCGGCCTCCTGCCCGGAGCCCACGATTGCCACCACCTTGTTTCGGTAAAGGGGGGCGTCACAGGTGGCGCAGTATCCCACGCCGCGCCCCAAAAGGCGCTCCTCACCGGGGAAAGGCCCACCCGTTACAACACCGCCGGCTATGATCACAGCGGTGGCCTCGTAGGTATTCTTGCCTGTGGCAAGGGCAAAGTAGTCGCCCATGCTGAAAATCCCGCTCACCTGCTCGCTTTGAAGCGGGATATCCATGGCGTGTAAATGGCCCTGGAACCGCGCGCCCAAGTCCGCGCCGCTGATGCCGGGGAACCCCAGGAAGTTATCGATCCTAGGGGCCTTTTCCAGCTTGGCGCTCAAATTCGCGCGACCGAACAGCAAAAAGCTTTTCTGCCTTATTTTCAAATTAACTGCCGCTTCAAGCCCTGCGGGACCGCTGCCTACTACAGCCGCATCATATCTTTTAATGGTGCCCTCACATCCTCTTGTTTTCTCCCCCGGCTGTAGACACCGCGCAGGGGTTTCGGAACAGGTCTATTGTAAGTATACCACAATTTTATGCGATTTAGCGGATAATGTCACAATTTATTCTTAATAAATTTGATATAAAGCGTTGCAGAATCTTTTGTTAATAATATGAAATGTCGCGAATCGTATTGCAAATTGCCGTTGGATTTTGCTATAATAAATAGCGGGTATGTCAAATTAACCGAAAAGTGGAGGATAAGGAATGAATATTGGGGTGCGCACACGCGGAAAGGCATTTGCCACTTCGCTGGTGATGCTGATGCTGATAGGTGTTTTCGTGGGAGCGGGCACCACCGGAGGAAAGCCGACGTTGCCAAAAAGCAATTCACTGCCCGCCGCAGTGACAATCAAAACGCAAACCGCCGCGGACAATGTCCCGGGTGGCATACGCGGAATCGACGTTTCCGAGTATCAGGGCAACATCAGCTGGTCCAAGGTTGCGGCGCAAGATGTAAAATTTGCCGTTTGCAGAGCGTCCTACGGCGAAAAAGCGGACAAGTACTTTGTAACAAACGCAAAGGCGGCGCATGAAAACGGTCTTTTGGTGGGCGCCTACCACTATATGAAATTCACAGACGAGGCCGGCATGAAGAAAGAGGCTGATTTCTTTATTCAGCAGCTAAAAAAAGTGGAGATTACATATCCTGTGTTTCTGGACGTGGAGGCCAACCGCGGCATGACACGCAACAAGCTGACCGAGATGTGCGTGAGCTTTATGGACCGTGTGAAAGAGCAGGGCTACACGGTGATGTTTTACAGCTACAGCAACTTTATCCGCGACCACATCAACAGAAGTGGTATGGGCGAGTATCAGCTGTGGGTCGCCAATTACATGGAGGAACCAAACCTCGGCCAGAAGTTGTGGCAGCACACGAGCTACGGCACAGTGAGCGGTGTTTCGGGCCGCGTGGACATCAACATCGCCTATGAAGACCTGGCAACCAGCAAAAGAGTCCGCGTAAACCGTGAGATTTCCAATTCGATCAAGGCCACATTGAATGAGCGGCACGGCTCCGCGCTGCCAGAGGAAGGACTGGACATGGGCCTGATGAAAGAGGCTGTGGTCAGCGCGCTGCAGAGCGAGCTGAACCGGCAGATGCAGGCCGGACTGGCGATTACAGGCATCATGGACGCCGAGACGCTCAACTCCCTGGAGCAGGTTCCCTTTAAGCAAAATGAAACAAAGGGAAATATGACCTATTTGATGCAGGTCATGCTGTTCTACAACGGCAACTACACACAGGCGATTTCCGGCGCTTTTGACGATCACACCGTTGCGGCGCTACAGTCTTTCCAGAGAAATCAGGGGCTCACCGTCACGGGCGCGCCCGACAGGGATTCCCTTTGGTATTTGTTCCGCTAAGCAGAATGCTTTAAAAAAAATGGCGAGGCCGGTCAATTCTGACCGGCCTCGTTTTTATCTGAACGCTATGCTTTTGGAGCCAGGCTTACTTTCTCTTGCGGCTCACACCTGCAGCCGCGATGGAAGCGATACCCAGAGCCACGGCAATGTTCAGGCCGGAGGCCGCGCCGGTGCTGGGGTTTTGGTTGTTGGTGACGCCGTTGTTGGTTTCTTCCTCGGGCACCACGGGCGCTTGGTTACTCTCAAGTATTGTGGTGTCGGTGACCTGCTCGTCGGTGATTACAAACGAGCCGAGGTAGTTGGTGCGGAACACGATCTCGTCGGCGCCGGTATCGAAAGTGGTGCTGACAGGGGTCAGCTTGCCGTCGCGGTACAGGTACACGTAAAGGCGGTTGCCTTCGAAATCATAGTCGGATACGTCGATGCGCATTTCTCCATTGGTGGGGAACTTCACGCCGGCGCCGAAAGTCAGGAACTCAAAGTTCTGATCCTCAAATCTCTCAACGATAGCGGGGGTCACGTCGTGGCTCCAGGAAAAGTTGGTATCGCCCATGCCGGATACACGGCCCAAGTACGACCACACGCCGTTCTCAGCCTCGAACTGAACAGCTTTGTAGTTGTAGTTCTTGGCGATAGTTTCCATCTGGCTTTTTGTGAACACAGGGTAATCTTTGTAAACGGTGATGATGTCACCCTCGCTGTAGCTGTCCACATCCTCGTCGCTCATCTGACGGTAACCGGCCCGGAACAGGAACTCACCGGTCAGCAGGTCCACATAGCCATTTTGGTTTGTGGTGTTGCCGCTGGCGGAGAGCTGGTAGATCACGTCGGTGATCTTGGTGCCCCAGTTGTTGCCCTTGGTCTTAATCTCTACATTAAAGGTCGCGGAGGCACCAGTGCCTTTCTGCACGATTTTCGCACTGTTAATGGCAGAGGTGCCCTTTATGCCGCGCAGACGGAGTTTGCCGCCGCCCAGCATGTTGTTGGTTACAGGAGATACGTTGGCTTCTCCGGGGGCGATGTTGGGTTGATTGGCATTGACCTTGTAAATTCTGAAGACATAGTCCTTATTGGGCTCCAGATGCGTTTCGGGCATGATGATCGAAGCGGTGGTGTTGTTCTCCACGAGCACGATCTCATTGTGCGTGAGGCTGATGCCGCTGGAACCGTAGTTGACTCTTGTGCTGGGACTGAAGGTGGTGTCACTATTGCTGCTGACAGTGCCATTTTCGTCGATGAAAACGACGTCGTTACTAAAGCCCGTTACGTCATCCTGGGCAGCGAACGCGGAAACACTGACGCCAATCGCTGTGGCGAAAGCAACCAGCAACGAAACTACTTTCTTCATTATGAGTTTCCTCCTAGTATTGAATTGTTGAGAACTTTATCTACGAGCCTTTTAGCTCCACGGTTATTATGTGTTCGATCACACATTTTACAATAGGGTTTTCCTGCCAACGCGGAGCATATCTGGCAGTTAGATTGATAATAAATGGAAGAACAGGCATACAGAAGTCGCAACACACAGGTTTTCCAGGAACTTGCATCTTTACATCCATAGTTAGCCGGAAAGCACACTATTTTTTAGAAAATCAACCTGATTGTGGGTAGCGGCCCATTTTTCGCCTTTTATTCCATATTTCAGCAGATAAAATTTCAACACCTATAGATTTTCCAAACCGCGAGCAAAAACTACAGGTAATCAAAAGCTAAGATGTTAAATTATACAAATTGAAAACGGACCTGCCGAACCTCGCAATGAGGCCGGAAAGTCCGTTTGCAGCAATTTAAGAAAAAATGGAAACAATAGGAAAATTACTTGGCTCAATCTATGCATGGCTTTCTGACAGCGAATTTTTTGCTTTGTGAGGCGCGAAATTCCCCCGCCATAAAATTGCACTTGAATCAATCAGCGGTCCATTAGAATTCGGGACCCTTGTAATCGTCGTCCTTTTTATCATTTTGCCGGTAATATCCTCTGTTTGGCGTGGAATCATAAGGGTTGTCATGGTTGCCTGTGGCGGCGCTGTCCGCGTCGTTTTTTTGAAATTGATCGGGCGGGGACGGCTCCCGCTCCGGAGCTGTGCCTCCACGACCGCTTTGGGGGTCGGAACCGTAGGGCGGGTAGTAGTCACCGCCGGGAGGATTACCCGCTGCCGGACCGGATTCCCAGGGCGTGGATGAATGGGGCGGCGGATAACCGCCGGGGCTTTGCATACCCGATGCATTCTGGCGCAAAACGAAGTACAGCTGCGCCCACGTGGCCTCCACATAGGGTATCACAAACAGAGTGCCGACACCGCACAGCAATGAACCCAAAAGCAGCCATCCGATAAAGGAGAGATCCAGGACGAACATGTCGAGCTTGTGGCCGTGGGTCATCTGCCGGCTGATCGCGATCGCCTCGGTTGGTGAAAGCTCCGGATTCTCGCTGATAATATAAGGTACCATGCGGTATTCATAGGATTTGATGATGCCGGGTATCACAAACAGCAGGCCCCAGAGGAAAATATACAGGTTTTTGAAGAACATGGTTTTCACTGTGGAAAGGTATCTGCCGCGCTTAAACGGGGTGAACATCTGGACAATATCCTTTTGCCCGTAGGGGGTGCGGATAAAATAATGACTGATGCCCACCGTAGTCGGACCCGACACAAAAATGCTGAATGCAATTATAAATAAAAACGCAAAAAAGGCGAAGAAAAGAAGCGCCAGCATATAGCCTGTACCATGCCCATAATAAAAATGATCATTTGCATTATAGTTATATGAAATCCTGCCGCTGTTTACACCCACGCCGCCGCCGCACAGAATAGCGCCCAAAAGACAAACCACAAAGGACGGCCAGTAGCTGTCGGAAAGCACTTGCTTTGCATTGGCTTTCAAAATTGCTCTGCTCCACATATAGATCACCTCACTGTTTCGTTTTCCGCCGCGCAGGCAACGGTTGGTCAAAGCTATTTTACTATACCCTAGTGCAATTCTAAACATGTGCGGCAGATAAAATGGAAAGGCTTGTCACAGCCGCTGAAAGAGAAGGTGATGGAGTATTACAGACTATACATCTTCATTGACGACGCTCTTTAATGTATTTGTCGATGGAGGCCGCCGCGGTTTTGCCGGCGCCCATGGCCAGGATGACTGTGGCCGCGCCCGTAACGGCGTCCCCGCCCGCGTATACGCTTTCGCGGGTGGTGGCCATCGTCTCCTCGTCCGCCACCAGGCATCCCCACTTGTTGGCCTTTAGCCCCTCGGTGGTGGTGCGGATTAGCGGATTGGGCGAGGTGCCGATGGACATAACCACCGCGTCCACCTCGATTTCATAGTTGGAGCCCTCGATCACCACCGGGCGGCGGCGGCCCGAAGCATCCGGCTCGCCCAGCTCCATGCGCACGCACTCAATGCCGCGCACCAACTTGTTGTTGTCCCCCAGAATGCGCACCGGGTTTGTCAGCAGATGGAACTCAATGCCCTCCTCCCGGGCGTGGTGGACCTCCTCCTGCCGGGCGGGCAGCTCGGTCATGGACCGGCGGTAGACGATGTACACATCCTCGGCGCCAAGGCGCTTTGCGCTGCGGGCGGCGTCCATGGCCACATTGCCGCCGCCCACGACCGCGACTTTCCTGTGGCGGCGCAGCGGCGTGTCGTAGGTTTCGTCGTAGGCGCGCATCAAGTTGATGCGTGTAAGGTATTCGTTCGCTGAGTAAACGCCCACCAGCGATTCGCCCTCGATGTTCATAAAGGTGGGGAGACCCGCGCCGGAGCCGATGAACACGGCTTCGAAGCCCATTTCGAACAGCTCATCCACCGACAGCACCTTGCCGATGACCATGTTGGTCTCCAGTTTAACCCCGGCTTCCTGCAAAGCCGCGATCTCCTTTGCCACAATGGCCTTTGGCAGGCGGAATTCAGGGATGCCATAAACCAGCACGCCGCCGCCCGTGTGAAAAGCCTCGAAGATCGTGACCTCATATCCCAGCATGGACAGGTCGCCCGCGCAGGAAAGCCCCGCGGGGCCCGCGCCCACCACGGCGACCTTGTGTCCGTTGGACTTGGGCCTTTGGGCCTTTTCGCTCACATGCCGCAGGTGGTGGTCGGCCACAAACCGCTCCAGGCGGCCAATGCCCACAGGCTCGCCTTTCTTACCCCGCACACAAAGCTCCTCGCACTGGGTTTCCTGCGGGCATACGCGCCCGCAGATGGCGGGCAGGGAATTGGTGCTCTTGATGGTCTGGAACGCCTCCTCGAATTTGCCCTCGGCCACCTGGCCGATAAATTCGGGAATCTTCACGTTGACCGGGCATCCCGCCACGCAAGGCATATTTTTGCACTGCAGGCAGCGCTGTGCCTCATCCTGCGCCATTTCAGAGGTATAGCCCAGGGCCACCTCCTCGAAGTTCTTGTTGCGTACATTGGGATCCTGTTCGGGGATAGGCACTTTCTTCAGCGACATGTTAGGCATTTGCGGAACCCCCAATCAGACGGCATTCATGCTGCATTTCCTGCTCCTTGTAAATCGCATTACGGGTCATCAGTTCGTCGAAGTCCACCTGGTGCCCGTCGAAGTCTGGGCCGTCCACGCAGGCGAACTTCATCTGGCCGCCCACCGAAACGCGGCAGCCGCCGCACATGCCGGTGCCGTCGATCATAATGGGGTTCAGGCTGACGATCGTTTTTATCCCTTTCGGCTCGGTGACTTCGCAGATGAATTTCATCATAATCACCGGCCCGATCGCGATGACCACGTCGTAGCTCTTGCCCGATGCGATCAACGCCTCCAGCTTGTTGGTTACAAAGCCTTTCTCGCCGTAGGAGCCGTCGTCAGTGGTGATGTACAGATTGTCGCTGACGGCCCGCATCTCCTCCTCCAGAATCACAATGTCCTTGCTGCGGAAGCCCGCGACAATGTCCACCTGGGCGCCCATCTCATGCAGTGCCTTGGCCTGCGGGTACGCTATGGCGCACCCCACGCCGCCGCCGACCACACAGGCACGGCCAATGCCATCCAGGTGGCTGGCGATTCCCAGGGGGCCCACAAAATCGTGGATACTGTCTCCCACTTCCATGGTCCCCAGCATGGTGGTCGTGGTTCCGATGTGTTGGAATATAATCGTGACAGTCCCCTTCTCGCGGTCGTAATCCGCGATGGTCAGCGGAATCCGCTCGCCCTTTTCATCGATGCGGAAGATGATGAACTGGCCGGGCTGTGCCTTTTTGGCGATCAGCGGGGCTTTCACCTCCAGCAGGGTGACGGTGGAATTCAGCTTGCGTTTTGCAACTATTTCGTACATGCTTTCCCAAACTCCTTTTCGCTGTATCTGTAGTCCGGCGGCACAGGCCGCCGGTCATATCACTTTCCGATTCTCCTTGCGTCTTTGTCTTTTTTTGAGTCGCCGCAAGCTACTGCTCCTCGCCGGATGGCTGCGGGTCGGCGTCCTGCCCGTCCGGAACCTCCTCGGCTGTCAGGATCTGGCTGCCGTCTGCCAGGTATTCCTCCAGGCAGACGCCCCGCTCCTTGATGACGGCGGCGTGCTCCACGCCCACGTAGCGGTAATGCCAAGGCTCGTAGGTGATGCCGGTGATATCCTGCTTATCCCTGGGATAGCGCAGGATAAAGCCGTATTTAAAGGCGTTTTCATCCAGCCAGCGAAACGCCTCGGTCTGTTCAAAGCCCTCGTCCAGCACCTGGTAGTCCAGCGTTACAATGTCCATGGCCAGCCCGGTGTGGTGCTCGCTCGTGCCGGGCACCGCCACGAAAGTGGCCGCTATTGCCGCCGCGTCCTCCTTGGACAAGCCCGCGGCCTCTTGCTGCTGAATCTGCTCCTCGAACAGTTCCCGCTGGTAGTCCACCGTCCGGTAAGCCGAGCACGGGAACAGGGAGATTCCCCGGAGCTTTGCCTCGTTGAACATGTTCTGGGCCTGCTCGAGAATTCGCGTGTCCACCCGGTGGCTTTCATACACGGTGACGAGACTTACCTCGAAGCCATCCGGCAGCGGGTGGTCCGGGTTGACCAGTAGCAGGCTCCACTCGTTGGGGGAGACCGTCGTTGGCTGCGGTTCCGATTCGGGCTCCGGGCTGGCCGACGGCTCCGACGGCTGCGGCTCGGGCTTGCTGCTCTGCGCGGGTGGCTGCTCCCCGGATGGTTGCAGTGTTTTCATCATTTTGCCCCAGCCAAAATACCAGCCGCCGCCCCCGACCAGCGCCAGCACGAGCAGCACGAGAAAAAAGCGGCGGACCTTATATTTTGTTTTCAATTTTTGCTTATTCGTCATATTGTATCCCCTGCGGGCAAATTAGATGAGACAAATGTGATTACAAACCTTTACTATTGAACCATAAAACCCGATAAAAGTCAATGAAAGCAATGATGCGAAATCGGCAATTTCAGGCTTTGTGGGGTGACACAAATTACCATGTTACTTTATTATGAATAGAAGTTACATATCAGTAAAAGTATGCTATACTATTTATATAAATAACCGCGCGAAGGGGACGACAGCTTTGGCACTTTCCATCATCAATCTAGAGGCAGGGATGCCCACGGTGGAGAAAGCCCGCCTGAAGCTCGATCAGGAGCTGCGCTCGGCCAGGTCCAGGCGGACGGCGGCGGTGAAGATCATACATGGCTACGGCTCCAGCGGTAAGGGCGGTGCGATCAAGCGGGAGGTGCAGGCTTTTCTGACCGGAAAGATGCGCGCCGGTCAGATCAAGGCCTTTGTGCCGGGGGAGCGGTTTTCTCCCTTTTTCGCCGAGGCCAGGCAGATGCTCGACCGCTGTCCCGAGCTGGCCCGCGACAGGGATTACACCCGTGGCAACGACGGTGTCACAATTGTGCTGCTGTAAATACATACGGTATTGGGGGAATCGTATTGCGCCAGTTCAAACTCAAGCGCCTTTGGCTGGTGTTGCTGATTCCGCTTGCACTTGCACTGACACAGCTGGCCGGACACTTCCCCCTCGCTGTCGAGCGGTTTTACGCACAGGGCGTTTACCGGGTGATCAGCGGCTTGATTGGAAGGCTGTTATCCCTGGTCCCGATCTCAATTAGCAGTCTGATTGTGGTGGCCGTGCCGGCCGCGTGTGTCGCGCTGATTGCGTGTCGCATACATAGAAAAGTGAATAGGCTCCGTCAGGTGTCCGGCGAAAGGTGGCGGCCAGACGCGCTGAGGAGGACTTCCACCTTGCTCGCGCTGGCTGGGGTGCTGTATTTTTTGTTCGTGATCCTATGCGGGCTCAACTACCACCGGCTCACCTTTGCGCAGATCAGCGGGCTCGAGGTGCGCCTCTCCTCGGCGGAAGAGCTGTCGGAGCTCTGCGCCCAGCTGGTACAAAGCGCAAATCAACTGCGCGGGCAGCTGCCGGAGGATGAAAACGGCGTTATGCAGCTGACGTTGTCCGATTATCAGCTCGCCAGGCAGGCGCAGCAGCTCTACCCCAAGGCCGCCGAGCTCTACCCGGTGATGGGCGGGTATGTCACGCGGCCCAAGCCCGTACTGTTCCCAGTGGCCATGTCCTACGCCCAGATCAGCGGCATCTATATCCCTTATCTGTTTGAGTCCAATGTAAACGCTGATGTCGTGGACTTTAACCTGCCCGCGACCATGATGCACGAGATGAGCCACTTCAAGGGCTTCATGCGGGAGGACGAGGCGAATTTTCTGGCTTTTCTGGCCTGCAAATACAGCGGGGACCCCGCCTTTGAATACAGCGGCACCATGCTGGCGCTGGTCTACTCCACCAATGCGTTGTACAGCACCGACAAGGATCTGTACTGGGAGGTCATGGAGCCACTGGCCTACAATGTCCGCACTGATTTAACCGCTAACAATCAGTACTGGGCACGGTTTGAGGGCCCGATGGCAGAGGTGTCCACCGCGATGAACGACATGTATCTGCGCAGCAATCGCCAGGAAAAGGGTGTGAAGAGCTACGGCGCCATGGTGGATCTGCTTCTGGCCGAGTTCCGGGCGGAGAAAATGGCATAGCTTTCTACAAGAAGCTATTTCTCATTTATGAATACAGGTTCTAGTATTACAGTTGTAATTCAACCCGTGGTGCTATTAAAAGATGAGGGATTTGATACATATGGGATTGGGCTTGCCGATGCAGACATTGATAAGGAAAGCGACTGCAAAAGCCAGAAGTTTAGAGGCTAAACGTG
>Ga0153950_1000234_pt1 | contig 24009 bp, 25 predicted proteins | sample TSNJ034MetaG_FD_104737 | JGI IMG/M metagenome (GOLD analysis project Ga0153950, IMG submission 104737) | Attine ant fungus gardens microbial communities from New Jersey, USA - TSNJ034 MetaG | ecosystem: Host-associated > Fungi > Mycelium > Unclassified | place: USA: New Jersey, Wharton State...
ATTTATCTAAAGTAAAAAAATAGTGAAAAACGCTATAACTTTGTATCAAAACACAACACCCGCAAACCCAGATATAGTATTGGTTTGCGGGTGTTTTAGAACATATGTTCTGTCAAAGTCAAGTTTTAATACAGCAGGGGTACTATCGTCAAGTGTCGGATTTGATATCATTCCATTAACCTGCGAGGGATCATTATTTAAAAATGAGTTTCATCCACATCAATATCAGCCAAAGCATCGTTCAAATATTGCATCTCTGTCTTGGTAAGCACAACGTTAGCGCTGCTCAGATTTTCTTCCAGACGATGTTGTTTGGTTGTTCCAGGTATCGGAATAATATATGGCTTTTGAGCCAGCTCCCACGCCAGTACAATCTGGGCGTTCGTCGCTTGCTTCTTCCTGGCCGTGTCTGCCAGCAAATCCAGCAAGGCCTGATTTTTGTCCATTACCTCTGGTTTAAACCGCCCCATAAAACTGCGGAAATCGCCTTCCCCATAGCGTGTATCTTTGGTATATTTACCGCTTAAAAATCCATTTCCCAAAGGACTATATGCCACAAACGAAATTCCCAACTCTTCACACAGGGAAAACTGCTCTTTTTCGGGCATCCTCCACACCATCGAATATTGGTTTTCCACTGCAGCAACCGGACAGACGGCATGAGCACGTCTTAAATAATCCGGTTCCGCATTGGACAATCCCCAGGCTCGGATCTTCCCTTCTGCAACCAGTTCCTTCATAACTCCGGCAATCTCTTCTGGCCCTACCTCCGGATCGACCCGGTGCTGGTAGTAAAGATCAATATATTCTGTCCCCAAACGTTTCAGCGAACCTTCCAGCTGTTGTCGGATTGACGCCGGCTTACTGTTCAGGATATTCATGGGTTTGCCATCCACAATCGCCTGTCCGGTTATTCCAAATTTCGTGGCAAGAACTGTCTGCTCCCGCACTGGTGCCACTGCGCTTCCCAGTGTCCGTTCGTTGTCCTCTCCATATATTGCAGCTGTATCAAAGAAATTGCATCCCAACTCGCAGGCCCTGCGGATCAATTGCGTCATTTCGCCCTGATCAGCCGGTGCGCCATATGCATGATGCATTCCCATACAACCCAATCCGATCTCTGATACCTTTATTCCACTGGCTCCCAACGTCCTCTGCTTCATACAAATCTCCTCCTTATTTATCTGCTCCACACTCTTAATCAATCGAAAGGCTCTATTGAATGAACCAGTTGATTACAATGCCTGTGAAAAACGAAAATGCCATACTGAACAGAATATACAGTGCAAATCGTTTTACCCCCAGCACAATCTTCAATGCACCCAAGTTCGTGATTTTGGTAGCCGGACCGGTTATCATAAAGGCCGAAGCCGAACCCATGCTCATGCCATCGTGCAGCCATTGCTGCAGAAGCGGGATTGTCCCACCACTGCAGGCATAAAGAGGAACACCAAGCGTTGCCGCCATGAGCACTCCGAATCCTTCATTGTTTCCAAACAGGCTGACAAAAGCATCGTTAGGTACATACCTTTGAAACAGCGCCGTAATAACAATGCCCAGCAAGAAGTACAGCCCTGTCGCTTTTACGTTCCGTCCGAAATTCTTAAGCAATCGTAACAGGACATTGGGATCCATGTCGCGAGATCTCACTTCATCAAAGCCGGAGAAGTTGAAGAAGGTCTTTTCCCTGTAAAAAAAGTGTACTAAAAGCCCCGCCGCTATGCCGCAAAAGAAACATGACACCATTCGGATTATCAATGCCGTCGTTCCCAATGCCGCACTGTAGATGATGAGCTGAGGGTTGAGCAGGATGGATGCCATCATGAACGACGCCAGCCAGTCCTCCCGCATCCCTTTCCCGGAAAAGGATGCGGCAATGGGAATCGTGCCGTACATGCAAAGCGGCGAAGCAATTCCTAAGATACAGGCGGGAACGACACCAAACAGCCCCAACTTCTTACCTCGCAGGCTACCGAACAGGCGGTGAATTCGCTCCTTGCCGAAAACTGATACCACAGAGCCAATCGCCATGCCCAGCAGCCAATATGGAACAATCTGGTCCAGAAGGATGGTGAAGTAATACCAAAGATATATGAATTCCCTCCGTAAAACGTCAATCATCAGTACTGACCAGCTCATATGTCCGGCTGCCCAATCCGATCTGCTCCGCATGTTCGAGCGTATGAAGACCGTTCCTGGATTCGATCCGTTCCACCAACGCCGAGCCATCCTCTGCGGCATAAATCAAGTCAATACATGCCTGATCCAACGCAACCGGGTCAGTTGAAGCTAAAATACCAATATCGTGCATATCCGGCTCGGTGGGGTTACCGTTACAATCGCAGTCCACGGACAAGCGGTTCATGACATTGATATAGACAATCTGTTCCCCATTCCCAAGGTAATCGTAAACCGACTTGCTCGCTTCGGCCATCGCCTCCAGAAAATGGTCTTGCTCGCCGCCCCAAGGACTAGTCATACTATTACCGGCGCTATGGATCCAACACTTTCCCTCGCTGGAACCCGTACCGATGGATGTATTCTTAATCGCACCGCCAAATCCGGCCATCGCATGCCCTTTGAAATGGGAAAGAACAAGATAGGAATCATAATCAGCAAAGCTTGCGCCGACAAAATTCTCCGTCAACTGCGTTCCACCCACCACCGGTATGCTCATGGAACCGTTGGCATCCTGAATATCCACATCGGCAATCGCGGTAAAACCGTGGTCTACAGCAACTTGATAATGCATGGCGGTTTCAGCACGGGAGCCGCCATAAGCCGTGTTGCACTCAACGATAGTTCCATCAACCAACTGCACAAGGTCTTTGATCAATTCTGGTCGGAGATAGTTGCTGTTCGGCGGTTCTCCGGTTGAAAGCTTAACCGCCACGTTGCCGGTGGGCATCCAGCCTAAAGCCTCATAAACTGCCATCAGTCCCTCCGGGGAAATATCCATTGTCATATACACCACCGGTGTCGTATCGGGTGATGGCATTTCAACATTTTCTGTTTCGCTTTCCAACAGCGTTGTCGGCTCTTCGCTTTGTAGCGGTTCGCTGCTCCCAGTTGGCGTACTGCTTTCGGCTGGGGTTGGCGCCAATTGTCCGCACCCGGTGAGAAGTAACGTTGTCATTGTGATAGTCAGTAGTAGTTCGGTAATTTTCTTATTCATGGTATTCTCCTTAATTGTCCATTTGCTTTTCCCAGAAAGCTACGGCATCGTTAAGCCAGCCCGCAGCTATCGTTCCGATTCCAAGCCCAAATCCATGATTGAGATTCGGATATTTATGAAACTCGGCATCAATCCCAATGGCTTTCAGGGCATCGACGCGCTGTTCCATTGTACGCCAGCTGGCGATACCGTCGTTTTCTCCTACACATACATAGGTGGGGGGATCATTTTCCGTATAATCACTATGGCCGGTGTACTGCATTATAACTGCGCCCGCCTGCGGCAGATCATCGCCACCATAAGCGGCTGTTCCATAAGAACCAAGATAAGCCGCCATACGAGCACCCGCGGAGCCGCCCCATAAGGAATAGCAGTCCGGATCCACCTCAAGCTCCTTTGCATGTTCAAAGATAAAACTGATTGCTCTTGCCAGATCTTCACATGCTGTCTGCGCACCAGGACGATAAATCAATGCAAATGCGTTATAACCCATTTTCGATAACTCCAAGGCGTGGGGGAAGCTGTCGTGCATCGCACCGACATACGCAAAACCGCCGCCGGCATTACACACAGCAAATTTTTCTCCGGGATTTCCCTTGAAGAAAAACAATCCGTATCTTCTTTTGCCGGATCAGCCACCTTTTCTTCCTCTGTGTAAATATTGTAGAAGATGGCTTCTCCTGCCTCCGCGTGGTTCTTCATATAATTTGTGATTTCCACCGTCTTATCCGGATTGGTGTTGCCATACCATGTCAAACTAAGCTCTCCCAGCGTATTCCCGCTGTAGTATCCAGTATTCGCCGGAAAGATCAGTCGTCCATATTCTCCGAAAGCAGGGTCGCATATGACTTCCGATATTTTCGTGTCCGCTTGATAGGGTTCACTCGTATTCTGGTCGCTCTGCATTGTCTCTGTTTTCCCTTGGGCAGCGTTAGAAGAGGACGCAGCACATCCTGGCATCACTACAGTAAATGCAGCCAGCAGAAAGATGGAACAAAGTTTTTTCACTGACACACCTCCATTCTCCCTTTCATCATAAAAAAATCAAGACTTCATTGGAAGTCTCGATTTGTTCATCAGTTTGAACCTTTGGGTTATAGCAGGATGCTCAATACCACACGCCATTATTTACCCCATACTTATTTGATACAGAACCGCCATCATCAAAACCGGAACCAGTTCCTCTTCCACGGCCGGATCGATTTCTATTTCTGGCATATTTAACTCCGGTCGAGGCATGGATCCAGGCTTTATCCGGCGTTTTCTTTTATTTTTTGTTTTGCGTGATTTAAAGAAATCTGTCGCCACCTGCGGAAACAGCGCATAACTAAGCACATCCTCATCTTGAAGCATGTACCCTTCCATCTCGCTTTTCAGACGATCCAGTTCATTGTCAAGAAGATCCGCCGGACGGCAGGTAATAGGCTCTTCATCGCCCAGCACTTGTTTTTTCAATTTCTCGTCTACCGGCTTCACTGTCTCACCGTATTTTCCAGAAAGAATATCTTTGGTTTCCTTCGGAACCAGCTTATACCGTTCGCCCATCAAAACATTAAATACCGCCTGTGTTCCAACAATCTGCGAAGATGGTGTAACCAACGGCGGTTCACCCAGATCTTGCCGCACTCTTGGAATTTCCTTTAATACCTCGTAAAATTTATCTTCCGCATTTTGCTCCTTTAACTGACTGGTCAGATTGGATAGCATACCTCCGGGAACCTGGTACAGAAGGGTTTTGATATCCACCCCCAGATTTTTCGGATCCAGCAGACCATTTGCTATACATTCATCCCTATAAGGGCGGAAATAATCTGCAATTTCCGCTAACATCTGCTGATCATATCCAGCATCGTAAGGCGTGTCCTTGAAGGTTTCTACCATGACCTCAGTTGCGGGCTGGGACGTTCCCAACGCAAAGGGCGAAATGGCACAGTCGATGATATCCATTCCGGCCTCTACCGCTTTTAAATATGTCATTGAGGCAACACCGGAAGTATAATGTGTGTGCAGCCCCAGCGGAAGATCCACATTTTCTTTTAAGGCAGTTACCAACTCCTCTGCCTGATATGGCAGAAGCAGACCCGCCATATCTTTAATGCAGATGGAATCTGCGCCCATGGCTTCAATTTGCTTTGCCTTTTTCACCCAGTATTCCAGCGTGTATGCATCTCCAAGCGTGTAGGACAGTGCCACCTGAGCATGCGCCGTTTCCTTTTTTGCCGCTTTTACACTGGTCGATAAATTTCTTAAATCATTCAGACAATCAAATATACGGATGATATCAATTCCATTCGCCACAGATTTCTGCACGAAATATTCCACTACATCATCTGCATAAGGCCGATAGCCCAGAATATTCTGACCGCGAAACAGCATCTGAAGCTTTGTGTTCTTAAAACCGTCCCGCAGTTTCCTTAGCCGTTCCCAGGGATCTTCATTCAAAAAACGGAGACAGGAATCAAAGGTTGCCCCTCCCCAGCATTCTACTGCATGGTATCCTACCTGATCCATTTTACTAATGATCGGCAGCATTTTTTCAGTAGGCATCCGAGTGGCAATCAACGACTGGTGGGCATCACGAAGTACTGTCTCCACAATTTTTACCTTTTTATTCTCATTCATAACTTCTCCACCTATTTATTTTTCTGCGCATTATATTCTGCGATTGCACGCACCGTCAGCATCTGATGAACCGGGCAAATAGAACGCGGATTCTGATATGCACTCTCTGTGAAAGCGATAATATAATCGCGAATCTTCGTCATATCAACAATTTCATCCACCATACCTGTTTTGGCCGTAAATTCAGGTCTGGAATTGTCATGGAATTTCTGAATCAAGGCATTCATTTTGCCAATCGTTTCATCCAGTGGTTTCCCGTCCTTTTTATCTTTTACAAGGCGTCTCACATACATTGCGGAAGCACCGGTTTCACTGTACAGAGCATAAGTTTCACTGGTAGCTGCTGCAATGGAGAATGCATTTGTCTCCCCTTGAGGCCCGCCAAGTACATAATGAGCTGCCGCACTTGCTTTTCTCAGCGTAATCTCCAACTGGGGAATATTGCTGTTCTGAATTGTATAAATCAAGGACTGTCCCAGACCCAGCAGCTCCGCCTTTTCTGCGTAGTCATCTAAATCGATACCGGTGGTGTCCTGCAGCCAGATCAACGGAATGCGATCTCGCGCACAAAGTTCCACAAATTCATTCATCTTCACCAGACCCTGACGATAAAGTTTGCCGCCGATAGCAGCTGACGGCACTGGGCGGTATTCCGGATAATTCATAAATATTCCCTGCTGATTTCCGATGATTCCTACCGGAAGACCATAAATGCGGGCAATGCCTGTCACTACCTCTGGACCATAATCCGGTTTATACTCCAAATATTCACTGTTATCGGTCAGACGTGGAATTACCTCCCGAAGGTCATAGACTTTTTTTGAGTTCAATGGAATAATAGAATACAAATCTTCCGAATCAAAACAAGGATCCTGGGGTGGTGCTACGCGGAAAAATTCCAGATTATAACTTGGAAGATAGCCCATATATTTGCGCAGTGCATCACATACGCCATGATCATCGTCATAAATCTCCCTCATAAAGCCAGTCTCATAATAATGTACATCAATTGTTCCAGGCGGTTTGCTTTTCGGCCCCGCAGTCTGCGCTTTGATCAAAGCCTCCGCCATTTCCTCATCAATAAAACCCTTCGGTGACATACCGGACTCAATACCGCTTCCGGCAACAGCCATATTGGCATCCTTTTGCGCAACAATCAAAGTCGGACTAATTGAATGATATCCGCCACCCGCCGGGTTCGTTCCAAAAATACCCACCAGAACCGGAATACCAAGCTGCGGAAGTTCTGCATTACGGTAAAAGCTGGCTCCACCCCCGCGACGGTTCGGATACACCAAATGCTGGTCATCAAATTTCACACCGGAGCAGTTCAGCAGGTAGATCAGCGGAATATTCAGACATTTTGCCGTATCCGCTGCTCTCAGCAGGTTCTCCGCCTGGCCCGGAACCCATGCCCCCGCCAGCTTCTTATTATCAGAAGCAACAATCACCGCCCATTTTCCGTTTACACGTCCCAGACCTTTGATAATGCTGGTAGAACCTGTTACATTATCATTGGGATTGTAAAGGCTATTCAGCGGACACCATGTGTCTTCGTCAACCAGAGCTTCAATTCGCTGCGATGCCGTCAGCTGATTCTCTGCATTCAGCGATTCTTCACTTCGGCCGTTAGCCTGCGCATCACAAATCAGCTGATATATCTCATCTTCAATTTTTTGAATCTGTTTTTTATTTTCCACATTCTCATGCGCAATGGGAGTGCCAATCTGCGGCATGTTTTGAAAATATCTGGGCATTGAATAGCCATCCATAATTGTTATCCTCCTTCATTATCAGATCATCCTTTTTATTTCAGGGTTACAAGAGTCTGTCCCGTCTCTACTGAATCGCCTACGGCAACTTTTATATCTGCTATGATCCCATCCTCTGAAGCCAAAATCGGAATTTCCATTTTCATAGCTTCTAACACCATGATAACATCACCTTTTTTTATCGTCTGACCAACCGTTGTCTCCAGTTTAAATACCCTTCCTGCCACCCCTGCCTTAATTTCCGCTTTACCATTTGCAGATGGCGCTTTTGAAGTTTTTTCCGCTGCCGGTGCGGAAACAGGCACAGCCGGAGGAGGAGTTGGTGCCGGTGTTGCTGCCGCCGGTGCCGGTGCTGTTGTCGGTGCAGATGCCGGTGCTGTTGTCGGTGCAGATGCCGGTGCTGCTGTCGGTGCAGATGCCGGTCGGATATACCCCCTTCCGGTCAGAGTTGTGCCCACTTCTTCCACTCCTACTTCATATGTTTTTTCATTTATGGCAATATTATATTTTCTCATTTTCCTTCTCTCCCATTATAGTTATCATATGCCATGCTGCACTCTCCATCCAATCGTTAAAAGGCATGCGAAGGCAAATTACATTCTGGATTTCTTCACTTCCGCAGTCAATACCGGAAGAACCTCGAACAAATCTCCGACAATGCCGTAATCTGCCACATCAAAAATCGGCGCATCCGGATCTTTGTTAATGGCAACAATACAGTCAGCTCCACTCATTCCTGCACGATGCTGAATGGCTCCAGAGATGCCGCATGCAATATATACTTTGGGCGCAACGGTCTTGCCCGTTTGCCCCACCTGATGAGCATGGGGAATCCATCCGGAATCCACCGCTGCACGAGATGCGCCTACGGTTGCGCCCAGTACTTCCGCCAATGACCTTACCAGTACGAAGCCTTCCGGTCCGCCGACGCCCCGTCCGCCAGATACAATAATTTCTGCCTCTTCCAGATTTATAAGTTCTGCACCTACATCATTGAGCACTTCTACCACTTTTGTTCTAATCAGCTCTTGGGAGACGGAAATATCTTCTTTTATGATTTCTGCCTTTGCCTCTCCCGGTTCACTCTTTTTAAACACACCCGGGCGAACCGTACCAAGCTGTGGACGGTGATTCGGGCAAAGAATCGTGGCCATCAGGTTTCCGCCAAATGCCGGACGCGTCCATGCCACATTCCCGCTTTCTTCATCAATGTCAAGCGCCGTACAGTCTGCCGTCAGACCTGTTTTTATGCGGCATGCAAGACGTGGGCCAAGATCCCGGCCATTATTTGTTGCCCCAATCAGCATACTTGTGGGAGCATATTTTTCAATCAGGGCTGTCATGGCAATTACGTAAGCATCTGTCGTATAATGCTGGAATTCAGGGCCTTCCACTACAATGATCTTATCTGCGCCATGCTCCGACGCTGCCTGTACTGCTGCGTCTATATGATTGCCAATTACAACGGCAACCAGAGTGCCGCCCTGCTTTTCTGCCATCTCTTTGCCAGGTGTTAAAAGTTCAATACCTACGTTTTTCGCAGTGCCATTTTCATTTGTTTCAACAAACACCCAAAGGTCTTTTGTCATTGCTTCCATTCTCGATTCCTCCTTACAGGATTTTGGCATCACTCATCAACTGGAACAGCTTCTTAGCGGATTCTTCATTGGTTTCTTGCTGAATCTTGATTCCACCAGTCTTTTTTTGCGGCACAAACGTATTCTTGACTTTAGTCGGAGAGCCTTTCAGACCCACTTGCTCAAGGTTGATCGTGGGCAAACCGGCCGCCGTAATGGTTGGAATCGCCACACGATTGGCCGCCATTTTTCTTTTAATCGTCGGATAACGAGGCTCGAAAGACGGTTTCGTATAGGTAATGACGCAGGGCATCTGAATTTCTATGATTTCCGCTCCATTTTCCGTCTCTTTCCTGATTTTCAATGCCGCACCATCAACCTCGGCCTCCAGTGCATAGGTCACCTGTGGATATCCAAGATGCTCGGCGATCTCCGGTCCTACCTGAGCCGTATCCCCGTCAATCGCCTGTTTTCCGCAAAAGATTGCATCGAACCTGCCTTCAAGCGATTCCACTTTTTTTATGGATTCACTGATAATATAGCTGGTAGCCAACGTGTCCGAGCCACCGAAAGCCCGGTCAGAAACCAGATAGGCTTTGTCTGCTGCAATACCCAGACACTCTTTTAATGCTGTCTTTGCCTGTTCTGGTCCCATGCTCAAAACGATAATTTGTGTTTTGGGATCTTTGTCTTTGATTCGGGCTGCCGCCTCCAGGGCATAAGCATCAAATGGGTTTACAATAGAAGGAACACCCGCCCGAATCAGTGTGTTCGTAACTGGGTCAATTCTTATTTCTGTGGTATCCGGAACCTGTTTGATACATACAAGTATGTTCATGATTATCCTCCTCGTCTTTTCTACTGAAAATCCGGCTTTCTTTTTTCCAGGAAAGCGGTCATCCCCTCTTTCTGATCTGGATTTGCAAAAACTGCCCCGAAAAATCCGGTCTCCATCTTCATTGCATTTTCCAGATTGATCTCTATCCCTGCATTCATGGCTTGTTTTCCATAGCTGATTGCACATGTACTATTTTTCACCATCTGCTCCGCAAGCTCCAGACAGTATGACAAAAGCTCTGTCGGTCCGACCACTTTATTTACAAGACCAATCTGCATGGCTTCTTCTGCTTTTACCTGACGCCCCGTAGCCAGAAGTTCTTTGGCAATGCCCATTCCCACCAACCTGGGAAGTCTCTGGGTTCCGCCAAATCCCGGAATAACTCCCAGCGTGACCTCCGGGATGCCAAACCGCGCTTTTTCGGATGCCACACGCATGTCACATGCCATAGCCAGCTCGCATCCACCGCCCAACGCATAGCCATTGATCGCACCGATCACAAAGGGGCGCATATTCGCCACCTTGTCCATGGTTTTTTGCCCCAGCTGCGAAAACGCTCTCGCCTCCTCACTGTTCATTGACTGCATGGCAGCAACATCTGCACCTGCCACGAAAGCCTTCTCGCCGCTCCCAGTGATAATCACGACTTTCACTGACTCATTTTTATCCAGATCCTCCATTTTTTTATAGAGTACCGTCAAAACTTCCTCGTTTAATGCATTTAATGCTTTCGGCCGATTCAAAACAATCATTGCAATATGATTTTCAATTGTACAATTTACACATTCGCTCATCTCCAGCACCCCCACATCCTGTCAATTATAATCATAAAAACCGTGACCTGATTTTTTACCCAGCCATCCTGCCTTTACATACTGGCGGAGCAGCGGACACGGGCGATATTTACAATCCCCATATCCCTCATATAAGGTCTCCATGATTGCCAGCACGGTATCCAGACCAATAAAATCTGCCAGCTGAAGCGGCCCCATCGGGTGGTTCATCCCAAGCTTCATAACGGTGTCAATGTCTTCAACACTTGCAACGCCCTCATATAGGCAGTAAATCGCCTCGTTGATCATCATCTGAAGCACCCGGTTAGAGATGAAACCTGGTACATCCCTTACTTCTACCGGAGTCTTATTCAGAACAAGACTTTCTGCTTTGATCGCTTCATAAGTCTCATCACTGGTGGCAATTCCGCGAATAATTTCTACCAGTTTCATCACCGGCACCGGATTCATAAAGTGCATGCCGATAACCTGCTTTGGTCTCTTTGTTGCTGCTGCAATTTCCGTAATCGGCAAAGATGATGTATTTGATGCCAGGATACAGGAAGGTTTGCAGATCTCATCCAGATTTTTAAACACTTTGCTTTTGATTTCCATATTCTCAACAATTGCTTCCACTACCAGGTCACAATCTGCTGCATCCTTTTGATCTGTGGACGGAATCAAGTTCGCCAACGTTGCTTTTTTTTGCTCTTCGGTGATTCTTCCTTTTGCCACATCTTTGGTCAGCAGTTTTTCAATAAAGGCAATTCTGCTGCTTACAATCTCCTGATTGATATCGTTCAAATAAGTCTTATGACCCGCTGATGCCATGATTTGAGCAATTCCTCCACCCATCTGGCCTGCACCGATTACCATTACTATATTAATTGCCATATTTTTTCCCTTCCTTTCCTTATTCTATTTCAATCCAGACTGCGTCACCCTGAGCCATGCCGGAACAAATTGCGCAAACACCGCTCTTTTTGCCGCTGCGTTTCAGCTCATAAAGCATGGTCATCAGAATTCTTGCGCCGGTCGAACCAATTGGATGACCAACCGCAACTGCGCCGCCATTCACATTTACCTTTGCATCCATGGTTTCTTCGTCCATACCGAGAATTCCCAGACAGCTTACAAGCGGTACCGCCGCAAATGCCTCATTGATTTCAATCACGTCAAAATTGTCCAGTGTCAGATTGTTTTTCTCCATTAATTTCTGGATTGCCAGACCGGGAACCGTGGAAATATAACGGGATTCCCGAGCCGTCTGCGCATATCCCCTGATGGTGGCCAGAATCTCGACGCCAAGCTCTTCTGCTTTTTCACGGCTCATAATCACAATAGCAGCCGCGCCATCATTCGTTCCTGGCGCATTTCCCGCTGTAATCGTACCGTCTTTTGTAAAAAGAACCGGCAGTTTAGCAAGGGCTTCCAATGTAGTGTCCGAACGCGGTGCTTCATCTTTATCAACCACGCTGACTTTTCCCTTTCGATCCACGATCTCTACCGGAAAACGTTCTTCCTCAAATACACCTTTCGACTCCCCCTGGGCCCAGCGTTTCTGACTTCTGTATGCCCACTCATCCTGCATTTCTCTCGTTACCCCATATTCACCTGCTACAGAGCCACCAATCACTGCCATGTGGACATCATTATCCGGGCACCATAGACCATCTAAAACCATGGAATCCTTCATTTTTACATCATTCATACGCCCGCCCCAGCGCATATCCGTTGACAGATATGGTGCGTTAGACATACTTTCCATACCTCCCGCCACAATAATGTCTGCATCTCCCGCCTTTATCATCTGCGCACCCAGAGTCACTGCCTTCAATGCTGAACCACATACCTTGTTGATCGTTACTACCGGAACGGTATGAGGGATGCCCCCCTTTACGGCTGCCTGACGCCCGGGCACTTGCCCCTGACCGGCTGCCAGAACAGTTCCATATACCACCTCATCCACTTGTTCGCCCTTGATTCCAGCGCGATTTAATGCTTCTTTGATTGCCAGTCCACCCAGATCGGATGCCTTCAAAGCTTTTAAGCCCCCGCCGAATTTCCCATACGGTGTACGGGCGGCACTTACTATAACAACTTCTCTCATCTTTTCTTCTCCCTTCCTTATTTACTGATACTGATATGCTTTATCATTTCCTTTTGCAAAAGCTCCAGCCTTAAAAATCCATGAGCCTTCTGTGTCCGGAGCGATATCTTTGCAAGTGATATAAAGATCTCTTGTTCCTGGTTTTACCATCGGATGCGTCGTAAACAAATGGTGTCCCACTTCTCTCCCTGGTGTCAGAATCTGCCCGATTGGAGAACCGAATTTATTAAATACCATGATGCGCCCCTGATCCGGGCAGGCAACATAAAGATTGTCATCCTCATCAACTGAGCAAGAATCCGGTCCGGCAAATCCGGTAAAATGATAGGGCACACAAGCGCGCCCTGTCGGTAACACAAAACGGTGCAGACGCTGTGCCTGAAACTCCGTCACCCAAAGGATGGTTCCATCCGTAGATAGCGCAATTCCATTGGGCTGACACATGTTTCTTGCAAAAGGTGTGATTTTTGTAAATGTAGGATCGACGTAATACACACCGCCATATGGTTCGCGGAAATTCCCGACAAAATGAGTAAAATAAAATCCGCCATCATTATCAAAGACCAAATCATCCACACTATATCCTTTGATGATATATTCTGCATCAGAGCCATCCGGATTCATGGCAATCACACCACCCAGTGTTTCATTAGAAACACAAGCAGCGAACAGACGTCCGTCTTTATGAAATTTGACGGCTGCCGGACGAACCCCCTCCTGATGGAAGATTCTGGTTTTTTCTTTTGTCTTCATATCCACTTTCCAGATTGCATACCCTTGCGTACTGGTAAAATACAGGTCGCCATGGCGATCAAAGTTGACACCCTCTAAAGTAAACGCTTCATCATATGCCTTGATGAATTTTTCTGCCTCAACAGTCTGCAGATTTGGTTCCGGACAGTTAATTGCACTGAAACGGTCACCTGTTTTGTAATTTAAATAATCCATACTCATTCTCCATTTTCTTTTGCTTTAACCGGCTGCAGTTCACGTATCAACTCCACCAGAGAAGAGGAATCCATATTTTCATATCCTCGCCGCATCCCCATCTCATACCACTGTATTACATTGTTACAGCTAAAGTTTGCAACTTCAAGTTCATCACTTAATTCCCTCGCAAGCTTCAAATCTTTCAAGCTCATGGTAATCGGTGAATATGACTTATTCGCCGGTCCGTATTCATGGTCACGGATGTGTTCCTTTTTGATTCTCAGCATTTCATTTTGAGAAGAGCTGGACTGAATCACATCATATAGGGTGTCAAAAGAAATTCCCATATGCTCCGCAAGCAAAATCGCCTCGCCATTCGCAAACAGAATGGATTTTGAAAGCATATTGTTGATGATTTTCAGGGCAACACCACCGCCCCTGCTGCCGGTATAATGCACCTCTCTGCCGATGGCCTCATAGAGCGGTTTGATTCCCGCTCTCTCCATCTCTTCCCTGGAAGCACCGGTTATAACGGATAAATCCCCTGTTTCAGCACGGCCTGCACCGCCGCTGATTGGCGTATCCACATATTGGATTCCGTTTGCCAAAGCTTTTTTTCCCAATTCAATGCTCAATTTAAATCCAATCGTACTTGTATCAACAATATACTGCCCCTTTTTACCACTGGAAATCAATTCCTTCACTACCGTTTCAACCACTTTTACGGTCGGCAGTGATACAAAAATCACATCACACTCCGCAGAAACCTGCTCATTATTGACAGCCACATCTGCTCCCAGCCGGTGAAGTTCTTCTTTCTGCCGCTCGACAAGATCCGAAACCATCAATTGCCTGTTTGCCTTTAATATGTTTTTTGCCATCGGCAGCCCCATTGTACCCAGCCCGATAAACCCTGCTTTCACTGCCATTTTCCTCTCCTCATCTACAATCCGGCAGCTATTATTTCGCCTTCCACTCCGGTTTGCGCTTTTCACTTCTTGCTTTTTTCCCCTCTACACCATCGTCTGTGCCCGCAAGAAGCGCCGCGATGAGACATTCCATATCGAATGCAGATTCCTGTGACATCTCCATTCCTCTGTCCGCACAGATCTTACAATATTTAATTGCGAGTGGGGCATTTCTAATAATATCTCCCATAAATGCTTTGCTCACCGCCATCAGCTCTTCCGGCGCCACCACCTTACTCACGAAGCCCAGTTCCTTTGCTTCCTCTGCCGTATAATGCTTCGCCGTCATCAACATCTCTTTCGCCGCCGCGGCCGACATGATTTTCATTGCTTGGGTCACACCCAGATAAGCCGGTATACCACCAAGCTCAACCTCCGGATATCCAATATGCTTTACACTGTTGCTTGCAATTCGAAAATCACAGCAGGATGCCAATTCCGCACCGCCACCAAGACAATGACCGTTAATTGCTGCCAGAATCGGGCGTTCAAAATTCAAAATCCGCTTCATGCAGTTATGGACAATATGCTTCCGCACCTTATGCATCGTATTGGGACCACTAAAATTAGCACTCTGCATACGTTTATCGCTCAAATCCGCACCTGCCAAAAAGCATCTGCCCTCACCGGTAATAATCACTCCCCAGATATTATCGTCCATATTCATTTTGTCAAAAATGCGGTTCAGTGACAGGAACACATCATAGCTTAATGTATTTAATCCTGCTTCCGGTGGTTTGTTAAACGTAATAATCGCAAGATGAGCCTCGATTTCAAATTTGATATAACCAGGATATGTAACCAAATATGGCTCGTCCTCCAGCATAACCTGAAACTGTTTTCCTTCCTCTGACATATTCGTCTCCTTATTTGACTGACTTAATCATTGTTCTCGCAATGGTCCTCTTCTGAATCAGCGGTGTGCCGCCCATTGCCGGAAGGCCACGCAGGTCACGCATGATTTTCTCTAACGGGTAGTCACACATGATGCCTCTTCCGCCAAGGATGTCCAGAACATCATATGTGACCTGACAGCAAAGTTCTATCCCATACCATTTTGCTCCACTTGCAAGATAGCCCAGCTTAATTCCCTGATCTGCTGCCTGCATACAGTCATAGAGCATGCATCGCGCCGCATCCAGCTTCATCTGCAGCTCTGCTAACTGAAAACCGACCCCATCATGCCTGATAATCTTCTTGCCAAATGCTTCTCTCTCGTTTGCATAATCCACTGCTTCATCGACTGCGTGCTGTGCCGCTCCCAGAGCAAAAGCAATATTAAACGGACGAACTGCTTCCAGCTTATCCATTGCCGTTGCAAAGCCACGTCCAAGTTCGCCGACGATATGATCTTTGGGAACGCGCACATTTTTAAATTTAATTCCTCCACAATTTTCCAAACGCATACCAAGCTTCTTGTCCGGCGGAAGAATCGTTACCCCCGGAAGGTCTGCTTCCACCAAAAAGCAGCTTACACCATGACCGGCACCGACGGATCTGTCCGTCCATGCAAATACCCCAAAGTAATCTGCCGTACCCGCATTGTTGATCATGCATTTCTCACCATTAATTACCCACTCATCTCCATCCATGTATGCTTCTGCCTGAATTTGCTTTGCATCAGAACCGGCATTTGGTTCAGTCAGGGCAAATGCCCCGCCAGCCTCTCCTTTTCGGAATTTCTCTGCCCATTTCTGTTTTTCCGCTTCTGGGAGTTGGGAATTCTGGATGGTGTCAAACTTATCTCCCAAACCACGGAAAGAAAATGCGAAACCGGAATCCGTATAGCTGATGGCCTCAAAAACCAGAGCTCTTGTCACCCATCCCAGTCCTTTTCCACCGTACTCCTTCGGCAAATTCATTGCATAATAACCGGCATCTGTCAGCTTTTTATGTACATCCCATGGATACTCACCAGCACCATCGTTTGCGGCTTCAATTTCCCGCAGTCGCTCAAAAGGCAGTGCCTCCTGCATAATTGCATGAACCTCTTCATACATTTTTTTCTGTTCTTCTGTTGCAAAAAGATACCTGACCATAATTCTTGCTCCTTCCATTTCTCTGTTCTTATTTTTTTTCTTTTGCACACATTTCGCCAGCAATAAACCACTCATCCGCTGGAATCTCGGAAAAAGTAACCCAGATATTCTGTTTCGGAACATTAGGCAGTTCCTCCTGAATTACGTTTGTTACCTTCTGTGCAATCTGCGCTTTCTTTTCCTTCGTGTTTCCCGGGAACAGACTGACATTGATATAAGGCATTTTTCTCCCTCCTTTCTTAAAACTGTTTTCGATTAAAAGTCCTCAATTGATATAATATCGACGGACTCCATTCTCCCATTCAAAGTTCAACCTTCCTCCGTGGCACAAGTAATCCAGATGAGACAGACATTCTCCCATTGCATACCAGCGCTGAATTTCCGGAAATTCTTCCCATGAGGCTCTTCCTGTTTTTCCTGGCGCATGTATTTTCCATGTCATATGGCCGGTAATCTCATAGGCCGTCAGTCCCGCATGTGTTGTTACAATGTACTCTGCTTCGGCAATTCTTTTTTCATGATGCGCGAGCAGTTCCTGAATTCTTTGATGGTACTCTCCGGGTTTCCGATGTCCTGGCAGCGCGTATTTCACCGGATACTTCGCCGCACGCTTTAATCCGTCCATGTACAGCCCCAAAGCATCCTGCATCTCTGCATAGGCGGTAATATTCGGCGTAATGTCAAATAATACATGATCGCCGGTAAACATCATTTTCTCCTTCTCCATCCACAGCATCATCTGCCCTGGAGAATGTCCCGGCATCTCAATCGCCTGTAGCTCATGTTCACCGACTTGAAACCTATGTCCGTCCTGAATTGCACAAAATCTTTCATCGATTTCTTCCAATGCGGCCAGCCTTGCCGGATTCGTCATCTGAATCCGTTCTGCCATATCTGCAGCCATTCCCTCGGAAATGAACCGAAGAGCCATATCTGTCTTATTTCTCCCGTTCAGAACCTTTTTCATCAGTTCAAGATCTTTTTCATTTATAAAAATCCGGCTCGCCGCCCCGGCGATCTCAGCCGCCATCCCCGAGTGATCCGAATGAAGATGGGTAAGAAAAACATCAACTCGCTCGCTGTTGCTGCCAGCTTCTTCTAATCCATTTCGCAAGGCCTGGATACACTCTTCTCTCCGAAAACCAGTATCAATCAATAAATCCCTTTCATTGCCTATCATCAGATAGCTGTTTACCTCTTTAAGCGGATTTCCCCTAAGAGGAACACCAATCCGGTAAATATTCCTTCCAATCTTTTCCATTTATAAATTCCTCCTGACACGGACCGGCATAAGGTTCCTTTTGTTTCATCTTAGTGAAAAAAAACCGAACTGTCTAATATGGAAAAATACTGTGATGATAGGAAATGCCTATTATCAGGCCGTTTTCTGCCGCGAAAATAAATTGAAAAAAGAGCGCTTTGCGTGTATAATATGTAATATAGCTTGTCAGGAGTTGAACATTTCAGAAAGCAGGAGGCTTCTATGAATATAGATGATTACCGTTACATCACCACCATCGCCGAACTTGGAAGTTTTACGCATGCAGCGCAGACGCTTTTTATGGCCCAACCCTCTCTTAGTCAACGAGTAAAATATATTGAAAAGGTATACGGTATCTGTATTTTCACACGCGATACCAAGGGCGTAAAGCTCACGGACGAAGGGGAATGTTTTGTCCGGCATGCACAGCAGATTTTGGATAAAGAAGCGGCACTGCATCATGAAATCATGGAAATGCATAATCCGGAAAATAAAATTCTGCGCATTGGCGCCACGCAATTTATTCGCTCTTATCTTTTCAATCTTTTAATCCACCATCTGCATCAGGATCATCCCCAAATGCAGTTTTCTTTTTATGAGGCTACTTCCCTTGATCTGCAGGAGGCTTTACTTGCGGGCAAAACGGATATTGCCATCTGTTACCTGCCTGTCACTTCGCCCCAACTGGATTACGAGGTTATTTTCCATGACAGTTATGTTCTGATACCCGCCCACCAAAGCTCTCTGCAAAGAAAAATCGAGAACCGGACGAATAAAAACGAGCCCGTCTCTATGGAATTACTTAAGGATGTTCCTTTTGCCATGGCCAGTCCCGGAACAAGGCTGCATGATTATGTGGCGAAAATACAGCAGAAACATGACATTCAGCTTGATATCCAGCACTATGTTAAAAATTATTCCATGCTGTACACTCTTGCCAAAGCCGGTATCGCATCCACGATCCTTTACGAAAGCTTTTTCGATCCTACCGAAGACAAATATCTGCCCTATTACTACCTGGAAGATGACTGCGATCTGTCCATTGCCCTCGTTTGGCGCAAAGATACTTATCTCCGGTCGAGTGTCAGAGAGTTTATCCGAATTGCAAAGAAAATTTGTTCCTCCTCGTTATAAAAGGATGCCATAAACCCGGCATCCTTTTTCACTTCCATTCAAATTCACAATGATCCAGAATTGCCTTTCCCGTATTCTTGTCAATATATTGAAAAGAGGCAAGATGGTCACTAAGTCTCCATGCCCTGAACTGTACCGGTGTATCCGGGAAAGCTACGGAACGCATCTGCACATACATGCGCTTCATCCGTTCCGGCTCCTGGGGAATGAGTGTTTTCACCGCAAGAAAACAGGCAAAGCCAAAAGACGAAAGCCCTTGCATAAATGGTCTGTCTTGTCCTCTTGTTGCTGCTATCTCCGGATCAATATGGGAATAATTCACATCCCCGGTCAGCCGGTAAAGCGCATTTGCGATCTCCGATATATGGGCGTCAACTACCCAATCCGGTTCCCTGTCCGGATATTCTACATGCACCTTGGGAAATGATTCTCCGCCATAATTTCCCACATCCCTGATGATATTCCAGGATGTGTTTTTACAAATCTGCCGACCTGCCTCATCAAATACGGGGTTTTCCACTTCCAGCACAATCCCGCGCTCCCCCCGGTCGTATACTTTCTGGATATTCGTGTTATATACCAATGTTCCTTTAATCGGGTCAATCGGACGATACATCTCCATCTGAAATGCCATATGCATACCTCTTCGCACTTCTCTCTGAAGCTTGTGGGACAGATAATCCTGCGCCTGATAATGGATCGGATATGGCAGTGGGGTCTTCGGATCATTTTTTACGGCCGTATAAAAAGGCAGGCACCCAAAGGACGGAACTGCTTTCATGTTTTTTTCATAAAAATATATCAAATCACTGGCGGTCGCTCCAACAGCCAATGCATATAATGCAGAATCTCGCCAATTATATTCGATTTTGCTCCATCCTGAATTCATTCCAATTAAATCTTCGTGCATAATTCCTCCTGTTCTGCGCTTTAGCATCGCAAAAGAGACCAAAGCGCAGTCCATACAACAATCAAGTATTACGGCATGTAAAGGCCACCATTTATATCCAGATTCACACCTGTAATATAGCTCGCTCCATTCGATGCCAGAAATACAATTCCTGCCGCAATCTCATCTGCACCACCTCTGCGCAGCATCGGGCATGCCGGATTCGGCTTTCGATCCTCCATTTTCAATCCCCCTCCATCGGTCAGACACTGACCAGGAGCGACACAGTTTACCGTAATGTTTTCCGTAGCCACTTGCTTTGCATAATGCTTTGCAAGAGATACTGCCGCACCTTTTGTTGTGACATAATGGGCTCCGCCATGGTGTCCGCCATCACGCCCGGATACGGATGATACATTAATGACGCGGCCATATTTCCGCTCCTTCATATACGGCAAAACCTCTCTTGTTGCAAAAAACATACTGCTAAGGTTGATATCCAGAACTTTATGCCACTCTTCATTTGAAATTTCATCATATGTATGAGGGATCGAGATACCAGCGTTATTTACCAGAATGTCGATTCTTCCCTGGAATGTATCCGCAACCGTCTTTACCATCGCCTTGATGCTTTCTTCGCTTGCAAGATCAACCTTCACGGCAATCGCTTTTGTGCCATATTCTTTTTCAATTAACCGGGCATTTTCTTTTGCCCCCTCCTCATCAATATCGGCAATCGCTACATTACATCCATAGTAAGCGAGAATTCTGCATGTCGCTACACCAATACCTCTTTGGGATCCGGCACCAGTTACAATCGCCACTCTGTCTTTGAAATCCATAATATTATCCATTCTTTTTTCCTCCTAAATAAAATGTTTTCTTTTTCTATAAAAATCATATCACGCTCTGTTCCTGATTAAAAATACCTATCACCTTTAGATAAATAGGCATTACCTACCTTGTTTTTTTGTCTCCGGCCGACAAAACATCCGCACTCTTTTCGGATCTGCCCGATCCGTATATACACTCCCTCCTGTATCCAGCATATTAAAAACCGCCATCTCCTCCGCCGTAAGCGCAAAATCAAACACATCGATATTATTAATGATATGCTCCGGATTGCGTCCGCCCGGAATGACAATGTTTCCACTCTGAATGTGCCAGCGCAGCACTACCTGGGCAGCTGTCTTATGGTATCGTTTGCCAATAGAAACAAAGCGTTCATCCGTAAATAGATTGTTATATCCCCTCGCCAGCGGCATCGATGCAATCATACGAGTCCCAAATTCTTCCATCACCATTTTTGCCGCTGTCTGCTGGCAGTATGGATTCGTCTCCGCCTCGTGGATTGCCGGTGGAACCTTATTGTTAATCGTGATATCCATCAGACGATAGGGTTCAAAATTCGACACACCAATTGCCTTTAACGTGCCTTCACAATACAATTCCTCCATTGCCCGGTATGCCCCAAACACATCTCCATACGGATGATGAATCAGAAACAAATCAAGATAATCCAGCTTCATTTCCCCCAACTGCTTGTCCACCGCTCGTTTGCATCCCTCATAGCTGTTATCCGGAACCGCTAACTTACTGATGACGAACAGCTCCTCACGTTTTATATTGCTGGTTCTGATCGTATTTCCTACATAAGCCGTATTATTGTAGTGAGCCGCCGTATCAATCAGACGATAGCCATGGGCCATTGCGGTGGAAATACACTGTTCACAGTCTTCCTGGGTTTTCAGGTAAATCGTGCCAAACCCAACCTGCGGAATCTGCAAACCAGTATTCAGTGTCAGATCGTTCATGTTTCTCCCCCTTCCTTAATATGTTATCATCATAAACCCTGTTTTCTCCAATTGTCTAATACAAGTAAGAGTCCTTCCTATAGGCTAAGCCTATGTTGTAAAAAAATGTTCTTTAAGGTATAATATCAGCATAGGAACAAGTTAGACCGAAAGGGGGTTTCTGACAAATGAATATCAACGATTTTCGTTATATTACAACAATCGCAGAACTTGGTAATATTACGAGTGCGGCAAAACAACTGTCAATCGCTCAGCCTTCACTCAGCCAACGGGTAAAGTATATTGAAAAGGTCTATAATATCAACATCTTCATCCGTGATTCACGAGACATCAGGCTCTCAGAGGAAGGAATATGTTTTGTAAAATTTGCAAGGGAAATTCTGAACATTGAGAAAAACCTCCAACGAGAGATCGCTGATATGCATGACCCAGAGCAAAATGTTCTTCGCATAGGAATCACCCAGTTTATTCGATCTCACTTGTTTGATTCCCTTATTCAGAACTTCTATGAAGAGCATCCGGGGATACAGTTTGAATTTAGTGAGGGCAACTCCAAAATGCTGCAGGAAAACATTCTAAATGGCAAACTGGATATCGCAATCTGTTATCTTCCTGCAAATAGTCCGGAAATTAATTATCAACAGATTTTTTGCGATCGATTTGTTCTGGTTCCTGCCGCCCGCAGTTCTCTTGGCCGTAAAATTTCATCATGGATCGAAGAGGGAGGAAAAACCATCCCCTTTGAATTTCTGGAGGATGAACCTTTCGCCATTATGTCTCAAGGAACGAAACTATATGATTATGTTCTGGCGGCGCAAGAAAAGCATAACATCGGGTTAAACATCCAACACTATGGGAAAAATCACTCCATTCTCTATTACATGGCAGTGTCAGGAATTGCTTCCACGATTCTGTATGAAAGCTTCTTTGATCCATTGAAAGAATATGACATTCCCTGGTATCCTCTGGATGACAGCGAAAATGAATTACATATAGCAGTCATGTGGCGAGAAGATGTCTATTTGATTCAGGCCGCCAAAGAACTTATCCGAATTGCGCAGGAAATATAATGGAGGAAATCCGAATGACAAATAACAAATTGCGTATTATGTTAGAGGCAGTCCAGCTGGGAAGTCTGAGAAAGTCCGCCGAAAAACTTGGATACAGCCAACCAGCTCTGACCTTCATGATGGATTCTCTGGAGAGCGAATTGAGCCTGAAGCTTCTACATCGAGATCGCAGCGGCGTCTCTCTGAATGAAAATGGCCTGGCTTTAAAAAGCTATATCGATGACATTATCATTGCCGAGGACGCTTTCAGCCAAAAAGTTTCTGAACTGCGGGGAATCAGCGCTCTGAATATCAGCGCTTATCCCAGCATCGCAGAAACCTGGTTTTCTACTATCTTTGCAAATTTTATCGAAAAGAATCCCCAGTCTGATATCCGTCTCACCCTTGGTCTGGCGCAGCAGATTAAATGGTTGGAAGAAGACCTTGTGGATTTCGCAATCATGGATACCAATCTTGCACGTCCTGATTATGAAACTCTGATCCTGGAAGACGAGCCGATTTATCTGGTTATCCGCGCAGATGCCCCGGATATTCAGGGGCTTTCATCAGATGCAATCATTTCTACTGCTGAGTTAGTGGCAAAATATCCTGTGCTGACGGCTCGATATGACTCGGCCAGTACTACCAAAGTCTACCTGGAGAAACTGAAGGCCAAAAAAATAATTCCGATTGCGTCATCAAACTCACAAATTCTGATGAGAATGGTCGAGCAGCACATGGGAATCGCATTTATGTCTGCCTCTCACGTGGAGCAATGCCCAACCACTCTGCGAATGTTTTCAACCGATCCGCCCATGAGCCGAACGCTTTGCATTTCTGCCAAAAGCCTCGCAAGGCTTTCCCCACTGGCCAAAAATCTGATTGATGATATCCAAGATTACTGGTATCGGATGAGTGACTTTCTTTAGCAATGGCATCGGGTAGGAGGCTAACCATTAGTTGGTTAGCCGACCTCCCACACCACCTGGCATACCGTTCGGTACCAAGGCGGTTCTCTAGTTTTCACAGACTTTCAGATAATAGTCCAACATGGAAAT
>Ga0153950_1000235_pt1 | contig 23877 bp, 19 predicted proteins | sample TSNJ034MetaG_FD_104737 | JGI IMG/M metagenome (GOLD analysis project Ga0153950, IMG submission 104737) | Attine ant fungus gardens microbial communities from New Jersey, USA - TSNJ034 MetaG | ecosystem: Host-associated > Fungi > Mycelium > Unclassified | place: USA: New Jersey, Wharton State...
AGGGCGAATGATCAAAGTGGCTCCTCGCCTTACTCAGTGCCTGTTGGCTCATATGCGTACTCTCTTCCAAGATGTTTTTGAAAAAGCGGTTAAGGGCGGTTTGTGTGCTGTTGTTGATTGTATTCATGAGAAAATACACAAGTTGCGGAAAGTCCATTTTGCGTTTCCTCGTGAAAAAGCGCGGCGATTTCCGCGCTTTCTCCAGTATTTTGGGGTCGTTATTCTCCATTATGGCCTTGATTACTGCTTTCAGCGTCAGCATGCGCTTCACCCAATTTCTTGTGATACACCCATGAAGGCGTCCACTTCCATTGTGTTGTCGCGCTCTTTCTGTCAATTCGCTTTTTGTACAATCTTTATTGTTTCTTTTTGTCATCCTGCTCCGTTGGGCTTAAGTTGTTGACATTGGTTTTGAATGTCCTCGTTGTCGTCAATGAGCAGCAGTTTATACATCCCGCTTCCTCCTTTCGCCGCGATGCTCCCGCTCGCGCCGGTCGGGAGGGCGCGGGGCGTCCTTTGGAATCATCCACATATTGCCCACGCGGATAACGCCGGGGATGCGCCCGGCCACCACATGGTATGTGATGGCCCGCGTGGACACGCCCCATTTTTCCGAGGCTTCTTTTATGGTTATGTAATCCATGAAATCACCTGCCTGAAATACTGTAATATACAACATTATTATACTTCATGTTGATGATGTTCTCAAGGTCGGTGATATGCCGGACAATTAGCATGGAATATGCAGGAGATATCATCATCAGCGAGGGGTCGCTAATGCCACAAGGACAAAATACAAAATAACCGGATAAAGGGCATGAACAAGCCGGAGGTCATCAATTAAAGATGGCCTCCGGCTTACGGTTTATCCAAGATAATCCGAATACTTACGAACAAAGAGCAATGATACCTCTATTAGTACAAATGATCTTATAATCGGCAGCTGCTTTACCTTGAGGTGCCGCTTAAGTGTCTAACAAAATATGATACAATTACTTCTTTACAAGCGGCTTATCCGCGATGATGATATCACCTGCAAGCTCGGTCGTAAACCGCACATACCCATTTTTGTCAACCCAGTAGTTGGATGCTGTGATTTGCTTGTAGGTATTGGTTTCCCTGTCGTAGCTGTAGAAAACGAGGGACTTGGTATCCAGCTTGCTGTCTATCTTGGCCGCGATTTCCACTGGCATACCAAAATCGCCCTGCTGTGCCAAGCTGATAACCGAAACATTATTGCTGTAGTATTTCTCAAAGAATGTTTCCGTGCTCTTTGCTCTGCTGGATGTTGTGGACGCAGAAAGATTGATATTTTTTGTAGCTTTGGATGGGTCAATACTGATACGCACATCCACTGCCTTGCCATCGTCACTCATGCTATCGGCGTTCAGCTTGATCGGCATGCCTCCCGCTTCCTTGACCATTGCTTTCAGTGTGTCCAGCGCAATATCGCTTGCATTTTTCATACGCACAACGGCGGTGCCGGAACCGGCTGCTTTCGCCGCCGCTACTGCTTTTTTGGTCAAATCGGTAGCGGTGGAAGTACTGACTGGCGCGGGAGCAGAGGTGCTGCTTGTCGTGGCCGTACTATCTGGTTTGCTGGAGCCGCCGGAGCTGCCGCCGGAGCTGCCACCGGAGCTGCCGCCACCGGGATTAACGGGATTGGTAGGGTTCGTCGGGTTTGTCGGGTCTGTCGGGTCTGTCGGGTTCGTTGGATCCGTCGGGTCAGTCGGGTCAGTCGGATTCGTTGGATCCGTTGGATCCGTCGGGTCACCGCCGGAGCCGGGCGGGATCTGATTGTCGATACGCAAATTGATCTCATACCGCTGGTTCTCGTCAGCCTCGATTACAACGGTAACGTCATATTGGCCGATGGGGGTATTGTATCTGGGAACAACGCGCAGCTTGCCCATGCAGTCCATAAAGCGGCCCGGGTTCCCATAACTCCCGTAACCCGAGAATCCTCGCAGCGTGCTGCCGTCCTCGATGCTCCAGTACGGGTCGAACCTGAAGTATTCGCCGCCGGATTTAAACGAGGCCTTCAGGCCGGTCAGCTTCCCGTAGCCGATGTTGGCGAAGAAGATATCGTGGAAGGTTTGTGAATCATAATCGTCGTATTCGTCAAGGTAAAATTCGGCGTCGCGGGTGATTCCCTCGCCGTTGACGAAAAGCTTTTCGGAGAAGCCTTCAACAGGCGCCTTCACGAGGGTGACATAATAATCCTCGATCCTGCTGCCGTTCCCCGAGGTGACTGTGAATTTCACGGTGCCATCGGTAAAATCGACAGTGTCCCACCCCTGCTCAGACAGCGTTTTGCCGCCCGCCTCGATGGTGCAGTACTCCGAGTAGTAATAGCCTATATTAATTTCGTCCCTTGCGTTCTCGTACTGGTAACGGTTGAGCAGGAAAGTAAAGCGATTTGCGTCTTTGACAAGCCCGTCGTCCAGAGGATCTATCCTGTAGAAGCCACTGCCAAAATTAGAAGGGGAAATATAGTATGGCTCGAAAAAGGTTCCGTCGCCGGACGCATTCGTCGCCCGCACCTCAACCTTTACCTCGCGGGTTTGATTACTCTGCCAGTTTTCCACTTCCACGGTGAATTGTTTGGGCTGCTGCGCAAAGCTGACGCGGTAATAGGGAGAATTATACATAGCGCTCGTGATCTCGGTTTTCCCTTCTCCGTGACCCTCCCAGACCCTTTTTACATCCCAGTAGCCGTTGGGGAAGTCAAAGGCGAGGTGAGGCCTCCGCCCGGCGAGATCATACAAGGGCGAGAACTCGAGGGTGGCGGTATAGACCTCGTCGGGCCTGCCGGGATCATAATAAATCCGGTCTTCGCGTTGATCCTCACCGGCGTCGGCGTCAAGAGCAAATACCGTAATCCATTCCATCTCATCGGTCGGGCCGTATCCTCCGGAAGCGCCGCCGATGATAGTCACCAAATACTTGGTGGCTGTTTCGTAATCCAGCTGGTCACCGGAGCCGACCATCAGGTAGAGAGAGCTATAGTAGTCGTTTTGCTCCACACTGTCCCAGATATTGGAGCCGGGGGAAACTTTTTTGCCGTTCATATCGAATACGGATACGCCTTCCGGCAATTCGTCCCAGACCCAGGTCAAATCCGAATAATCGTCCCATGTGATTTCACCCTTCAGGTCGACGTCCATGGTGTAATCCACCGGGAAAAGGCTGAACGTCGATACGCCGGGCGTGACAGAGGTGGAGCGGTGCGCCGCCAGATAGGTCTCGCCGTTAACAGCCATGCCCAGGCCCTCGAGGAGCGGCTTTTCTGGGGCGGCATACGACGACTCCAGCGCCGATTTCAGGGTATAGACCGTGCCGTCGGCGTCGACGATCAGCTCCAGGCTGTCATCGGCGTCCATAAATGTGATGGTATTTTCCTCCCAACTATACTCACCACGGTCTTCAAGTTCGCGCCCGTCCAGCGTCAGGGAGCAGCCCTCGTAGTTGTCGTCCCACCGATAGTTCACCTTGATCTCAACCGGGTAGGCGGGCGCGTAAATCTGGACGGTATGCTCATAGTCGCCGTTCACTTCCTTCCAGCGATACCCTTCGGAATAATTCTCCTGGCCCGAATATCCCAACGAGTAGCTGATGTATTGACTCGACGAAAGCGCGGCGATTCCAAAACTCTTGAAATGTTTGGCCGGCTCATCCGCGGCCGCCGTCAGGGTAGTTGCCGGAAGCATGGCGAACACCAGCGCCAGCGTGAGGAACAGTGACAGGATGTGATGCTTTGCCTTTTCTGTACCTGTTTTTTGATACATTTTCATTTCCCTCCTCATTTTTTGGTAGTGCGAATACCTGTACTTGTGGGCGAATATACTCAAACACATTAATTATAGAACATGATCCGTAAATCATCCGTAAATTACCCCAAAATTAAGGGAAGATGACTAGTCATCTTCCCTTGCGAGCATTTTTTGGATATTCAATGTTGTTTTTTCCGCCCACGGATATTCGAACATGTATTCCCCATTAAACTTCAATCCGGCTTTTTTGCTTCCGTTTAATAAGTCGTAATAGTCACAGGTAAAACTGTCTTTATTTGCTGACAGAGTTTTTCTCTCATCAATTATGATAAAGCCAATTTCCACTGAATCCAAATAATCTTTTAAATTTTTCTTAATCATGCGGTAAAGTGATTTTGTGTTTTCCGTATATGCTTTATTCTCCCATAAATATGTAATGGCATAGTCGTTGTTTACCGTCTCTCCATTTCTGTCAATAATCAAAGCTAACAATTCCTTGGCCTTGTTGCTTTTAAAGCTAAGCAATTTTCCATCTACATATACATTGAACATGGGCATGGTTTCGATATACACGGCTTTCGAAGGGATATCCAATATCCTTTTCGCTTTTTCAAGCTCCTTAATTATGTCCTGCTTCGTGTACGGTTTTAACAAATATCCTATTGCGTCTACGCCGAATGCAGATAAAGCATAATGATCGTAAGCCGTTAAAAAGATAATTTTCGTATTTGGGTTAATTTTTTTGAGGATTTTAGCCAATTCAAGCCCGTTCATTTCAGGCATTTCCACGTCTAAAAAAGCGACGTCGATTCTGTTTTGTTTTGCGTATTCCACAGCGTTCTGCGGGTTAGAAAAGCTTGTATAATCCAAATCCAAGCCCGAACAGATCGATTCAAATTTTGTAATAGCGGCCTGCTCATCGTCTACAAAAATCACTTTCACCCGTTCTCGCCCTCCGGTATCGTTATCGATATTTTGCTTCCAACGCCAACTGTACTCTCAATATGAAACGCAGCATTACCCAGATTGTCAAGCCTTTTTTGAACATATTTAAGCCCTATCGAATTTTCATTTTTACTCATCTCGTCCACATTAAAACCAATTCCGTCATCCTCTATTTTAATTATGATATTACCACACTCTTTATATGCTCTCAAGGTTACTGTGCCGGATTCGGTCTTTTTGCCAATGCCGTGTTTGATAGCATTTTCTATAAGCGGTTGAACGGAAAGCGGCGGGATTTGAAAATCTGTAAATTGTATATCATATTCCACGTTTATTTTATCGCCAAAACGCATTTGTTCTATCGCTACGTAATTTTTTATATGCTTGATTTCATCGGTAAACTGAATATTGTTCGGCGTATCAAACATTTTTATATTTGCTCTTAAATAATTTGCAAAGTCTGATATTGCCTGTTCCGCCTCTTGAGGATTGGTGAGGCAAAGTCCGCCTATTGCATTTAATGCGTTGAATAAGAAGTGAGGCTTCATTTGGCTAACCGCTATAAGCATACGGTTTTGAAACAACTCATGCTTCAAATTCTGGGCCTCCTGAGCTTTATTAATGATATCATACATATATACAATACCATGAGTAAGCACATAAAATAAAATTCCCAATCGCAAAAAACTGCCTAAAAATATATGCTTTACGGTTCCGGCAAAAACCATGACTTCAATAAAAGCACAAATTAATAGAGAACAATCCGCTATCAGCAGGATAAGCATGGGTTTTGTTTTCTCTCGCAGATATTTTCTGAGTTTTACGATAAAACAGATGAAAAGGAAAAAAGCAATCAATATGTCATAGTATAATAATGTTTCAGCCATTTCAGCGATAGAAATCAATTGTAAAATAATAATTAAAATACTGGCCGCTACAAACATATATGATGCAATATCAAAAAGGTTGACTTTATGATAAACAATTTTCGAAAAATATTTAAAAAATAGCACGGGCATTAAAAGAACGCACATACAGGATAATATGGTGACAAAATAAAAGTTTTCCACAAATATTTGCAGCAACTGCGCTTCGCACAGAAGCCAAAGGCCTATAATTGCAGTAAATGTCCCCAGATAAAGCAGTGAAGTATTGTATTGCAAGTTATGCCTAAACAAAAAATACAAAAAGATAATGAATACACCCAGAAATAAAATGATAGAGGACAGAACAAAAGACAGGATATTATTTTTAACGATATTTAATATAATTGCACTTTTGCTGCCCAGGTTTACTTCTTGAATCTGGCCTCCACCAAATGAAAGCCGGCTACTGAAATTTAGCATTAGTTCCTCTCCGCTCATATGCGACGCTAATGGAACAAAATGCCAAAAACTGCCATCCAGCCTTCCAAAGAAGCTACGTTCATTCATTTGATAATTATGTATTTCGATGCCGTCAGCAAATACGATTAGATTTTGATGATTTGTCCAAATACATATATAATCATTGTCTTTTACGTCGTTAGGAAGAATAGATTTAAGATTTAAACTTTGATTTGCAGGTATGTCAATATTATCAGGCAGTATGATTATCTTACCGTCTAAATTGTAAAATTGTCTTAAAGTGATTACTTTTTCATTATCAATCTTCTTATTCAGAGTCGGCAAAAACAAAGCCGTTATTACAACGCCAAGCATTGATATAGCCGCAAAACAAATCATAATGGTTTTTATGTATTTGGCTTTCATCATCATAAATCATTCCAAAGTTATATTGGTGCGCAGATGTTATTATTTAAGGAGCTTCTTCAAACTTACAAGAGAGCATCTGACAGCATATCCACGCTAATAAATACGCCATTCATTTTACAGCCAGCAACACATCCATTGTACCGCTTTTAAAGCAGAAAAGCAAGAAAGCAGTGAGGCGCCCGATTCCCCATACATTCCTCAAATTCCCCAACCTAAACCCCCACTGCTTTTTCAAGGCCAAAAACCTCCGGTATTCTGCACAAGAAAATAACGCAGTTAAGCCGTTCTTTAAAAAATGGTCTCACGGTGTCAAGCCATTTTCCGGCTGCTGCCTTGTGCAATTTACCGGCACTCGGCTTTGTGGCGTTTTGTTTCCTCACCATCTGGGGTACGCTAACAGAATCTGTGTCGTCTACAAAAGCCTTTTCGGATACTATGGCAAATTTCGATGCTAAACAATGGGCCCAACCATTGCACTGCTGGCAGAGGTGGCTGCACAAAAGGGCTGTCAGGTACTCAGCTTTGATTTGCCTGAGCATGGCGACCGAAAGGACGAGCCAAGGCAGTGCAACCCGCCCAATGCCATCCAGGACTTAAGCAAAATTATGAAGTATGCCCGTACCATTACAAATAACATTAGCTTGTTTGGGTGCAGCATAGGAGCGTATTTCAGTATGTTGGCCTATCGGGATGAAGCCATCCGGCAGGCGCTGTTCCTATCGCCCGTGGTGGATATGAAGCAGGTTATCGAAAATATGATGCGGCGGTTCGATATCAGTGAGGAGCGGCTCCGCCAGGAAAAGAAAATCGCAACCCCGGCAAAAACCCTGTATTGGGACTATTATCAGTATGTCTGTGCCCACCCTGTCAGCTGGGACAAGCCCACGGCGATCCTCTACGGCGCGCAGGATACTCTCTGCGAGGCTGGCTATATGAGAGACTTTGCCGAGCGCACAAACGCTAATTTGACAATTTTGGAGGATGGTGAGCACTGGTTTCATACCGAAAAGCATCTGGCATTTTATCGTGATTGGCTGGAAGGCAAAATAATTAAATGACAGCTTTAGGGGTAAAAAAACAGGTTGGAGCGCGAGTTATAACGAAAACAGATTTTCGTTTTGATAGGATAAGATATATTTTGAAAGGCGATTAAAATGATCGAAGTTGTATTTGGTGACAGTGCATGCGGCGGCTTAAAAATGGCGCAGCATTATGGAGAAGGGGAATATAGCGGCGGTGCTTTTGGTGTGTTTGTAAGCCATCATGATGGCAGCGAGCCGACCGAAGAAGAGATTCAAGCCGCCCGGCGAGAGTTTGAGGAAAAGGAGCGGCTTGAATGGGCAAACGCTACTCCTATGGGTGGGAATCCGGCGGATGTCTATGGCTTTAGCTATGGCTTGAGCATTGGCGATATCTCTGAGGGTATTCCCGGCGAAAAGCGCGGGCAGGTGCTGGAATGGTTGTACAGCATTTATCCGAATATGGATGAAGATCCTGCCTTTACAGACGAACTTATGCAGCGCGGGAAGGATGTTTTCGGGAAAGCTTGCAAGCGTATTTCTGAGGGTGAAGATGTTCGTGTCTGGTACAGTAATCAGCCCGATGAGCTTTGCGGACTGTATTGGTTTATGGCACAACTAAACCGGTTGGAGCTGCGAGATGGTCAAGTGATTCTTGTTTCACTTTCCGATTGGGAAATAAAGGAGGATGACAATATAGTTGTGCAATCCGGATGGGGTGGCGTAAAGCCGGGAGATTGGCACAAGCATCTTGATCTTCAAACCGTAGCGCCATCCGCGTTTCTCAGTATGTGTGCGGCTCAGTGGGAGCGTCTCAGGCAAGAAAATGCCCCTTTGCGTGCTGTGTTGAATGGGCGATTGGTTAGTGTGCCGGAAACTCTTTATGATGAATTCATTGTTCGCGAAATTGAAGCGGAGGGAAACGAATTTCATGAAGCAACGGTGATTGGCAAAGTGCTGGGAAAATACGAGCTTGGCGTCAGCGATGCGTGGATTGCCCACCGAATTGAAAAAATGATTTCCGCGGGCAGTTTGATTCCTGTCACAAACGCCGCACCCGACAGCCCCATTTACCATCGCAGGCTGAAAAAAATTGTAGTATCCCTAAATCGCTTTAATCCGCAATAGTACCAAATGGTTCATCAGAATTGAGGGCGTATATGAAGACTGATTTTATAAACTTAACAGCAGAAAACCTTGCCAATGAGCATTTGTGCTGCATTATCCGCAGCAAAAAGCTCCATCCGGGTGTTGAGGCAAAGCGCGAGTGGCTTTCCGGCCGTCTGAAGGAAGGCCATGTTTTTAGGAAACTCAATGCGAAGGCTACGGTTTTTATTGAATATGCTCCCCTTGAAACAGCGTGGGTTCCTATAATCGGTGACAACTATATTTATCTGTATTGCCTATGGGTTTCCGGCAACCCCAAGGGATCCGGGTACGGGAAAGCGTTGATGGAGAATTGTTTGGCTGATGCCAAGGAGAAGGGCAAATCGGGTGTTTGTATGCTTGGAGCCAAGAAGCAAAAGTCTTGGCTTTCTGACCAATCATTTGCAAGGAAGTTCGGTTTTGAGGTTGTAGACACGACCGATAATGGCTATGAGTTGCTCGCACTTTCTTTTGACGGAACGACGCCGGCGTTCTCACAAAGTGTTAAAGCCTCAGAAATTGAAAGCAAAGAGCTGACAATTTATTATGATATGCAATGTCCCTTTGTCTATCAAAATATCGAGACGATAAAACAGCACTGTGAAACGGAAGGTATCCCTGCGTCCTTCATTCAAGTGGATACGCTACGAAAAGCAAAGGAATTGCCGTGCGCTTTCAATAACTACGGCGTGTTTTATCAAGGGCGCTTTGAGACTGTGAATTTGCTGGATATCGCCTATTTGAGGAGAATACTCCAAAAATGAAAAGATAGTAGCATTGAAGCGATTAGTCGGCTTTAGAAACATAATGCCGACAGCGAATGTTACAGTCCATGCTATTACAGCCCGAAAGGAAAAAGAAATGCAGGATTTATTGAAAAGAGATAGCCTAATAAAATATGAGTTTACCGCCAAAGCATAAGCTACATCGAGGAACATCTGGCTGATGAAATCGACTATGCCGCTCTGGCCAAAATCGCCTGCTGCTCATCCTATCACTACCAGAGGATGTTTGCCTATATGGTAGGTGTGCCGCTGTCGGAGTATATTCGGCGCAGGCGCATGTCCCTTGCTGCGGCAGACCTGCAAAGTGGTGAAAAGATTGTGGATGTGGCGCTGAGGTACGGCTATTCATCGCCCACCGCGTTTAACCGCGCGGTTCCAGAGTGCTCACGGTACCCCGCCCTCCCATGTAAAGGATGGCGGCGTCTCGCTCAAGTCCTTCTCTCCCATCAGCTTTAAAATAACCATCAAAGATGAACGCCGAGCCTATGGGTGTGTTGGGTGTTTGCCGCTGCAACGATGAAGAGGAATGGCGCTATTTTATTGCTGTTGCCAGCGCATTGCCCGGCGACGGACTGGAGGAATACACCATCCCTGCGATGACCTGGGCCATCTTTTCCGGCGAAGGGACAGGCCAGTCCATCCAGCAACTTGAACAGCGGATTGTAACCGAATGGCTCCCCACTTCTGGCTATGAATATGGGAATGCTGCGGATATTGAGGTTTACCTCAATGACGACCCGGTGAGCATGAAGTACGAGGTATGGATACCGGTCGTGAAAAAATAGATGGTTCGGGATAGTATTCTTTATATGCTGCCAAAGTCACGCAACCGTAAGTTGCTTTCCTATCGCCGCGTTTTCCGCTATAATGCCTCTAAAGGCGGTGATGATAACGGAAACCAAAGATGTAATCATAGAGCTTCGTAAGCACCATAATTTATCCCAGGATGAAATGGCAGAGCGGCTTTTTGTAACCAGACAGGCCGTATCGCGCTGGGAGACCGGCGAGACTGTCCCCAACACCGAAACCCTCAAGCTCATTTCAAAGGAGTTCGGGGTATCCACCGATGTGCTTTTAGGCGCGCCGCCTGTACAATGCCAAAGCTGCGGCATGGCGCTGTACAGCGACGAGGTAAAAGGCTCCGAACACGATGGAAGCAAATCCGAAGAGTACTGTACCTACTGTTATGGAAATGGCGTTTTTCTTCGCCCTATGACTTTGGAAGAAGCGATTGAGCATAACATTGAATATCTTGATTCTTGGAATGAGGAAAACGGTCTGACTCTCACGTCTGATGAGGCGAGGGCGCAGCTCCGGAAGTTTCTGCCAACGCTGAAGCGCTGGAAAGCGCAGTGACAATGAAACTATTCAAAGAGTCCGCTGGAGCCTCGTGACTTCAGCGGGCTCTTCTTTTACAAGGACCAAACAATCCGCCTAATCTAAAATGTAATTTTAGATTAGGCGGATTCGCGCTTGGCTAACTGGCTCACAGATGCTCCACACCACGAAGAATGTCGGTAAAGCACTGGTTGGGCGAGTAGGCAACCAACCTAATAGAGCTTTCTGACAATGGAATTTGGGGAGTACCCCTCCCATTTTCCACACAAACCGACCAACTGATGACCCGTGCCCGCTCTGCCCATAAGGTGCTGCTGCCCCAGCTGTATGGGTTTTTCTTTTGCAATTGATGCAAATCGGGGATGAGGTATTGACAAGTGGTTGAAAACTTGCTATTATATTCGCAAGTCAGCGAAGTTGCTAATTAGCCAACATGCGGACAATACGGCAGATTTGTAGAGAGGAGTATACCATGGCGGGTGAGTTTGGCAGATATATTGATGACAAGAGACGAGGTCGCAATAATAACGGCGATGACATTAAGCTCAAGGATATTGCAGAGGCAATGGGCATGACTGCCAGTTATCTTTCAGACATTATCAAAGGGCGCCGCAACCCTCCTGAAATGCATATCATAGAAAGAATCGCAGTTATTCTTAATTTGTCTCCAGATGAAAAGGAAGAATTGCTTGATCTTGCAGGGCGCGAACGAGATAGTGCAGCTCCTGACTTACCGAATTATCTTATGGCAACTGATATCCCCCATGTAAGAAAAGCTTTGCGCCGTGCAAGTGAAAAGAATCTGGGCGATGACTTTTGGAAAAAAGTCGTAGATGATATTAATAAAGAGGGTTAACGAACTAAGGAGGCCAATCAATGGAAAGTGCTTTTTATCGCTCTGCTCCGCGTATTAGTAAAGCTGAGTTTGACAGCGAGGCAAATGTGTTTCTACAGCAATACTATCCAGAAGCGCTTAAAAAGCCAATGGCAATTCCCATTGAATATGTAGCTCGACATCGTATGGGTTTGCGAATTGTTGAAAAACGCCTAACCGAGGATTTTAGTATACTTGGGCAAATGTGTTTCACCAGTGGCCTTACCGAAATCTATGACAAAGAAAACGATGAATATAGGAAAGCTAAAGTTCGATATGGTACCATGATTATTGATCCGGATACCATTAATAAACGCAACGATGGTTGTAGAAACAACACTATTGCACACGAGTGCTTTCACTGGCATAAGCACAGAGATTATTATATAGCAGCGTCCGTTCATATTGGCAAAAGGGCAATTGAAAGGCATTTCAGTTATGAAGAAAAATCAGAGTCTTCCCAAGCTTTATGGACAGATGAGGATTGGATGGAATGGCAAGCTCGCGGAATAGCCCCTCGTATACTAATGCCTGTCGATCAGTTTAACGAAGTGGTTAACCGTCTAAATAGAGAATATGCAAGTACTCCAACTGTCAATCAGCAGCGATATTCACTTCGTATCTGGATGATTAACAGTTTGGCTGATTTTTTCAAAGTATCAAAACAATCTGCAGAAATCCGCCTTGAGGAAACCGGATACATTTTTCAGCAATGAAAACAATTTACAAATCATAGAGGAGAAAAACGACACATGACATATACCCAACACCAAATTCGGTTTTTTGCCGAACAATTACTTCTCAAGCATCCGCAGGCCACGATAGACGGACTTACTTCAGCTATGTCCGGGGTAAAGGTCGACCTAAACCCTCACCAAGTGGACGCTGCCCCTTTTGCAGTACAATCGCCATTATCTGATGGGGTGTTGCTGGCTGATGAAGTCGGGTTGGGTAAAACAATTGAAGCGGGGCTTGTACTTGCACAAAGTTGGTCGGAACGCAAACGTAAAATCCTGCTAATTGTAACTGCTTCTCTCCGAACTCAGTGGCGGTCGGAACTTGAAGAAAAATTCTTTATCAACTCTGAGATACTTGAGTCGAAAAGCTATAGCAGCATGAAGAAAGAAAACCCCGCCTGCAATCCTTTTGACATACAGGATGCGGTCGTTATTTGCTCATACAATTTTGCTTCCAACAAAATGGAGGATATTCGCCGAGTTCAATGGGATTTAGTAATAATGGATGAGGCGCACAAGCTTCGCAATGCCTATAAGCCCAGTAATATTATGGGAAACCGCCTTAAGGAAGTATTGCGCAAACGTAAAAAACTTCTCCTCACTGCGACGCCTATGCAAAACAACCTAATGGAACTATACGGATTAGTGAGTCAGATTGACGAGCAGGTTTTTGGCGATGCAGAAATATTCCGCGAGATGTATGTAAATGTCAACAACCGCGATGTTCGAAATCATCAATTAAGATTAAGGCTACAAAACTTTTGCAAGCGAACTCTTCGTAATCAAGCGCAAGGGTACATAGACCCACCTTTTACTAATCGCATCGCCATTACACAGCCATACAATCCCAGCCCCGATGAAGAAGCGTTATATAATGGCGTGTCAGATTATCTTCAGCGTGACCGGCTATACGCCTTTCCACAAGGTCAAAGACAATTGCTGATGTTGGTCGTCCGCAAATTGTTGGCATCATCGTCAATGGCAATACACGGAACTCTCGCCACAGTAATCGACCGCCTTAATTTGAAGCTCGACGATTATCAGGCGCAGTTAAATCCAAGTGACTTTGACGATTATGATGGTATCGAAGAACTCATCGACGAAGAAGCGGGAGACGACGATTGTGGCGCAACCGCGATGTTGGAGGCTGATTGCGAAGGTATAAAGAAAGAGATTGAGGAACTTCAGCAATATGCAGCTCTCGCCGAACGTATTACAACAAACGCTAAAGGCGACAATTTATTACTTGCCCTTGAAAAGGGATTCGAAAAAAACGAAGAAGTTGGCGGTGCCAGAAAAGCAGTTATCTTTACCGAATCAAAACGCACTCAGAGGTATTTAATGAATTTATTATCTCAAAACGGCTATGAGGGGCAAATTGTCTTTTTGGATGGAAATAACTCCGATCCGGTTTCTGCTCAAGTTTATAAGGAGTGGAAGGAACGGCATAAAACTGACGGCAAGATTTCCGGCTCAATTGCCGCTGACAAGAAAGCGGCTATCGTGGAAGAATTCCGTGACCGTGCATCTATCCTAATAGGCACGGAAGCCGCCGCCGAGGGTATTAACCTGCAATTCTGCAATATCGTAGTAAACTATGACCTACCGTGGAATCCGCAGCGGATTGAACAACGCATCGGTCGTTGCCACCGTTATGGTCAGCGCAACGATGTTATTGTTATAAACTTCTTAAACAGGGCGAACGCCGCCGACCAACGGGTGTTCGATATTCTTTCCCAAAAATTCCGCTTGTTTGAGGGTGTGTTTGGCTCTTCCGATGAAGTGCTGGGTGTGATTGAAGACGGTGTGGACTTTGAAAAACGTATCCTTGATATTTATCAAACCTGCCGTGATCCGGAGGAGATTAAGGCAGCCTTTGATTCATTGCAGGACGAGCTTTCAGACCAAATCGACGAGCGAATGACCAAGGCACGGCAGTCTATTTTAGAAAACTTCGATGAGGATGTTTCAAAGCGACTGAAGGGATGCCATGATGATACCAAGGCGGGGTTGGACAAATTTAGCCGCTGGTTATGGGACTTCTTCATGATGCGCGGGGCCGAGCGGGTTGAACCGCTTAACCAGTTCCGGTTTGTATACACGGAAAACGGCGAACAGAATACATACAACTTGAAATGGAAGGATGCCGATGAGCAGCGCGATGTCTTTTTGCGCCGTGACGACCAGTTATGCCAAAAATGGCTGACAGAGGTTATGGACGAACCGCTTGCCCCAGTAGCCATTCAATTCGCGCATTCCACTTTGCCGCCGGAAGAACACATCAGCTTCCTTGACATCCACACCAATCTAAAAGGCGTTATCTCTATAGACAAGTTGATACATAAAGGCATTTCAAACGAAGAGCATCTTATTATTTCGGTTGTTACCGAAGAAGAGACGGTAGTTGATGATGATACCGTCGACCGTATTATGGAGCTTCCAGCGACGATTATTGGCGAATGCTCGACTGAAAACGCTGACTTAATTGCCCGGAGGCTGGCTGGAATCCAAAGGCAAAAAGACGAGATTGCCGAACGCAACAAGCAATATTTTTTGGAAGAAGTTGATAAGCTGGAAGCCTATACCGAAGATTTGAAAGAGGGTTTGCAGAAATACCTTAAATCTACTAAAAAAGCGATAACTGAAAAGAAAAAAGAAGCGCAGGCACTAAAGGATAGCGGTACTCTTGAGGAAATGCTGAAAGTGCAGGAAGAAAAAAACAGGCTGGAAAGTGAACTTAAGCGTAAACAGCGTGAGCTTTATGATGAAGAGGACAGGCTCGAACGTGAGCGGGATGCCTTCTTGGATGAAATTCGCAACCGGCTCAACGGTGAAATTGAAACCCAAGCAATAATGACTTTCTCGTTCGAGATTGTGTAAAATACGGAGGAACACAGAAATGCAAAAACTGGAACTCACATGGATTGGCAAGGGGCAGGGGCCGGCAGTAGAGCCGCGCATTCTGCTGCACGATGCCTCAAAGGACTATGGCGACCCCGCTGCAGATAATATGTTGATTCACGGAGATAACCTTCTTGCGCTCAAGGCTCTGGAGCAGGAGTTCGCTGGGCAGGTGAAGTGCATCTATATTGATCCTCCGTATAACACAGGTAGTGCCTTCGAGCATTATGACGACAATCTTGAACATTCCACTTGGCTATCACTTATTGTGCCACGTCTGCGAATTCTTCGGAGTCTCCTGAGCGATGATGGAAGTATCTGGATAAGTATTGATGATGATGAGGGGCATTACCTAAAGGTTGTATGCGACGAGGTGTTTGGACGAGAAAACTATAAGACCACTATTTTCTGGCAACGGAAGTACAGCGTCAGCAATAATTTTAAAGGCATTGCTCGTCTTGCGGAAATGGTACTTGTATATTCAAAATCAAGAGCATTTATTCCAAACTTACTTCCTCGTACAGAGGCATCTACGGCCAGATATTCCAATCCAGACAATGATGCTCGTGGGCCTTGGAAAGCCGTAGACTATCTTAACCAAGCAACAATGGCACAACGGCCAAATTTATGCTATGACATCAGCAACCCATTTACTGGTGAAGTAGTTAGGAACACTGTTAAAGCATGGAAGTACGATTCTAATACACACAGACAACACGTTGAAGAGAATAGGTTATGATGGGGGCTAAATGGCGAGAATTCTGTGCCAGCGTTAAAATTGTTCCTAAGTGAGGTTCGAAATGGCATGACTCCCCACAATTGGTGGCCACACGATGTAGTAGGGCATACAGATGAGGCAAAAAAAGAAAGCATTTCACTATTTGGTGCGGCAAGTGTTTTTTCAACTCCTAAGCCTGAGCGCCTAATCGAGCGTGTTCTCACACTGGGAAGCAATACCGGTGATCTCGTCCTTGATTCTTTTCTCGGTTCCGGTACAACCGCTGCAGTAGCCCAAAAAATGGGGCGGCGTTATATCGGCATTGAGCTTGGCGAACATTGCTACACCCATTGTCTGCCACGCTTGCAAAAGGTTGTTGACGGTGAGCAGGGCGGCATCTCTAAAACCCAAAACTGGCAAGGAGGCGGTGGGTTCAAATTCTATGAACTCGCGCCGACATTGATTATCGCCGATACACACGGACAGCCAATCATCAGCCACAAATATAATCCGCAGATGTTGGTTGCAGCAGTCGCCAAACTGAACGGTTTTGCCTATGCGCCCGATGCGAGAGTCTTCTGGAAGCAGGGCAAAAGCCAAGAAAACAGCTTTATCTACGTTACGACCCAGTACCTCACGGCGGCACAGCTGGACGATATCGCCCGTGATCTGCCGGAGTATGACCGATTGCTTATCTGCGCCCCAGCGTTCGATGTGGGGCTTGGTAAACGATACGATAACATTGATGTGCGGAAAATCCCGCAGTCGGTCCTGTCGAAATGCGAATACGGCGTGGACAATTACAATCTGAACATTGTCAACCCGCCGGAACTGGATGAGGAGGAATGGGACGATGTTGAACAGTAACGGAAAATTTATCGATAACCGTCTTGCCCTCCGCCCGCCGCAGACGGAGAGCTTGAAGCGGTTTATTAAAATCGTTGACACTCTGTCCCTTTCCAAAACACCGGACTTGGCGGAGGAGCTTGCCAAAATCCGCACTCTGTTCCCGACACTAAGTAGCTTCGAGCGGGAGTTCCCATCGGTATGCTTCGCCCTTGCCACGGGAATCGGCAAGACGAGATTGATGGGCGCATTGATAGCGTATCTAGTGTATGAAAAAGGCATCAAAAACTTTTTCGTTATGGCTCCCAACCTCACAATATATAAAAAGCTAAAAGCCGATCTGGGTGAACCTGCCAACCCGAAGTATGTCTTTCGTGGGTTGGATAAGTTTGTGACTCCGCCGCGCATCATCGACGGCGACAATTATGAAGAGTTCCGTCAGTCGAATTTCTTTAGCAGCGATATAACAATCAACGTGTTTAATATCAGCAAACTCAACTCCGAAAGCGGCCGTATGCGCCGTTTACAGGAGGTGCTTGGGCAGTCCTATTTCTCGTACCTACAATCTCTGCCTGACCTCTGCATTTTCATGGATGAAAGCCACCATTACCACGCCGATCGTGGTTTTGAAACCATCAATGAGCTGCACCCCATCATAGGCGTGGAGCTTACGGCGACGCCGCAAATTCAAAAAGGCGCACGGAAAATCGACTTTAAAAACGTGGTGTATGAATATTCCCTCGCCGCCGCTTTGAACGACGGTTTGTATGTCAAAGTCCCTGCCGTATTCACCCGCCGGGATTTTCGTCCAGAGGAATACACCCCGGTGCAGCTTGACCGTGAAAAGCTGAATGACGGCATCCGCCTGCACGAAGAAACAAAAAGCCGATTGGATATATATGCCCGTACCCACGGCAAGCCTATCGTGAAACCGTTTGTGCTTGTGGTTTCCAAGGATACCGACCATTCACGGCAAATCCGTGAGTATCTGGTTTCCGATGGATTCTTCCGTGGTTTTTATAAAGATAAAGTACTGGAAATCAACTCTGTCCAGCGCGGTTCTGAAAAAGACGAGAATATTGAGCTTTTGCTTTCGCTGGAGCATCCCGATAACCGTATTGAAATCGTCATCCATGTCAACATGCTTAAAGAAGGCTGGGACGTAACCAACCTTTATACAATAATCCCGCTTCGTGCATCTGCTTCCGAAACGCTCACCGAGCAAACCATCGGGCGCGGGCTTCGGTTACCATACGGCCAACGCACCGGAGTGGATGAAGTCGACCGTCTTTCCATCGTCAGCCACGACCGCTATCAAGCCATTGTAGACCTTGCCAAAGACCCCAACTCGCTGGTACGCAAGGTTTTCTATATCGAAGAACAAGAACCATCCGAAAACGATGACCAAAGGGAAACCGTGGAACTGCCTACGGTCTACGACATGTTAACATCGGAGCGGACCTTCACCGAACAATTGGCATTCACCCTGCGCGAAACCGCAACCCTTGAATTTACTGCCGAGAAATCTCCGGAGCAGACAGTTGCCATCGCAAGCATGATACAGCATCTCACGGCGAAAACAGTAGTCGAGATGAACCGTCAAGTCAGGTCAATCAATGCCATCAACGAGCCGGATATCCGTCAAGTTGTTCATTCAAGCATCGTCAACGAAACTCTGCGGCAGTTTCCCGAAATGAAATTGAAAAAAGAAGACTTGGAAGCAGTTGTTACCGCAGCTATCGAAACCTGCGCCCAAGCCCTGACGGAAAATGTAATCCCTATTCCGCAATCAGTCGTACAGCCGCATACAGAAGTAAAGCGCGGCTTTTATGACTTTACACTGGACACTCGAAATATGCACTGGCATCCTTCTGACGATACGCTTCTTGGGATCGAGCTGCAGGAGGGCGGCGAAACCTTCACGATGAGTACCGGCACCGCAGCGTTTGCGAAGCTGGATACGACAGAAAACGAAATGGTGCGGCACATCATCGTTCACGATAATGTGGATTATTCGAGTTGCTCAGACTTAGTTTACTCCCTTATCGCAGACGCAAAGAGGCACTTTTTGTCGTACTTGAATGATGAGGAAACTGAAAAGGTCATGCGCGACCGCCAGCGTACAATCGCTGAAATCATCTATACTCAGATGAACGAGCATTTCTATAAAGAAGAGATGAGCTATCGTGCCGTTAATATGCGTCCATTCTCCCGGATTGAGCCGAGCTTCGGCGGCAAATTCAAGTCGGATGAAATTTATGACTTGCGAGCTGCCCTTGTCAAATCCGAAGTAAAAACAAAGGTGTTCAGCGGTTTCAAGAAAGCCGGACACACGCTTTATAAGTTTGACAGTGATACCGAGCGGCTTTTCGCAATCGTGCTGGAAAACGACAGCGCTGTTCTCCGTTGGCTGCGTCCAGCGCCTTGTCAGTTCAATATTTACTGGGGACATGGCGGCATTAACCGTTATGAGCCGGAATTCGTTGTAGAAACCGAAGACACCATTTATATGTGCGAACCGAAAGCAAGCAGAAACGTCGAAGATGCCGATGTCAAAGAAAAAGCAATCGCCGCGCGGGAATATTGTCGTGCCGCCAGCGAATTCAACGCAGAAAACGGCGGGAAGCCGTGGGCGTATGTACTCATCCCACACGATGAAATCCGCCCGCAGTTCAGCTTTGGGTACTTGATAAACAATAGTATTCTGTTGGAGCAGACACAGTTGACATGGAATAATCCCGAGAGGAAGGAAACGTGATATGAAATTCTTCCATATATCCGATTTGCATCTCGGCAAGCGTGTCAATGAGTTTTCAATGATTGACAATCAATCGGATATTTTACAAAAAATCGTGGTGCTTGCTAAAGAAAACAAGCCGGATGCTGTCTTGGTTGCGGGCGATGTCTACGATAAATCCATGCCTACCATCGAAGCGGTGCAATTGCTGGATAGATTTTTGGCGTGGCTCAACGAATTGGGTATCGCCGTTTTTATGATTTCGGGTAATCACGACAGCGTAGAGCGTATTGCGTTTGGGGCTGACCTGCTTAAAAACAGCAACGTGCATATTGTGCAGTCGTATAACGGAAAAATGAAGCCGATTACCCTCAAAGATGAGTTCGGCGACATTAACATTTGGATGATACCATATCTGAAACCGTCACTTGTTAAGGGCTACTTCTCCGAAAAAACGATTGATACATATTCAGCCGCCGTGTCCGCCGCGTTAAGTAACATTGAGCTAAATGTCTCGCTCCGAAATGTCCTCGTCGCCCATCAGTTCGTGACGGGAGCAGAAATCAGCGAAGGCTCTGAAGAAATATCTGTAGGCGGATCAGAAAACGTCGATGGATCGTTATTCAGTGCTTTTGACTATGTTGCTTTGGGGCATATTCACCGGCCACAAACTATGGGGCGTGAAACCATGCGTTATTGCGGTACGCCGCTGAAGTATTCGTTTTCTGAGGTAAATCAACAAAAATCAGTCACCGTAGTTGAGATGGGCGAAAAAGGTGAAGTAATCATATCCGAACTCCCGTTAATTCCACACCATGAAATGTTGGAAGTCCGCGGGACTTACGATGAAATTATGAACCGCAATTTTTACCGTGGGATAGATACAGAAAAAGATTACATTCACATCATTTTGACCGATGAGCATGACGAACCCGATGCTTTGGTGAAGTTGCGGAATATTTATAGAAACATTATCAGCTTTAGATATGACAACAAACGGACACAAACAAGCGTGACCTTTGAAAGCATATCCGATTTGGATAAAAAATCGCCTGTAGAATTATTTGGCGAGCTATTTACCGCACAAAATGGACAAGCCATGAACGAGCAACAAGAAGAATATGTCCGCGATTTATTCACGACTATATGGGAGGAGGCAGACGCATGAGACCTTTACACCTTACCATATCAGCTTTCGGTTGCTATGCCAACAAATGCGATCTACCACTCCAAAACCTTGGAACGGAGGGGCTTTACCTTATAACTGGCGACACAGGCGCCGGAAAGACTATGATTTTTGATGCCATTACTTTTGCCCTTTATGGCGAAACCAGCGGCGACATCAGAGAACCTGTCATGCTTAGAAGTAAATATGCTTTGCCCGAAACGGAAACCTATGTTGAATTCACTTTCTTATATCATGACAAAATATACAAAGTGAAGCGCAACCCCTCATACGACCGCCCGAAACAAAGAGGTGAAGGCACGACCACAAAAGCTGCCGATGCTGAGTTGTATCTACCTGACGGTCGTGTTGTGGCAAAACTTAAAGATGTAAATGCTGAGATTGAGGCAATACTGGGTATTAACCGCGAGCAGTTCGTACAAATAGCGATGATTGCCCAAGGAGAGTTCAAAAAAGTCCTTCATGCCAAAACAGAGGACAGGATAGAAATATTCCGAAAAATTTTCTACACGGACGGATATAAAAAGTTCCAAGATAAAGTAAAAGCTGATACCAATGCTCTCCGTAGCGATATTGATGGGCAAAACCGCGATTATGCATTTTGGCTTGGAAGTATTCTTGTAGATGATAGTGATGCCGAAGGCGCTTCAAAACTAACTGCTGCGAAAGCCGGTTTGCTTTCGATGGATGAAACCATTGAATGGCTTACTGGGATAATAGATGCCAATACCGCTGTGTATAATGAAAATGCTGGGTTACTTGAGGTAATTGTGAAAAAACTCGCCGAGATAAACCAGCAAGTGGGCAAGGCTGAACAGGATAAAAAATCCCGTGATGCTCTTGCTTTGGCGACGGAACGCTTGCCGCTGGAAGAGGCAAGCCGTGATAAGGCTTTGGAAGTTTTAGAAACTGAAAAAGCAAAACAGCCTGAATGCGAAAACGTCAAAAAACAGATTGTTGAAATTGACAGCGCATTGCCAAAATATCAGCAATTACAATCGCTGATTGATACTATCAATGCAAATGTCGAAAAATGTGATACCGAAGTTGAAAAGGTTGGCACACTGGAGGCAAAACATACAGTTGACAAAGCCGCCCTTGATGCAGCAAAGGAAGAGTTGAGATCCTTGGGTGATGCAGGCGCCGTAGCTGAGAGTTTGCGCGGCAAACAATCGACGCTCAAGTCAAGACAGACAAGCCTGTTATCGCTGCAAACTGGCGCAACAGATTATAAGTCGCTTTTGAAGGCGCTCGAAGAAACCCAAGAAGAGTATAGAGTTAAGTCCGAAGCGTCACAATCATTGAGAGCGGATTATGAATCGTTGCACAAAGCGTATCTTGATGAACAAGCCGGTGTGTTGGCAGTTGAACTAAGGCCTGACGAACCTTGTCCTGTTTGTGGCTCGACTGAACACCCAACACCTGCGGTGCTTTCGTCAAACGCTCCGATAAAAAGCGAAATAGATAAAGCTGATAAAAAAGCGAAGACTGCTGAAAAGGAAACTGAAACCGCGAGCGAAGCGGCAAGCACTCTTAAAGGTCAAGTCGTTGCAAAGAAAAAAGAAATTGAATCAATGGGCGCTGTTTTGCTGGGTGAAGTTGCATTTGATGAAATCCCGTCAGCATTAACCGAAGCGTTAGGTTCTGCCGAGAAAGAGCTTACTCAGATTACCGAACAGCTTACTGAGCAGGAGAAAAAGGTTGCTCGAAAAGAAAAACTAAATGAAGAAATTCCCACGATGGAACTGACTTTAGTTGCGACAACCGAGGGTTTAACAAAGGCCCGTGAACTGGTCATATTTCTTACCGCGACCATAAAAGTTGATACGGAAACTCGTGACAAACAAGCCGCCGAATTAAAATTCAAAGGCGAAACCGAAGCGAAGAATGCAATCGCCGTGCTTAAGGCAAAACAAAAAGACTACGAAGATGCACTGGTTGTAGCGCAGACCGTTTATGATACTGCAAAAACCAAAGCAGCGGGTACGGCCACGGAAATTGAAATTTTAAAAGCTGGCCTTTCTGACGGTGAGCCTCTTGATTTAGAGGTACTGCAGAAACAAAAAGAAACCGTTGAGGATTCACAAACCGATTCGAATGAGAAAAATCGGAAAATCAATATATGCAAATCAACGAATCAGACCGCACTGACCAATATCCGAAAGACTGCAAAAATGTTAACTGAAACAGAAGCACGTTATCAGTGGATGAAAGAATTGTCTGACACCGCTAACGGAGATATTACTGGCAAAGAAAAAATAAAGCTCGAAACCTATATTCAGATCGCTTATTTTGACAGGATAATTGCACGAGCCAATCTTCGCCTTTTACAGATGTCAGGTATGCAGTTTGAACTAAAAAGGCGTGATTCCGCTGGCAAACAAAGCCAGAGTGGGTTAGATTTAAATGTTGTCGACCACCATAATGGAACAGAGCGTGACGCAAGGACCTTGTCAGGCGGCGAATCGTTTATCGCTTCTTTATCGTTGGCGCTCGGACTATCCGATGAAATTCAGAGCAACGCAGGTGGCATAAGGCTCGACTCAATGTTTGTTGATGAAGGCTTTGACTCTTTGGATGATACGAGGTTGTCCCAATCTATGCAGGCATTGATAGGAATATCACAAGCCAATCGCTTAATCGGAATCATCTCGCACGTTGCAGGGCTTGACGAAAAAATAGACCGCCAGATTGTCGTGACCAAAGAGCCTACGGGTAGCAGTAGTGCGAAAATTGTAGTGTAGAGGTGACATACAATGTCCAGCCTTAAAACAAGTGGGCACACATTTTATCAATGGATAGCACCTTTGCCAATCAACGTAGCCCTTGAAAACACTATGCTGAATGGTGATAAGGAAGAACAAAATCAGTTACACAATATGTTCGGTTTGTTTTTATTTTTATATAGTGGAATAGCAAAATTCTTTTGTAGGCAGGTCGTTTCGGCGTATTAGCACCGGTAAACCGTTTCTTTTTGGGTCACTTTTTTGAAAAAATATATTAGACCTGTTCTAAAACCCTAATTCAAAGTTGTAAATCCCACAAATTAAAGAAATACGCAATAGATGCTTGCGCTGTTTGTTGCGGTAGCGATATTGAAACATCTTAAAGCGTTTGA